>ULXZ01001044.1_pt1 | contig 73202 bp, 70 predicted proteins | sample 1961701 | NCBI WGS metagenome assembly ULXZ01 (sample SAMEA4835850, study PRJEB28245) | human gut metagenome | biome: gut microbiome; material: fecal sample | place: Denmark | collected 2008 | reverse complement strand
GCATAAATATACATGATCACTCCTGCGGCAAACAAAGGAGGTCTACCAAATGGCAGAGAAAAGAAAATTTTATGGAATGAGAAACGATTACATGTTCCACGCAGTGTTGCAGAAGAATGAAGAGGTACTTCGTAACCTTCTGGCAACGCTTTTGGAGATTGATGAGGCAGAAATCGAGAGCTGCCATATCGAAAATCCCATCGAGCTTGGTAAAGAAATAGAAGGAAAAGAGTGCATCTTGGATGTCAAGCTTACGCTGAACAATGATAAAGTCATCAATATCGAGCTGCAGGTCTATAAGCAGACCTATTGGATAAACCGCTCACTTTTATATTGGGCTAGGACATACGATAATTTGAAGAGCGGGCAGGATTACAGTATGCTGCTCCCTGCGTATCATATCGGGATTTTAGATTTTACTTTATTTGAGAATTATCCAAAGTTTATGGCGCAGTATCAGATCCTGGATGTGGAAGATGGGTACTTATATTCTGATAAGCTTTGTATCAAGGTGCTTGACCTGACGCAGCTTGAGAAAGCAAAGCAGAAACCTGAAACCAATAAAAAGCTCCTGAAATGGGCAAGTATATTCAAAGCAGAGACTTTGGAAGAACTGGAGCAACTGGCAAGCGGAGAGGAGGTATTCGAAAACATGGTTGTAACAATGAAAAAATTAAGCGAAGATGAAAAGATCCGTATGCAATGTGAGGCAAGAGAAGATTACGAAAGAAGCCTGCTAACCGAATACAACGCCGGAAAGAGTGAAGGAATAGAACAGGGAATACAACAGGGAATAGCATCTGAGCGCGGTAATACAGAGAAAGAGCGTCAAAGAGCAGAGAAAGAAAGTCAAAGAGCAGAGAAAGAGCGTCAAAGAGCAGAGAATGAAAGCCAAAGAGCAGATACCCTTGCTGCAGAGGTGGAACGGCTGAGGGCGCTTTTGAAATAATATCAAATGTCATTAATGATGCAATTGATTATTGTATAGAGCATCACATCATGGAAACATTTTTCAGAGAAAACAGGAGTGAGGTGACCAAAAGTAGGGTGCTTGATTATACATGGGAGCGGCGCGAGGAACTGATCCGGGCAGAAGAATATGAGGATGGAAAGCGTGAGGAATATGCCGAGGGAGAGAAGCGTGGAAGAGCTGAAGGTGAAAAATTGGGTAGAGCCGAGGGTCAGAAAGTTATGCAAAAGAAATTGCTGCAAAATCTGATGGAGACACAGCGGATCACAGAGACAGAGGCAAGGAAGATGTTAGGAATATAAAATAAGAATTGTAAATGCTTTGCAACAACAAAATAGTTATTGCAGGGCATTTTTTGGTTTTAATAAAATTGATGTCCGAAGATAAAGAAATGTCAGTCTTGTAGGAGAAAAAAATAAAATAATAGAACGATAGATTCAGAGGCGAATACTTTACACTCTTTTGCATCTGTTCCGCTTCTGGCATGACTGGAACAGATGTAAGAGCTGGAAGTTGCGGATATCTGCTTAATCAGCAGACACTATTTAATTTGCAAATTGACGGTTCTTATTTGGTACCGATGAAATTCCTTTTCAAGGTTTGCATAAAAGCTACTTTCTGTTATAATATAATGATGCAATTTTTAAACAACAGGTATGGGAGAAGCATATGGAAGAATCAAGAATCAAAAGAATCAACGAGCTTTATCATAAATCGCAGGCAGAAGGGCTGACAGAGGATGAAAAGAAGGAACAGGCGCTGCTCAGACAGGAATATGTCGCAAGTATCAGAAAGAATCTGCGCAGCCAGCTGAATAACATTGATATGGTCAATGAAGATGGTACGATAGAAAACTTAGGCGAGAAATATGGGAACGAAGAAGCAAATTAGACGGGAAATTCTCTCAATAAGAGATGCCCTTTCGAAAGAGGAAAGAAAGAAAAAAAGTGATAGAATCAAGAAGCAGCTTGCAGAGCTTCCGGTCTTTGAACAGGCGGATCAGCTTCTGATCTATGCCGGTTATGGCTCCGAGGTGGAAACAGATGCGATCATGGAGCTGGCATTTCGAAAACGAAAGCTGGTGTTCTGCCCGAGAGTGGAAGGAAAGAAAATGCAGTTTTACCAGATCACGGATCTTTCACAGCTTGTGAGCGGATACCGCAGCATCAGGGAACCACAGCCCCAGCGGCCGTGGCAGCAGAAACCGGGGGATCTTGTCATCATGCCCGGAACGGTGTTTGACAAAGAGGGAAACAGGATCGGATACGGCGGCGGTTTTTATGACAGATTTCTGGAGGCACATCCGCAGGTTTCTACAGCGGCGCTCGCATATGAACTGCAGCTTGTGGAACCGGGACGGATCGAGACGGAAAAAACGGATCAAAAGCCCGCATGCATTATAACGGAAAAGGCAATCTATCAGATAGAAAATAAATGATACACACAGGAAGGGAAGGATAGAATATGGCAGAAAAATATGATCTGATACAGATGGGTGAACAGGCATTAACAGCAAAGTATGAGGCGTCATTATTGACAACAGAGCAGAAAAACACGGTTTTGACTGAAATCGCACAGAACTTACGGAAAGAATGTGGCAGCATTCTGACCGCAAATGCAGAGGATGTCCGAGAAGGAATCCAGGCAGGCATGAGCCAGGGACTGCTTGACAGATTAAAACTGACAGAGGAACGGATCAGCCAGATCGCAGAAGGGCTTGTACAGATCACAAAATTACCGGATCCTGTCGGTAACGTACTGGAAAAATTCACCAGACCAAACGGACTTTTGATATCGAAAGTCAGTGTGCCGATGGGCGTGATCGGTATTATTTACGAGTCCAGACCAAATGTGACTGCGGATGCGTTCGGACTTTGCTTTAAAGCAGGCAATGTTGTTATTTTAAAAGGCGGTTCCGATGCACTGCATTCCAATATTGCCATAACAAATGTAATCCGGGAAACACTGGAGAAAAACCGGCTTAACCCGGACATGATCCAGCTGATCACGGCAACAGACAGGGCAGTGACAGCAGAATTTATGAAGATGAAAGGATATGTGGATGTCCTGATTCCACGCGGTGGTGCGGGACTGATCAAAGCGGTTGTAGAGAATGCAACGATTCCGGTCATTGAAACAGGAACCGGAAATTGCCATATTTATATTGATAAAGATGCGGATATTGAGAAAGCCGTGAAGATCATCGTCAATGCAAAGACACAGCGTATCGGTGTCTGCAATGCCTGTGAGTCGCTTGTGATCCACAGAGATATCCGGGAAAAGCTTCTGCCACCGCTTGCAAAGGCTCTGCAGGAAAAAAATGTGGAAATGCGTGCGGATGATGGCATCAGGGAAATCATGCCCGATCTGAAAGCAGCGACACCGGAAGACTATGGAACAGAGTATTTAAGTCTGATCGTTTCTATGAAAACAGTAGACAGCGTAGATGAGGCAATTGAACATATCAACCGCTATAATACAGGCCATTCTGAAAGCATCATTACAGAAAACAAGGAAGCAGCGGAAAAATTCCTGAAGGGAGTGGATGCTGCTTGCGTATATGTCAATGCGAGCACGCGTTTTACGGATGGTTTTGAATTCGGATTTGGTGCGGAGATCGGAATCAGCACCCAGAAGCTGCATGCGAGAGGCCCAATGGGATTGCGTGAACTGACCTCTTATAAATATACGATCATCGGAAACGGACAGATCCGGGAATAAATAAAGAACCCGATAAACGGCGAAGCGGTTAAAATAACGAAATGCGGAAAAGGATTATATTACATGATACAAAAAGAAGTACTGGAAGAAAAAATGGAAGATTACAGACAGGCAGGTGCTGCGCCGCAGTCCGAGCCTGAAAGGCAATATTATTTTATGGCACGTGCCAGGGAACTGGTAGCAGATATGGAAGAAAAGCTTGGCAGAAAGCCGACGTGCTGCGTGGTTACCTTTGGCTGTCAGATGAATGCCAGAGATTCGGAAAAACTGCTCGGCATTTTGACAGAAGTGGGATTTGCCGATAACGGCGAAGATGAAAAGTCTGATTTTGTGATCTTCAATACGTGTACGGTACGCGATAATGCGGATCAGAGAGTGTATGGAAGACTGGGCATCTTAAACGGCTATAAAAAGAAAAATCCGGCAATGAAGATCGGGCTTTGCGGTTGTATGATGCAGGAACAGGGCGTTGTGGAAAAGCTCCAAAAGAGTTATCGATTTGTCAACCTGATCTTCGGAACACACAATATCTTTAAGTTTGCGGAGCTGCTTGTCACAATGCTCGAATCCGATGACATGATCATCGATATCTGGAAAGACACCAATGAAATCGTGGAAGATCTGCCGATCGTCCGCAAGTATAAATTCAAATCAGGTACGAACATTATGTTTGGCTGTAATAATTTCTGCAGCTATTGTATCGTGCCATATGTCAGAGGGCGGGAAAGAAGCAGAGAGCCGAAGGATATCATCCGCGAAATTGAAATGCTGGTAAAGGATGGTGTCATCGAGATCATGCTGCTGGGACAGAATGTCAATTCCTATGGCAAAAATCTGGAACATCCGGTCAGTTTTGCACAGCTTCTGACAGAAGTGGAAAAGATCGAAGGACTGGAGCGGATCCGTTTCATGACATCCCATCCGAAGGATCTGTCAGATGAGCTGATCGAGGTCATGAAGCATTCCAAAAAGATCTGCCGACATCTGCATCTGCCGCTGCAGTCAGGTTCGACAAGGATACTGAAAGCAATGAACCGGCGTTATACAAAGGAGCAGTATGTGGATCTGGCACTGAAGATCCGGCGGGAGATCCCGGATATTGCGATCACGACAGATATTATTGTGGGCTTCCCGGGAGAAACAAAGGAAGATGTAGAGGAAACGATCGATGTGATCAAAAAGGTGCAGTTTGAAAATGCTTTTACCTTTATTTATTCCAAGCGCACAGGAACGCCTGCTGCAGCCATGGAAAATCAGGTACCGGAAGCTGAAGTGAAGGAGAACTTCAACAAAGTACTGAAAACTGTGCAGGATACCGCCAGAAGCAGAGTCGGTAATCTGCTCGGTCAGACAGTCACGGTTCTGGTGGAAGAGAAAAATGAGCAGGATGACAGCCTGGTAACAGGACGTATGTCCAACAATACGATCGTTCATTTCCCGGGCGGAGAGGATCTGATCGGAACGCTTGCAGAAGTACATCTGGATGAATGTCACGGATTTTACTATACAGGAACTGTAGAAAATAAGCGGTAACATAGTGTATGATCCCGCATTGCGAAAATAATGCAGGATGATTGACCAAAATAGGATGAGAAGTTACCGGAGAATCAGACGGTATGACGAAAGAGGCAGAAGATGGCAGATTTAACACCGATGATGCAACAGTATATGGCGACAAAGGAGCAGTATAAGGACTGCATTTTGTTTTACCGGCTGGGCGATTTTTATGAAATGTTTTTTGACGATGCGCTTGTGGCATCGAAAGAGCTGGAGATCACGCTGACCGGTAAAAACTGCGGGCAGGAAGAACGTGCTCCTATGTGCGGGATTCCGTATCATGCAGCGGATTCCTATCTGACCAAACTGGTCAACAAAGGCTATAAGGTGGCGATCTGCGAACAGGTGGAGGATCCGAAGCTTGCCAAGGGCATTGTCAAAAGGGAAGTGATCCGTATTGTAACACCGGGCACAAACCTCAATATGATGTCATTGGAAGAAAGCCGGAACAATTATCTGATGTGCATTGCTTATACGGAGGATAAGATCGGGATTGCGGTCGTGGATGCTCTGACCGGTGATTTTTATGTGACAGAGGTTTCCGATACAAAGAAGCTGAATGATGAGATCGTGAAGTTTTCTCCGTCGGAAATCATTTGTAACGATAATTTTTTAGTCAGCGGTTACAGTATAGACGATCTGCGGGAACGCCTCGGCATTTCGATCAATAAGATCGATGCATGGCATTTTGAAGAAGACAGCTGCCAGAAGCTTTTGTGCAAACATTTTAAGGTCAATACACTGACAGCACTCGGTGTGGATGATTTTATGGCAGGACAGATCGCTGCAGGTGCTGTGCTTGCCTATTTATATGAGACGCAGAAAAACAGTCTGTCCAATATTACACACCTCAATCCATACATTGCCAGCAAATATATGCTGCTGGACAGTGCCACAAGAAGGAATCTGGAGCTGACGGAAACGCTCCGTGAAAAGCAGAAAAAAGGTTCCCTGTTATGGGTGCTGGATAAGACTAAAACAGCCATGGGCGCAAGACTGCTCCGTACTTATCTGGAACAGCCGTTGATCGAGCAGGCGGATATCGTGCTCCGTCAGGAAGCAGTCGGAGATCTGCTCGCACATCCGATGTCCAGAGAAGAACTCAGGGAATATTTAAGCCCGATCTATGATCTGGAAAGACTGCTTGGAAAGATCAGTTATAAGACTGCTAATCCGAGAGATCTGATCGCATTCCGCAATTCATTGCAGATGCTGCCACCAATCAAAACGGTTCTGGCAGAATTTGAAACGCCTCTTTTACAGAAGCTGCAGGAGCAGATCGATGATCTGACCGATCTGTACGGACTGATCGATGCGGCAATCGTAGAGGAACCGCCGCTTTCTTCCAAAGAAGGCGGTATTATCAAAGAAGGCTTTTCAGAAGATGCGGATACTTTGCGAAGAGCCAAAACGGACGGTAAGAAATGGCTTGCCGAGCTGGAAAACACAGAGCGTGAAAGAACCGGGATCAAAAATCTGAGGATCAAATATAACAAAGTATTTGGTTATTACCTTGAGGTAACCAATTCCTTCAAGGATCAGGTACCGGATGACTATATCCGAAAACAGACACTGACTAATGCAGAGCGTTACACGATGCCAAAGCTGAAGGAAATGGAAGATACCATTTTGAATGCAGAGGACAAGTTGTATTCACTTGAATATGAGCTGTTCTGTCAGGTCAGGGACGCGCTGGGAGACAACATGCAGAGAGTCCAGCAGACAGCCAAGGCTATTGCCGGGCTGGATGTATTTGCATCCCTTGCTTATGTGGCAGAGCGAAATCATTATGTGAAGCCGAAGATCACGACAAAGGGCGTGATCGATATCAAAGAAGGCCGTCATCCGGTTGTGGAGTGCATGATCAAAAATGATATGTTTATTGCCAACGATACCTATCTGGACAGCGGTAAAAACCTGATCTCCATTATCACAGGTCCGAATATGGCAGGAAAATCCACCTATATGCGGCAGACAGCATTGATCGTCCTGCTGGCACAGATCGGAAGCTTTGTACCGGCAAAAAGTGCACAGATCGGTATTGTGGACCGTATCTTTACAAGAGTCGGTGCTTCGGATGATCTGGCAAGCGGACAGTCCACTTTTATGGTGGAAATGAATGAAGTAGCCAATATTCTGCGGAATGCGACGGCGAACAGCCTGCTGATCTTAGATGAGATTGGCCGGGGAACTTCCACCTTTGATGGTCTGTCAATCGCATGGGCTGTGGTTGAGCATATCAGCAATAAAAAGCTGCTCGGAGCAAAAACCTTATTTGCAACGCATTATCATGAACTGACCGAGCTGGAAGGCAAGATGAACAATGTCAACAATTACTGTATTGCTGTTAAGGAAAAAGGTGATGATATCGTTTTTTTACGGAAGATCGTAAAGGGCGGCGCAGACAAGAGCTACGGTATTCAGGTGGCAAAGCTTGCGGGTGTTCCGGATCTTGTCATTGACAGGGCGAAAGAAATCGCACAGCAGCTTTCTGATAATGATATTACAGAAAAGGTACAGTGTATCCAGACTGATAAAAAGTCGGAAAAGCAGAAAGTAAAGCATTACGATCAGGTGGATCTGGCACAGATCTCACTTTTTGACACGACGAAGGATGAGGATGTGATCAAGGAACTTTCCCGGATCGACATTTCGAATCTGACACCGCTGGATGCTTTAAATACCCTTTATAAACTGCAAAACATGTTAAAGAACAGATGGAGTAGCACAAATGAATGAAATACATGTACTGGATAATCATACAGTAGATAAAATCGCGGCAGGAGAAGTTGTGGAACGCCCGTTTTCCATTGTGAAAGAGCTTGTGGAAAATGCGATCGATGCAGGAGCCGGGCATGTGACGGTGGAGATCAAGGACGGCGGTATCAGCATGATCCGTGTCACAGATGACGGAAGCGGAATCGATAAGTCGCAGCTTACCAAGGCATTTTTAAGACATGCCACAAGTAAGATCAAGGAAGCGGAGGATCTTTCCCATATCAGCAGTCTGGGCTTCCGCGGAGAGGCACTTTCCAGTATTGCCGCAGTCTGTCAGGTAGAGCTGATCACAAAGACGGAGGAAGAGCTGACCGGGCAGCATTTTACGATAAACGGCGGAGAAGCGGGTGAGCTTGAAGAGATCGGTGCACCGAAGGGAACGACGGTGATCGCCCGCAATATTTTTTACAATACACCGGTCAGAAAAAAATTTTTAAAGACTGCAATGACAGAAGGCAACTATATTGCGGACTTTATGCAGCATATTGCACTGTCCGCTCCGCAGATCGCGTTTCAGTATATAGCAAACGGGCAGACGAAGTTTTTTACTTCCGGTAACGGAGACAGCAGAGAGGTGATCTACCGGATCTACGGAAAAGAAACGGCAAACCAGCTTCTTCCGATCTCTGCACAGATGGATGGCATTTCGGTAAAAGGATTTCTGGGAAAACCGATCCTGTGCAGGGCAAACAGAGCGTTTGAAACGATCTTTGTGAACGGAAGGTATATCAAGAGCTCTCTGGTATGCTCCGCAGTGGAAGAAGGCTACCGCACTTTTCTGATGCAGCATAAATATCCGTTTGTTGTCTTATATCTGACGATCGATCCGGAAAAGATCGATGTCAATGTGCATCCGACCAAAATGGATATCCGGATCAATGAACCGCAGACCTTTTTCCGGTTCCTGCAGGAATCTGTTGCAGCGGCGATAAACGGCAGATCCCTTGTCACATCCATGGATGCAAAGATCGAAAAGGAAGAGGATAAGAAAGCGGAAAAGCAGTTGACAAAAGAGATTCCGCAGCCGTTTGAAGCAGGCAGAAGATCGCAGTCGCAGGTGAGAGAAACTTCTTCTTACGGACAGTCCTATGGGCAGATCGTGCAGAAAGCACTGCAGAAGGTAGATGAGGGACTGGCGCAGCCTGCGCAGTCGGGCGTGCGGGAAGAAAAGACCGGATATACAACATCCGGATCAGACGTTCGGCGGTCATCAACACCGGAGAAAAAACAGGTTGAAACTGCTGCAGCAAGGATCATTGGTACAAGGGCGGAATATACGGAAGAAGTACCGAAAAGCCCGATCATCAAAAAGGAGCAGGCGATCATTGTTGAAAAGCCACAGCAGATGGCTCTGTTTACGGAAGACGACCTGAAAAAACAGCAGGTGGAAAATTTCGAGATCATCGGACAGGTATTTGATACGTACTGGATTCTGGCGCTGGCGGATAAAATTTATTATGTGGATCAGCACGCGGCGCATGAAAAGGTAAATTATGAGCGGTTTGTGAAGAGGCTGCATGAAAAGACGGAGATTCCGTCCCAGCAGCTTTCACCGCCGACGATCGTGACGCTGACTCCAAAGGAGCAGACTGCCTGGAAGGCACATGAGGAGCACTTTACAAGACTTGGCTTTGAACTGGAAGAGTTCGGAGAAGATGCGGTCGCGATCCGTGCGGTTCCGCTGGATCTGTACGGAAACGGAGAAAAGGAGCTGCTGCTTTCTGTGCTCGATGAACTTGTGCAGGCACCGGCTGCGGGAGATTCCTTCGCCGTGCTCAGCAAGATCGCCAGCATGTCCTGCAAAGCGGCAGTCAAAGGAAATCAGAAATTATCATTATCGGAAATAAAGGTGCTGATGCAGGAATTGTTAGCCTGCGACAACCCTTATAACTGTCCGCATGGAAGACCGACGATCATTTCCATGAGTAAATATGAACTGGAGCGTAAGTTTAAACGATGAAGAAAAAGGAAATGCTGATATTGACCGGGCCGACGGCAGTAGGGAAAACAAAGCTTTCCATCGAACTGGCGAAGGCGGTTGGCGGAGAGATCATTTCTGCGGATTCCGTGCAGGTGTATAAGAAGATGGATATTGGCTCTGCCAAGATCCTGCCTAAGGAAATGGGCGGTGTCAGACATCATCTGATCGACGTCCTTTCTCCTGATGAAAAATTTGATGTATTCCGGTTTTCGCAGATGGCGAAGGAAGCGATGCAAGGCATTTATGAGCGGGGACATATTCCGGTTCTGGTCGGCGGAACCGGATTTTATATTCAGGCTGTTTTGTATGATATTGCGTTTTCGGAAGAAGAAACGGACTCTGCGCTTAGAAGACAGCTTGAAGAAGAAGCGGCGCAGAAGGGCAATGCCTATATGCATGAAAAGCTGGCGGCGGTCGATCCGGAATCTGCCGCGGCGATCCATGAAAACAACAGCAAACGCGTAATCCGTGCCATTGAATATTATATGCAGACAGGAGAAAAGATCTCCGTGCACAATGCGAGGGAACATGAAAAAGAGTCGCCCTATGCCTTTTGTTATTTTGTGCTGAATGATGACCGGAAAAAGTTGTATGACCGGATCGATGCGCGTGTCGATCAGATGGTGGAAGAAGGCTTATACGAGGAAGTCAAAGGGCTGCTTGCGGACGGAATACCGCGCTCTGCCACATCCATGCAGGCGCTTGGCTACAAAGAGATGGCAGACCACATCTGCGGGGATTGTCCGCTGGAGGAAGCCATTTATCTGATCAAACGGGATACCAGACATTTTGCAAAACGCCAGCTGACATGGTTCCGCCGGGAGCGGGATGTCACATGGGTTGACCGGACTGCCTTTGCCGGGCAGGAAGATGAAATGCTTGCCTTTATGCTCGGGAAGGTGGATGAAATGCGGAATCTGAATACGTAATGATAGATACCGATGATGTTGAGGTCAAAACCACACAACCTTGATGCCTACGAATTACTCCATGCTACGCATTCCCGCAATTCTACCCAATATTCGCATATCGTGGGATTATTATCCCACTTTTATGCTCATATCGGGGCGGGACCCAAGGTCTTTCACCCACCTATGAGCAAGCTCATGTGGGTTTAGACCTTTTGTCCCTGGCATCATAAAATATAATAAGACAGAAACGAGGATAAAACATGACTACATTACAGAAAATGTACGCTTCTCTGGGCATAGACACCCAGGTGCTTGCATTCGGAGAACATATTTTGGAAAATCTGAAGGATCGTTTTGCCGCGATCGACGAAACGGCTGAATATAACCAGTTGAAGGTGATCCGTGCCATGCAGAAGGCACGTGTCAGCGAAGCATGTCTGCTCGGTACAACCGGCTATGGCTACAATGATATCGGACGCGATACGCTGGAAGAGGTATATGCCAATCTGTTCCACGCGGAAGATGCACTGGTCAGACCACAGATCACCTGTGGCACACATGCACTGGCACTGGCACTGATGAGCAACCTGCGTCCGGGCGACGAACTGTTATCCCCTGTGGGAAAACCATATGATACGCTGGAGGAAGTGATCGGTATCCGTGAGTCCAAAGGCTCTCTGAAAGAATATGGCATATCTTACAGCCAGGTAGATCTTCTGCCGGATGGCAGCTTTGATTACGATGGTATCCGTGCAGCGATCCATGAAAAGACAAAGCTGGTAACGATCCAGCGCTCCAAAGGCTATGAACCGAGAAAAACCTTATCGGTGGAACGGATCGGCGAACTGATTTCCTTTATCAAATCATGCAAAGCGGATGTACTCTGTATGGTAGATAACTGCTACGGCGAATTTGTAGAACGGATTGAGCCTGTGGAAGTCGGAGCGGATATGGTGGTCGGCTCCCTGATCAAGAATCCGGGCGGCGGTCTGGCACCGATCGGCGGCTATATCGTCGGAAAGAAAGAATGTGTGGAAAACGCGGCTTACAGACTGACCTCTCCGGGACTGGGTAAAGAGGTTGGTGCCTCTCTTGGCGTACTGCCTGCTTTTTATCAGGGACTGTTTTTAGCACCGACCGTAACGGCAAGTGCTTTAAAGGGTGCGGTCTTTGCAGCAAATATTTTTGAAACACTCGGTTTTTCCGTTGTACCGGATGCAAAAGAAGACCGCTTTGACATCATTCAGGCAATCACCTTCGGAAAACCGGAGGCTGTGATCTCTTTCTGTAAGGGAATCCAGGCAGCTGCAAGCGTGGACAGCCACCTTTCACCGGAGCCGTGGGATATGCCGGGTTATGATGCACCGGTCATCATGGCGGCAGGAGCTTTTGTGTCTGGATCTTCAATCGAACTTTCCGCAGACGGTCCGATCAAACCGCCGTATGCGGTATATATGCAGGGGGGACTGACTTTTCCACATGCAAAATTTGGCATGCTGAAAGCGCTGCAAAATATGAAAAATGACGGTATTTTGACGAAAGAACAGTGCAAAAGAATGAGTTTTTAGTCGAAAAAAAATAAACGAATTTTATATACATACTTTTTTGGGTGTGATAAGATATAACTAGTGTGATGATACAAATGAAGTGGAGGATACCATGAGAAGCAAGAACAGCTGGGCTCTTTTATTGATGATGTTGACAGGAATTGTAATCGGAGGTCTTTTGGGACAACTTCTTCCGTCAAGCTTCCTGAATTACGGGCAGAGCTTCGGGCTGACTTCGCCGATCGTACTGGATCTGGGTATTCTTGTCCTGACCTTTGGACTGACGATCCATATCACGGTCGCGAGCATCATCGGAATGGTAATTGCCATTATTTTATATCGTTTCCTGTAAAGCAGAGTGGGAGCTGCTTGTCTGGAGTAAGAACTGAATATGTATCAGACAAAAGAAAACGGCACAATACAGTCACTGCCCTATGATAAGTTTTTACAGCAGGGTGCAGAAAACCTGACAGAAGAGGAACTGATCGCGATCATATTGCGGACAGGAACAAGGGGAGAGGATGCTCTGACGCTTGCCTGCAGGGTTTTATCCGTCTGTGATAAGAGACATGGTATTTTGGGACTGCATCATGTGACGCTCGATCAGCTCATGCAGGTAAAGGGAATCGGACTTGTCAAGGCAGTCAAACTGAAGGCAATCGCAGAGCTTTCCCGCAGGATGGCAGTTGCCAGAGTGGAAAAGGATGCGGTGTTCCGGAATCCGCAGGTTGTGGCACAGGCTTATATGGAACGGCTGCGGCATTTGGAAAAAGAGTATTGTATTGCACTGTATTTAGACACAAAAGACAGCAGGATAAAAGATGTCGAGTTGTCTATAGGTAACATTAATTCGTCCATTATGTCTGCCAGAGAATTATTTCGGCAGGCACTTTTATGTAACGCCGCATCGGTGATCATCATGCATAATCACCCAAGCGGAGATCCTTCGCCGAGCAGGGAAGATCTGCTTTTGACGGAGCGGATCGGGCAGGCGGCAGCGGTTATGGAAATTCCGTTACTTGACCATATTATTATCGGGGATAACACGTATATCAGTTTAAAGGAGAAAGGAGTTTTATAAATGGCTTCGAGCGCATACGGTATCGATCTTGGTACCTGCAACATTAAAATTTACGGAAAAGGTGATGAATCGGTTTTCTGCCAGAAAAACATCATCGCGATTGAAAATAAGGACATTCTGTTTGCTTATGGGGATGAGGCGTTTGATATGTATGAGAAAGCGCCGGGGAATATCCACATTTCCTACCCGCTGTGCAACGGCGTGATCGCAGATATTAAAAATATGCAGACACTTGTAAAATGTTTTATAACGGATCTGGGCGGTGGAAGTGTCAAGCCGGCGGATTATTATATTGCGGTTCCGACCGATGTGACAGAGGTTGAGAAGAGAGCTTTTTACGACCTTGTAAAGAATGCAAATGTTAAGGCAAAACGTGTTATGGTTGTGGAAAAAGCAATTGCGGACGGGCTCGGACTGGATATTGATGTCAAAAATTCACAGGGCGTGCTGATCGTTGATGTCGGCTTTGATACAACGGAAATTTCCATTCTTTCCTTAGGCGGTATCGTATTGAGCAAACTGATCAAGGTTGGCGGACAGAAATTTGATGATGCGATCCGTGCAGCTGTCAGAAAAGAGTACAGCCTGATCATCGGTGGCAAGACAGCAGAAAAGGTAAAAACATCTCTGGCTTCTCTGGAAGAGGAAGGGAAAAATGCGCTTGTTTACGGCCGTGATATCGTAACAGGACTTCCGGTAGAGCGAGAGATCCCGACAGATCTTGCACTGGACAGCTTAAAAGAGCATTTTAATTCGATCATTGATAATATCAAGGTTATTCTGGAGCGTACGCCACCGGAACTGGCTGCAGATATTTACAGACAGGGAATTTATCTGACCGGCGGTGCCTGTCAGGTCAGCCATCTGGCACAGCTGATCGCCAGTGGAACAGGACTGAAGGTGAATGTTGCAGAGCATCCGGTAGAAAGTGTTGCACTGGGACTTGCCCGTGTCATCAAGGATGATAATTATAAATCAGTTGCCTATGCGATCGAAGGAATGGGCAATGGAGGAAAATAATGAGAAGAAAACGGCAGAAGTTTACGATTCCAAGTAAATACTTATTGCTGATCATGACTTGTGTCTGCGTTTTATTTATGGCAGTTACCTTTTTTACGGATTTTTTGGCGTCTCCGCTCAGCAACTTTGCCGGTGGTGTGATCCTGCCCTTTCAGTCGGGGATCAGTAAGGTCGGCTCCTGGATGAATGTCCGTTCACAGGAGCTGAAATCCATCCGGGATATCATGCAGGAAAATGAAGCATTGCAGGCGCAGGTGGATGCACTGACGATTGAAAACAACTCCCTGCAGCAGGATAAATATGAGCTGAACAATTTACGTGAATTATATAAGCTGGATGAAGAGTACGCAGACTACCGGAAAGTCGGAGCCCGTGTGGTATCGAAGGAAGCAGGAAACTGGTTTCATTCCTTTGTGATCAATAAAGGAAGTCTGGACGGGCTTGAGCCGGATATGAATGTCATGGCGGGAAGCGGTCTGGTCGGACATATTACAGAAGTGGGAGATAACTGGGCAAAGGTCATGGCGATCATTGATGACAATTCCAATGTCAGCGCTATGGTGCTTTCTACAGAGGATAGTTGTATCGTACAGGGCAATCTGGAGACGATGGATCAGGGTGTGATCACCTTCTCCAAGCTTGTAAACGGTGAAACAGCGGTAAAGGAGGGAGATAAGGTTGTAACCTCCTATATCAGTACCAAGTATCTTCCGGGTATTCTGATCGGCTATGTGACTCAGATCCAGTCTGATTCCAATAACCTGACAAGCTCCGGTACGATCACACCGGCTGTTGATTTTGCACATCTGGAAGAAGTGCTTGTGATCACGGACCAGAAAGCGTCTTATACAGAGGCGGGTGAAAACTGATGAAACGGAATATTTTTATAGTTATAACAGTCCTGCTGTGCTTTATCCTGCAGTCTACTGTATTCAGGTGGCTTGCATTCGGCGGGATCGCACCGAATCTGCTTGTGATCATCACAGCAACTTTCGGATTCATGTGCGGACAGAAATGCGGTCTCTGGGTAGGCTTTTTTTCCGGCCTGTTATATGATATTTTTTTCGGAAATGTTTTATGCTTTTATGCACTTATTTTTATGTATCTTGGCTTTGCAAACGGATATTTCAAGCAGATCTTCTTTAAAGAGGATATCAAGCTGCCGATCCTTCTGATCACGCTCAGCGATCTTTCCTATGGACTTGTCAGCTACATATTGCTTTTCCTTTTGCGTGGCAGATTCCACTTCCTGCACTATCTGATGCATGTGATAGTACCGGAGATCATTTATACAGTTTTGGTAACACTGATCCTGTATCCGCTGATCCGTATGATCAACGGAAAACTGGATGGAACAGAAAAAAGGAGCGAGGACGGTTTTGCTTAAATCGATAAAAGAATCAATGATCAATATGGTAACGTCAAGAGTCTTTGTACTGATCATTGTGTTTACCTGTCTGTCAGGTATCCTGATCTATCGCCTCTTTTCTCTTCAGATCGTTCATGGGGAAGAATATCTGGACGGTTTTAAACTGAAGATCAGAAAGGAACGTACCATTGCCAGTACAAGAGGCAATATTTATGACCGTAACGGAGAGCTTATGGCATATAATGAGCTGGCGTATTCCGTTACGATAGAAGATGTATATGAGTCCGGCAGGACAAAAAATGAACAGCTGAACGGGACAATCTCCAGGCTGATCGATATGATAGAAGAAAACAATGATAAGATCATCAATGATTTTGATATTGTTCTGGATGAAAATAATCAATATGCCTTTACGGTGGAAGGGAAAACGCTGCTGCGTTTTCTGGCGGATATATATGGAAAGCCCAAGACAGAAGATCTGGAATATGCAGAGCGTACTGCTACGGCAGAAGAGGTGATTTCCTATCTGGCAGGGACAAAGAAATTTGCGATCGGAGAATATCTGGATCCGAATGACAGGAATTCTGATTTTATCGTGGGCAGCGGTTATACAAAAGAAAAGCTGCTGCAGATGGTAACGATCCGCTATGCCATGAGTCTGAACAGTTATCAGAAATACATTGCGACAACAGTTGCCAAGGATGTTTCCGATGAAACAGTTGCCATGATCATGGAAAATGCGGATGTGCTGGATGGTGTATCCGTGACGGAGGATACGATCCGCAAGTATGTAGACAGTGTGTATTATTCCCATATCATCGGTTATATCGGCAAGATTTCCGATGATGAATATGCACAGCTTTCCGAAGAAGATGAAAAGTATTCCCTGACGGACATTGTCGGTAAATCCGGTATTGAGCAGTATATGGAAACAACACTGCAGGGTACCAAAGGAACAGAAACCGTTTATGTGGATAACATGGGTAAGGTCATCGAAACGAGTGACCGGAAGGAACCGGCTGCGGGCAATAATGTCTATCTGACGATCGATATGAAGCTGCAGAAGGCGGTATATAACCTGCTCGAACAGAAGATCGCGGGTATTCTGGTATCCAAGATCCGTAATATCAAGGAATTTACGCTGGGAGAAAACGAATCGGCAAGTAAACTGCAGATCCCTATTTATGATGTATATTTTGCTTTATTTAATAATGGTGTAATAGATACCGGTAATTTTCAGAAAGATACTGCCAAAGATACGGAAAAGACAGTATATCAGACGTTTTTGAATAAGCAGGCTTCCGTGGTGGATACGCTGCATACCGAGCTTGCGACCAACGCCACGACCTATAATAATCTTTCTCTGGAATGCCAGGTGTATGAGCTTGCGATCGTTTCCATGCTGGAAGATAACGGTGTGATCATGACAGACGAGATCGACAAAGAGGACAGTACTTATCTTGCATGGAAAAAGGATGAGGTGATCAGCCTTCAGGAATACCTGACGTATCTGATCTCCAAGGGCTGGATCGATATTACAAAGCTTTCTCTGGAATCCCAGTACTCCGATTCCGAAGAAATCTATGCGCGTCTGATCGATTACATTGATGAGAATCTGATAAAAGATTCTTACTTTAACAAGCGGCTTTACAAATATATGCTGCTGGACGATCAGATCACGGGCGCGCAGGTATGTATGCTTCTGTTTGAACAGAATATCATTGATGGGACGGACGAAGAAAAACAGGCAGTACAAAGCGGTAGTAAATCCGCTTACAGCTTTATGCTGGAGAAGATAGAAAATCTGGATATCACACCTGCACAGCTGGCACTTGATCCATGCTCCGGTTCCTGTGTGGTAACGGATACCCAGACAGGGGAGGTACTCGCCCTGGTGACATATCCGGGCTATGATAACAACCGGCTGACAAATTCGATCGATTCCGATTATTATAATAAAATTTACTATGATCTGTCACAGCCGATGTGGAATTATGCAACGCAGCAGTTGTCTGCACCCGGTTCTACCTTCAAGATGGTATCGGCGGCGACAGCACTGGAAAATAATGTTGTGGGACTGAATGAAACGATCACCTGTAAGGGAACCTGGGATACGTTAAGTCCGCCGGCGCGATGCTGGATCGCACCGAACGGTTCACATGGACCGCTTGATATTTCAGGGGCGATCGAACATTCCTGTAACTATTTCTTCTATGAAGTGGGTTATCGTTTGAGCCGTAATAACGGTGTTTATGATAGCGATACCGGACTGGAAAAGCTGGCTTATTATGCAGATCAGTTCGGACTTTCAGACAAATCCGGCGTGGAGATTTCGGAAAGTGCACCAAAGGTATCTGATTTTGATGCGATCCGTTCTGCGATTGGACAGGGTACAAACAACTATTCAACGGTCGGACTGGCAAGGTATGTAACGACGGTTGCAAACAGCGGAAACTGTTATAACCTGAGCCTGCTTTCCAAAGCGACAGATGCGGACGGCAATCTGATCGCCGACTATACACCGACGTTGCGGAATACGGTTGATCTGAAGCAGAGTACATGGGATGCAATTCATCAGGGTATGCGTAAAGTAGTGGAAGATAAGGATTACTACAAGGATCTGACGATCCAGGTGGCAGGGAAAACCGGTACGGCGCAGGAAAACAGAAAACGTGCAAATCACGCGCTGTTTGTATGCTATGCACCGTATGAGCAGCCACAGATCGCCATCGCAACAAGAATCGCATTCGGATATGCTTCCGATTATGCGGCGCAGGTGACAAAAGATATTGTGAAGTACTACTTTAAGCTGGAGGATGAATCCAGTCTGATCACCGGAACTGCAGAATCTACCAATATGGTACAAAGTGCGGGAGATTAAACAGATAAAGCTGAAAGAGGTGGAAGTATGAAAGACATAGTCAGACTCAAGAGCTATCCCAATGGCATCAGGATCGTCATTGCGGAGGATGCCCTTTTTGGAGATGTTCTGGCAGAAGTCTCCGAAAAATTTAAAGATTCCGAACGCTTTTTCGGAAAAGCAAAACTGGCGGTCACCTTTGAAGGCAGGAAAAATACGCAGGAAGAGGAAGATGCCATCTTAGATACCATCCGGCAGGAAAGCAGTGTGAATATTGTCTGTGTGGTCGAAAAAGAAAAGGAAGAAAGCTTTGAACGGCCTCTGGCGCGTATTGAGGAAATGGCACAGGGCGATTTTGCACAATTTTACCGTGGCAGCCTGTCTGGAAAGAAAATTCTGGAGACAGAGCAGAGCCTGATCGTGCTCGGAGATGTCTGTAAAGGAAGCTGTGTGGTGTCCAAAAAGGATATTGTTGTTTTGGGAACACTTTCCGGAAGTGCCTATGCGGGAGTGGACGGAAAAGCCCATTTTATTGCTGCGCTTCATATGGAGCCAGAATCTGTCCGGATCGGCGAACACAGGGGAAAATACAAAAGTAAAGGGCTGTTCGGTAAGTCTAAAAAGGACAAGCCGCAGATTGCATATTTAAAAGAGAACGAGATCCGGTTCGAGGATCTTGACCTTACAGAAGAATTACTGCAGAATCTGTAAAGACTGCAGGGGACAAATATTTCATGAGCTGGAGGAAAACTATGAGTGAAGTAATTGTCATTACATCTGGTAAGGGCGGTGTCGGAAAAACAACGACATGCGCAAACATTGGAACGGGACTTGCCTGTCAGGGTAAGAAGGTTGTCCTGATCGATACGGATATCGGACTTCGGAATCTGGATGTCGTTATGGGACTGGAAAACCGGATCGTATATAATCTGGTTGATGTTGTGGAAGGAAACTGCAGGGTAAAACAGGCACTGATCAAGGATAAACGATATCCGGGTCTTTATCTGCTTCCCTGTGCACAGACAAGAGATAAATCGGCAGTTAATCCGGAGCAGATGAAAAAGCTGACCGCACAGCTGAAGGAGCAGTTTGATTACATACTTCTGGATTGCCCGGCAGGGATCGAACAGGGCTTTCAGAATGCGATCGCGGGAGCAGACAGGGCAATTGTGGTGACAACACCGGAGGTGTCAGCCATCCGCGATGCTGACAGGATCATCGGTCTTCTGCATGCATATGAGGTGGGCAGGATCGATCTGATCGTTAACAGGCTCCGCAATGATATGATCAAACGCGGCGATATGATGAGTGTGGCAGATGTGGTGGATATTTTATCGGTGGATCTGCTCGGTGCTGTATATGATGATGAGGCGGTCGTGGTATCCACCAATCATGGAGAACCGCTTGTATGTGGCAATTCCGTGGCAGGAAGAGCCTATATGAATATCTGTAACAGAATTCTGGGACAGGATGTACCACTTCTCGATCTGGAAAAAGAAAAATCGGTATGGTTTCGTTTTACCGGTATTTTTCAGAAACTGTAAAGGAGGGGTGGACAATGCGTATTAAATCATTATTTCATAAAAAGAAGTCGAAAGAAGTAGCAAAAGACAGACTGAAGATATTGCTGATTTCAGACAGAATCAATTGTTCACCGGAAACGATGGAAATGATAAAGAAGGATATTGCAAAAGTATTATCCCGCTATATCCAGATTGATCCGGGGAAGATGGAAATTGAAGTGAGCAAACGAAAAATAAATGTATTCTGGTGATAAAAATGCTGAAAAAATACCGTGTCAGGGATTATGATTTTAAATTAATAATAATGCTGATCGCTATTACCGTAGTGGGGATTTTAGTGATCGGCAGTGCGGATCGTTCTTATCAAAGCAAACAGATCCTCGGATTTGTGATGGGGTTGTTTCTGATGGTAGTCATATCATTGTTTGACTATTCGACGTTCCTGAATTTTTACTGGATCATCTATATCGGCAATCTGGTTTTGCTGCTTCTGGTGGAGTTTTTCGGGGAAAAGTCAAACAATGCACAACGCTGGGTTTCCATTGCGGGAATCCGGTTCCAGCCATCCGAAACGGCGAAAATTTTGTTGATTTTATTTTATGCACAGTATATTATGAAACATAAGGAAACGATCAGTTCACTGAAGACCATCATTTCCATGCTGGTGCTTCTGGCGCCGCCGCTTCTGTTGATCTACAGGCAGCCTGATCTTTCGACCACGATCATGATCGCATTGTTATTCTGCGTGCTTTTATTCATGGGGGGGCTGAGTTATAAGATCATATTTGGAGTGCTGGCAATTGCGGTTCCGCTTTTTGTGATATTCCTGACACTGGTATTACAGCCGGATCAGACGCTGCTCAAGGATTATCAGCAGACGCGTATTCTGGCATGGCTGAATCCGGCCGAATATTCGACGTCGGAAGGATACCAGCAGGAGAATTCCAAGATGGCGATCGGAAGTGGGGAGTTGTTTGGAAAGGGACTGAATAACAACGAGATCAGTTCCGTAAAAAACGGTAATTTCATTTCTGAACCGCAGACGGACTTTATTTTCGCAATTGTCGGGGAAGAACTGGGATTTGCAGGCGGCTGTCTTGTAGTCGGACTTTTGTTTCTGATCACACTGGAATGTCTGATGATCGCCCGGAAGGCGAAGGATATTGCGGGGATGCTGATCGCCACAGGTATGGCAACGGTGATCGGCTTTCAAAGTTTTATGAATATTGGAGTTGCGACCGGTATTGTACCTAATACGGGTATTCCGCTTCCATTTGTCAGTTATGGTTTAACTTCACTTGTCAGTCTTTATATTGGTATGGGGTTTGTATTGAACGTAAGACTGCAATGTGTGAGGAAATACAGTAATTAGGAGAGAAGGTTACATATGAATATTGCATTAATTGCACATGATGCAAAGAAGAAGCTGATGCAGAATTTCTGCATCGCATACAGGGGTATACTCAGCAAAAACGATCTTTATGCAACAGGAACGACAGGACGCCTGATTGAAGAGGTTACAAATCTGAATGTCCACAAATATCTGGCCGGTCATCTCGGGGGAGAACAGCAGATCGGTGCACAGATCGAACACAATCAGATCGACCTTGTTATCTTTCTGCGCGATCCGCTGACACCAAAGCTGCATGAGCCGGATGTCAATAATGTAGTTCGTTTATGCGATATGCATAATATTCCGCTTGCTACGAATCTGGCTACGGCGGAGCTGTTGATTAAATCATTAAGTCGAGGAGATCTTGAGTGGCGTGAGATGTACAAATAAGAAAAAGCTGGCAGCACTTGTTGTGCTGTCTGTCTTGCTGACCGGCTGTAAAAGTGCAGCGGTTTCAATGGAATACGAGCTGGACAGTCCGGTAAGCGCATATCGGATTGATCATACAAACAGTATAGCTGATGATAAGGCGGAGGGCTTTGCGGCGGATTTATGCCTGCGTGACGGACAGACGCTTTCCGGGAATGAAGTAGATCTTTCCCAGGCACTTTCAGGAGTCTTGTGTGATCTTGGCAAAAATCGGATCATCTATGGAAAAGACGAAAATATGCAGCTCGCACCGGCGAGCCTGACAAAGGTAATGACGGCACTTGTAGCACTCAAGTATGCAGATCTGGATACCGTATTGACCGCATCCGAAAATGTAAAGATCAATGAATCCGGTGCGACGCTCTGTGGGCTTTCTGCCGGAGATACGATGACACTCGATCAGGCACTGCATGCACTGCTCATGCAGTCTGCAAATGATGCGGCGGTACTGATCGCGGAAAACATAGGGGGCAGTCTGGACGGCTTTTCCGATATGATGAATCAGGAAGCGGCAGCGATCGGTGCGACCAATTCTCATTTTGTCAATCCGCACGGACTGACGGCAGAGGATCATTATGTGACTGCCTATGACATGTATCTGATCTTTAAGGAAGCCATGCAGTACAGCGAATTTACACAGATCATCAACCTGCAGACGTATGAGACGATCTATCATGACGGACAGGGAAATGGGAAAGAATATTCCTGCACTTCCACAAACTGGTATTTAAACGGGGATGCCCAGGCACCTGACGGTGTGACGGTGATCGGCGGAAAAACAGGTACAACAGCAGCAGCCAGAAACTGTCTGATCCTGCTTGCAAAGGACTCTTCCGGAAATCAGTATGTGTCCGTTATTTTAAACTGCAGTGAAAGGCAGTATCTCTATCAGGAGATGACAGGATTACTTCAGAAAATCACAGGTTAAGTGCCACAGGGATTCCGATAAAAAGGTTGTCATTTATAGTCAAATACACTATAATGATTTTATCGGATAAGGTACGAAATACCGAAATCAAAATGGCAGGAGGGCTTACATATGGTTCAGTTAATCGTTGGTAATAAAGGGAAGGGTAAAACAAAGCATTTATTAGAAAAAGTTAATTTACAGGTGAAAGAAACAAAAGGAAATATCGTATATCTGGATAAGAGTACGAAGCATATGTATGAGCTGAACAATAAAGTCAGACTGATCGATGTTTCCCAGTATATGATCACAAATCATGATGAATTTGTAGGTTTTATCTGTGGTATTGTTTCGCAGGATCATGATCTGGAACAGATGTTTTTGGACAGCTTTTTGAAAATCGCATGTCTGGAAAATGAAGACATCACTCCTGTTATTGAAAAGCTGGAAAAAATAAGCCAGAATTACGGCATTGATTTTGTCCTGAGCGTAAGCATGGATGAGAGTGAATTGCCGGAGGCGTTAAAATCAAAGATCATCGTATCTTTATAAAAAACCAAAGCCTCGGAAGTTCCGAGGCTTTTTTTGTTATGGCGACGAGGAAAATGCACGCATTTATGCGGTGCATTTGACGACCGCTAATCAGAGCGAGATTCGCAGAGCGCGAAGCACGGCTGACGCGATAGCGGCAGGATTTTCGAGTCTGAAAGAGGAGAATTTTTCTTGGCACAGAATAAAAAAGTCAGTAATATCAGGGACTATCGACGAGGTCCTTTACATCTGAATATCGGAATGATCATATTTGGGATTCTGTTTATCTATATGGTAGTCAGTCTGATCCTGTATATGAACAATAAGCATATTGTCGGCTATGAAGTGACAAGGGGATCTCTGAGCGTACCGAATGTATATCAGGGGATTGCCATAAGAGATGAAACGACAGTATCCTGTAATGGAACGGGCTATATCAATTTCTTCGCAAAAGAGGGAGAACATGTAGCCTGCGGAGATCTGGTATACTCGCTGGACAGTTCGGGTAAGATCGCGGAAATGATCACTTCACAGGAAGAAGAAACACTCCTTTCGGATCAGGATCTGGCAGAGATCCGTAATCAGGCAATTGTTTTTCAAAAGTCATTTTCCAAAATGGATTTTGAAAAAGTATACCGTTTTAAAAATCAGTTGGAAGGAACGGCATTGAAGCTGTCAAATTACAATATGCTGAATAATCTGAGTCAGGCTGGAACGACGGATGCGGTTGCATTTTCCTATGCGCCAAAGAGCGGTGTTGTTGTTTATGGTATCGACGGTTACGAGATGTTGAAACCGTCTGCGGTAACGAAGGATTGTTTTGATGAGTCCAAATATACGGCAGTGCAGCTGGAAGCCAATCAGCTTGTTTCACAGGCAGATACGGCTTATAAGCTTTTGGATAATGAAAACTGGTCGATCGTGATACCGGTTGATGCTGCCAGGGCAGCGGAGCTGGAAGCGGAGGAATATGTTAATGTTAAATTCCTGAAAAACCAGTATACGTCATGGGCAAAGGTAACGGTTCTGCAAAATACGGATGGTACATATGTACAGCTTGATTTTACCAATTCCATGATCACATTTGCAACAGAACGTTACATTGATCTGGAAATTCTGTATAACCGGGAAGAAGGATTGAAGATTCCGAACAGTGCGATCGTGGAAAAAGAATTTTACATGATTCCGCAGGATTATCAGGTAGAGGGAAGCGGCTCTAAAAAGGGAGGTTTCCTGAAAGAGGTTTATGACGAAAACGGTAAGCAGTCCACCCGGTATATTGATGCAACCATATATGCGGCAGATGATGAATATTATTATGTGGACACTACGGATTTCAACATCGGCGATTATATCTGCAGGGAAGGACAGCAGGAAAAATATGCCATCAGTAAGATGGGATCGCTGGTCGGTGTTTATAATATGAATAAAGGATATGCGGATTTTACGGCGATTACGGTTCTGTATTCCAATGAGGAATATTCTATTGTGAAGTCCAATACACAGTACGGACTTTCCGAATATGATTTTATTGTACTGGATGCAGCCAGTGTCAATCCGGATGACTTTATTTACGAATAATGATCTGTAAGCAGGGAAAGGAAGAAAAATGTTAACGGAAAATTATGATCTTGTGCAGAAAAAAATTGAGGATGCTTGTACAAAGGCAGGCAGAAACCGGGAAGAGGTAACACTGATCGCAGTCAGCAAGACAAAGCCTGTTCCGATGCTTACTGAAATTTATGAGCATGGATGCAGAGACTTTGGCGAAAATAAGGTGCAGGAGCTTGTAGACAAATATGAACAGCTTCCCAAAGATATCCGCTGGCATATGATCGGGCATCTGCAGCGAAATAAAGTCAAATACATCGTGGACAAAGTATATATGATCCATAGTGTGGATTCACTCAGACTGGCAGAAGAAATCAGTAAAGAGGCTGTGAAAAAAAACTGTACGGTTAAAATACTTATTGAGGTCAATGTGGCAAATGAGGCGACAAAGTTCGGAACGCAGACAGAAGACACGATCGCGCTCGTAACAGAGATTGCCAAATTACCGGGCATTGAAATTAACGGACTTATGACGATTGCACCATATGTTGAAAATGCAGAGGAAAATCGACAGTATTTCTCTAAATTAAAACAATTATCTGTTGACATAATGCATAAAAACATTGATAATATAAAGATGAATACTCTTTCTATGGGGATGACAGGTGACTATGAGGTCGCTGTTGAGGAAGGTGCTACTTTTGTCAGAGTGGGAACCGGTATTTTCGGGGAAAGAGATTATACGAAAAATATTTAGGTGTGTAAGGAGAAGAAAATGGCTGTATTAGATACATTGATAAAAAAGATGACCTTGAATGATCAGGAAGATGAATATTATGATGATGACTATGATATGGAAGATGAATATGTAGAAGATAAGCCGAAGAAGAAGCCATTTGCCAGAGTTGAAGAGCCTGAAGATGATTATCAGGAAGAAAAGCCGAGAGCAAAGCAGTCTCCAAAGGTAACAGCAATGAAGCAGCCGAAAAGAGGGGTTAGTGGAATGGAAGTATGTGTCATTAAACCAACAACAGTAGAAGATGCAAGAGAGATTACGGAAACACTTTTGACAAATCGTACGGTAGTACTTAATTTAGAAGGTCTTGATGTGGATATCGCACAGCGTATCATTGATTTTACATCAGGTTCCTGCTTCGCAATTCAGGGTAATCTGCAGAAGATATCTCATTATATCTTCATTATTACACCGGCAAGCGTAGATATTTCCGGAGATTTCCAGGATATCCTAGCAGGCTCATTCGATGTACCGTCACTGAATCCGGAGCTGTAAAAACAGATAGTTTAAGAAAATGAATGAACTTCCTGTCAGATCTGGCAGGAAGTTCTTTTTGTAGCGAGGAAGGAAACCAAGCATGAGCGAAGCGAATATTTGGTTTCACCCGAGCGTACTATGTCATGCATCAAAGATGCATGATGCAGCCTCAGCCCATCACCGAAGGTGATTATATACGGCTGAGGTTCAAGTAAGAGAAAATCAAAAGCTGCAAAGCAGCGACGCTACGAAGTAGCGGGATTTTCGAGAGGAAAGAGGAAGGAATAAAAGTAATGATCACAGAATTAAAATCTAATTGTATGCCCGTATCAAAGGACGGCAAATTCAGCTACAACATCTTATTTGAAGATTCTTTTGCAGATCTGCCGGAGGCAATGGCTGATCTGGAGCTGGAAACGCATAAAATCTGCATCGTCACAGATTCCAATGTCGGTCCTCTATATGCAGAGACCGTAAAGGCAGAACTGGAAAAGATCTGCAGCGTATGTGAAATCTTCACATTCCCTGCAGGAGAAGAAAATAAAAATCTGGAGGTTGTGCAGAAACTGTATACATTCCTGATCGAGCAGCATTTTGACAGAAAAGATCTGCTGGTCGCATTAGGCGGTGGTGTTGTGGGAGATCTGACAGGCTTTACGGCTGCAACATATCTGCGTGGTATCCGTTTTATCCAGATCCCGACAACATTACTGGCACAGGTGGACAGCAGCATCGGTGGTAAGACCGGCGTTGATTTCTCCCGGTATAAAAATATGGTCGGCGCATTTTATATGCCAAAGCTTGTTTACATGAATCTGCAGACGCTTTCCACATTACCGGAAAGGCAGTTCTATGCAGGTATGGGTGAAGTGCTGAAAAGTGCACTGATCAAGGATGGTATGTTCTATGGCTGGATCATCAACAGCCTGTATGAGATTTATGACAAGGATCCGGAGACAATCCGCCTGATGATCTATAACTGCTGTAATATCAAGCGTATGGTTGTCGAGAAGGATCCGACCGAGCAGGGAGACAGAGCACTCCTGAACCTGGGACATACGATCGGTCATGCGGTTGAGAAGGCAAAGAACTTCGAACTGCTGCACGGAGAGTGTGTGGCGCTCGGTATCGTGGCAGCTGCTTTTATTTCCTATAAGAGAGAAATGTTGACCTTTGATGAATATTATGAGATCCGGGATATGTTTGTTCCGTTTAATCTGCCGATCACGATCGAGGATGTGGATCCGGAAGAAATACTGAAGCTGACGAAGAGTGATAAGAAGATGGAAGCAGGCAGAATTAAATTTGTACTGCTCAAAAAGATCGGAAAAGCTGTGATCGACCATACAGTAACGGACGAAGAACTGCGTATGGGTATCCATGAAATTTATGTAAGTGACGAGGATAAGTATGAATAAAAAAAACAAAAACTGGAAACTGAAACAACTGCTGCTGGATCTTCTCTTTTTTCTGGTGCTGCTTGCACTGGATCAGGGAACCAAGTATCTGGCGGTAACACATCTGAAGGACCGGTCATCAGTAAAAATCTGGCCGGGTGTATTTGAACTGCAGTATCTGGAAAACAGAGGCGCCGCATTCGGTATTTTGCAGGACGGCAAACTGTTTTTTGTGTTTGCAGCGATCGTGATGCTGACAGTCATTGCATTTATACTGGTCAAAACACCGAAAGGAAAAAAATACAGAACCTGGCATATCCTGCTGACGTTTATTGCAGCGGGCGCAATCGGCAATATGATCGACAGACTCAGACTGGATTATGTGGTTGATTTCTTTTATATCAGCCTGATCGATTTCCCAATCTTTAATGTGGCGGATCTGTATGTTTCTTTCTGTACAGCAATTTTAATAATTTTTGTGCTGTTTTTCTGCAAAGAGGATGATCTGAAATTTATCTCCTTACAGCTGCAGAAACAGAAGAAGGTGCATGAGATCAAATGATACTGGAAATAACGGAAAATCAGGCGGGAGAACGCATTGACCGGTTTCTTGCGGATTCGCAGGATCTGACCCGTTCCTTCCTTCAGAAAATACTGAAGGAAGGAGCGGTTATAGTAAATGGGAAAAGCGTAAAGGCAAATTATAAACTGCGGAAAGGTGACCGGATCGAATTTGAGATCCCGGAGGCAGTTGAACCGGATATCGTTGCGGAAGACATTCCGTTGTCGATTCTGTATGAGGATGCGGATGTGCTTGTGGTTGATAAGCCAAAGGGAATGGTCGTGCATCCGGCGGCGGGACATTACAGCCGGACACTTGTCAATGCGGTGATGTACCATTGCAAGGGAGAGTTGTCCGGGATCAACGGTGTTTTACGGCCGGGGATTGTGCACCGGATCGACAGGGATACGACCGGATCGATCATAATCTGCAAAAATGACATGGCGCACAATGAGATTGCAAGGCAGTTGAAGGAGCATTCCATCAACAGGCGTTACAGGGCGATCGTGACCGGTGTTTTAAAAGATGAGGAAGGCACGATCGAAGGCGCGATCGGCAGAGATAAAAAGGATCGTAAAAAAATGGCGATCACTGCAGACGGTAAGCCTGCGGTAACTCATTACAGAGTTTTACAGCGTTTTAAGCATTACACGTATGTGGAGTGTGTACTCGAAACAGGGCGTACACACCAGATACGCGTTCATATGGCATCTATCGGACATCCTCTTTTGGGGGATGAGGTATATGGCAGAAGATCAGATAAATATAAATGTGAAGGGCAGTGCCTGCATGCAATGACACTTGGATTTCATCATCCGAGGACAGGAGAATACATTGAAGTGAATGCACCATTGCCTCCCTATTTTGAACACTTACTGGCGGTACTAGAATCATGACAAAACAGGAATTCAGAGAATTTTATCAAAACAAACTCATTTATTTGGACGGTGCAACCGGATCGAACCTGCAGAAGGCGGGTATGCCTACCGGCGTCTGCCCGGAACAGTGGATCCTGGAACATCCGGATGCAATTTTAGAACTGCAGAGAGCTTTTGTGGAAGCGGGCACTAATATTCTGTATGCACCGACATTTACGGCAAACAGGATCAAGCTGGCGGAATACGGGCTGGCAGAGCATCTTATTGATATGAATACAGAGCTTGTCAGACTGGCAAAACAGGCTGCGGGCGGCAAAGCACTGGTTGCGGGCGACATTACGATGACTGGCAGGCAGCTTACACCGATGGGAGACATGGATTTTGAGCAGCTGATCGATGTCTACAAGGAGCAGATCCGTGTTTTGGATCAGGCAGGTGTGGATCTTTTAGTCGTGGAAACGATGATGAGCCTGCAGGAAACAAGAGCTGCACTGATCGCAGCAAAAGAAGTATCTTCCCTTCCGGTGATCGCAAGTCTGACATTTGAATCTGATAACAAGACTTTATTCGGAACAGATCCGATGACTGCCATGCTTGTATTACAGGCACTTGGCGCAGATGTCGTCGGAACGAACTGCTCGACAGGACCGGATCAGATGTGTGGGGTTGTCCGGCAGATGAAGCAGGTCGCTAAGATCCCTGTACTGGCAAAGCCGAATGCAGGGTTGCCAAAGCTGGACAGCGAGGGAAGAACGGTTTATGAAATGGATGCGGAAACCTTTGGCAGGGAGATGTGTCTGCTTGTAGAAGCAGGGGCAACATTCCTTGGCGGCTGCTGTGGTACAACAGTAAAGCATATCCGTTCCATGGTAGAAAAGACAGGCGCAATGAAACTGCCGGAGACGACAGATGCAGCGCAAAACAAAGGAATCCGTTATCTGACAAGTGAACGGAAAACGCTGGCATTCGGATTGGATGACAGGTTTCATATTGTCGGAGAAAGGATCAATCCGACCGGTAAAAAGAAGTTTCAGGCATGTATCCGTGACAACGATTTTTCCATGGTAGAGGAGTTCGTTACCCAGCAGGAGGAAAGCGGTGCTTCCATTCTGGATATCAATATGGGTATGAGCGGTATTGATGAAAAGGAAACGCTTCTGAAGGTCATGGAAGATGTTTCCATGCAGACAAGCCTGCCACTTTGCATTGATTCCTCCCATGTTGATGTGCAGGAATATGTCCTGCGGCATTATCCTGGCAGGGCGCTGATCAATTCCATTTCCATGGAGAGTGCCAAGATGGAACCACTCTTGCAGATCGCAAAGAAATATGGGGCAATGTTTATCCTGCTTCCGGTATCTGACGAGGGTCTCCCAAAGGATCTGGATGAAAAGAAAGAAATTATTCAGAAGATCCTGCGCAGAGCACTGGAACTTGGATTTACAAAAGAAGATATTGTGGTAGACGGACTGGTAGCGACAGTCGGTGCCAATAAAAATGCAGCCCTTGAAACACTGGAAACGATCCGGTACTGTAAGGAGCAGGGGCTGGCAACCATCTGTGGTCTTTCCAATATTTCCTTCGGACTTCCGGAAAGAAGCTATATCAATGCAGCGTTTCTGACCATGGCGATCGCAAACGGCCTGACCATGGCGATCGCAAATCCGAATCAGGAGCTTCTGACAAGCTGTATGCTGGCATCCGACCTGCTTTTGCATAAACAGGATGCGGATCTTTCCTATATTGAGGTCATGAATGAGCGCAAGCAGAGAACTGCAAAAACGGTGGAACAGGAAGCCCCTGCGGCAGAAAAAAGTGTGCTGCAGAAAGTATATGAATGTGTTCTGAAAGGGAACAAGACAAAAATTGTTGATCAGGTGCATGAGGCACTGAAAGAGCATGAAGCACAGCAGATCTTAAATGAAGCACTGCTGCCTGCGATCAATGAGGTGGGTGATCTGTTTGATAAAGGAATTTATTTCCTGCCACAGCTGATTGCCAGTGCAGAAGCCATGAAAACGGCGATCGAAGATATCCAGCCGCTTCTTCTGGCTGCCAGTGATGGTAAGCCGAAGGCAACTATTGTGATCGCAACGGTGGAAGGCGATATCCATGATATCGGGAAAAATCTTGTGGCATTGATGCTGAAAAATTATGGCTTCCGCGTGATCGATCTCGGAAAAGATGTGCCCAAAGAGGTTATTATAGAGACAGCGAAAAAGGAACATGCGGATATTATCGCACTTTCCGCACTGATGACGACGACAATGCAGCAGATGAAGCATGTGATCGAATATGCCAAGGAACAGGGCGTGACAGCAAAGGTACTGATCGGCGGTGCAGTCATTACGCAGGAGTATGCGGATGAGATCGGCGCAGACGGTTATTCCAAGGACGCAGCGGAGGCAGTCAAAGTTGCAAAGCAGGTGCTTGGATTGCGTGATTAAGAAGATGGCATATTGCGAAATGCATATATAAGGAGTAAAATTTTAAAAGTATAGATGCAGAATGAAGGAGACAGAACATGAACGGTGCAGATGCAATGGTAAAATGTCTTGAAATGGAAGGGGTTAAAGCAGTATTCGGCTATCCGGGTGTTGCCATCTGTCCATTTTATAACAGTATTTTAGATTCAGAGATAGAAAGCGTGCTGGTGCGTACAGAACAGAATGCAGCGCATGCGGCAAGCGGACTTGCCCGCGTATCGGATCAGGTGGGAGTATGTGCGGTAACTTCAGGTCCCGGTGCCACAAATCTGATCACCGGTATTGCAACCGCATTTGCGGACAGCATTCCGATGGTATGTATCACAGGACAGGTAAACAGTGAACTGATCGGCAGTGATGTATTCCAGGAGGCGGATATCACGGGAGCTGTAGAGAGTTTTGTCAAATACAGCTATCTGGTAAAGGATGTGGAAGATATCCCGCGTATTTTCAAAGAAGCTTTCCATATTGCAAATACCGGCAGAAAGGGACCGGTTCTGATCGATGTACCGATCGATGTACAGCTTGCTGCCATTTCCAAGTTTAAATATCCGCAGGAAGTAAAGCTCCGTACTTATAAGCCGACAGTAAAGGGCAATATGGTACAGATCAAAAAGGTGGCAAAAGAGCTTTCCAAGGCAAAAAGACCGCTGATCTGTGCAGGCGGTGGCGTATTATTAAGTGATGCAAAGGAAGTGTTATATCAGTTTGCACATAAATATCAGGTTCCGGTTGTTTCCACGATGATGGGAATCGGTGTCATGCCGACAGAGGACGATATGTATTTTGGCATGGTCGGTAATAACGGGCATCCCTATGCCAACAGAGCCATGAATGAATGTGATCTTTTATTGATGGTCGGTGCGAGAGTGGCAGACCGTGCTGTCAATCAGCCGGATCTGATCATTAACAATAAAGTGCTGGTACATATCGATGTGGATCCGGCGGAAATCGGTAAGAACGTCGGCCCGCACATTCCGCTTGTCGGTGACTGTAAATCAATCTTTGAAGATCTGATGGAGCAGGAGATCACCGGAGATTTCACAGACTGGACAGAACAGCTGAATTACTATGAAGCAACGATGCAGCGGAAGAGAAATCCTTCTCCGGAATATGTGGATCCGGCTGCTTTTATCCGGACGATTTCAGAGCTGCTTCCGGAGGACGCGGTTTATGTGGCAGACGTCGGACAGAACCAGATCTGGTCATGTAATTACCACATTGTAAAGAAGGGGCATTTCCTGACCTCCGGCGGTATGGGAACGATGGGCTATTCCATTCCGGCCGCAATGGGTGCCAAATACCAGTGTCCGGAAAAGGAAGTTGTTGCAGTCTGCGGAGACGGTTCTTTCCAGATGTCCATGATGGAGCTTGCAACAATGCGTCAGCATGGAATCCACTCCAAGGTTATTGTCCTGCGCAATAATTATCTGGGTATGGTACGTCAGTATCAGCATTTTACGTATGAAGATCATTATTCCGTTGTAGATCTGACCGGATCACCGGATCTTTCCAAGATCGCAGCAGCTTACGATATGCCTTATTATCTGGTGGAGAAAAACGACCGGATTGAAGAAAAGCTGAAAGCATTTTTGCAGGATGAAAGGGCAAGTCTGATGGAAGTTGTGATCGATCCGATGGATCTTGTATAGAGGATAGACAGTAAAAGAGAGTGGAGGTCCCTATGAAGAAAATATATTCTGTATTGGTGGAAAACCGTTCCGGTGTACTTTGCAAGGTAGCGGGGCTGTTTTCCAGAAGAAGTTTTAATATTGATTCCCTCGCTGTAGGGGAGACAGACGATAAGGAAGTATCCTGCATGACGATCGTTTCCAGCGGCAATCAGAGAACACTTGAGCAGATCGAAAAGCAGCTCAACAAAAAGCTGGATATCATCAAGGTACGTACTTTCCATGAGGAGCAGAGCATTTCGCGGGAGCTCATGCTGATCAAAGTAAAATATAACCGTACAAACCGCAAGGATATCATGGAGGTCTGCAGCATCTTAAAAGCGGAGATCGTGGATATGTCCAAATCCTTTATGATGATCCAGATCTGTGCAGAGCCGGAGCGCATCCAGCTTCTGATCCAGATGCTGAAATCGATCAGTATCGTAGAAGTAGCGAGAACCGGTACGCTGGCACTTCCAAAATGTGCTGAAAACGAATAATATAACTCCAAACTATGAACACAGGTTATGGGATGCATGAAAGGATGTCATACGTTGACAAAGCCTGTCTTATGCTGATACAATGCTCATAGAGATGGTGAAGGAAGGGTATCAAGCAAATGCAAAAGAAAGTATTTCAGATATTAGTTGACAATACATCAGGTGTTTTAAGCCGTATTTCCGGACTGTTCAGCCGCAGAGGATATAATATTGAAAGCATTACCGCCGGTGTGACGGCAGATCCGAGATACACCCGTATCACGATCGTGACGAGCGGAGATGACATCATTCTGGATCAGATCGAGAAGCAGGTTGCAAAGCTTGTCGATGTACGGGATATCAAGGAGTTAAAGCCGGAAAGCAGTGTTTACAGAGAACTGGCAATGATCAAGGTCAGAGCCGATGCAAGCCAGAGACAGGGTGTGATCGCCATGGCGGATATTTTCCGCGCAAAGGTCATTGATGTCGCATCCGACAGTTTGATGGTCGAGCTTACCGGTAATCAGGAAAAGATCGATGCTTTTCTGAAGCTGTTAGACGGTTTTGAAATCTTGGAGCTTGCAAGAACAGGTATCGCTGCGCTTTGCAGAGGTACGGAAAATGTAACCTATCTGCCATAAAGCAGACAGTGTACATAGCAGTACAGTAAATTGTATGGTCAGCCGCAGAGCGGCTTTTCATAAAACGAAACAAAAATTTAGGAGGAAACAAAAATGGCACAGGAAGCTAAAATTTTTTATCAGGAAGACTGTAATCTGTCTTTATTAGAGGGCAAGACGATCGCTGTCATTGGTTATGGTAGTCAGGGACATGCACATGCATTAAATGCAAAAGAGTCAGGATGCCATGTAATTATCGGACTTTACGAAGGTTCTAAGTCATGGGCAAAAGCAGAAGCACAGGGCTTTGAAGTATATACAGCTGCAGAAGCTGCAAAGAAAGCAGACATCATTATGATTCTGATCAACGATGAGTTACAGGCAGATATGTACAAGAAAGATATCGAGCCAAACCTCGAAGCAGGCAACATGCTGATGTTCGCACATGGTTTCAATATTCATTTCGGATGCATCAAGCCACCGGCAAATGTTGATGTAACTATGATCGCACCTAAGGCACCGGGTCATACAGTACGTTCTGAGTATCAGGCTGGTAAGGGTACACCTTGTCTGGTTGCTGTTGAGCAGGATTACACAGGAAAAGCACTTGATATGGCGCTTGCATATGGTCTTGCAATCGGCGGCGCAAGAGCCGGTTTATTAGAGACAACATTCAGAACAGAAACAGAAACAGACCTCTTCGGTGAGCAGGCAGTTCTCTGCGGCGGTGTTTGTGCTCTGATGCAGGCTGGTTTCGAAACACTTTGCGAAGCCGGTTATGATCCAAGAAATGCATACTTTGAATGTATCCATGAAATGAAGCTGATCGTAGATCTGATCTACCAGTCAGGTTTCGCAGGCATGAGATATTCTATCTCTAACACTGCTGAATACGGTGACTATATCACAGGTCCTAAGATCGTTACAGAAGATACAAAGAAAGCTATGAAGCAGATCCTTTCCGATATCCAGGATGGTTCTTTCGCAAAAGAATTCTTATTAGATATGTCTCCTGCAGGACGTCAGGTTCACTTCAAGGCTATGAGAAAGCTTGCTTCTGAGCATCCGTCAGAAAAGGTTGGTGCAGAGATCCGTAAGCTTTACAGCTGGAACAACGAAAACGATAAGCTGATCAACAACTAATTCTATATCGATTTCAAATTGATGAGAAACAAAAATGGTTCTGACCTTATGGTCAGAACCATTTTTTGTATGATAGGAATTCAATTTCAAGTTTTATGCCCTATGATGCAAGGGCAGATTAGCGATCTTGAGGAATTTCGGTGAGCAGCCTGGTATTGACCGCCCAGGATACAATTCCTGTGAGAGACACCCATCTTTTATGTCCGGCTTTTTCGAGAGCTGTCGAGAATTTTTCCATAACCTGATCTTTTACTGCGAGAGGGATACAGGCTTCTTTTTTAATGATATCACAAGACTGTATATCTCCGGGACCAAATCCACATTCGTCTGAGTCTTTTTTTAGCAGCATATCAATAGTTTCATTCACATACTGATTAAAGCTGTATTGTGAATCTTTTTGCTTAAAGATTTCATATGCCTGCGGAGTCAAAGATATATGAAGCTGGCTGAATTTCTTCTTATATTTGGCAATAGCGTTCCTGGTATAAGCAGGCACTTTAGTTGTATTTTTTTGCATAGTTTCATTCCCATCTTTTAAATTTTTTCATTATAAATTATCTAAGGTATATTTTGTCCGGATCTTTTATTTTATTAGCCTATTTTACCTTAATGGTAATGGTCTTGGAAGCTTTTTTAAGGCGGTTGGATACGCTGTTTGCAGTGATTTTGATCTTGTAGGTGCCTTTTTTAGCATTCCGCTTAATGGTGATCTTGCCTTTCTTGTTGACAGTTATATATTTCCTTGCACCCTTTGGGTATTTCGTTACCTTATAGCTTACAAGTCCATGACCTACGCCGCCATCTAATGGGGTTACCTTTGCGTTTATCTTATAGACCCTGCTGAACTTTTTGAGCTTCCTGCGGCTGATCGTAAAGGTTTTGCGGAACTTCTCTGCGACAGTGATCTTCTGTGAATATAATGTGCGTGTATTGCCTGCATTTCCAGCGATTTCTATATTTGTAGAAGGGGCAGCAGGCTTTACAGTGGATTCTTCTTTCTTAGGCGGCTTTGGAGCAGGTGTTTCCTTGATGCCCTGTACTGTCAGGGTAACAGGGATTGTTGTACCTGCCGGAGCATCCGGGTGGTTAAAGGTAAAAGTGTTTGTGCCTTCCTTGGAAACCGTAAAGCTGTATACGCCGTAGTCGCTGAGGGTAACATCTTCATCTTCGCCATAGTCAAAGTGGTTTGTGAGTGTTACATCGTCCCCGTAAATGGTAGTGCCTACAAGTGTGTTTCCGTTATCGTATGTGGCAGTAGCAGACTGAAGGACCGGCTCTGGAACGGTAATATTAACCGCACCGATTTTATGACCATCAGTAATATCATCAAAGGTGATCTTTGCGTTTCCGGGGTTTTTGGCTACTAATTTATTGCCAACCACTTCTACAACGTCTGTATTATTGCTGACCCAATGACCTATTGCGGGATCAAAGAAAATAGGGTCTGTTCCATGGCAGAATCCGAAGCTACCTGCGGATTTTTGATTTGTACCAAACCATTCAGTTGATAAATCGAAATAATCGTTGGGGTAGAGTGTAACAACGCCGTCCGGGGCAGTTTCATCAATTACACACAAGGTTCCGGTTCTCTTGTATAAGCAATTATCACTATCGTTTGGTCTGTATGCAATCTGCACGGTAGTTTCCTTGTAACCATCTACCGGATCGGTGCCGGAATATACGGGGATATATTCGCCGTCTGCGGTTTTATCTTCTGATACTTCAACAGCAACGAATCTATGTCCGTCTGCCAGTTTTACTACACCGATGCCAATACGATAATATTTATCAGTCAGGATACATTCTCTGTGTAACTGTCTACCCGGCATAGTTTCATATTCTTCCATAAAGTCGTAAACAATACCTTCGGCAGTTGGAGTTGTTGTTATGGAAACGCCATCTCTTACTGTATACATTGGAGAGTGAGTGATCATTTCATCATATCCTCTTGACCATTGATAGGGAATGTCAACCGTGTCGTATGCTTCGCTGTAATTAACTCTATCGGGCCTTGTGTGAATGTAAGCGAATAGAAGTTCCACAGCCCTTTGCATTGCAACCTTTTCTAATTCGGTATCATACACATAAGAGTTGGAAATAGAAACATTTGTTTTACTTCCATCATTACCGCTTATATACCACCAATTATCGCTATTCATTCTTGCCTTATTGAATTCAGAGAACAATTCAGTTCGTGCAAAGGTTTGTTCATATCCCCATGTGCCATTGTTGGGAATTGAGATATCTACAAACTTATAACCGTCTGCAACCAATTCCTCTCTTCTTTGCTTGATGAATTCCTTTTTGTGAGATAACTGTCCGATATCGGTATCTTTAATCAATTCCATGTCTGTATTCTCAGATACAGAGACAATAGTAGTATCATTCTCTGATACAGATTCCGCAGATACATATGATGTTGCTGATCCGATGATAAATGATAAAACTAATGTAGCAATGATCATGTGGTCAAATAATCTGTTCTTTCTCATATAAAAACCTCCTTTACGAGTAGTGATCTGTATTTCTTTTTCTAAGTATATTATATAATATACTTTCTACGCAGTAAATATACAATATTACCATTATTTGAAGCCTTGAAATTGTCTATTTTCACGGGTATATATCAAAATGACAGCCTGCAAAGTAAGAGATATAAAAATCAAGTTGCTCTGCAGGCCGTATGTAATATTCTCTAGTAATGAGCTGAGTTATGAAAAGGTATTTCTGCATACATAAATATACAGTGATCGTCGTATTGTGGTCTTATATGTTGGTTATAGTAACAGCTTTCTCCAAAAGAAACCTTTTTAAACCCGAGGTATTTATAATAATTGATAAGTCTCTTTTGGGGAAGTGCAAATAAGTATAAGCGTTCAATTCCTATATACTCTTGTACGATATCAATTATAGGTAGTATAAACTGATCTAACAAATATGCCATGAAGCACTCTTTGATAGGATGGTTTTTTCTGTAGAGATCATTTACTGCAATATTTGTAAGCTCGATGGCAGAAATTGTGTCAAATGGGGTATCTCTATCAATAGGAGTCCATGTACGGGATCTGGAATGATAAAAATTTACCGGTTCAGTTATAAGTCCCGTCTTTAAGGTAAAATATGCTGCTATTTCCTTTGTTGCCTTATCTATAATCAGGTAAGTTCTTGCCCTATTGATCATATCTTCCACCCTAGCTCTCTTTTTTAAATATCTTTCTAAGCCTGGAGCTTTTTCAGAATGAAATGCTAGTTCTGGGCTGTAGTATCTTTCTAAGCCTGGAGCTTTTTCAGAATGAAATGTTAGCTCTGGGCTGTAATCAGCAATAGGGACGATGGAATAATTATTATCTGATAGATTACTTATATTGTCCATTTCTAATGTACCTCATCTGGTGAATAGATTGTACTGATTTAAAATCTATATATTTTCGGAATCTCTAAACTTATCTGCTTCTGACTTTATCAGATCGCGGTTTAGGTAATGTCTGTTTGAATGTATAACTTGTTTTATCTGTGACTCATAAGATTCTGTCTCTTTCCTATCTATTCCTTTTGTGATTTTTTCAAAAATGTCAACAGTGCTATTGGGGGCAAATTTTAAAGTGGGTACTGAATTTATAAAAGGAAAGTTTAATCTTCTTGGTTTTTGGGGGAGATTTATTCTGGTATTCTCTGGTGGGTGTAGAGCCGCATCTGAAAATGCATTATTTCTAACTTGAATTGTATTAGTAGATTTTTTTTTCATGAATACAATGCTGCCTTTCTTTTTTTACTTATTTTTATTCTTTTACGTGTTTCATTGAATCCAAATATTCTGCATACAAACTGAGTCTATTCTGTACATTTTTAGGATTTCTTTTTCTTAAATATTCATATTTTGCAATAATATGGTTGGGTTGTGCATGACACGATATTTTGATATCACAGTCAAGGTGGTCAGCATAGGCAGTAAATAGTTCTTTTATATAACCGTCATAATTAGTCATTTTTTTCTGTAGATATTTTGACTGATCATCGATAGTCCATGTTTTTTCTGGCATATCTTTGGTAAAACTAATCTTCGAGCGGGAAGACATATCTAACATGTTCACAGTTTTCTTCCTCTTCCTTAATTTTGGCATTGCTAGACCTCCTTATTGATGGTTGTAGGGGTTGCATATAAACCATTGTATATTTTTTCTACTAGAATAACAAGGTTTGAATAGGGTATAACGTTTTCATTGACAAATTTTTCAAGAGTGATCTTGTTATTTTCTATAATATAATCATGCTTTGTCACGATCTGTAATACACCGAGCATATGTTCACCTTTACAATATAGTGGAACAGCTATATATTGTGTATATTTTGAAAGATCAGTTGTTCGCGATACTTTTTCAAATCTCTGGAGAATTTCTTCATTATTTATTGCTATATCTAAGTCGGAAAACTGGTATCTGATAAGCTTGGCGTAGTAATATAAACTGTCTTTAAGACGTTCTTTCTTTTTACATGCCCTTGGTCTCATGGACATGGGACTGGAGTGGGAGGTCATCTGAACATATTGTTCGCCTTTCTCATCAGTTGTCAATGTTACGACATTTACAGATATTTTGGAATTATCTTTTTCACCGCAGTATTGCTGGATCATATCTCTGCAGTGTACGCAGATAGAATCAATGATTTTTTCTTTGTTCCATGCTTTATCGGAAACCCAGCCACTATTCTGGACATTTTTCGCAAATGAGTGGATTGTGGATGACCAGTCTTCGGAAAGCTTTGAAAATGCGGCTACAGTAAATGCACTGGTCTTAGTCTGATTGTCCATATGCGCCATTATTTCTATAAGAGATTGATAGTCATATTCTAATTTTTTGTAATGTGCCTCAGTTTTATTCTCTTCATTATTGTAATATATAATAGCAATTATAGCGACTATTGTTAATATAATGACGGTGATGATTCCTCCTGTCCTTATAGTTGCAGAGGGAGTTAAAGAAATAAAGATACCAATGCTGGAAATCAGTACGGGGGAACCCAATAAAAATAGATTCTTCAGTTTCTCGGGTATACTTTTGGGTGTTTGGTCGTCCATGCTCTTGTATGATTTTATAGGATGATCTGTTTTGATGAATTTATATATCTTCATTTGTATATTCTCCTTATATTTTATTATGCAACAAGTGTGCCATTAAAATAGTCAGCTATATTTTATGAACATACTGTAGCTTGGTTTTAAACACAAAATCTGTACGAAAATGTAAAAAAGATAGTAAATGATTTTATATTTATTGATATTGTACTATAATTATACTGTATTTATGTTAAAAAGCACACAGAAAATAATAAAAAATGTGGCTTAATAGGAGATATTGTCAAATTTGTGCCTGTAAATCAGAAGATATGCCGAAATTTTATAAGATAGAATAAATCAGTTGAAGTGGATAAGCCATTTCATGTATTCTTTAATTGATAGGGATAAAGAATATTTATGTATATGGTAAAAAGGAGGTATTTTATATGACAGATCCATGGGATGAAATATATCTTGATGCAGAAAGGTTATTTAGAAATGCAACCGGTTTTGTAAACATGAATTCCAAGGCTAAATCACTTAAATTGGCGGCTAACAAACTTATGCTGTTGCCAATCTGGTATCCAGGCAGGGATGAGCTACTTGAAAAGATTAATCAGTATGCACATCGGTGTGACATTGATTTGGATAAGGTAAGTGGATATGATGTATAAAGGAGTAGTAAATTCTTCAAATTTGCTACATATTTCAAGGTAGATTATAATAAACTTTCCTTACTAGAAAAACGAGGGTGTCATAGATACCCGACTGATAGGCATTGGTTCGCGTGATTGTGTAATCACAAGAATTGGTGCCTGTTTTTCTACTTTTGGGTGTTGTCAAAGTGTATCTAGGAAGTGTAGAGGAACATTCTATAAAGATTACAGTATATTGGAGCATTCCTGTAATTCAGAAATAATGCCAATTGAATAAAAAAGAACCTCAAGGTATGATTGAGTTGCATCTTGGCGGATGTAAACAAAACAATCAAAGCACTGGAGGTTCAAAATGAATTTAACACAGAATGACAGACTAAAGCAAGTAACAAGTGACATTTTAATTGTTGGAGTAGACGTTGGATCACAAACTCACTTCTGCAGGGCATTTGACTGGAGAGGGTTTGAACTTTCAAGAAGAGTGTTTAAGTTTAGCAACACCGGAATGGGATTCCTTACTTTTCTCAGGTGGACAGAGGAACTCATGAATAAAACTGAAATGAAAAAGGTTATTGTCGGCTGCGAGCCTACCGGTTGCTACTGGCTCACTTTTCAGAAGTTTTTACAAGACCATGATATTCAGCTTGTAACAGTAAATCCGTTTACCGTAAACAGAAGTATGGAATTAGATGATAATAGTCCAGAAAAGAGTGATTTGAAGGATCCTAAAACAATAGCGTTGCTAGTGAAAGATGGAAGATTTTCAACTTCTTATCTTCCAAGTGGAGTATATGCGGAGATCAGGGAAGCATCTGTTTGTAGGGATCAGATCATGAAGCAGCATGTACGTCTGTCAAATCAGATACAGGGATGGATTCAGAAGTTCTTTCCAGAGTATTTGGAATGTTATGTTGATTGGGATTCAACCAGTGGACTGATGCTTCTTAGAGAAGCTCCACTTCCACAAGATATCCTTAAAATCGGTGCAGGTGGAATCAATCAGATATGGCGCAATGCAAAGGTGCGTGCAGCAGGAATAAAGAGGGCTCAGACCCTGGTAGAAGCTGCACAGAATAGTGTGGGATTGGAAGCCGGTGAAGCCGCAAGACTCGAGATATGGGTTCTTGTAAATGACTACATCCTTAAAGCAGAACAGCTAAAAAGATTAGATGAATATCTGGAAGAAAAAGTAAAAGAAGTACCAAATGTGGAGAAACTGCTTGCCATTAAAGGAGTAGGGATGAGTACTGTGATTGGCTTTATAGCAGAGGTTGGTGATATCGGACGTTTCACTGATCCGAAGCAGATACAGAAGCTTGCCGGGCTGGAAATAGTCAAGAAAAGCTCCGGTAAAAAGAAAGGACAGCCAAGAATCAGTAAAAGGGGTAGACGAAAACTGCGGAGAACAATGTATGAGTCAGCGCGTGTACTGATGATCTGGAATCCTGTGTTTCAGGATGTGTTCCTTTATTACAGGAACAGGACAAAAAATCCGCTTGGAGGGATGCAGGCAAAGATAGCAGTTGCATGTAAAGCGATACGGATCTTCTATGTAGTATTACAAACAGGCTGTGACTTTGATGAAGAAAAGTTCCGAAAGGACATCATCAGACCAGAAGCAGCATAACAAAAAGCACATACTGTAGCAGATAACGTCCGCCAAGGATTCAATTGGTGCTGGATTACAGGAGTGCTCTCTAGGCAATGACAAAGCAGAGCGAAGCCGCTAAGACATATTTTATAGGGCATGACCCTGATAAGGAGCAAAGGTGGCATCCCACTATGGGTAGGCTGGACGAAGGAATTTAGGACTCTTTTTAAGAAAGGATGATCCTGTTAGACATGAGAGGTTAGCAGCCATAGGGAAGAATGGGACACGGATTCGCCTTCATAAAAAAGGATGACGTTTTATTTCGTGTACCTTTCTGACTGGAAAACGAAGTGCATTGCAACTGAAATGACACAGTTTTCGCCCATTATTGAATGCTTATCATTGTTTGTAACTTTGAAAATCATTGCACAAATGGCTCAAATAAAGGCTTTTTTGTGCAAAATATATAAGAAAGTATAGAGAGAGATTATATTTAGAACGAATAGTATTAGGAATATTGCAAATTGAGTATTTGGATCCTGATTGTGTAGAGCAACATATCATGTTATACTTTATGCATGGGAAACCAGAGAGCCGGGCGGCTTACCCTCTATCGGAGGGGCTAACCCTCCAGACGAAAGAAAGGAGGGCGTTGCCAATGTATGTTACATATGCTGATTTGATTCAGATTGGAATATTCATTTGCGCCCTTGTAAGTCTTTGCTATAAGATTTTCAAGGATAAACGAAAATAGCCGCCATTACTCGCAATAATGACGGCTGTTGATAAAACAGTTACTTGATTTATTCGGGCAAGCCGCTTCTCTGGTTTCCCTCTTTGTATAGATTAAATATATCACATAATTTCAGTTTATACAAGAAAAATAGAAATATGTCCAGTAAAAGGGCACTTGATTTCTCAAATGCCCTGATGTATAATCTACTTAGAAAGTGAACCGGATGTGATGATCCGATTTGCCCTCAGTGAATATACTAAGAAATAAGCATCCACACTTTAGGCGGTAGGGGATGCTTATTTCTTTTTGTTATTATGATTGTCTATGTATGACAGAGCCGCAAATACTACTAGCAACAAAGTTAAAACTTCCATTGTGTTCATAGGGCATCACCCTCTCTTTCGTAAAACTAGAGGGCATCTAATAATCGGAAAATCACATCCTGCTTTCCTTTCAATTACACAATAACAGTATAATATAGAGAGAACATATGTTCAACAAACAAAACAATAAGATTATTTAAAACAGGGGCTATATGTTAGGAAAAAACAAAGGAAAGATATTAACGAAATACGTACCGGATTATGTCGTTTTTGATCTGGAAACGACAGGAGTCATGATCTCGAAAGATGAGATCATTGAGATTTCAGCGGTAAAAGTACGTAATGGGAAAGTGGTAGAGGAGTTCAGTGAACTGGTAAATCCATGCAGACCAATTCCCTATGATGCAACACGGGTAAACAATATAACAGATGAGATGGTTCGTCATGCACCCTTCTGCAAAGAAGTTTTGGAACGCTTTTTAGAATTTGTGGGAGAAGACATTTTAGTAGGGCATAATATCCATACATTTGATATTCCATTTATTTGCAAAGATTCCGAAAAGTATTTTGGAAAAACGATAGCAAATGATTACATAGATACTTTGCGTGTCGCAAAAGTCTGTTTCCCGGAATGGAAACATCGAAAATTATCTGATCTGGCAGATTACTATGGTATTTCTACAAATGGTGCACATCGTGCTCTGGCAGACTGCAGAATGAATCAGAAGATATTTGAACGAATGGGAGAAGAATTGAATGGACATAAAAATGTAAATGTAAAGCTGTGTCCGTTATGTAAGCAACCATTAAAGAAACGGAACGGTCGTTACGGAGAGTTCTGGGGCTGTATGGGATTCCCGAATTGCCGATATACTGAGAATATATAAGGAAAAGAGAAAACATATAAAAAGAAAAACATATGATATGCAATCGATAGTGTAGACGACCGAGATTTGCGAAGCATTTGCCGCAGCGGAGAGCGCACAATGCTCTTTTGTGCCCGGAGCGCGTGCAAAATATGCTTCGAGCAAATCGCAGGGGAGTCAAACGTGATTGCATACATATGTTTTCCTTTTATATTTATAATTTGCTATTTATTCTACTATGACTCCGTAAAATAGGAGATAAATTTCTTCATTGCATCCGTCATGATCGTATCATCCTTGTACACAAGTCCAAGCTTTCGTTTGGGAATGGCACGTCCGAGACTCACTTCTGTTAAAGAGTGGTCATCCAGCTCATCTTTGACAAAATCCTTGATGACACAGGCAATTCCGAGGTCGATCTTTGCCAGCTCGATCAGCAGATCCATCGTATTGATCTCAATGATGTTATCCATGGTGATCTGGTGGGAGGATAAATACATATCCACATATTTACGGGAAATATTCTCTTTGTTCAGCATCATAAAGGTTGCATTGTTTAAAATTGCTTTCCGGTCATTTCCGACACGGATCTTCAGATTTTCCAGATAGCGGTCTGTTGTGACAAATGTATCCTGAATTTCACGGAACGGAATATAGGTCAGCCCGTTTGGCAGGCTGGGGATTCCGACAACACCGATATCCGTAACGGAATTATCAATATCGCGCAGCGTTTCCATCGTCGGATGGCAGGTGATCGTCACCTTGATATGTGGGTTGTCCTTGACAAACTGCTGCAGATAGGGCAGAAGCACATATTTACAAAGCGTGATGCTGACACCGATGGAGATCTGGGAAATGCCAAGCTCATTTACCTTTTTGAGCTGCTCCTCGCCATGACGGATCGCGGAAAACGCGGTCTGTACCTGTGTAAAAAGCAGTTCTCCTTCCATGGTAAGTGTAACGCCGCGGGAAGAACGGTGAAATAAAATGACATCCAGACTCTGCTCCAGCTTGGAGATTGCTTTTGAGATCGCAGGCTGGCTGATATACAGCTCCTTGGCTGCACCTGAAATATTTTTGTGCAGTGCTACAGTATAGAAAATATAGTACAAGTTTAAATTGTTTTCCATGTGTTCCCTTTCTGTGCTTATGACCGGTTCATAGAGTGCTTTCGCAGATTATCAGGAAAGCGTATCATCAAAGCCGGGGCTTTTGCTTTTGACATCCTGGTTTCAGTGTATCATAAATATAATTCATAGTAAATATAAACAATATGTATTTGGATTATAGTATATTATCTGTTATACTGTATACAAAGAAAAGTGGCATAACCTGTCCTGCCGGACAGGTGTGGCACAATGCGGATAAGGTAGGAGGACATGTCAATGGGTATGACAATGACACAAAAAATACTTGCAGCGCATGCGGGTCTTGACAAGGTAGAAGCCGGTCAGTTGATCGAAGCTGACCTTGATCTGGTACTTGGAAATGATATTACCAGCCCTGTTGCGATCAAGGAAATGAGCAAAATGAAAGTGGACGGTGTATTCGATAAGGATAAGATCGCACTTGTTCCGGATCATTTTGTACCGAATAAAGATATTAAATCTGCTGAGCATTGTAAATGCGTCAGAGAGTTTGCTTATCGTAACCAGATCACCAATTATTTTGAAGTCGGACAGATGGGTATTGAGCATGCACTTCTGCCGGAAAAAGGTCTGACAGTTGCGGGCGATGTGATCATCGGTGCGGATTCCCATACCTGTACCTATGGTGCACTTGGTGCTTTCTCAACAGGTGTCGGTTCTACAGATATGGCTGCAGGTATGGCAACGGGAAAAGCATGGTTTAAAGTACCGGGCGCGATCAAATTTAATCTGGTCGGTAAGCCAAATAAATATATCAGCGGTAAAGATGTGATCTTACATATCATCGGAATGATCGGTGTAGACGGTGCACTTTACAAATCCATGGAGTTTGTCGGAGAAGGCATCAAAAATCTTTCCATGGATGACAGATTTACCATTGCCAATATGGCGATCGAGGCTGGCGGAAAGAACGGTATCTTCCCGGTTGATGAAAAAGCGATCGCTTATATGGAGGAACATTCCACAAAGAAATATACCGTATATGAAGCAGATGAGGATGCGGTTTATGATGAGGAGTATACCATTGACTTAAGTACCTTAAAGTCAACAGTTGCATTTCCGCATCTGCCGGAAAATACACATACGATCGATGAGATCGATCCGGCGCTCAAGATCGACCAGGTAGTGATCGGTTCCTGTACAAACGGACGTATCGACGATCTGAGATGTGCGGCTGAGATCTTAAAGGGCAGAAAGGTGGCAAAGGGCATGCGTCTTATCGTCATTCCTGCTACACAGGCAATCTATCTGCAGGCAATGGAAGAAGGTCTGTTAAAGATCTTTATCGAAGCAGGCGGCGTTGTCAGCACTCCGACCTGTGGACCTTGTCTGGGCGGTTATATGGGTATTCTGGCAGAAAATGAAAGATGTGTATCAACGACCAACCGTAACTTTGTAGGCCGTATGGGTCATGTAACAAGTGAAATTTATCTGGCTTCTCCTGCAGTCGCAGCAGCAAGCGCAATTACCGGACATATTTCAGATCCGGCGAAACTGTAAGGAGGATATGAAAATGGAAAATGCAATCGGAACAGTCTTCAGATATGGAGATAATGTAGATACAGACGTAATCATTCCTGCAAGATACCTGAATTCTTCAGATCCTGCAGAACTTGCCACACACTGTATGGAAGATATTGATACAGAGTTTGTCAAAAAAGTAAAAAAAGGAGATATTATCGTAGCAGATAAAAACTTTGGCTGTGGTTCCTCCCGTGAGCACGCACCGATCGCTATCAAGGCGGCCGGTGTCAGCTGCGTCATTGCGGAGACATTTGCCAGAATTTTCTACCGCAATGCGATCAACATCGGACTTCCGATCATTGAATGCCCGGAAGCGGTCAAAAATATTGAAGCAGGCGATACGGTAGAAGTCAATTTTGATACCGGTATGATATACAACCGCACGAAAGGAACCGAATATAAAGGGCAGGCATTCCCTCCGTTTATGCAGAAGATCATTGCTGCACAGGGACTTGTAAATTATATCAACCAGAAATAATATGATGCTAGGGTCAAAAGGTCTAAACCCACGTGAGCTTGCTCATAGGTGGGTGAAAGACCTTGGGACCCGTCCCGATATGAGCATAAAAGTGGGATGATAATCCCACGATATGCGAATATGGGTAGAATTTTGGGAGTGCGTAGCACGAAACAATTCGTAGGCATCAAAGTCGGGGCTTTTGCCCCTGACATCATAATATTGTATAATGAAAATCAATATCAGGGAAAGAAGGGCAGGAACCATTTGACTGGAACCTGCCTTTTGTTTTTGGGAAAAACCGAACATATGCTCGATAAAATATGCTGTAATCATTGCCAAATGCATGGGAACATGGTACTATAAACAAGTATGAAACAAATAATAAAAAAGCATCCGACAATGACAATCTGTATTTTTGTCCTGCTGCTGGCAGGGCTGCTGATCGCTGCACAAAAGGCACTTAGCACGGATGGAGCGGTGCAGGTCGTGGTGACTGTGGATGGAAAAAGTTATGGCACGTACAGCCTCAAACGGGAACAGGTGATCCGGATAGAAACAGAGTATGGATATAACGAGCTGACGATCAAAGACGGAAAGGCAGGTGTAACGGCTTCCGACTGCAAAAATCAGGTCTGTGTCCATTCCATGGCAATTTCGCAAAACGGACAGCGTATCATCTGTCTGCCGCATAAGCTTATCATACAGATAACAGGATCCGGGAAAAAACAGATGGATGCAGTTGTAAATTAAATGATCTGATAAGGAGAGAAAACAGATTGCAGACAAAGAAAATAACGGTTTTAGGACTGTGCGTGGCACTTGTCATGATTTTGTCTTATATAGAGAGCATCTTGCCTGTTTTTGTGGGAATTCCAGGCGCAAAACTGGGACTGCCAAATATGGTGATCGTGCTGCTGCTTTACCTGATGGGGGCAAAAGAGGCGGTCTGCGTCAATATACTCCGCATTCTGCTTTCCGGATTTTTGTTTGGTAATCTGTTCAGCATTTCATACAGTCTGGCAGGCGCTACGGTCAGCTTTTTTGTCATGTGGCTGACAAAGAAGAGGCATCTTTCCATCAGGCCGGTCAGTGTGCTGGGTGGTATTTCTCATAATATAGGGCAGTTTCTGGTGGCGCTTGTGCTCCTTGGAACAGCCATGTGGTATTATCTGCCGTATCTGCTGCTCATGGGTATGATAACAGGGCTTTGTAACGGGATTCTGGGACAGCTTATGTATGACAGGAGAGCTGCTTTTATTCACAGTGACAGGAAATAAATGATGTATGAAGCAGAAGCTCCCTATACAGGTTTTTAGTAATAAACAAAGGTAAGGAACAGAATATATGATCGGATATGTAAAAGGTATTTTGGAAGAAATAGAAGAGGATTGTGTGATCGTAGATGTCAACGGGCTTGGGATCCGTATTCTGACAGGCGGCGCGCTGGCATCGCAGATGCTGGCACCTGGCAGTGAAGTAAAGATCTATACTTACACTTATGTCAAGGAGGATGCATTCCAGTTATATGGCTTCATCAGTAAAGATGAGCTGTCTCTGTTTAAAAAGCTGATCACGGTCAGTGGTATCGGACCGAAAGGTGCCGCTTCTATTTTGTCTGCATTTTCGGCGGAAGATCTCCGCTATGCGATCTATGCGGGAGATATCAAGACGATTTCCAAAGCACCGGGCATTGGCAAAAAGACGGCAGAACGTCTTGTGCTGGAGCTGAAGGATAAGGTAGAGCTGGATTATCAGGCAGATACGTTGCTGGGGCAGCTTGCGGATGACACGGTGGGAAGTACAGAACCGAATAACCGCAAGGATGCAATAGATGCTCTGACTGCACTCGGTTACAGCAGTATGGATGCTGCAAAAGCAGTGAAACAGGCAGATCCAAATGCGGATATGGATGCGGAGGATATTTTAAAGGCTGCATTGAAATATTTGATGTAAGGTTTATGAAAATAGCACAAAAAGCAGATGCTGTAATTTGAATGATACAGGAGAAAGTCAGAATGGCTGGTAGAATCATAGAGACAAATTTCACACCGGAGGACAGTAAGGTAGAAGAAACACTGCGGCCACAACTTCTGGATGACTATATTGGTCAACAAAAAGCCAAGGAAAATATGAAGGTGTTTATTGAGGCGGCAAAGCAGCGTGGGGATTCTCTCGATCATGTCCTTTTGTATGGACCGCCCGGGCTTGGTAAGACAACGCTTGCAGGGATCATTGCCAATGAAATGGGCGTAAATATCAAAGTAACAAGTGGACCAGCGATCGAAAAACCGGGAGAAATGGCTGCGATTTTAAATAATCTGCAGGAAGGGGATGTCCTTTTTGTGGATGAGATCCACCGCCTGAACAGACAGGTAGAAGAGGTTTTATATCCTGCAATGGAGGATTTCGCGATCGATATTATGATCGGAAAAGGAACAAGTGCCAGATCGATCCGTCTGGATCTGCCTAAGTTTACACTTGTCGGAGCAACGACAAGAGCCGGTCTTCTGACAGCACCGCTGCGTGACAGATTCGGTGTGATCCATAAGCTGGAATTTTATACAGTGGAAGAACTCAAACAGATCATCCTGCATTCTGCCAGGATCCTTGAGGTAGAGATAGAAGAAGACGGTGCTTACGAGCTTGCCAGAAGAAGCCGCGGAACGCCGCGTCTTGCCAATCGTATCTTGAAACGTGTCAGAGACTTTGCACAGGTCAAGTACGATGGTGTGATCACAAAAAAGGTGGCAGATACCGCACTGGATCTGCTGGGTGTGGATAAGCTGGGACTGGATCATGTCGACCAGAATATCCTGCTTACCATGATCGATAAATTCGGCGGCGGTCCTGTCGGACTGGATACACTTGCCGCAGCGACCGGGGAAGATGCAGGTACGATTGAGGATGTTTATGAGCCGTATCTGATTCTGAACGGTCTTTTGAACAGGACACCGAGAGGGCGTGTGGTAACGGATGCGGCATATGCACATTTTCACAGGGAAACACCCTGACAGGATAAGGAGAAGTTATGAATGATATTATATTAGGTTCCCATGTGGGAATGTCCGGAAAAGAAATGTTTTTAGGCTCTGTAAAAGAAGCAGAAAGCTATGGTGCCAATGCACTGATGGTCTATACGGGAGCACCGCAGAATACACGGCGAAAGGATGTATCGGAGCTGCGTCTGTCAGAAGGACTTGCCTATGCAAAAGAATGCGGTGTAAAGGAGATCATCATTCACGCACCGTATATCATCAATCTGGCAAATACCGTAAAACCGGACACATATACGTTTGGGGTATCGTTTCTGGCACAGGAGCTGAAACGCGTGGCTGCTTTTCAAAGCAAAATCCTTGTGCTGCATCCGGGCTCTCATTTAGGGGCGGGAGCAGAGGCCGGTATTGCGCAGCTTGTGGAAGGGCTGAATACAGTACTTGCGGAAGATGACAGTGATGTCCTGATCGCGCTCGAAACAATGGCGGGAAAAGGCGGTGAGATCGGACGGACCTTTGAGGAACTCCGGATGATTTATGACGGCGTGCAGAAAAAAGATCGTCTCAGAGTCTGTTTTGATACCTGTCATGTACATGATGCGGGATATGATCTGGTGCATGACTATGAGGGTGTGTTCCAAAAGTTTGACGAAGTGATCGGACTTTCCCAGATTGCCGTTTTTCATATCAACGATAGTATGAATCCGTGCGGTGCACATAAAGACCGTCATGCCAATATCGGAAAGGGAGAGATTGGGTTTGAAACCTTGTATAAGGTAGTGCACGATCCACGTTTTCTGGGTATTCCGAAAATTCTGGAAACACCGTATCTTTGTGCAGAAGGAGAAGAAAAAAAGACTATCCCGCCTTACAAGGAAGAAATACAGCTTTTATTGCATAGATCATAGCGAAATATTCATGGGGATGATAGAACGGCTGCATGCAACTGTTTTGACTTATTTATGAAGATTCTGTGTGCTTGTCGATGTTGCTTGCTATTTGAGAAAAAGTATGCTATGATACCACTTGTGTAACAAAATTGTAACAAATGCATGTTGCACTCTGTACCCATAGTTTAACGGATAAAACAGCTGATTCCGGTTCAGCCGATGGGGGTTCGATTCCTCTTGGGTACGCTACGTAGTAAGGAGGGACCCACGAAGTGGGAGGATGCCTTACTACTTTGCGCAGCCATAGCTGCGTATCTTTGTTAGGAGTGAATGATATGAAATCAGATAATAAACTTGCCCTTTTCTTCCGGAAAATCGGAAAACGATTAAAAGAAGACAAAGTATATTCCAGAACCTTTTATTCAATTATTGCAGTTTTGATCGCGCTGATCGTTGTGATCATTGTCTCTGTATCCTGTTCAAAGAAAGAGGATAACGGTGCAGATAATGAAATTTCCGCAAATTCCGTCAGTGAGAATCAGACAGCAGGCACAGTGGATTATACGGTTCCGGATGTAGCACTGGCAGAGGATGCGTATGCGGATGTCAATGCACTTGTAAATCAGTATTTCGCTGCTATGACGACTGGTGATACAGCAGCGATCACTGCAATGAAAGATACAGCAGCACAGGAAGATCTGATTAAGATTGAAAAAGAAAGTGCATATATTGATGAATTTGACAATATCAAGGTTTATACAAAACCGGGTCCGCTGACAGATTCCTATGTGGCATTTGCATATTATGAGATTAAGTTTAAAGACATCAGTACACTGGCTCCGGGACTGACAACTTTATATATTTGTCCGAGAGAAGATGGAAGCCTGTATATCTGTGATGGAGATCTGGATGATAATACGACTGCTTATATTAAGTCAGTTGTGGCACAGGATGATGTAGTTGATCTGTTCAGTATGGTAGAGACAAAATATGCGGAAGCCATTGATGCGGATGCTGATCTGAGCGGCTTTATGGATAATCTGTCCGCAAAGCTGGATGAGGAAGTCAGTCAGGCAATGGCACAGGTAGAGGGTAATACAGAAGAAGCAACAGATGCGACGGATGCAGCGCAGGAAGAACAGCCTGCCGAAGAAGAACAGCCGACAGAAAATGTGATGGAAGAGCAGGTAACTGCTACAGATACTGTCAATGTCAGAAGTTCTGACAGCGAAAATGCCGACAGGATCGGGCAGATTGCTATGGGCGAGACTGTGACAAGATATGAGGCAAAAGAGAATGGCTGGAGCCGTATCAGCTATAATGGCGGTGATGGCTATGTGAAGAGTGAGTATTTACAGGCTGCAGGTACTGCAGATGCTTCGGCAGAGCAGCCACAGGATGAAAATCAGACAGATAACAGCCAGACCGAGACCGCAGGAACAACAAGTCTGACGGCTAAAGGAAAGGTTACGATCAGAGAAACGGTCAATGTCCGCAAATCATCTTCTGAGACCTCGGATAAGATCGGTGTGGCATATCAGGGAGAGCATTATGATCTGATCATGGAGCAGGCTGATGGATGGTGCAAGATTTCGTTTAATGGGCAGACAGGTTATGTAAAGACGGAATATGTAGAATAACAGATTGTGCTCTTTTCACATAATGAAGGATAAGAACTGAAATATTAAAAAATAAGAAAACGCAGGATTTTTTCCTGTGTTTTCTTGTTTTATACAGGAAAAAAAGATAGAATAACAGTATATATGGGAATGAAATAAGAAGAAAGAAAAACATGAAACAGGAGGTATGACAGATGGCTAAAATGAGAGTTGGTATTATCGGAGCAGGCAGGATTGCTGTAGTCATGGCGGAAACATTGCGCAAAATGAGAGGTGTGGAGGCTTATGCGATTGCATCCAGAAGTCTGGAAAAAGCGCAGGCATTTGCATTTGAACATGGTATGACAAAGGCATATGGCAGTTATGAAGAGATGCTGCAGGATAAAAAGCTGGATCTTGTTTATATTGCGACGCCTCATACATTACATCTTACCCATGCAAAGCTGTGTATTGATTATGGAAAGCCGGTACTTGTCGAAAAACCGTTCTGTGTAAATGCAGCACAGGCACAGGAGCTTTTGGATTATGCAAAAGAAAAGGGAGTCTTTATTACGGAAGCAATCTGGGTCCGTTATCTTCCGATGTATGAGACGATCAAGCAGACACTGGATTCTGGTATAATCGGGAAACCTAAGCTTTTGACCGCAAATCTTGGTTATGAAATGACGGAAAAGGAAAGGTTGGTAGATCCGAAACTGGCAGGTGGTGCGCTTTTGGATGTTGGTATTTATCCGTTAAATTTTGCTTATATGTTATTTGGAAATGATATTGATAAAATCGAGGCATCTGCAGTGTTGAAAGATGGGATCGATACACAGGACAGCATGACTCTGACCTATAAGGATGGCAGAATGGCAGTCCTGAACAGCTCTATGGTGGCAGTCAGCGACAGACTTGGTATCATTCAGGGAACAAAGGGCTATATGGTCATAGAGAATATCAATAATTATCAGTCTATGACTGTTTATGATGCTGATTATAAAAAGATTCTGTACAGAAAATGTCCAAAGCAGATTTCCGGCTATGAATATGAAGTGCTTGCCTGCAGAGATGCATTAAAGAAGAAGGCTTTATCCTGTGAGGCAATGCCACATGAGGAAATTATGCGTCTGATGCATGCCATGGATGAAATCCGTGAAAAGATTGGTCTTGCTTATCCGTGTGAAACAGAGGATGGAAAGACAGAAGAGAAGAATTGAAAAAACAGGGATAAAAAAACCGGGAAGCATTATGCTTCCTGGCTTTTTGTTTTAGGTAATTTGGAAATGCCGAGCCGTTCTGCAATCTCACGTTTAACGGCGGTATATTTTTTCTCCGGGATCGGGAGCTCTGTTCCGTCCTGTAAAAGGAGTGCAAATCTGCGGACAGACTGTACATAGATCGGATTTACAAGATGCATACTGTGCACACGGACAAATACATCAGGATATTCACTGAAAATGCGGGACGGAGACTCTGTTGATTCAAAAACACCATCCAGTGTGAAAATTTTACTGCCGCGTTTGTGGCTTTGGACGCGGATGATCTGCTTATCCAGTAAATATAATTGTTGTTTGTGCTTGCCAAGCAATGTGATATGTCTGCCACTTGGTGCAACGCTGAATTCCTGTGAAAATGGCAGCTCTGTAAAATGAACCGGATAAATGGTATCTCGGGTATCTGCCGGAATGGCATTTGAAACAAAACAGCTATGAATCAGATCATGGCTGATTCGTTTTCCGGATTCGGTATGTTCAATATAATGCTGCCAGGATAATAAAACCCGTTGATGACAACGTATGACAGATTGATCAGGATAATGCGTATCAACGATAAAAGTCAGCAATACTTCACAATGTTGCTTTGTTGAATAAACGACAGAAGCCTGCATGTCAAATACATCAAAAGTCAGATCATGTTCTTCCAATGCATAAGTGTCTGATAAATTCTTTTTTCCGCGGATCATCTGCCCCTGCAGAGGTCCGATCCAGAGAATGTCATCATCCATGGCATCTTTAAAAGGCTGGATGTTGTTTTCATAATATTCTACTAAAATATTAACTGATTTTTGTACGATTTTTCTGGTGTCCATGCTGTATTTCCTTTCTCAAATAAGCTTTTTTAGCATACTTATTTATTGTAGACAAGTTTTTACGGAAATACAAGTTTTTTGGGGAAACAATTCGGAATGAAGCAATTTTGTATCATCTCCGCGCATATTTTGTTATTATTTTCTTCCAGCCGTGATTTTACCTGCTTTTTACTTGTGGTTTTATGTGAGGAACGATAGGATAAATATATACTTATTTTTTAGGAGGCATGAAATGAAGAAGAGAGGAATGAGGAAGGTATTGTTTACAATTGCCTGTGTAATGTTATTTGCCATTGCAGGCGGCAGACAGGTTTTCGCACAGGGGGAAAATCTGACATTACAGGAAATGCAGAGAGCGGTTTCTGTATCAGAGACTGCAAGCGGAAGTCATGCATGGGGAGAAAATGATACACCGTTTATAGCAAGACTCACACTTCGGTCGGATGGACAGCTGACAGCAAAGATTCAAAAAACGACAAGCCAGAACTGGGGACAGCTTGGTATGGACTTCAGTTTGTATGACGCATCCGGTAGATGCTTAACGATATACAGGGATGAAGTGAATGAAAGAACAACAGCGCAATGGAAGTGTGGGCTTTTGGCAGGGACTTATTATATCAAAGAAGATATGACACTTTACTGTACGGGCGCACAGACTTCGGCGTACAGCTTTGATTTTCAGGCAGGCGACTGTTTTGAAAAGGAATACAATAACACAAAAGAAACAGCAACTAAGATCCGGACGGACAAACCGTATACAGGACAGCTTGGTGATGGTTTTTCCAATGTCGCTTCGGAGCAGTACAGGGATATGTGTGATGTGTACCGGGTAGAACTGAAAAAAGGATGGACCTATCAGGTCAACGTTGGACCGTTACAGGGATTGGCAATTGCTTATCTTTTTGATAAAGATGCACAGCTTGGAAATTCCTGGAAGGATTATGGTACCAATCAGAATGTGGTTGTACCATACACAGGATCTTACTATATCCAGATCTTCAATTACAGTGATGACCAATATGAATATAATCTGAATGTCAAAACCGTTGCACCTGTCGGTACCACGCTTACAAAAGTGAAAAAAGGAAACAAAGCATTTACCGCAACATGGAAAAAACAAAGCGTCAGCGGTTATGAGCTGTCTTATGCCACAAACAAGAAGTTTAAAAAGGCAAAGACAAAGAAAATAGCAGCCTCCAAGAAAAAGGTAACGATCAAAAAGCTGAAAAAGAACCGGAAATATTATGTAAGGATCCGCACCTATAAAATGATCAATGGCAAAAAATATACCTCCGCATGGTCAAAAGCAAAAACGGTCGTTGTGAAATAGAAAAAATACATAGAAAATTGAAAAAAATGCAGAATTATTATACATGTATACAATTATTCTCTTGTACAAATAAAAAATATCGTTTATAATATTGCTTGGGCAATGGGGTCCATTTCATGTATATTATTAAACCAAAGGAGGACATTGAAAATGTCATATGTTGATGAAGTCATTGAACTGGTTATTGCAAAGAACCCAGCTCAGCCTGAATTCCATCAGGCAGTCAAAGAAGTATTAGAGTCTCTTCGTACAGTCATAGAAGCAAACGAAGAAGAGTACAGAAAGAACGCTTTATTAGAGAGATTAACAACACCGGAAAGAATTATCATGTTCCGTGTTCCTTGGGTAGATGATAAGGGACAGGTTCAGGTAAACAACGGTTTCCGTGTACAGTTTAATAGTGCAATTGGACCTTACAAGGGTGGTCTTCGTTTCCATCCATCTGTAAACCTTGGTATTATCAAATTCTTAGGATTTGAGCAGATCTTCAAAAACTCCTTAACAGGCCTTCCGATCGGCGGCGGTAAAGGTGGTTCTGATTTTGATCCTAAGGGTAAATCAGACAGAGAAGTTATGGCATTCTGCCAGAGCTTTATGACAGAGCTTTGCAAGCATATCGGAGCTGATACAGACGTTCCTGCCGGTGATATCGGTGTTGGCGGACGTGAGATCGGTTATCTGTATGGTCAGTATAAGAGAATCCGCAACTTATATGAAGGCGTTTTAACAGGTAAAGGTCTTACATACGGCGGATCTTTAGCAAGAACAGAAGCTACAGGATATGGTTTATTATACTTCACAGAAGAAATGCTCAAGTGCAACGGCGAGGACATCAAGGGCAAGACAATCGCTGTTTCAGGTGCCGGTAATGTTGCTATCTATGCAATCCAGAAAGCACAGCAGCTTGGTGCTAAGCCTGTTACATGTTCTGATTCTACAGGCTGGATCTATGATCCGGAAGGAATCGATGTAGCACTTCTGAAAGAAGTCAAAGAAGTAAAACGTGCACGTCTGACAGAGTACGCTGCAGCAAGAAAGAGCGCAGAGTATCATGAAAAGAAGAACGGCGAGCATGGCGTATGGAATGTAAAATGCGATATCGCTCTTCCATGTGCAACACAGAACGAATTAAATCTGGATGATGCAAAAGCACTTGTTGCAAACGGATGCTTCGCAGTAGCTGAAGGTGCTAACATGCCTACTACATTAGAAGCTACACAGTATCTGCAGGAGAACGGCATTCTGTTCTGCCCGGGTAAAGCAAGTAACGCCGGCGGTGTTGCTACATCTGCTCTGGAAATGAGCCAGAACAGCGAGAGACTTTCTTGGACATTCGAGGAAGTTGATGCAAAACTGCAGGGTATCATGGTTAACATCTTCCACAATCTGGATGATGCAGCTAAGAAGTGCGGTCAGGAAGGCAACTACGTTGTAGGTGCTAACGTAGCCGGATTCTTAAAGGTTGCAGATGCTATGAAGGCTCAGGGTATTGTCTAATCAGTAAGCGAAAGCTGATAAGCATATAGTATAGTAAGGAAAAGTCCCGGAAATGTATATTTTTGGGACTTTTCTTTATGTATTGAAATGACAAAAGAATTGTCAGAATATTCATAAATAGAAGATAATTTACGTTGTTTTGAGGTCGTTATATACACGTGATACACAAGTGATATACAGGTGGTATACACTCGTTTTTACTGATTTTGGATGATTTTTGAAGCATTTCCATCCGGTGCTTTTCAAGATGATTCAGGCTGAATATGAGTGTAATGTTGATACCAAAACAACATTATAAGTGTATTCAGTTTTTGCTCCTAAATCTTGTTCACTTCTGCAAGAAGTTCTTCTAAAGTCTTATGGGTGTAGGTTCCTTTGGTGGTGTCGTTCTTCATACTGTGTCCCATAATCAATTTGATACATACGTCATTTGATCCGGCACTGTCCATAAGTGAAGCAAAGGTATGTCTGCCATCGTGTGGCAGGTGTTTCATTTTGAGTTTTCCCATGCACGTATTAAAATTGCCGTTCATGTAGGTTCCGTAGGTGTAATGATTTCCAAACTTGTTATTGATAAGGTATTTCTTGTTCGGATCGTATCGGTTCTTGACAAGAGGAATAATCATATCGTTCAGTGGAATAATTCTGTCTTTTCCGGCTTCGGTTTTCATGCCGCCTACCATGTACTTTTCATCTAAATGGACATTTTCCGTCTGGATTTCCAACAGCTCGGTTGGTCGCAGTCCGGTATAAATCATTATCAGGATAATATCTACATTGTTGATTTCATATAGCTTCGACCAGAGTATTTTGATTTCCTCATCGGAATACCTGTCATGGATCTGCTCCGTAGAGTTTGTCCATTCATAAACCAGACCTTCTGTTAAATCCCTGTCTATGTATTCATTCAATTTAGCATATTGATACATAGCCTTCAGAACGGCTCGCATGGAAGAAATCGTAGTCTGCGATTTGTGATTGTAGGCATTTAAGCATTGCTGCAGATCATTTGTCCTGATGGAAATAAATTTGCGGTCATGTAGCTCACTGAAATGATGAAAAGCAATCTCATAATTTCGCCATGTGGAATCACTAATCTGGTTCTTAAGCGATTTTAGGTATTTCTTCCATTTCTCGTACATCTCTGCAAAGGTGGGAGAGTCCGAGTATTTCATATGTTCCGGAACAACGGCTCCCTTGGATTTGTTTATGATGTGGATTATTCTTATCTAAGGCAATACAACGAAACGCTTGGAAAAATCAGTGGAAATCTGAATCAGATTGCGAAGAGAATTAACAGCACCGGGAATGTTTATGAAGAGGATATAGCAGAAGTGAAAGCGATTATGGACGAGGTGTGGAAGACGCAGAAGGCGATGTTGAAAAAGCAGCCGTTGATACATAATGGGTAACCAGAGTTTCCGGTGCAGGATTGTGTGGGAAGTGTTACTCTAAGAGGAAAAAAAGGTAGAAATAATTTGTTTGAACATAATATAAACGCAGGTGCGGAAAATAGTTATATAATAAATTGCAGGAAGTAGAATTAAGTGAGCTATTGTGGGTATTTGATGATGAATGGTAAAAAATATTAAAAAGCAAATTTATAGTGAACTTTTTTCGCTTTGCAATGGTTATATAAGATGTAAGACGTTTTATGATTGGAGAAAACGCTTTGAAAGACAGCGAATTGATTCAAAAAGTACATAGCGGAAATAAAGAGGCAGTCGGTATTATTATTGAACGATATTATGCGGATATTTATCGCTTTTGTCTATATATGGTTCAAACAGAGGATGATGCCTACGATATTGCTCAGGAAACTTTTTTGAAATTTATGAAATATGGAACTTCCTATAAACATCATAATCTCAAAGGTTATCTCCTGACTATTGCAAGAAATATATGTTTTAATTATTTTCGGGATAAGAAAGAAAAAGTAACAGCCATCGAATGGGAGGAGATTGATCAAATTCCAAATAATAAAGATATGCTGACCGAAGCGGAGGATGCCGTTTATTTGAGAAATTTATTAAAGGAACTTTCGCAGGATACGAGGGAAGTTATTATTCTGCGTATTTATGAAGAAATGAAATTTAAAGATATTGCAAAGATTATGGGGTGCAGTGTTTCTACTACAAAGTCAAGATTTCGATTAGGTGTAAATCAGTTAAAAAAGTTATTGGAGAATGATTATGAGAGATAGCGAAATAAAGAATCTTTTTGCAAAGGCAGATGAGCAAGTTCATGTTGATGAAATAAGAAAACAAAAGACTTATCATGCAATGATTGGGGAAATGGAAAAGCAGAGAACGCCAATGATGTCTACAAAAAATATTTTGTTTCATCAATTTTGGTACATGGATAAATTGTTTTTTGCTGTTTATGGTGTCCTTATTTGTTTAGGAATTATTTTCATGACAGCATTGCAATATACCGGATTGAATCAAAATGGGATGATTACTGTATGTATGGTTGGAGCAGGTATTCTTAGCATAACGTCTATTAGTGTGATTGATAAATTGTTTTTTGGAAAAATGGCAGAGTTAGGAGAAAGCTGCTATTTCAATACAAAACAGTGTGTTGCTGCGTGGCTGGTATTGTCGGGGATGATAAATGTTATGATAATGTTTTTGATAGCTGGCTATTTGAACTATCATTGGAGCGTTGGATTATTACAGGTGGGGCTGTATATTTTAACTCCATATCTAGTATCAAGCATAACTGCATTAGGGATTTTATCAATGGAAACAAGCGGAAAGAATTCATCTTTATTTGGCATGAGTGCCATCTTTTTATCAATAAGTTATGGAGTAATAGGTTCGATTCCGAGAGCACTTTTTGTAACAACTCTTTGGATATGGGCAGTAGCTTTTCTTGTGTCGGGACTTTTATTTGTAATGCAGATAAAAAAATTGCTTAGCAAAATGGAAAAAGGAGAAGTATTATGCACGAATTAAAGTTGATGGATGTACAAAAAAAATACAAGGATAAAGAAGCAGTCAGAAAATTCAATTATACATTTACAAATGGTGTGTATGGACTGTTGGGAGAAAATGGTGCGGGAAAAACAACATTAATGAGATTGATTTGTGGTGTTTTGCAGCTAACGGGGGGAAGTATTTATTGCGATAATATTGAGATTGCCAGTATGGGAGCAGAGTATCGTAGGTTATTGGGCTATTTACCACAAGATTTAGGATATTATGGTGATTTTACTGCGGAACGTTTCCTGCGATATATGGCGGCATTGAAGGCACTTCCGGAAGATTATGCCGATAGTCGTATTGACGAACTTTTAGATATGGTAGAGTTGAAAAATGTGAAAAAGAAAAAGCTGAAGACTTTTTCAGGAGGTATGATACGAAGAATAGGAATTGCACAGGCACTTCTGAATAATCCTGAAATTTTGATTTTAGATGAACCTACAGCAGGGCTTGATCCAAAGGAGAGAGTACGCTTTCGCAATGTGATTAGTTCACTTGGAAAAAGTAGGATGGTTTTACTGTCTACACATATTGTATCTGATATAGATTATATTGCAGACCGTATTTTGATTATGAAGAATGGAGAACTGATTCAAGAAGGAACGGAGAAAGAGATTACTGACAAAGTGGAAGGATGTGTTTGGAAGTGTATTGTTTCTGAAAAAGAAGCAGGGCAGATAATCAGTAGCCTCATTGTAAGCAATATGAGAAGTAGTGGAGAAAATGTTGAACTAAGAATTGTTTCAGAAAGACAGCCAGTAGCAGGTGCAGAAAATGTGGAAAGTACACTAGAAGATGCATATCTTTATCATACACAAATAACAGGGGGAGAAAAAAATGCGACTTTATAAGATGGAGCTTTTTAAACTTTTTCAGAATAAAATATTTAAAATAGGAATGTTGGCTACGACAGGATTGTTGTTTCTATATTTTTGGTTTGCAGAGGTCGGTGGAGAAATATCGACAGTAGATGGGAAGTTTTATTCTGGTTATGAAGCAGTGCAGATGAATCGGAAGATTACGGAAGAATTTGAAGGTGATTTGACGGATGAAAAAGTGAATCAAATAATTGAAAAATATGGTTTGCCTGCAAAACTTGAGGAAAATATGCCAGGGTGGAGAGATGGAAACTTTTTAAATGATTATGTTACAAGATATTTTACCAATGGTGCATGGGAAAATGGTGTACTTCCAACGGAAAGGTATTTTCTGGGAGAAACAGAATTGGGAAAAGCTTATGATGAAATTAGGAAAACACCTTATTTAGCATATACAACGGGATGGAAGGTATTCGTTGAAATGCTTCAGTTTGGATTGATTTTAGGAAGCATATTGATTATTTGTGGAGTGTCGACCATTTTCGCAGAGGAAAGCCAGACGAAAATGCTGCCATTAATTTTTAGCACGGAAGAAGGAAGAAGAAAAGATGTTCATGCTAAAATTTTGGCTTCTTTTACATTCACTATTTTCATTTTTATGTGGTTTGTGTTAGTCAATTTAGTCTTATGCTGGATGATATATGGTTTGAAGGGATTTGAAAATATATCCTGGATGGTGCTTTCACAACATATGCTTCAACCTATATTATTTTTGAAATATCTTGGCATTCTATTAGGATTAGCTTTTCAGGCACTTTTATCGTTATGCGCCATTACACTATGCGTTTCTGCATATCAGGATAACTCTTTTGGCGCAGTAATTATTGCGGCTGCATGTTGGGGACTTCCTGTATTGATAAGGATGTTTTTCGGGGGGATCATTTGGCTTATAGTAGATTCTATGCCGATTTTTCTTGTCATGACGGGAATTGTAAATGACATATATGAGATTTGGTATATTGTACTGGGAATAAATGTTTGTTTTGCCATAGGGTGTTTGGTAAAAGGATTGGTATCTTATAAGACAAAACAATTTGCATAACAATAATTGGCTTATACAGGATGTGAAATGGGGTGATCATTTGGGAAGATTTTAATTCTATCATTTTAGGATGGAGAAGAGCATATTTTCAATCGCCTTTTGTCAGATGTTAATGAAGAAATAGAAGTTCTGAAACATGATGACTTCTGTAAAGAAAAACTTCATTTTGAAGGACTTTGTATTGACAAGTTTAAGCGGATTGTGGTTTGTGACGGAAATGAGATTGAACTTACATATACAGAATTTGAATTTTATTGTTGTTGGCTCAAAATGCTGGAATAGTATTCAGCAAAGAGCAGATATATGATATATAATAGCGTTTTGAAAGAGCCATATTTCGGCGATTACAACATTGTTATGAGCCATATTCGCAATATACGGGAAAAGATAGAGGATAATCCAAGCAAGCCAATCTACATACAGACGGTTTGGGGTGTCGGTTATCGGTTTAATCCTCAAATGGTCCAAAAAGATTAATTTGATTAAGGAGCGTTTCACTTGACGAAAATAGTTATCTTATTGATAGCCGACATTTCTATATCTGAAATTGTGTTTATGCTACTTGATAAAAAGAAGTAGATGTATCTTGGCATCTACTTCTTTTTCTTCCTTAATCTTGATGTAATTTAAAATCTTTTAGAATCAGCTTCTCGGTAATTTGAGAAGATTGTCTGAAGGTGTGTCATTAGGTTCGGAACGAACATATTTTTCATAGTTAGAACTTAATGCTGGAATCAGATCCGGATACGGTGAAATATCCACGTATATGCTATTTGGATGGGACTTAAGGTGATCATATATATCGGCCTTTTTATAGTATCCGGGATTGGAACAGCCCTCGATATAGATTTGATCGATTTCTGTTGTTTTGGTTGAATTTGCACAACCGGGTTTCATTTTGATTCTTGTTGCTTTCATTTTTTGTTCCTCCATTTAGAATAATAGTTTAATCTATGTAAACAATAATAGAGAAACCATAACGAATAAAAGTTCTGCTTGAGGATAGGAACTAATCTGTGGTACAATGCTTTTGGGTAAGTACATATGTACGTAGGAGACCAGTATTCTATTCGTTAGATGCTGGTTTCTTTTTTTATTGGAATTTTTGTTCCTATACTCAATATAACAGCAATAAGAATAAAAGTCAAGATAAAATTTGTCCCAATATTGACAAAAATGTCCCATAGTGTTAAAGTGTTTATATAACAAAGAAGAATTAGGAGTGGAGCATATGAAAAAAAAGAGCGTTATTAATTTAATTAAATATCATGCAGAGAATAATGATGCTGGTTTTCGAAGTGAAGCTTATGAAATAGCAAAAGATTTTGATCAAGCAGGAGACTATCAGCTTGCAGAATATATTATGGCATTGATGTCAAATGCTAATACCTTTATTCCACAAATGAGCGAGAATGAATCCGCAATGTTTGAAAAAGTAGAGAAAATAAGTGATCCTTTGTGGTTGCCGGATGACGTTACGCAGGATTTGTTAGGAATAGTGCATGCAGTAGCGCATAATGCAGGAATCAATAAATTTCTTTTTCAAGGTGCACCAGGAACAGGTAAAACCGAGGCTGTTAAGCAGTTAGCACGAATATTGGAAAGAGAAATTTACATGGTTGATTTTTCTGCCATTATTGATAGTAAAATGGGTCAGACACAGAAGAATATGTCAGAATTATTTAAGGAAATAAATGGATTCGTTCATCCGGAAAAGGTAATTGTTCTATTTGATGAAATAGATGCAGTTGCGCTAGATAGAACAAATGCAAATGATTTACGCGAAATGGGAAGGGTAACTTCATCATTACTTAAGAATTTGGATCGTATGGATGAAAGAATAGTTTTAGTGGCTACTACCAATTTATTTGAACATTTTGATAAAGCACTGATAAGACGTTTTGACTCCGTTATTGATTTTAACAGGTATTCAAAAGAAGACTTGATGGACATTTCAGAAGAGTATTTGAATAAGTTTTTAACGAAATTTAATTTGGCTAAAAAAGATATTAGATTATTTAGAAAAATTATGATGCTGCTTTCACCATTACCGTACCCCGGAGATTTGAAAAATCTGATTAAGACAGCAGTTGCATTTAGCAATCCGGATGATGAACTTGACTATTTCAGAAGATTATATTATATGGTTACCGGTGAAAAACCGGAAGATATCAAGAGATTGCAGGAACAGAATTTTACAGTAAGAGAAATTGAAATTTTGAGTAAAAAACCGAAGAGTAGTGTTGCCAGAGAATTAAAGGAGATGATTGAAGATGAATAATATATTGCAATTAAAAGGTCAGTTTCAAAAACGAAAAGCACCAAGTGGTTTTGGACCTACTAATTTACCGAAAGGGAAAAGTGTTAGTGCTGAGCATGTTCTGAAGTTGAAAAATCAGTTACAAGATATTATTTTGTTTTGGAATCAAGAAAAAACCATCAATGGAGCATTGGTTAGTGTGCATTACAGAAAAGTTGTTGCGAAGAGCAATCGCCTTCAATTATTACTGTCAGATGGGGGAAAACATCCGAACGAATCTGTAAGAGGTTCAAAATTTTCACAGGGCTATAACGAAAAGAATGAATGGGTTCAAAAGCATGTGTTTACCTATTTCTTGTCTATCGAATCTTTGCAGAAATCGGTAGGGCTTTTGGATAAATGTGCAGCTACGATTCAAAACTTTTACAATGGAAATATATCAAGCGATGATACAGAACTTATTAATTCGGGGACATACAATGATGGCATTATGCATAAAAACCCCTTTTTAAAAACACTTGTAGACTGCTTCTATGTGGAGGACTTTCGTATAGATCGTGCTCCTAAAACAGCGAGTGAGCAATCTATTGTAACTATATACAAAACAGGTGTTGAAACGACAGAGTTGTTAAGCAGATTAGGCATAAATATGATTAGTGCCAAAATGATAGATGAAACAACTTTGCGGATGGAAAAAGAAGAGATAGATATTTTATGTGACAAAGCTCCCTATTTGATTGCAATGAGTGTTAAGAACTTTGCAGAGATTGACTATGATATAACAGATAGCGAGGACTATGAAGAACAATTAACTATTGTAAAGCCTGGAAATGAGCCGGTTGTAGGAGTTATTGATACCCAATTTGATAAAAGGGTATATTTTGGTGATTGGGTAGAGTATCAGAAATGTATAAGTGATGATATTGAATTGCATGCAGAAGATTATTTTCATGGTACTGCTGTAACATCAATTATTGTCGATGGCCCATCATTCAATCCAAACTTGCAGGATAATTGCGGTAATTTCAGAGTTCGCCATTTTGGAGTGGCTACAGCAGGCAGATTTAGTTCGTTCGCAATATTGAAGCAAATTCGCGATATTGTTCGAAAGAACCGCGATATAAAAGTGTGGAATTTATCATTGGGTTCTGCAATGGAAATTGATGCAAATTTCATATCCCCTGAGGCTGCTGAATTGGACAAAATTCAGTATGAGTATGATGTTATTTTTGTAGTTGCGGGTACAAACAAGAAGAAAAATTCAAATGTTAACAAAATAGGTGCACCGGCGGATTCACTAAATTCTCTGGTTGTGAATGCGGTGGACTTTAGTGGAAAGCCGGCATCTTATACTCGAAGAGGACCGGTATTATCTTTCTTTTATAAGCCGGATGTGTGTTACTATGGTGGAGATGGACCGGATAAAATTGTGGTTTGTGAACCTTTAGGTAAAGCAACTGTAACAGGTACATCTTTTGCAGCACCTTGGATAACCCGTAAAATGGCATATCTTATTCATGTTATGGGATTAAGTCGTGAAGTAGCAAAAGCTTTAATAATTGATTCTGCAGCGGGATGGGATCGACAAGATACCATAAAGTATGAAAAAGGATATGGTATTGTACCGAAAAGGATTGAGGATATTTTGTATTCTCGAGAGGACGAGATTAGATTTATTATGTCTGGAAGCATTGATGAGTATGAAGTGTACACTTACAATATTCCAGTACCACAGGATATGAATGCATATCCTTTCTTTGCAAAAGCCACGCTTGCTTATTTCCCACAGAGTGATAGAAATCAAGGAGTAGATTATACATCAACGGAGATGGATATTCATTTCGGAAGAATTGCGGAGCAGAAAGGAAAAGCAGTAATTAAAGCCATAGATTACAATAAACAAGCAGAAGAAGGGCTTAATACGATTTATGAGGAAGATGCACGTAAATTGTATCGTAAGTGGGATAATGTCAAACATATTAGTGAGGCATTGAAGGAAAATGGACGTCCACGTAAGGCTTATCAATCGGGCATGTGGGGGCTGAGTATTAAAACAAAGGAACGGCTTGATCCGAAAGCTGGTAGAGGGTTGCAGTTTGGAGTTGTTGTGACTTTGAAGGAAATGAATGGCAAAAACAGAATTGATGATTTTATAAAAATGTGTATGATGAGAGGATGGGTGGTTACCAGACTTGATGTACATACACAAGTTGATGTTTATGTCAAAGCAGAGGAAGAGATTACTTTTGAATGATTTAACAGCAGAAAGGTTGTATATAAATATGAGTACACACAGATTTGATTTAAGTTGCTATAAATATCTTCGTGAAAAAATGTATAAGTTTCATTTTAATATGTATCCTTTTTCTTTTAATTTTCGTGGTAATAATTTTTTTGTTGCTGCTTATGCCATTACAAAAGAAGAACGAAATTATTGCCCAGAATATGCACTTTTCCGACTCCTATTTATGAAACAACATAATTTAGATGACACGTATGAACTATATATAAACTCTATTGGGGTATTAGAATATGATCCTACAGGGCTGAGAAATTATTTTGATATTGCTTTTGATCCTAGCGGATATGGATTTATGGATGCTTTTTGCAGTGCTTTACAAAGACAATGTCCGCCAGATGTAGAACCTATCGAAGATGAGGAGCTAGTAAGAGTCGAAAGGCATAGCTTATGTAGAAAATTGGATCTTGATCCAGAACATTGCTATCGATTATCTATAATGCGTCTCCCTCAACCCAAAAAAAGAAATGCAAACAAATATCAACTTGCATTAAAAGTATTTCCTCATGCATCAAAACAATATGAAGGTGCAATGGATGTTACTTATTGCTTCACAGACAATCCTAATGATGAGGTACCTGAAGATGTGGCAATAGAACGTTTTATTCAGAATGAACAAAAGCGAAAAAAATAAATTACACGGTTGTTGTCTCTGTGATATTGTAGTCAATATTTCTTTTTGTAAAATAAATGATAGGAGCATCCGTCAGAAGATAAAATATAGCTAATTCCGTTTTTTTCAAGCATTGTTTGTATATATTATATTGCTTTCTAAAATAAATGTTAATCGAAATTATTAGACAATTACTCTATACACGTGATATACAACCGACCTCAAAACCTCGGTAAATCTGTGGACTCCTTAGAAGCGGCTATGAAGGCTCAGGGTATTGTCTAATCAGTAAGCGAAAGCTGATAAGCATATAGTATAGTAAGGAAAAGTCCCGGAAATGTATATTTTTGGGACTTTTTGTTATGCGGCGAGGAAAATGCACGCATTTATGCGGCGCATTTGACGACCGCTAATCAGAACAAGATTCGCAGAGTGTATCTCGTTTCTGTGTAATAGGAAATTTCATTCATATTTTGGAACCTGCCCCCATATACATGATACAAACAAAAGCGGGGGCAGAGAATATGAAAACAGAAAATTCGGAATTTGATGTATACAAAGATATGCAGGCAAGAACAAATGGCGAGATCTATATTGGTGTGGTCGGACCGGTCAGAACGGGAAAATCCACCTTTATCAAACGATTTATGGATGTGTGCGTTCTACCGCATATGACAGAGGAATATAGTAAAAAACAGGCGGTGGATGAACTGCCGCAGAGCGGAACCGGTAAGACGATCACAACGACAGAGCCAAAGTTTATCCCGAGTGAGGCAGCACAGATCACGATCGGCGATGTGACGGTAAAAACGAGGCTGATCGACTGTGTCGGTTATATGGTGGATGGTGCGGTCGGTCATATGGAAGAAGATGCGGAGCGCATGGTAAAAACGCCGTGGTATGACTATGAGATCCCGTTTACACAGGCGGCTGAGCTTGGTACATATAAGGTCATTCATGATCATTCCACGATCGGGATCGTGATCACGACAGATGGCAGCTTTTCCGATATCCCACAGGCAAATTATGAACCGGCGCTGGAAAAAACACTGAAGCAGCTTTCGGAGCTTCACAAGCCGTTTCTGGTACTATTAAACAGCGAAAGACCGCTTGCGGAAGAAACGAAGCAGTACGCAGAGGCGTTGTCCTTAAAGTATCAGGTAACGGTTCTTCCGGTTAACTGCACGCAGCTGAAAAAAGAAGATATCAATAGGATCATGGAAAATATCCTGCTGGAATTTCCGATCAGCTGTATGGAATTTTATATGCCAAAATGGGTGGAAATGCTGCCTGCAGAGCATCCGCTGAAAGAAAGTGTACTGCAGGAGATCCGCCAGTTTATGCCGGCTTATTCCTATATGCGGGATATCATGGAGCATCCGATCATGCTTTCTGACACTTATGTGAAAAAGACGAGGATGGATGGAATCAATCTGGCAGATGGCAGTGTCAAATGCTATCTGGATATTGATGAAAGCTACTATTATGAAATGCTGAGTGACCTGCTCGGACAGCCGGTGGAAAGCGAATATGAGCTTTTGGACTATCTCGAAGAAGTCTCTAAAATGCAGAATGAATATAAGAAGGTATTGCAGGCGATCGATCAGGTAAGACAGAAGGGATATGGTGTGGTAACACCGGAACGCAGCGAGATTGAGCTGGAAGCACCGGAGGTTATCCGTCATGGCAGCAAATATGGTGTTAAGATCAAGGCAAAGAGCCCATCGATCCATATGATCCGTGCCAATATCGAGACGGAAATCGCACCGATCGTCGGTACCAAGGAACAGGCAGAGGATCTGATCGGGTATATCGGACAGAATGAAGCATCTGACGGTATCTGGGATACGAATATTTTTGGCAAAACAGTGGAACAGATGGTACAGGACGGTATTACAACCAAAATTGCAATGATCGGAGAAGAAAGCCAGTTGAAATTACAGGACAGCATGCAGAAGATCGTCAATGACACAAACGGCGGACTGGTTTGCATTATTATTTAACACGGGATAGGGTATGAAGGCGAGTGCTCTGCACTTGAATCATACCCTGTTTCTTGTTATAATCAGCGCAGAGCAGATAAATTCTGCAACAGGAAAATAAGCAATATGAAAGACAGTCAGAATGAAGAAAAACAAATGTGAACATATAATCAGTAAAGTGCAGCCGGGCTCTATTGCCGAAGAAATGGAGATCGAGCCGGGAGATGTACTGGTTTCCATTAATGACGAACCGATCGAGGATGTTTTTGATTACCGCTATATGATCAAAGACGAATATGTGGTCGTACTGATCCGCAAGCCCTACGGCGAGGAATGGGAGCTTGAAATAGAAAAAGACTATGATGATGATCTGGGGCTGGAATTTGAAAATGATCTGATGAGCGAGTACAAAAGCTGCAGCAATAAATGTCTGTTCTGCTTTATCGACCAGATGCCGCCGGGCATGCGTGATACACTGTATTTTAAGGATGACGATTCCCGTCTTTCTTTCTTACAGGGCAATTATATCACGCTGACCAATATGACGGAAAAGGACATTGACAGGATCATCAAGATGCAGCTTGCGCCGATCAATATTTCGGTCCAGTCTACGGAACCGGAGCTGCGCTGTAAGCTGCTCCATAACCGGTTTGCGGGGGACAAGCTGAAGTTCATTGACAAGCTGTATGAAGGACATGTGGAAATGAACGGACAGATCGTCTGCTGTAAAAATATCAATGATGGGGAGCATCTGCGTCGTACGATCGAAGATTTAAGTAAATATCTGCCTTTTATGCGCAGCGTTTCCGCGGTTCCGGCGGGAATTACAAAGTACCGTGATGATCTGCCGAAGCTGGATCTGTATACAAAGGAAGAGGCGGGAGCAGTTATTGATCTGATCGAAAGCTATCAGCAGGGCTTTTATGAAAAATACGGACTGCATTTTATCCATGCCAGTGATGAATGGTATATTTTAGCGGAGCGTGATTTTCCGGAGGAGGAACGCTACGATGGCTATATCCAGCTGGAAAACGGTGTCGGTATGATGCGCCTTTTATGGACGGAGTTTGAAGAAGCACTGCACAGGCAGATTGCGGAAGATACCTATGAGCAACTGAAACAGTCACTTTCGCAGACGATCACGATCGCAACGGGGAAATTGGCAGCACCGATGCTTTCCAAAATTGCAGCGCAGACAATGGAGGCATTTCCGGAACTTCGGATCTATGTGAAGCAGATCCGCAATGATTTCTTTGGGGAAACGATCACGGTTTCCGGGCTGATCACAGCGCAGGATCTGATCGCACAATTACAGGAAGAACGGAAAAACGGAAGAGAGCTGGGTAGTTATCTGCTGATCCCGTCCAATATGCTGCGGACAGGAGAAGAAGTATTCCTCGATGATCTGACGATCACAGATGTGGAGCAGGCACTTTCCATGCATGTGATCGTGGCGGATACGGGCGGAGAAGATCTGCTGCGTGCCATGTTATTCCACGAAACGATGAAACGAAGTAATGAAAACTATGTATACGTAAAGGCTTATGAAGAACAGGAGGAAGGCTATGAGGAATGAGGTATCTGAAAAATTACAGAAATGTCTTTGCTCTGTCAGGGAAAAGACAGATTTTGTGCCACAGGTAGCGATCGTACTTGGTTCCGGTCTGGGGGATTATGCAGATGGTATTCAGGTGGAAGCGGAGATCGACTATAAGGAGATCGAGGGATTTCCGGTATCGACGGTTCCGGGGCATGCAGGCAAATTTATCTTTGGATATGTCGGAACGGTTCCGGTTGTCTGTATGAAAGGACGTGTCCATTATTATGAAGGCTATCCGATCTCGGATGTTGTGCTGCCAACACGGCTGATGCAGCTTCTGGGCGCGAAGATCCTGTTTCTGACCAATGCATCCGGTGGGATCAATCCGGCATTTCATGCAGGAGATCTGATGCTGATCACAGATCATATCGCGACTTTTGTACCGAATCCGCTGATCGGACCAAATCTAGAGCCGGGTGTCAGATTCCCGGATATGAGTCATGTATATGATCCGGCGCTTTCCGATGTGATCCGCAGCGTGGCAAAAGAACAACAGATCCTGCTGCAGGAGGGTGTTTATATCCAGTTTACAGGTCCTTCCTATGAAACACCTGCAGAGGTAAAGATGGCAGGTATTCTGGGCGCGGATGCAGTCGGTATGTCCACCGCTGTGGAAGCGATCGCCGCAGTCCACTTTGGAATGCGTGTATGCGGCATTTCCTGTGTCTGCAATCCGGCGGCGGGCATTTCCAAAGTACCGCTTTCCCATAAGGAAGTACAGGAAGCGGCAAACGAAGCAGCACCGAAATTCAAAAAGCTGGTAACGGAGAGTGTGATCCGGTTTGGTGAGGTATAATATGTTAGAGACAGAAAAAATCAGACAGCTGATTGCACAGGCGTTAACCGCGCGGACTTTTTCCTATTCGCCGTATTCACATTTTCAGGTCGGCGCAGCCCTTTTGACAAAAGATGGAAAGATTTACAGTGGCTGTAATATCGAAAATGCGGCGTATGGACCGAGCAACTGCGCGGAGCGGACAGCGATCTTCAAAGCAGTTAGCGAAGGGCAACTGAAATTTGCCGCGATCGCGGTCACGGGCGGTAAAGAAGGCGAGCATGATTATGCTGCGCCATGCGGTGTCTGCAGGCAGGTTATGATGGAATTCTGTGAGCCTGATTTTGAGATCATCGTGGCAAAAAGTGAGACAGA
>ULXZ01027015.1_pt1 | contig 116788 bp, 123 predicted proteins | sample 1961701 | NCBI WGS metagenome assembly ULXZ01 (sample SAMEA4835850, study PRJEB28245) | human gut metagenome | biome: gut microbiome; material: fecal sample | place: Denmark | collected 2008 | reverse complement strand
ATGACCTTGCATTCTTTTTGCCATAGTTCATGCTATGGAGCAGACGAGTCCAAAGGCGAACCCTCTGCACCATCCATGTCAACAAGCTCCTGCTCGATCTGCCTGAGCGTCAGCTGGTTGTTTTCGCCGGTATAATTGTAATTGATCACGATCCGGCCATCGTCCCAGAGATAAACAGACGAGACAAACGCCTCCACCAGCTTCGTGCGATAATCGGGATCGTCAAGACTGCCCTCTTTGAACTTCTCCAGAAAATACACAATCTGGTCGCGCTCTATGTCTGGCGTTGCTATCTTCTCCCTTGCTATTGCGGCGCTGATCTGATCCCGCTGCTCCTCAAGCTCCATGAGCCTCTGCTTCGTGCTTTTTGTGATGATGCCCTGCTCGATCGCCTGCATCATGTTCCTGATCGAACTCTCCACATTCTTGAGACTTGCCTCCAGAGCATCAAGCTCTCCGTTGTTTTTCTTCTCTCTCTCCAGAAAGTCCATCACTCCGTCAGCAATCTGCTCGATCATATCCTCAGCAAGCACGACCTCTTTTGTATATTTTACAACAATATCCTCAATCCATTCCTTTTTCACCGGCTTTTTATCACAACCGTGCCGCCTGGTTCGGTTTACGCAGGCATAATAGTCGTATTTCTTACCAGACTTGCCGGTGCCAGCTCTGCCGACCATCAGCTCACCGCAGTGGCCACAGAACAGCTTCGAGGTGAGGATGTAGTCCGCAACCTTCCATTTATGCGCCGGAGCTCTGGATCCTCGGTCGAGCTTGCGCTGCACACTGTCAAACAATGGCAGCGGGACGATCTGCGGCATACCGCCCGAAACAGTAACATCGCCCCAGAAATACTCGCCGATATACTTCCGGTTCCTCAGGATCCTGGTCACACTGTTTTTATTAAAGGCAAAGCCTCGCGTTGTCCGGAAGCCTCTGGCGTTTAGGTCGTCGATGATCTCTTTCTGTGGAACGCCTGCATCATACTTCTGGAATATACTCAGCACAACGCTGGCATAATCTGGATCAATCTCATAACAACCATCTTCTCCGGTGTAATATCCAAGCACCTGGACGCCGTTGGTCTTGCATTTCATGGCATTGCCTTCCAACCCTCTGAGGATGTTCTGGGAAAGCGCCGCGCTGTAATACTCGGCATATCCCTCGAGAACTGACTCCAGGATGATGCCCTCAGGTCCGTCCGGTATCGTCTCTTTTGCATACAGAACGCGGACGCCGTTCTTTCTGAGCTTCGCTTTGTATATGGCGCTGTCATATCTGTCGCGGGCGAAACGATCCACCTTGTAAGTGACAACGACCTGGAACTTGCCGCGGGCTGAGTCCCGGATCATTTTCTGGAAGTCCGGACGGCTGTCTGTTCTTCCGGTGAGAGCTGAGTCCGTATATTCTGCAATGATCTTTATGTTGTTACGAGCAGCGAACTCGTGACACTCACGCAGCTGATCCTCGATTGACTCCTCTCTCTGGGAGTGGCTTGAGTACCTGGCATAAATGACGCCGATCATTCCATCACAATCCGACGCTGCCGCTGGTATCCTTTTTGCCATCCGGATCACCTCGTTTCTGGCAAACCGATGATGGCGCCGCTCTTGTCTGCGAACTTATTGCAGCAGAGCATCACAATGTCGACGATCCAGCCGATCCCGAAACATCCAAGAGTCAACAACCAAAGGATGCCGGTGCCTATCTTTCCAACATAAAAGCGGTGGATCCCCATATATCCAAGCAGCACACAAAGAACCAGTGCGACACCCTTGCTTTTCTGAGAGCGAACCGGCACAGCTACCTCTGGCACGATCGGATCAGCTGACGCGGCAGCAGTCGGAGTTCCCATCTTTTTACTTGTGGAATATGACAACCCAGTGCCGGGGATCCCGACCGTGGTCGTTGTCCTTCCGCTTGTGCTGAATGTTTTCTTGAACCCCTTCGGGCCGATGGATATACTTGCGCTTTTTGCGTTCAAATTTACTCGCACGCCTGGCGCGATCTTCTTACTCTTTCTAAATCTCATTCCCATGATAAAAGGCCTCCTTTATTGAAAAAGCCCGCCCCGAAGGGCGAGCCTCTCACCTCCTCCTGGAAAAATCGACATATATCACATTGCCGACTCTTTTTTCACTGGCGACTCGTTACACTTTAAGACCATGAGTGCTGACTCACGTCCAACCGGTGTTGCTTTTCTCCAGAGTTCCAGAAGTTCAGCTTCATCAGCTGACAACTGCGTTTCGGTTGAGTAGCTTGTGGGCTCCGTTCCGAAAAATTCGCTAATGTCGGCATGATATAGATTGCAAAGTGCCAGGAACGTCTCGGCGTCCGGCTGGTTTTGGCCACTCTCCCATGCGTAGACTGTGTTTTCTTTCTTTCCAATAGCTTCGGCCGCGTCTTTTGCGGATATTCCAGCTGCCTTCCGGAAAGCCTTCAACTGCTTCGCGATGGTCTCGCGGGTGTGCTTCTTTGCATCCATGAACATCACCTCCTCCTACAATATACCATAGCCAACGGACAAAAACAACAAAAAAACCCACGAAAAATAGAAAAAACAAGATAAAACATCTTGACTTCCCACACTGGATGGGTTATATTACAATCAATCCCACGGAGAATGGGATGGAGCCCACAGAACTCTCGCACATAATAAGGAGGTCAACAGAATGATCGAAGATCTGAAAGAAACCGCAGCTTGTGGCATGATCATCCACTACTCAGTTGATACAACCACCGATATGGTGACGTATAACGACATAAACGGCCGAGGCGTAAAAAGTAACAACTGCTCAGGATGCTCATGGAGAGCAATCTGCAAACCATCAACACTGCCAGAAATGAAACACTACTTTTTTACTTTTGGATCCGATGAAAGATACCCATATCAAGGCGGGTATGTTGAAATCGCAGCTCCAAGCATCCAAGCAGCGTGCACAATATTCCGAGCATATTATCCGGATCGTGTTGATGGAATACTCAACTGCAGCGACTACTACACCGCTGCAGAATTTGAAAAAACCGGAATGAAAGAAACTGGAAACAGAGGAGCCGGATGCCATTGCATAATCGGCCCACAAAGTAGGAAGGAGGAACACAAATGAGCAATATCATCAGAGTGATCAGCAACCGCATCGAGGACCGCGGCATGAGCATCACGGTTGTTGCAACACGCGCCAATATCAACCCAGAGCTTTTGAGCAGAACACTGAACGGACGCAGAAAGCTCAAAGCTGACGAGTTAGTTGATCTCTGCAGAGTTCTGGATCTTACAATGGACGATTTCAAGGAAGTGTCCGCAACGTCCACCGCCACAGCATAGGAAGGAGCGAAAATGTTCAAAGAAATTATTCAAAAGTTGAAAACATGGAGAAAAGGCCGCCAGCAACTTGTCGCGGTACCCGATCCAGAACCAGAAACAGAGACACCGGTCGAAGAAATTCCGGGCGATGTTCTCGCGCTGGATGATCCAAAGGGCTCATACGGCGAAGACATCGAACCAGAATGCTGGCAGCGGTCTCCAGGTATGCGCTTGAGAAACGGAGAGGTCCAGCTGCTCCAGGAAAAGGATCCGACAGAACCCAGCCGGGAGCTTTCTACTCTCTACGGAATAACAGTCGACGAAGCAGCGGAACGTCTGAGAGATCTCGGCAAAGCAATCACGGACGCGCTCAAACCGTTCGTGGACGCCATGCGCAACATGTGGGAATGTCTGCCGAAGTGGTACCGTGACGCACTGGCTCTCGAGAACGAAATGAAAGAGATCGCAACGCCGCGACAGTGGCACCTATACAAACACGGAACACTGCGCCAACAGAAGAAATGGGCGCACGCTCTGGCCAGAAAAGCCAAGATCCAGAAGAAACGGCAAGGAGGTGACAACCGATGAGATACGACCAGTTCTATCAGTGCCCGAACTGCGGGTGCGCGCTTGATCCAGGAGAAAAATGTGATTGCCAGAAAGAGAAAAAGGAGGCAGATGCTAATGATGCCAAGCGTTTCATTTACGGAGATCCCGGACAACACAAAGCGAACGCTCAACGCTTCGCTGGCTGAGGCGGTACGCACTGCCTTCCAGGATCCGAAAGTTTGCAAAGACTACGAGAAATGGCGCAAAGAACGCGCCAGACGAAAGGAGCTTATACATGAATGAATATAACAAAAGAGGCAGCCAGCCGATCAGATCGGTCGCTACCTCTCAGGACGTTCCGGAGCCCACAACTCAAAGGAAGTCCACAACCATCATAGCACGAAAACGCAGAAAGCGCAATCGAAAAAGTCGCATCAAGCGATTGATCAGCAGATTGAACACCCGCCGGATCGTATTCCTGGTCGCTGGTGTCTGCATGGCGGTCGTGATTGTGTTCTGCATCGTGAAGCTGGTCGCAGGACATAGCAACACAGAGACAGAAATAACGACATCCGGAACCGCCTCCGAGTACGACCTCAAGACATACTACTTTGTCTATGAGGGCAATGATGGCGAACCGGTCTACATAAACATGGACGAGCTGACAAAAGCATGGGCGTCCGAAGCTGGATTTGAGCGTCGCTACGCTCTCACTGACGAGGAACGCTACGAGATCGCCCAGGTTGTAACCGCTGAGGCAGACGGCGAGTGCTTCGCCGGAAAGATGGCGATCTGCCAATGCATACTCCAGGCGGCTGAGGATGACAACATCCGCCCGACTGAGGTATTCACAAAATACTCATACAGCAAGCGCAGGCCAGAACCATCCCAGGACGCTCTGGATGCCGTGATGCAGGTATTTGACTTCGGCACTGTTGCCACAAAGGAGCCGATCAAGTATTTCTACAATCCCGAACTTGTCGAGAGCAAGTTCCACGAGTCTCAGACGTATGTCACAAAGATCGGCGATCATGTATTTTTCAGCGAGAGGAAGTGATCAGCATGGCAGCAGCCAACTCAACCAAAACAGCAGCGGGAAAAACTGCGGAGACGCCAAAGGAAACAAAACCAGACCGCACCACTCTCACGCTGCAGCAGAAATTCGTGGAGATCCGCAAGGCTATCCCGGCAATACAGCAGCAGGCGCACAGCGATGGCGTCAAGTACAAATTCGCCAAGATCTACGACGTCTACAAACTCATGGCTCCGGCGCTCAATGAGTGGGGCGTGAATTTTGACATCACAGAGGAGACTGCGACCAGACACGCAGAAAACGGCGACGAAATCTACTACTCCAATTTTGTGCAGCACACAAGGTCTGGTGATCGCGTTGTCTGGATATACGAGGCGGAGCTGACGATCCGGTGGACGAACGCAGACAACCCTGACGACTGCATGGATGTCACTCTCCATGCCATAGGAACCAATGACAGCGGACCAGACAAGGCAAAAGGATCCGCCTGGACGTACTGCCTCAAATATTACTTTTTTGAGAAGTTCAATATTGACCAGGGCGATGATGATCCGGACAACTACGACCACGCAACAGAGCCTCAGACGGCTCAAAACAGCTCCGGAGATAATACTGGAGCAAATAATCGACCAAGCAATCAAAAAGGCAGTCACGGACAGAAACAGAGCTCACAGCGTCTAAGTGAGGCGCAGCTCAACCGGATGTATCGCAAGGCAGAGGACGCAGGCATGACCAGAGAACAGACTGACGCCAGGATCCTGCAGTGTTACAGATTACAGAACCCGGCAGAACTGACGCGGCAGCAGTATGACGGTATATGCGAGCAGCTGGACGCATCTGTCAAAGGCGGCCACTAAAGAAAGGAGCATAACATGAACGACGTAAAACTTCTCGGACGACTCACAGCCGATCCGGAAACCAGATACACAGCAGCAGGCGATCCGGTCTCCCGCTTCTGCCTTGCTGTAAATGCCGGAAAAGATGCAAACGGCAACAACACGGCTGAATTTTTCAATATTGTGACATTCAAGAACCAGGCAGAATTTACAACCAAGTACCTCACCAAAGGCAGACAGATCGTGATCAGCGGACGCCTCCACAACAACAGATGGACCAAGGACGGCCAGAACCACGTCAGCACCGAGGTCATTGCTGACCGCATCTACTTCGCAGACAGCAAACAGACAGACAGCCAGGGACGCCCACAGCCTGCTCCGGATGATGGCTTTATGCGCATTCCGGAAGGAGCTGGCGACGAGCTTCCATTCAACTAATAACGAGGAGGTGCACAGATATGAGCGAAAAAAAGGCTTTTATGCTCTATCTTGACTACAAGCAGCACCTCGAACTACTGACGGACGCGGAACGCGGCATGTTGATGATGGCATTATTCGACTACGCCGCAGACAAGACGGAGCCCACAACGCTCACTGGATCCGCCGCCATGGCGTTCTCGTTTATCCGGGCGCAAATGGACCGAGACAACCAGAAGTACGAGGAAAAATGCATAACAAACCGGGCAAACGGAGCTAAAGGTGGCAGACCAAGGAAAGAACCGACCGAAAGCGACGCAAACCCAAAAGAACCCAAAAAAACCGAACGGTTTTCAGAGAAACCCAAAAAACCCGATACAGATACAGAAACAGATACAGATACAAATACAGATACAGACACGGATAATAAAACCACACCCCCTACCCCTAAAGGGGAGAAGCCGCCAAGCGCTCAAGAGAGACGCTTCGACGAGTTCTGGGCTTTATATCCAAAAAAGGTCGGCAAGGCAGCAGCTAAGAAAGCGTGGAAACGTGCAAAGGTGGACGCAGAACTCCATGAGCACATCATCGCAGCGTTGAGAGCTGCCATCACATCCGTGCAATGGACGCGAGACAATGGCCGGTTTATTCCAAACCCATCCACATGGCTCAACCAGGGACGATGGGATGACGAACTGGAGCAGGCAACACCTGGAAGCAGGCAGTCGACACAACGCTCCGGAAAAGTAGACACTTTTGGAGTAATGGCTGCAATGTACCAGGAGGAGGTGGATGGAATTGACCAAAGCAGAGACGATCCAGATGGTAGCGCTGATTACTTCGGCATATCCTAACCACGACCGCTTCAACAGCGAGAAAATGATCAAGGCCATGGTCAATGTATGGGCCAACACCTTCAAGGATGACGATGCCCGCATTGTAAGCATGGCAGTCGCCAAGCATGTGCAGACGAGCAAGTGGCCGCCAAGCATTGCGGAAATTCGCGAAATAATGATGACCATACAGTGCCCGGATCTTATACCACCAGACGAGGCATGGCTCGCAGTGAGCGACGTCATGTATGCCAAGGGAGAGTTCGGAGACGGCAGCAGGTACCTCCCGCCGCTGATCCGCAGAGCGGTCGAGTCAATCGGCTGGTCTAATCTCTGGCAGATGCACCGCAGCGGGAGCATCGGAAAGTCTGCAGGTTATGACCGCGTGGCATTTATGGATATATACAAACCACTCTACGAGCGGGAACGCCAGCGGATGCAACTGGCACCGGCAACACGGCAGCGTATTGACGCCGCCACTGCTTCCCTATCCGGGGAGGGGCGCAAGATGCTGGAAGATGCAAAGCAGGACAGAAAAAAACAAGACGATTTTTTTCGGATGATTGAGTCGGGACTGCAGCATCAGGCACTAACAACAGACAACAGCCCGGAACTGTTAGAAAGCAAGGAGGAAGTCCAATGAAAAAGACACACGTCAACAGTAATGTCGACCTCAACACTCTGGCAGGCGGAGCCTTCGCTGAAAAGGTCAACGAGGCACTCGTCCAGGTGGGCGAGAACATCCAGAACCAGAACACAGAGGCGACCAAAAAGAGAAAGATCACCATCACGATGACTTTCGCACCAAACAAGACCAGACAGCTGGTAAACACGCAGATCGGCGTCACTACTACTCTTGCCGCAACCGAGGCGGTCGACACCCAGATGGTCATGGGAATGAATATGAGAACCGGCCAGCTTGAGATCGGCGAGTACGACGGACAGATCCGCGGGCAGATGTCGATCAATGAGATCCTTGAGGAAGGCAAGAAAGCCGGTGAGGAAATCATGGAAACCGCAGACAAGATGATCGCCGCACAGCAGGCTGCTGGCGACGCAGAGGTCACAGCTGGCGAGCCACTCGATCTGAGAAAACGCGGGCAGCAGTCACCAGAGACAGAGACACCTGAGGAAAAGACGGAACCAGACTTTGATCCGGAAACCGGCGAGATCTTCGAGAATGGCAAAGGCGGCAAAGTGATCGCAATGGCAAAGCAGGCATAAGGAGGAAAAGAACATGATCAAAGAGGCAATCGCTTATATCACAAACCTGGCAGTCCAGGCAGAAAAACCGGAAGTTTTAGAAATCAATGGCAGAACATACTGCACCAAGAACATGACCAGATACGACAAGGCAGACATGGCGGATCCTATCAAAGCCACCACCCTCACATCCCTGGTCGACTACATCAAGCAGAGACGTGACGAGCTCCGCGAGCACATGATCATCCAGGTCGTGAGCGCAACAGAGGTCAGAATGTACTCCGGGTTGCTTGACGAGCGCGACCGTGAGGAGCTTTTTGTGGTCAATGCCCTGCTCCCTCGCTTCGAGTTCGGTCAGCAGTATGACCAGGAGAGCTTCATCGTCTCCCTGCAGTCGTGTTTCCAGAACAACGGAGACCGCGAGGCTGTCGCGATGCTTGCCAGCAACATCGTGAACAATCAGCAGCAGGAATACTCTGACGACGGCATCACACAGCAGGCAGTCATCAAGACTGGCATCACAACAAAGCAGGCCGCACTCGTGCCGAACCCGGTGCACCTCGTACCGTACCGCACATTCCTGGAGGTTGAACAGCCTGCCAGTGACTTCGTGTTCCGCATCAGTGAAGGACGCGGAGGCGAGCCGGTGTTCAAGCTGGTGGCAGCAGATGGCGGTCTCTGGAAGGCTGAGGCGGTCGACAACATCAAGAAATACCTGGAGGACGCTCTCGACGGTATTGAGAACCGCGAACAAATCACCATCATCGCATAATATGATCCCGACATAAATGTCGGAAACATCCGGGAGGGCGCCCTGCTCTCCTGGAATACATACAAGGAGCCCACAATCAACCAAAGGAGGAACAGACCATGACAGAAACAACCAGAACAACCAAAGACACCGCGATAATGATCAAGGTGTCGAACCTCTACCCTCACCCAGACAACCCGCGCAAGGATCTCGGAGACCTCACGGAGCTGGTTGAGAGTATCAAGAAAAACGGCATCATGCAGAACTTAACAGTCATACCGATCGGCAACGAAAGAGATCCAGAGGAGCAGGCGGACGCCGGAAACATTGCACTATACAGCGACTTCCGTGTTTTGATCGGACACAGACGACTGGCAGCAGCCAAAAAGGCAGGGCTCGAGAGCGTTCCATGCCGCATCGTCAGCAACATCAGCCGAAGCGACCAGATCGGCATCATGCTCGAGGAAAATATGCAGCGCAATGACCTGAGCATATATGAGCAGGCCCAGAGCTTCCAGATGATGCTTGACCTCGGAGAAACCGAGGAGACAATCTCACAAAAGACCGGCTTCGGGCGCACCACGATCCGCCACCGTCTGAACATTGCCAAGCTCGACAAGCGCGTCATGCAGAGGATTGACAAGGACGAGAGCTTCCAACTCTCATTCAAGGATCTGTACGAACTGGAGAAAATCAAAGACATCAAGAAGCGCAACGAAGTCCTTCGAGACTCAAGAGACTCCAGGGATCTGGCGAGCAGAGCCATCCAGGCAGCCAAGCAGGAGGCAATGGATGCCGTTGCAAAGAAAGTCATAGAACTGGCAGAAAAGCGAGACATTAAACTGGCCAGCGACTACGCAAACCACCGCTGGGATAATACATACACAACGGTCAAAGACATATCACTCGAAGAAAAAGCCCCGGAACGCCTCAGGATCGGCGACGATGGCGAGCTTTTCTACTACCGTGAATTTAGAACCATAAAGATCCTCAAAAAAACACCGAAAAAGGCAAAAACACCAAGCAAGGCCGAGCTGGAGCAAAAAGATCGTGAGAAAAAGATCAAGGAAATCAAAAGGTCAACCAAGGAGATCGTCAGCAAGGTCACAGATTTTGTCAACAATCTGCTCTCTGGAAAAATTGAGCCGCTCAAGGAAACGGACGAGCTCCTTCGGACAATCTGGGAGGCGATGCTGGCAACCGGCACATATATCTCAGAGAGCGCCCTCGTCTCTTTTATATCTGGCAAGGAAAAGTACCAGGTAAGCAAAGAGGAACGAGAGGCAACCATGCAGATTATGAAAAACACACAGATCAGCCTGCAGATGCTCGCACTTCTCCCCGACTCTCTCAAGGGTATCGATCTTGTCGACTGGCAGGGCTACTACAACCAGGAAAAAGCCGGAACATTCAAGATGGTGATCCGCGCACTGGTGCCGTATGGCTTCTCTATCACCGAGGAGGCCGAAAAGCAGATACTCGACGGAACCCACGAGCTCTACGCCGTAAAAGAAAAATAAACCAGAGCCCACAACTCAAAGGAGGTCAAACATGAAAAGAGGACAAATTTACTACATCGAAAGCAATCACCAGGAAATCGGCAGCGAACAGCGTGCCGGTCGCCCTGCGGTGATCGTATCAAATGACAAAAACAACGAAAACAGCACAACGGTCGAAGTCGTTTACATGACTACGCAGCCAAAGAACGACCTCCCGACTCATGTGTTCATCAGATCTTCGCTCAGACCGTCCACCGTACTCTGCGAGCAGATTTACTCAGTAAGCACAGAACGGCTCGGCACCTATATCGGAGAATTGACAGACAGAGAGCTCCAGGAGCTTGACATCGCTCTCTCCATATCACTCGGACTTGACTGGATGCAGCCAGAAACCTCGCGGGGGGGTGCCAGCCGGAAGATCTGGAAGCTATGCAGCAGCAGTTGACCGAAACAGAGGCAAAACTGGCAGCAGTAACCGCCGAACTTGCCGAACTGAAAAACCAGCCGGATTACAAGCTCTTGTACGACCAGCTGATCGAGAAGCTGCTTGACAGATAGGAGGTGCCAGACATGAAAAATTCACTCCAGGACCTCAACAACTATCTTTTTGAGAGTTTGGAACGTATCAACGACGACGATCTCACAGACGAGGAGCTCGAGAAAGAAATCAAAAGATCCGAAGCCGTGACGAAAGTCGCAAGCACTATCATCAACAACGCCGAGGTGCAGCTCAAGGCTCTGCAGTATGCCGACGAGTATGGATACAACAACAGCGGCAAGCACCTGGTCGGTTCGATGGTACCGGAGCTGGAGGTGTCTGATAAATGAGAAAACCATGGCCTCAGGAAGTCAACGACTGGCTCGCCGAGAATGTACCAGGAAGAACAACCCGAGAAGTCACTGAGTTGATCAACCGCCAGGGCTTCGACAAGCGCTACGGCATGACATTCACGGAGAATATGGTCAAAGGAGCAAAGAACCGGCTCCATATTAAAAGTGGGACACCCGGAGGACTGCCGAAAGGCAGCTCTCTCCTCTACCCGGAAGGTATGGAGGCTTATGTGCGAAGCGTTGCAGCAGGAAGAAAGACAGACGAGATCGCCAAGATGGTCTCCGAGCACTTCGGGATCGAGTTCACTGCCAGACAATGTCGGGCATACAAGAAAAACCACGACATCCAGAGCGGTGTCGATTGCCGATTTGTAAAAGGCCAGGAACCACCGAACAAAGGTAAGCCTATGACGCCGGAACAATATGAGAAAGCCAGACCGACAATGTTCAAAAAGGGAAACATCCCAGCCAATCACATGAATGTCGGCGACATTTCCAGAACAACAGACGGCTACTTGATCAAAAAGGTGCAGGAAGATGGAATACAGCGCGAGCGCTGGGCTTTTCTGCATCGACTTGTCTGGGAAGAACACAACGGACCGATCCCTGAGGGGAAAATGGTCTCTTTCCTGGATGGAAACAAAGACAACTGCGACATCAACAATCTTGTACTGGTTGACAATGAGATCAATCTGGAACTCAACCGGAGCGATCTGAGGAGCGAACACGCAGAGATCACAGAGGTCGGCGTTGCTATTGCCACCCTAAAGGTTGCAACCAGAAGCAGGAAGAAACGGAGGAAACAATGAAAAAGAAATTGATCTATATTTGTTCGCCGTGCAGAGGCAACGACGGCAACTACGAGCACAACATTGAAATGGCTCAATATTACTGCAGAACCGTGATGCACATGTTCCCGAACCTGCTGCCGATCGCTCCCCATGTGTACTTCACCCAGTTTCTCGATGACTCGGATCCTTGCGAACGCCGCATGGGAATTGATGCGGGCATGGAGCTCCTGGAGCAATGCTCTGAGGTGTGGGTGTTCGGGATAAAAAACCAGAGCGCAGGCATGAAAAAGGAAATTGCAAAAGCCAATGAGCTCGGCATCCCGATCGTGGATGCGGCCGAGGCACTCGCTATCCCCTCCCCCGCTGCCGCCGGTGCTGCCATATCTGCTGTCGCAAGCGCAGCGGCACCACTACTGAGAACGCCGGAGCTACATCCGGACGTAAGCGTCAACGCGGTGCCGTTTCCTGACGTTGCCGACATAGAGGAGCAGCTTCGCAGAAATCTCATGAAGCAGCTCGTCAGACGCACGGAGGTGTGAAACATGGGGTACAAGCAAAAACATCCGTACCTGGCACAGATCTGGTACATAATACGCGATTTATTGAGGAGGTGGCAACACTGAACATGGGACGAAACAATGAAGGATATCCGGATCCGACTGCTGCCACTGCTATCGGAGAGGTAGCAAAGGCAGAAAGATCCGCAAGAGCAAACCGCTCGCGCCTATCCGGTCAGTATTTTGAGGGAATGATCACAGCAAGCCTCAACTGGTACCGTGACATGGGTGTGGCATATATTGAAAAGACACCGGAGCCGATGAAACCGCTCAGAGCTCCAAACCGCCAGGGGCAATTCCTGGCATGTTTTACTAAGCAGGGACAGCCGGACTTCAAAGGAACACTAACCGGCGGCCGCTCTGTTGTATTTGAGGCAAAGCATACAGACGACGACAAAATCGAGTACGGCAGGTTGACACACGAACAGATCGAAGCTCTCAGCCAGCACCACAAGCTCGGAGCTGCCGCCTTCGTTCTGGTCAGCATCAAGCTGGAGAACTTCTACCGCATCCCATGGACTACATGGCGCGACATGAAGCAGATATATGGCCGCAAGCACATCAAGCAGGCTGAGCTTGAACCATTCCGGCTGCAGTATATATCCGGGGTGATCAAGATGCTGGAGGGCATTGAGATCTCATACGCGGAGGAAGGAGACGAAAATGAGCAGTAAACTCTCGCAATTATGTGACAAATACCAGGCGATTGTGTTCTTTGATACAGAGACCACCGGACTGGATCCAAGCATTGACCAGATCATTGAGCTGGCAGCAGTCCGGATAACAAGAAACCAAGCAGGCTTCCTGGTGCTGGACGAAAAGATGGACGCCTTCGTGAAACTTCCGGAAGGGCAAAAGCTCCCGGACAAAATTGTGGAGCTGACACATATCACCGATGAAATGATCCAAAAGGATGGCGTTGATGCGACTGCTGCCGCTTCCACCTTCAATAATTTGATCAGAGGACGCACTCTTCTGGTTGCGCACAACGCACAGTTTGACCTGTTATTCAGTCGCGCACTGCTGCACTATACGGACATAAGCACCGCAAGGCTGGACGCCTGCGATTATATCGACAGCCTGACAGTCTACAAAGACCGCGCAGCATATCCTCATAAGCTCGCCAATGCAATCGAGCATTACAGTCTGGAGGGAAAAGTCAAAAACTCCCACAGAGCCATTGATGATGTGCTGGCGCTCTACTGCGTCACCTATGCGATGGCGGAGGAGCGGATGGACCTGGAGCAGTATGTCAATATATTCGGCTACAACAACCGCTACGGCATCATGGAACCGAAGCTCGAAAAGGTAACATATCACGCCCAGAGCTACAACAACTACATCACGGACGACCGCACCACTCTCCCTGCAATCATTCGGATAGAAAACGGAGAGGGTGATCAGCTGACGCTCGACGCATTTTACGAAAAGGAGGCAGCAGGCCATGGAACTGAACCAGGTTTATGACATTGACTGCATCCAGGGCATGAAGCAGCTGGAAGCTGAAAGCATTGACATGATCCTCTGCGACCTTCCGTATGGCATAACCGCCAGAAACAGATGGGACACACCAATCGACATGACAGAGCTCTGGCAGCAGTACAGACGGATCATAAAGGAGCACGGCGCGATCGTTCTGTTTGGTACCGGCATTTTCACTGCAGACATGATGGCAGCAGGCCGTGATCTATACCGGTACAATCTGATCTGGCAGAAAACCAACGCCACGAACTTCCTCAACGCGAACCGGATGCCGCTCCGGACGCACGAGGACATCATGGTGTTTTATAAAAAACTCCCGCCATACCACCCGCAAAAGACCGGCGGACACAAACCGGTCAACAGCTACACCAAGTCTGGAGACGACGGCACCAACTACGGAAGAACGAAGCGAGGCATCAGAGGTGGAGGAAACACTGATCGCTACCCTACTTCGATTGTCCGGGCAAAATCAGACAAGCAACACCTGGCACTGCATCCAACACAGAAGCCGGTGGATCTTCTGAGGTGGCTGATCCGGACATACACAGACAAGGGCGCCCTGGTGCTGGATAACGCCTGCGGCAGCGGGAGCACCTGCGTGGCAGCAGTCGAGGAAGGTCGCAACTACATCGGCATGGATAACGGAACATGCGAGAACAAAAACAGCCCATTCTACTGCCGCCCATGGGCTGAGGTGGCGGCGACAAGGATCGAGGCGATACATGGATAAATGCGGCGCCTATAACCTGAGGGAAGTCTCAGAGGACGCCGCCAAGGCATATTATGAACAGCTGAAAATGACACACTGCTGCCCTCTGTTATGCACACAACTGCAGCGGATAATGTGGATAACTCAGCGGGAAGGAGAAAGAAATGAGGAAGAAACACAAAGACCAGGCTCACCGGCTGAGAGTTCTCACTGGTAAGGAAAAGGAAAACGAGCCGAACGGCTTCTGCAGTCTGCTTATGAGTAGATGCCCGGAAGCTACCGGAGACGATACAGAGTATTGCAAAACAAAGTGCAAGCTCGGCAGACTTGCCGTGGAATACAAGAAACGCGGGGACGAGCTTGACAGACAACACCCGTACAAGTATTAAGGAGGACGACATGGACGAAGAAAAGAAAACAATCACACCAAAGGCAACGGCGGACGGAGTTCCGGTCTACTGCTCCCATGATGCCGTTGTTGATACGATAAAGATGGTGCCAAACCCGGCGAACCCAAACAAGCACCCGGACGACCAGATCAAGTTACTGGCCAAGATCATCAAGGCATCCGGATGGCGTCAACCGATCACCGTGAGCAAACGCTCCGGCTTTATCGTAAAAGGGCACGGCAGACTAATGGCTGCACAGCTGGCAGGCTTCAAGCAGGTGCCGGTTGATTACCAGGAATACGCAAGCGAGGCTGAGGAGTATGCGGATCTAATCGCGGACAACCGCATCGCAGAGCTGGCAGAGATTGATCAGAAGATGCTGGCGGACATATTCGCAGAGATTGACACCGGGGAGATTGATCTCGACCAGACCGGATACACGGACAAAGAGGTCGAGAACTTGGTCACATCGCTGAGCGAAGCACTGCACCAGGAACTTGACACAGAACGCGAGGAAACCGCTGCCGATGAACCACCAGAAGCGCCAACGAGCCATAGAGGCGACGTGTGGATCCTTGGACGCCACCGCGTAATGTGCGGTGACTCAGTAAACGAAAAGGACGTGGCCACACTACTCGATGGAGCGAGTCCAGAGATCCTAGTAACAGACCCGCCGTATTGTTCAGGCGGATTCCAGGAGTCCGGGCGATCATCGGGCTCAATCGGGACAAAACGGTACGACGCGACGGGCAAAGAGATCGAGGTAACGATTGCGAACGACACATTGAGTACAAGAGGCTACCAGTCGTTGATGAAAAACATCCTTGCGAACTCTCCGGCGACGGTGGCTTATATCTTTACAGATTGGCGGATGTGGGTGTACTTATATGACCTGGTGGAAAGCTCGGGGCTAGGGGTCAAGTCAATGATTGTCTAGGATAAGCAGACGCCAGGCATGGGCTTCGGATGGCGAGCGCAACACGAGCTTTGCATGTTCGGGCTAAAGACAAAAGCAAGATGGGACATGCACAAAGGCTACGGCAACGTGCTCCAGATAGCAAGATCAGGAAACGAGTGGCACCCAACACAGAAACCAGTCGAGTTGATCGAAAAACTGCTAGACAATACAGACTGGGCCTCTGGAGTACTAGATCTGTTTGGAGGCAGCGGGACCACATTGATCGCAGCGGAACATCAGGGACAGACAGCCTACCTCATGGAATTGACGGAAGGCTACACAGACGTAATAGTGAGAAGGTACGCCAAAGACACTGGAGACATCGGAGGGATCCGATTGATAAGGAATGGCAAAGAAATAAACCGTCAGGAATGGGAACGCATACTGGACGGTATAGAGTAAAGGAGAAACATGAAATGACCGGAGACAAACAGATCAAATGCATCCGCCAAGGCCAGGAGTTACCGCTCGAAGAATATGAGCGCATCCTGGAGAGCGACGAAGGAGGTGGCGGGGAGTGATGCACCTGAACAATGGAACAACAACCAACTAAGAAACGTACCGACGCCATAAAGAAGAGACTGCAGAACTACTCCGACATGGTGCGGGAATTTGAAAACCAGAACGAAAGATACGTCCGACTTGTCACCGCAATGGAGAGTCCAAAGGTCCAGAGCTTCGACGCAATGCCAGGAGGCGGCACGGCAGCAGGCGACCGCATGACTGTCAACATTGCACGAAAGATTGAACTCGAGAAAAGCCTGGAAGGTGACGAGAAGGCAATCAAAGAAGAACGAGCACAGCTTGAGAGATTGATCCGCAAGGTAAAGAAACCAGACGAGCGCGCTGTCATCCGCATGAAATACTTTGACGGCATGGGATGGACCGACATCGCTGACGCATTATTCAGAAAGATGCCAGACTTCAACAAGGCGGCGCGCTTATATCTGGATAAAGCGTACAAACTCCACGGCACTGCCCTCCTCAGCCTCGCAGAAGCTCAGGAAAAGGCAGAGGCAACCAACTGAACCTAAAAAGAAAACAAACGCGAGAATGAGGCACACACGAGCTCACAGCGGCATAATTCGGAAGTGTTTGGAAGTAATCAGAATAAACAGGAAGTTTACAACAGCCACATGGCTGCGATATTGTAATATAGACATATAGCGAAAAGCAAGGGCAGGCGCTCACATGAGTGCACTGCTCTTTTATTATGCGCACAAGGAGGTGGATGCAAATGCCTCAGGGCTCAATGCAGGTATCTCTCAGCAACTATGCCGCACTATGCAAAGACCTCCAGGCTATGAATGGAGATGCAACGAAAGCCATCCAGCGAACAGTGTCGGACTTTAAGAGTCGAGCACCGGCATGGATCGGCGCGGCCGTGACTGAGGAATACACAATCAAGAAGTCCGAAGTCAAAGGCGCACTCACTGGAGCCAAGAAGATCGGATCCATTAAAGTGTCAGGAGTCGAAGTTGACAACATCGGGCTGGAGTACAGTGGCCGCCCTCTCACACCGACGCACTTCAAAATGAAACCAAAGAAGCCAAGCGTCAAGCGAGAGAAAGAACCGCGCCTCATTCCGGGTGAAAACACCAACAGCGACGCCGATGTCGTGACCGCCTTCCCGATCAAAGCCTACAACGTAACGGCTGAGATCCACAAAGGACAAGCCAAGAGCCTCGGCTCCGATGTATTCCTGGGGAGCAACGGAGGGGCTGGCTACATTCCGTTCCAACGTACCGGAGACAGCCGCACGCCAATCAAGTCAATCAAGACTGTCAGCGTTCCGCAGATGATCACAAATGAAAAGGTTGCCGCCACAATCCAGAAGAACATCGAGGAAGGAATGACCAGCCGACTGGAGCACCACATCCAGCAGGCCATGGGTAAGTGAGCCGCCACCATGCGGCCACTCCGCCCACGCATCACGCCGCCACCGCCAGGCAAACAACGAGCGAACAAACCGAAGCCAAACACGACCGCACGCCCGCCGAAAAAAATTCTCAACGCCGAAGGTACTGTGACTGTCATCACTACCCTGCGGTGCTGGCGAGCCCAGAAATCGAAAATTTTTTTGAAAAAAATTTTTTGCCGTTTCGTTTCGCCTGGCCGGTGCTCGTTGCCAAGATACCGGAAGGAGGGAGTCACACATGGCAGAGAAAAAAGGAGCGCAAAATCTTCAAGGCTCTGACGTCATTGCCAAGCTGTTCGACGTGACACCTCGAAGGATCCAGCAGCTCACAAAGGAAGGCGTCATCGTTGCCACAAAAGAGGGCAATGCCTACAAGTACGATCTGTTGCCTACCATTCAGAGATACATCAAGTATTTGAGCGACAAGGCAAACGGACGCGATAAAAAAGACGAAAAAACAGACCAGGAAAAAGCCAGAGCTGAGGCGGATCTCAAAAGGGCCAAGGCTGACATGGCCGAGATCCAGCTCAAGGAACTCAAGGGAAAAATGCACCGCAGCGAAGATGTTGAGGCATTAACCAGCGACCTGGTCTATACCATCAGGAGCATGATCATTGCACTCCCTGGACGGCTGGCCGTTGACGTCGCGGCGGTCTCGACAGCTCCAGAGGCTTCTGAACTTATTAGAGCTGAGTGTTTTGCCATCCTGGAAGAATTGAGCAATTACAAATACGATCCCGAAGAATATGCTCGGCGGGTAAGGGATCGAGAAGGCTGGCAAGAGCTAAACGATGGCGACGACGAGTAAGCGCGCAGCCGCCAGCCTAAATGCTGCTATCTCCGGAGCAATCTCTCACTTTAAGCCGCCGGAAAATCTAACCGTCGCAGAGTGGGCTGATAAATACCGCCGATTATCTCCGGAAAACTCAGCGGAGGCAGGACCGTGGAGAACATCAAGAACTCCATACCTTGCCGAACCGATGGCAGCTTTCACAGATCCAAAGATCCACAAGATAGTTATGGTCGCAGCTTCTCAGGTCGGAAAGTCCGAGCTCGAGCTGAACATCATCGGCTACATTATGGACCAAGATCCTGGCTCTGTTCTTTTTGTGCAGCCATCCCTGGAGGATGCAAGAAAATTTTCAAGACTTCGAGTTGCTCCGATGATCAGGGACAGCAAAGTGCTCAAGAACAAAGTCCAGGACGTAAAAGGAAAAGACTCAACCAGTACAGTGCTGCAGAAGTCATTCCCTGGAGGAATGCTAACCATCACCGGATCAAACAGTGCCAGCGCACTGGCTTCCACTCCTGCGCGATACATCCTCGGAGACGAGAGAGATCGCTGGGCTATATCGGCAGGAAACGAAGGAGATCCGTGGGCTCTTGCGGAAGCTCGACAAGCAACATTCTACAATGCCAAGGCTGTCGAGGTCTCAACGCCAACCATCAAAGGATATTCAAACATCGAGGCGAGCTTCTACCAGGGAACTCAGGAACGCTGGTGCCACCAGTGTCCTCATTGCGGAGAGTATTCTGAGATAGTTTTCAGCCGCGTGAAATTTGAACATAAAGTCATTACTGCACACGGCAAAAAAATGAATAAAATCGTCGGCCCGATGACCTACGTCTGCCCCGCGTGCGGCTGCATCTCGACAGAAGCAGAAATGAGAAAGCAACCAGCCAAATGGATTGCCAGCAATCCGGAAGCGTACAGCACCGGCGTGAGATCCTTCTGGTTGAGTGCCTTCGCATCACCATGGACTCCATGGAGTAAAATCGCGACAAAGTTCCTGGACGCCCAAGGCGATCCGGAACGACTCAAGGTAGTGTGCAACACACTTCTCGGAGAACTCTGGGAAGATCGTGGAGAAATTCAAGACGAGGACTCAATGCTCAGTCGACGCGAACCCTATCTGGCCGAGCTGCCTGACGGAGTTCTCTGTCTAACGTGTGGTGTCGACACCCAGGACAATCGTCTCGAGTATGAGGTTGTCGGTCATGGAAAGGGAGGTGCTACCTGGGGCATAAAGAAAGGGTACATCATGGGGCGCCCTGATACCGAGGAAGTCTGGGAGCGGCTGGATGACGTGATTGATCATGTCTACCACTACAACAGCGGCAAAGGTCTCAGGATCTCCATCACATGCGTGGACTCTGGTGGCCATTTTACTCAGGAAGTATATGCGCAGTGCCGCAAACGATTGACGAAGCGAGTTTTTGCCATCAAGGGAAAAGGCGGCGAGGGCATACCGTTCATAAGCCCGCCTTCAAGGGTGGCCATAAAGGACAACAAAAAAATAACCTGCTGGCTATACACCATCGGAGTCGATGCTGGAAAGAGCGCAATCATGAGCGCTCTCAAAGTTATGGATAGCGATGGAGAGACGAAGTTCTGCCACTTCCCTCTCGGAGAAGAAAGGGGATACGACGCAAACTTCTTCAATGGACTGCTGTCTGAGCGCATGGTGCTCTCGAGAACACGCCGAGGCAACAGATGGTCGTGGGAAAAGCTCCCAGGACACGAGCGAAACGAAGCTCTTGACTGCCGCAATTATGCAATGGCTGGCTTCCGCATTATCGATCCTGATCTTGATGCAATCGAAAGACGCCTCAAGGGATTGGATGAACCGAAGCACCCGGAACCAGCTCCAAAACCTAAAAGAAAAAAACGACGCGATCTATATGATGGCGACTGGTAGGAGGAAACCATGACACAGGAAACAAAGAAGAAAAAAATCGAAGATCTCACGGAACGCCTCCAACTCTACAAAGACCGTGAAAAGGTGATGCTCACCGGCGGCGTGCAGTCTTATGGCGTAGGATCAAGAAATGCCACAAGATACAACACGGATCTGGCGGAGGTACGCAGAGCAATCAATGAACTCCAGGAGCAAATTGACACGCTCTCCTCTGCTTCTCCGCGCAAAGCCATGGGAGTCATCCCTCGCGACTGGTAGGAGGTGCAAGATGGATAACACAAACAACATCGAAGTCGATCGCCCTGGCGGCAAAGCCAAGACGGTGAGCAACTATGGATATGGCGACGCTGGAGCCAGCTGGAAAAAGCGAGCCCTCAAGTCTTTTCTGGCAAATAGTTCGAGCTCTCATGAGGACATCGACTGGAACAACTACACACTGCGCCAGAGAGCCAGGATGCTCTACATGGCGGCGCCACTTGCAACATCGGCGATAAAAACCAACCGAACAAACGTGATCGGCTGCGGGTTGCGATTGAAAGCAAAACCAAACGCCGAACTCCTGGGAATAACTCAGGAGCAGGCAGACGCCTGGGAAGCTCGCACAGAAGCAGAGTTTGACCTCTGGGCGAGAAAAAAACAATCATGTGACGCCACTGGAGTCAATGATTTTTACAGTTTGCAGCAGCTTGCACTCATGTCGTGGCTGCTGTCCGGTGATGTTTTTGTTGTTTTGAAACACGAAAACACGACACCGATCTGCCCGTACTCTCTCCGGCTTCACATTATCGAGGCGGACAGAATAAGCACACCGGCGCCAAACGGCTCTTTGATGCTTACAATGACAGAGGGCAAGGCGAAAAATGGCAACCACATATATGACGGCGTTGAGGTTGATACGAATGGGAAAATTGTGGCTTACTACATCTGCAACAATTATCCGAACCAACTCAAACTCGCAGCGAACAACTGGCAGCGTGTTGAAGCGTATGGAAAGCTAACCGGTCTCCCAAACATTCTGCAAATCATGGACTCGGAACGTCCGGAGCAATACAGAGGCGTCAGTTACCTTGCACAAGTCATCGAGCCTATGCTGCAAATGAGACGCTATACAGAGAGTGAACTCACCGCCGCACTCATTGAGAGCTTTTTCACCGCATTTGTAACCACCCAAGACGATCCGAGTGATATGCCGTATAACGAAGCCGGAAAGCCAGAGATCCCGCACGACAACGACGAGTATGAAATGGGCCCCGGCCAGATCAATATTATGAAACCTGGCGAGGACATCAAGTTTGGAGCTCCGAACAGACCAAGCTCCGGTTTTGACGGTTTCATCAGGGCGTTGTGCGAACAGTGTGGCGCTGCTCTTGAAATACCGGCAGACCTTTTGCTCAAGGCGTTCAATGCTTCATACAGCGCAAGCCGCGCCGCACTCCTGGAAGCATGGAAAGCGTTCAAGATGCGCCGCGAATGGTTTGTCTCGGACTTTTGCAAACCGGTCTACGAAGTGTGGCTATGTGAAGCAGTTGCCCGCGGCAGGATCCAGGCCCCTGGCTTTTTTAATGATCCGATGATCAGAGAAGCGTGGCTCGGAAGCGAATGGATCGGACCATCCCAGGGACAGCTTGATCCTACAAAAGAGATCGAGGCAGAAATCAAAGCGGTTGAGCATGGTTTCTCTACACATGAACAGAGTACGATCAAACTCAACGGCGGACAGTGGAACGCCAATATTGCACAGCTGGCAGTGGAAAATAAGAAAATTGCAGAGGCAACAGCTGCAGCTCAACCACAGCAAACACCAACACCCAAGGAGGAGTAAATGATGAAGAAAAACAACATCCGAGTCCTTGCTGGTCCTGCTCCATCTGCATCTGGAACGGCTCAACCATTCTGGAACATTGCGCAGAACACTGAGGACGATGCCGAGATCACAATCTACGGCGAAATTGTAACCCACAGACCGACGAACTGGTTGACTGGAGAACCGGAGGACGGACTTTTCACAAGTCCGGAGGGCTTCCTGGACGATCTCAACAAGATCCAGAACGCCCAAAACGTCACCGTCAGGATCAACTCAGTCGGAGGCGACTTATACACTGCTATCGGAATTGCCAACAGACTCAAGGAACTGGCAGGCAACACTGTGGCAATTATCGACGGAATTGCAGCCAGCGCTGCTACTGTCATTGCCATGGGATGCAACACCATCCGAGCATATTCTGGCAGCTTATTCATGGTGCATGAAGCTCTTACAACTTTATGCGGTGCCTATAATCACAAGGCACTCATGGAAGCAGACAAAAGATTGCAGGCGGCAAATGCTGCGGCTGCCGAAATGTACGACGCAAAGACTAAGCTCGGCGTTGATAAAATACGCAGCATTATGGCGAAAGAGTCCTGGATGACAGGAAAAGCCGCGAAAGCTGACGGATGGATCGACGAAGTAATCGACGGAGAAGATCCTGAAATGAGCCTCAGCAAAGACAAAGCGATGATGACAGTCAACGGCATCACCATGAGTGTCAAAGGTTTTTCTGCTTTACCGGGAAATATTCCAATCCAAAACAGTGCACAACAGCCAACGGTCCCACCTGCACCGGCACCGACAGCTGATAATGCAAATAAACCAATCACATCCAACGAAGGAGGTATTACAACCATGACTGTTGAAGAAATCAGACAGCAGCACCCTGACATCGTGCAGCAGATTGAAGCATCGGCTCAGGAGTCTGCAAGAACACAGGCTATCCAGGACGAACGCTCTCGTCTCCAGGCTATCCAGGAGATCGCACCAACCATCGGCGACGCTCAGATGGTAAGCGACGCAATGTACGGAGAGCACGCTTGCACCGCTCAGGAACTTGCGCTTCGTGCTTTACAGAAGCAGGCACAGATGGGCGTTCAGCACATTGTGAACCAGACAGCAGACTTCCAGGCTTCTGGAGCTTCTGGAGTAAGTGCCACACCAAACAACGGAAACCCTGCTCCAGATGCAGGTGGAAAAGCTGGCGAGGAAGAAATGAGCGAGGCTGACGCCATCGCAATGATCACCGGCCAGACTACAAAGAAGGAGGACTAAGACCATGAGAAATGACGAAACTATGGGAACATTCGAGTACGACGGCTTAATCATTGACGGATCCCACTCTCTCGATGTCAAGGGTATCACTATTGCATCGGGCCAGGGAAAACTCCAGCGCGGCACTGTTCTCGCAATCGGAGCAGACAAGAAAGCTGTCATCCTCGGAACCAAAGACAGCACCCCTGCCCTCTACCCTGCCGATTGCATCCTCACTGACGACGTAGATGCCACAAGCGCAGACGTCTACACAACGGCATACCAGAGCGGCAAATTTAACAAGGGCGCTCTCATTGTTAAGAGCGACTACAAACTTGCAGACACAGACATCGACACACTCAGAACGAAGGGCATCTTCGTCGAGGGCGTAATGGAATAAAGGAGGGACCAGACTATGCCAGTACCAGTAATTTACAGAACCATGACTATGATCGGCGCCATCCAGGCACTTCCGACTCATAGAACATTTTTGCGCGACAGATACTTCCCTTGCACTCCTGCGACCGACATGTTTCCGACAGAGGAGGTACTCATTGAGTACAGAGACGGAAACAAAAAAATCGCACCGGTTGTTGCTCCGAGAAAAGGCGGCGTAACTATTAAAAGAGAAGGCTATACAACAAGACGATTTGCACCTCCTCTTGTAGCTCCAAAGAGAGGGCTCACGATCGACGACCTCAACAAGAGAGGCTTCGGCGAAGATCTATACAGCCAGATCACCCCTGAGCAGAGAGAAGCCCAGGTGCTCGGTAACGATTTGACAGAACTCAGCACAATGATCGATGGCCGCGAGGAGTACATGGCAGCGAGCGCGATGCTCAACAACGGCTATGTGTTAAAGCAGTACGCCGACGACTACGGTGAGAAGTATGAGGAATTTGAGCTCTTTTTCTATGACGGAGAAAGCGACGACTCCAAATACACACCATCAGGCCACTGGAATGATGCAGATTATGACATCATCGGAGATCTCCGTGCAATGATCAGACTGCTCACAAGCAAGGGACTTCCTGCGGAAGATCTTGTATTTTCTCCGGATGTAACAGACTACATCATCAAAAACAAAGCGATCAAGGAGCTGCTCGACATCAGAAATGTGAACATCGGAACTATTGCACCGATCGAACTCCCTGACGGTGCCAGCCGCATCGGCGTGATCAATATCGACGGCCATGACATTAACCTCATTAGTTACGACGAGCAGTATGAGGACGAGGCTGGAGAGCTCCAGTATTTCATGGGCGAAGGCAATGTAGTCCTCACAGCTCCGGCGTCCGGACGCTCTCTCTATGGAGCGGTGTCTCAGCTTGAGCAGTCTGACGGACGCTTCCACACTTACATGGCCAATCGTGTGCCTAAGTACACCGCAGACGCAGAGGCAGAAACCAGAACACTCAAAGTGTCAGCGAAGCCTCTCCCTATTCCTAAGAATAAAAACGCATGGATCCATGCAAAGGTAAAATAAAAAGGAGGACACCAACATGATCAAGATTATCAACGGCACATACGGCTACCGCAACAGCGACGGCCGCGTCGAAGCCAAAACACCAAAGTCAAAGCCTTTTTCTCTTTCCGAGGAGCGCGAGGCTGAACTTGTTGACGCTGGTGTTGCTGAATATGTAAACGGAGCACCAGCCACATCAGAAGATAACTGTGATAAGGTCAACGGTGACATGACCGTGAAAGAGCTCACTGCTATCGCCCAGGAACTCGGGGCGGACGTACCAAAGAAAGCAACAAAGGCTCAGCTTCTCGAAATTATCGAAAAGGCTCAGCATGAAAGCCCGGTCGACGATGAGGACGATGAGGATGACGATGCAGATCCGGATGGTGGCGCTCCGGCTCCCTCCGCTCAGATGCCTGAATAATGACATTAAAGGAGCAAATGGCTGGAGACGTCGCTGATCTCTTTTTCATGCTGGATGACTTCGGAGAAACCCACAAGATTGAAGGAAAAACGGTTGACATTGTGGTTGATAATGACGAGCTGGTGAAGTTAAAAACCGGCCAGATTGTCGGGACTTCGGAGGCTGATCTCTTGTTTTATGCAAGAACGGGTGATCTTCCAGAGCGAAAAGCGCCGGGCTCCTTCCTCAACTACGACAGACGCGAGTGCATTATTATCGACTGGGTGGAAAACGCCGGAGTCTCATGCATCTTGCTTCACCAAAATAGAACAGTTTAGGAGGCAACTGGATGACTACTAAAAAAATAATTGAAGGCATCACAGACTGGGTGCAGGAAGCAATCTGCAGCAAGATTGAGCTCAAAGTCCCGGATGATAATGCAAACGATGATGGTTATAACATCAAAAGAGTTCACCCGGCTGCCTTTCCACTGTATCTGCCGGCAAAAGACCGGATACCACCCGGCATCATTGCACCGATCCCTTCGATCACGGTGCAAATGATGGAAGGCAGCGACAATATAAAAGACAAAGAGAGAAAAATGAAGATCCGACTCTGTCTGGCTACATGGAACCCAGGGAAACACTCAGGAGAAACCATGATACCAACAGAAAACCCGAACGCTCTGGGAGGGTATTCATACACCCCGGAGTCAACAACCGAGGAAATGTACCAGAGAAATGGAGACGGATGGAAAGATCTCTACAACTTCCAAGATGTTGCACTCTCCGCTCTTGAGGGTACGCAGTTTATAGCTGGCGCACGAATATCTCAAGACGATCCGGTCAATTATGGTCCTTTTATGGAGGACGGAACAATCTGGGACTACTATCCATACTGGCACGGTTGGATCAGTTTCACAATTATATGCGGCACCGGCATGAAAACGCCGGACATTGTTCGTGAATTATTAAACTAAAGGAGGAACAAACCATGGCATACAAACATGGACCATACGGCGAAAGAGTAGGCTCGAAAACAAGAAGCGCCAGCCAGGTGGAAGAAAATCTGGTATATTTTGGCGTTGCTCCGATCAACTTGATCCGAGGTTACGATGACGCCGGTCTCGTAAATGTTCCGGTTCGATTAAGAAACTCAGGGGAAGCTCAGAGCAAAATCGGATATTCGGAAAACTGGGACAGCTTTTCGTTGTGTGAGGTTGTGGACTACCACTTCAACAATACAAAGGAAAATGCTGGACCGATTTATATTATCAATATTTTGGATCCCGACACACACAGAAAGAAAGCCCAGACAACCAAGTCTGTCGGTTTTTCAAACGGTAAGGGAACATTCAACAGCGACACGATCATCCTCGACACTCTTGCGATTGCGGATAAAACCGAGGGTGTGGATTACTCTCTCGAGTACGACTTTACAGCTGGCGCCGTGACGATTACCTCACTGATTGACACGGATCCCCTCAAGGATGATGTCGATGTGACGTTCTACGAAGTAGATACCAGCATGATCAAAGCGGCGGACATCATTGGCCAGAAATCACAGAGCGGAACATACTCAGGTATTGCTGCTATTGCTCTTTTGTATATGCGCGAAAATGCGGTACCGAACATTCTGGCAGCACCAGGATGGTCTCACATTCCTGCTGTATATCGCGCGTTGTGCTCAGCCGCCCAGAGGATCAACGGCCACTGGGATGGCTTCGTCAATGCAGACATTCCGCTCAATGATAACGGAACGGAGATTGACACAATCGCCAAGGCAATAAGTTGGGCCGAAAAGAACGGCTACACCTCGGCAATTTCCAAGGTGTACTGGCCACAGATTAGAAACGGTGAAAAGGTCTACCACCTCTCAACTGTCGGATCTCACACCATGCTCTGCGTTGATGGATCTCACCAGGGAGTGCCTTCCGGTATTCCTTTTGAGAGCCCGTCAAACAAAGAAATCATGGCAACCGACCAGTATTTTGGTGAAAATTCTGAAAATCAGGGGTTTGACCAGACCGACGGCAATGACCTCAACGCGCGCGGTATTACTACTGCCGTATGGTGGGATGGAGCCTGGAAACTCTGGGGACCTCATACAGCCGCTTATAGATATAACGGATCAATGGATGCCTCTGCTATTTTTGACACAAACATGCGTATGCTCATGTATGTGACGAATGGTTTCCAGAAAAGAAACGGAACGACCATTGACTCGCCAATGACTCCGAACGATAAAGACAGCGTTGTGCGAAGTGAGCAGGAAGAACTTGACACGCTTGTCGGATACGGTGCATTGATCGGCAACCCGGAGGTGCTTTTCCTCGAAAGCGACAACCCAACCAGCGACATGCTGAACGGCGACTTCGTGTGGGATATATCGGCAACACCTACACCTCCTAAGAAATCAGCAACTGCCCGAGTAGCATATACAGACGAGGGCTTCAACGCATTTTTTGGAGGTGAAAGCTAATGGATAAAAACGCTGCTGTAATTGCTGACGTCATGCTTATCGACAAGAAAAAGGTCGCGGAGGATGTAACTTACGAGCTCCCTTCTGTTGCTTTTCAGACTGCTGACGTCGCTGCAATGGGTACACTCTCAATTCCTCTGGTCGGTCTGCTTGATGACATGACCATGACGATCACAAAGGTGGGAGTTGATAAAGGCTACGGCACAATGATTGCACCGAAAAAACTTGCGATAGAGTTCAGATGGGTGCAGGATGTCGTCAATGGTGACGGATCTGTCACACACAAAGGCTGCAAGGCGTTTATCAATGCGATCCCTCAGGAGATCCCGAGTCTCTCGGTAGAAATCGGATCATCCACAGAGGCACAGCCTACTTATACAGTAACCAGATACCAGCTTGTTGTCGATGGAAAAGAGACACTCCTGGTTGATAGATTAAACCGCAAACTCAGAGTAAACGGCAAGGACTATATGAGCAGCATCAACAAATTGCTGTAATATACACCCACAACTAAAAAACAAAGAGCTCCAGGGACTCCCGGGGCTCTTTTTGATTAAGGAGGACACAAAATGAACGGAACAATCGAATTAAAAAAAGCCATCATGATCAACGACAAGAAAGTCCAGAAGTTAAAGTATGACACGGACGAGATCACAAGTGAACTTTTTGCGGAAGCAGAAAGCAAGAAAATGAAAGCATCCGGCTCCAAGGGCGGAAACCTCTCCGGAGCGATGGAACTTGACTACGGTCTCCATTTGTATCTCGGCTTCGCTTCTATCATTGCAGTGAATGGCGACTACGCGTTTGAGGATCTTGAGCGCGTAAAAGGTCCCGACCTGATCCAGATCACAAAGGTGGGAAGAAATTTTTTAATTGCATCGGGCGCATCCGCGGACGACAGCTCAGACGAGCAATCAGAGACTACGCCAGATGCTTCCACACCTCAGTCTGCGACATCGAAAAAAGAAGATTAACACAATTTATCATAGAATACGCCGAGGCAGCGGAGGATCTTGCGGCTGAAAAGAAACGCCAGGAAAAGAACCGACCGCAACCTCGCAAGACAAGTAGAAGCCACAGGAGGAGGTGATCGGTGTGGCGAAATCAAAAACTCTCCAGGCGGTTGTTGAAATCGCCGGAACGCTGAGTCCCACACTCGCATCATCAATCGGAGAAGTCACCGACAAACTCGGTGGCATCAATGTCAAAGCTCTGGCCGTCGGCGCAGCAGTCGGCGGCATTGCAGTGGCTACAACCAAGGCGGTGTTTGAAGCAGGAAAGGCACTCGTAGACCTGGGTGGAGAATTTGACAGCGCATACGACAACATTCGTATCGGTACCGGCGCAACTGGCGACGCTTTGCAGGATCTCCAGGACGACTTCAAAGAAGTGTATAAAAGCGTGCCGACAACAATGGAGGACGCCGGACAAGCTATTGCGGACTACAACACACGCCTGGGCCTAACCGGACCGCAACTGCAGGAAATATCCAAGCAAGCAATCCAAGTCTCTGACATGCTGGGCGATGATCTCGGCAGCGTTATCGAGGAGTCGAGCCAAGCCTTCCAGCAATGGAACATCGACGCGGACGACATGAGCGGTGCGATGGACTATGTGTTCAAAGCATCGCAATCGACCGGTATGGGCTTTACTGACTTATTGAGCACAGTGCAACAGTTTGGACCTCAGCTGCAAGAGATGGGGTACTCCTTCGAGGAGTCCACCGCCCTGATCGGACAACTTGATAAAGCCGGAGTAAACACTGGCGAAGTTCTGGGAGCGATGAAAAAATCAGTCAGTGCTCTGGCCAAAGAAGGCATAAGTGCAAGCGACGGACTGGCTCAATATTCCGAAAAGATCAAAGGTGCTAAAGATATGACGGAGGCAACAACAATAGCGTCCGAAATTTTTGGAACAAAGGCAGCCTCAACAATGGCGAAAGCAATCAGAGATGGCACGCTCTCGGTGGACGACTTAACAAAATCTCTCGAAGATAGCCAGGAGACAATCGCTGGGGCAGCTGGCGACACCTACGACTTTGCCGAACGCCTGCAGCTTTTTAAGCAACAAGCTCAGGTTGCACTGGAGCCTCTCGCGAGCACGCTTTTTGACTCTCTCAATGACTTAATGCCTATTGTCGGCGAAGCAATGGAAGGAATTATTCCAGTAATTGAGCAAATGAGCGAAGCGATAATCCCAATCGTTAAGGATTTACTACCAGAGATCAGCCCGATGCTCACACAGCTCGTTCCTCCACTTGTAAGCATGGCGGGCACAATAGGCTCGCAGCTCATTCCTCCGATCGTTGAAATGGTGACAAGTCTCATTCCGGTAGCGATCCAGCTGGCTCAGGCGCTCATGCCGGTGATCCAGACATTGATCCAGAACATCCTGCCGATCGTTGTGAGCCTGCTGTCTCAGATCATTCCGGTGGCGATGCAAATTATCCAGGCGATACTGCCAGTGGTGACATCGCTGTTGCAGGCACTCTTGCCGCTTGTTTCTCAGATAATCGACGCGGTGCTTCCGATACTGATCCAGCTGATCAACATGCTGCTCCCGATTATTATGCAGATAATCGATACGGTGCTTCCGGTACTGATCCAGCTGATCAACTCGCTGCTTCCGGTTGTGACAACGATCATACAGTCGGTGCTTCCTATTGTTGTGCAAATATTGAACACACTGACGCCGATCCTGAGCATGATCATAAGCCTGCTCTCTCCTATTCTGGAGCTGATCATGGCAGTTGTGCAGCCTATTCTTAATTTGATAATGATGGCCGTGCAGCCGTTGATCAGTGTGCTCTCTGTTCTGATCGAGGCAGCCCTTCGACCACTGCAGCCTATAATTCAAGTGCTTGCACAGCTGTTCACCGGCGTGCTCGGCGGAGCGATGCAGTCCATCCAGCCGATCATCAGCGCAGTGCAGTCAATTTTCCAAGGCCTGATGAACTTTATCACTGGCGTTTTCACCGGCAACTGGTCGCAGGCATGGTCTGGTGTCGTTCAAACTCTCGGTGGCATCTTCGAGGGCATCATTGCAGTGGTGAAGGCACCTATCAATGCAGTCATTGGATTGATCAACGGTGCGATCGGCGCACTGAACAAAATCAGCGTCAAGATCCCAGACTGGGTACCGGGTGTCGGAGGTCAAAACTTCGGCGTCAACATTCCGACAATCAGCTATCTGGCAACCGGTGGATTTACGGACGGCATATCAATCGCCGGAGAAGCTGGAACGGAGGCAGTAATTTCATTCGATAGAGCATACAGAGCCGACAACATCGGATACTGGAAAGAAGCCGGACGGATGCTCGGCGTTCTGGATAGCAATGGAATTATGAAAACGGATCAGACTCAGAGCTCACTTGCTGGCGAACTGCTAACACTTGACGACTTTTCGCTGTCTGATCTTGCAACACAAAACCAGACTATAATATACGATTTTTCCGGCATGAGTTACTCGCCTACTATTCAGGCAAATGGAAACGCCGACGAGGCAAGCCTTATGGAACAGTTGAGAGAAAACGAAGCCGATTTCATCGACTGGCTGGAGAGCTGGCTGAGACGCAGGGAGGTGACTGCTTATGCCTAATATATCAGGCTACTACACATACACAACCCAGGAGGGCGACACGTTCGACCTCCTGGCTCTGGATATGTACGACGACGAAAAAATGGCACATTACATCATCCAGGCAAATCCGGACTACTCCGACATGATTGTTTTCCCTGGTGGCGTAGAATTGCAGCTCCCAATCATATCCAGCGACGAACTCAGCGACACGGTCGCACCATGGAGGCGATCGGATGGCTGAGAAAATAATTTACAACAATACAAACATCAGCACGGCCACTACAAGCATGGCGGCAACTTATGACATGTTTGTGGGGGCTCAGCAAGCTGACAATATCGTTCTAACTTTTGAGGACTCGGACAGCCGGTGGAAAAAATGGGCGCCAAAGTCTGGCGACACCATCGAATACCAGCGCGACGGCGTGTCTACTGGCATCATGCACATATATGAGCCGCAACTGCTCAATGGTCTCTGTATCATTCGAGCGTGCTCCATGCCTCAAGACGCAAAAGCAAAACACTCAAAAAGCTGGCAGCAGGTTCACCTGCTACAATTCGGCAACGAAGTCGCTGCTCGCTTCGGTATGACCTTCGAGCTTTTAGGATTGAGTGATCTGTACTATGAACACATGCGCCAGGAAAATGAAACAGACATCGGCTTCCTGCAAAAAATCGCAAGCCTCGAAGGGGCTGCGTTGATCCTATTCAACAACCGGATCATTATGGCTCAGGAAAAACCTCTCGAGGCATCCGACGCAATTTTACAAGTGTCTGCCGCTGGCTCATATATCGAGAGCAGCGACAAGCGCGGTCTCGCATACGGATCCGCAGAGGTTCGTGCTGGCATCTACTACGGAAAATATACTGCAGACGCAAGCAACAAGAGGATTTTCTTGCCGGAGCAATCAATCACGGCAGGAAGCAATGCCGAGGCTGTGCGTTTTGCAGCGGGACAACTGAGACAAATCAACAAACAGCTGACAGATGCAAAAATGCAGACATCGCTCATGCCAGAACTAACTGCCGGTGTCAACATAGAGCTGACCGGCTCAGATGTTCCGTTCTGGAATGGCAAGAACTACCTCTACCATGTCCGGCATGAATACCACAAACAGCAGACCACTCTGTTTATGAGGAAACCACTGGAGGGATATTGATGGACGGAAAAATCATAAAAGGCAAGGTGCTCAGCATCGACGGCAAGACCGTCAAGGTGGCACCGGTCGACAATATCGACAACGTAAGCCCCGCCATACATGTGGCGGAGTGGATAAAGGCAGAAAGCATAGTCAAGGAAAGCCTTGTAGCCTACTGTTTATTTCCGGATAACACCGGGATCATACTCTCGAAATTATAAGGAGGACACTCATGGCAAAAGCTCAGGCCCAATGGGGGAAACATAAATTCCTAATAAGCAGCAACCAGCTCAACCCGATGGGAGACTTCTCAACGTCATCCGAAGCAAAAGCGTCAGACAGCAAAAGCAAGAAGAAAAAAACAGAGCTGGAAACTTACACACTGACCGAAACGTGCCACTCTGCTGCTGGAGCTGATCCGGTGGCTCATTATAATGCCTGGCGCGCAGACATAGGCAACTACAACTCGCTTTATATGAATGGGAAAAAGTGGAAAAGCAACCCGCTCAAGTTGCAAAAGGTCTCCCTCGGATCAGTCAAGCAGGACGACTTCGGTCGCATCCGGTACGCCGTCATAAGTTTGACGTTTGAAGAAAAGAACCAACGCGAAACCTTCACGCTGACATCCCGGGTAACCGCATCAAAATCAGCGAAAAAAGCGAGAAAGAAATCAAGAAAGAAAAAGAAAAAGTAAGGGAGGAAAATGCAATGTTAGGATCAGGAAACGGCGAGCCACAAACGTGCGCCGAAAATCTATTAAAAACGCCACGCTTCTCTGTACCGTATGAGCGGATCAAAGGCATCGACGGCAGCTTGATCGACTCCCCTGCTGCCACAGCTGGCGATGATATGATCGCCGATGCTGAGTGGCTCCTGGAAACATACGAGCCGCGGGTGCAGGTAAACAGCATTGAAGCCAACGAAACCGATGGAGTCGGCGACTTCGGCATTGTGGCAGATCTATCCATCAATATATTAGACGAGGAGGAAGATGCATGAGTGACCTAAATTTTATCACGATTGACTCCTCGGAGATTTACGACACCATAATCACCGCACTGGAAAACGGCTGCAGCGACGAGTTATATCCTGGAGACGAACGCCGCATATTCGGCGAGGCTCTTGTGGCTGTCATTGTGGCCACATTCAACTCAGTGAATGATGCTTGCCGCCAGAGACTACTGCGCTATGCCAGAGACGAAGTCCTGGACGCGCTCGGAGAGTCAAGAGGAGTCTTGAGAGAGACACCGGTGTGCAGCACCACGACGGAGCGCTTCTCAGTGTCAACAGCAATCGGCGACAATATAGTCATACCAAAGGGCACGCGAGTGACTTGCGACTACTCTCATTACTTCACTACCGACAATACGGTCGTACTTCCAGCCGGTTCCTTGTATGTCGATGTCGACATCACGGCAACAGTCGGCGGCGAGGAATACAACGAGATCCTTCCGGGATCAATCAATGTCATGGTGGACCAGATCCCATACGTTGATAAAGTCGAAAACCTTGCCAAGACATCCGGTGGAGCTGACAAAGAGACGGACGATGTGTATCGCGAAAGAATACGAACCAGCAGCGCAAAGGTGTCAGTTGCCGGACCGGCTATCGCCTACAAATACTGGGCCATGGCGGCAGATCCGACGATTGCAGACGCGGTTGTTGAGTCTCCGAGCCCTGGTGTCGTTATGATCACGCCGATCGGATATGGCGGGCAGGTGCCAGACGAGTCGCTTCTGGCCAAGGTGCTGGCGTCCTGCTCTGCCGATGACGTTCGACCACTGACCGACCAGGTAAAGGTGCAAGCTCCGACTGTTGAGGAGTACGACATCGAATTGACCTATTACACATCAGCGGCAAACGAGTCGAAGTGTGTCAGTACAATCGAAGGAAGCGGCGGAGCTATTGACCAGTACAACTACTGGCAGGGCTCGGCACTAAGCCGAGACATCAACCCGGACTATCTTCGCAAGCTAATTCTTGCACCGAGCTGGGGGGATGATCTTGTCGGCGCCGACCGCGTTGACATAGTGAGCCCGGTATATACCGATCTCAGCAAAACAACCGTCGCGAAATTCTCCGGGACAATCAAAGTATCACATGTCGTAGAGGAGGGATAGCATGAGCATGAAACTCGAAAATGTCGAAATTGTGAAGCTGCTCCCTCCCTGGATGCGACAAGACGAAGCAAACGCAGCACTCAGCAGATCCGCGAGCTCTCTTTTTCAGGAACCAGCCAAGAGGATCAAACAACTCCGGATCTGGGACAAAATTGACGAGCTGGACGATGATATGCTGGACGAGCTGGCCTGGGAGCTGAACATCGACTGGTACAGCTCGTCCATGGAGATCTCCAAAAAAAGAGCAACCATCAAAGTGGCGCACTTGATCATGGAAAAGCGCGGCACAAAATGGGCTGTCGAACAGCTTATATCCGCGTACTTCGGCACCGGATATGTCAAAGAATGGTTTGAGTACGGTGGCGATCCGTATATGTTCCGCGTTTTGACAACCAACCCAGACATCGGGGATGATGGCATGGCTGGCTTTTTCAAGCAGGTAGACGTCGCCAAAAGCGTCCGATCGCACATGGAAGGTGTCTACTTTTACGAGGAACTTGAGCCGATGATCCTGGTCTCCCCTACTTCTACCGCTCATGTATTTGAGTATGTAAAATGCGGAACCAGACCAAGATCTGCAAACATCGGCAGGATCAAGACGACCACTATCGAGGCGAGTCCTCAGGCATCGAGCCATGGTTTTGAATATACACACGCCGGAGACGGCACCAAGGCTGGCACCTACCCACGCCAGGCAAACGTGGCCAAGATAAAAAATGGAGAGGTTGACGCCCTTCCGCAGTCAAGACATCACCCTTTTGAATATGCCACACACGCCGGGGATGGTACCAAAGCCGGTACCTACCCGAACCGGATGGCTCTGGGCGAAATAACAAAAGCAACCGTTGAAGCCGATGGATCCGCCGAAGTTATCGGCTTTATGTATGCCAGAACGACCGGCACCTATCCGAGAGCTGCTAACAATGCTGAGATTACAACGGCAGCAGTTGAAACAGACGGATCTCTCGATCCGCATCAATTTGAGTATATCAGGAAAGCGGGAACGAACCCAAGGCACTCCACTCTCGCTGAGACAGCTCAAGGAAACATGGAGGCAGCAGGCGCCACCTCGGTGCACTGTTTCACATATACAAAATGCGGCACTAAGAAGTGCGGGCAAAAGTAGGAAGGAGGCAACCTATGGCGGCAAATTTTTTCAGTGACAGCTTTATGGCACGCCGTCGGCAGCAGTGGCTCCGCTCTATCCTCAGACTGGAGGTAAGAACCAACGGGACGTGGTATGAGGGAGACATCCAGAAGAAAGAAGTCCAGGGCGACACCCTGGTCCTCAATGTTGTGTTTTCTGCCGTCGACAACATAAGCTGCACAATCGACCGATCAAGGATTTTCGACGTATATGGCGAAGTTATCCACGAGCAGGTTGAAGCAATCAAAAAGGCAAAAGGCCAGGGCACAATGATCCAGATCAAGGTGCCAATCAAAGAACCAAGTTAAGGAGGCGAAACCATGTACAGAGAAACAAAATGGCAGGACGAAATCGTTGACTCCGAAACAAAGGAACTGATCCAGGACGGAACCGATCAGTCTGCCGGAAATTTCAACAATGCAGAGCATGGCATCAGCGACGCGCATCTTGCGGCACTGATCATGTTCTCCGGGATGCTTCCACAGATCCGTGCCAACACTGTGGAAAAAAAGACAGTCACACTGACAAACACGAAGCACGTCCCATTCAACAACAGCAAAAAGTCCGTCGCTCTTGCTGAAACCAGAGACTCCCTCAACTACGACGTCGAGGTCGAGGTCGTGGAGATCGCAGGCACCGGCATCGTTGGAGAGTTTGACATCACCGACAAGATGCTCAACGGCTTCAAAATTGCATACAGCGGAAGCGCCTCAAGCGTAACCGTGAATTTAACCATCAAAGGAGGTAGCAACTAATGGCAAAGGAAAAACCAGTGACCGTTGTTGAGATCAACGAGGGCACAAAAATCGACTACGAACAGAACGGCACAAAGCTCACATTCGACGATCAGCTTATGATCAACGTGGCAAAGTACCAGAAGGGCTTCCCGGTGCATGTTGACATCTGCATGGATGCTGACAGAAACCTCTGCACTGGCGTGGCTGCTGGGCTCTTTTACGTTGCGCAGCTTGACATCCCTGCTATCAAGTACGAGGAGCAGGCAACAAGTGAAAACGACAGCTCTGACGAGAACGGCATGAGACAGCAGACACCACCCGCAGTCATTCCGCTCGATATGTCAGACGTGACTCTCACATTATGGAGCATCGACCAGCTGACTCCAGCAACCGAAGAATAGGAGGAAAACATGAGTAAACCTAATTTTGATTTATCAAATCTGGCGCTCCAGATGGTGCTGCCAAACAACGAACTTATTTACGACGACAAGGGGATGCCTTCCGTCATGGTCAAGATCCCGAAGTTTAAGATCAGTGACGTGATCACTGGCGGATCAAGCAACACACACCCTGCTTTTATTGTAAACGGCAAAGAAGTCGACGCGATCTACATCAGCAAGTACCTCAATGTTGTTGATGACGGCAGAGCCTACTCTCTCCCGGGCCAGGATCCAGCGAACACTCTCAACTTCGACCAGGCAGTGCAGTATTGCACAGCAAAAGGCGAAGGCTGGCATCTTATGACCAACGCAGAATGGGCCGCGATCGAGCTCTGGTGCTTAAAGAACGGCTTCATCCCTAAGGGCAACAATAGCTACGGAAAGGATGGCAGCGAAAGCAATTACAAAGCTATCCCAAGCATGAAGGACGGAAACGGAGCAACATGCAGAACAGCAACCGGAACTGGTCCTCTTTCCTGGTATCACGACGGAACTGTTTGCGGCATCGCAGATCTCAAGGGCGATGTCTGGGAATGGTCTGGCGGCCTCCGTTTTGTATTCGGAGAGGTGCAGGTGCTCGCAGATAACAGCGCCGCGGATCTCGACAACCCTCAGAACGCATCCAGCGCAATGTGGAAAGCCATCGACGCGACAAGCGGCAGCTTAATCGATCCTAAGGGAGACGGACGCACTGCGAACTCTGTCAAGGTCGACATCGTTTCCGGAAAAATGCAGTACACAACTACCATCGCCAACGCTACCGGCAATGTAAACTGCAAATTTGCAGAAATCACTTGCGCGGCATCAATCGGTGCAGCGGCAAAAGCTGTCCTCCAGGCGCTCGGTCTGCTCTGCACCGACGCATCTGCAGACTACGCAACAAGCCAGTGCTACCTCAACAACGCGGAGGCAGAGCGTCTGGTGTTTCGCGGGGGCGACTGGTGCGACTCTGCGCATGGACTCTTTTCGTTCAGCGGCTCCGATCCGCGCTCCTATGTGTACGCGTCCATCGGCTTCCGCTCCGCTTATTACAAGAAGATCTGACAATCTGATAATCTGAGGATCTGATCAGGGGCGCCCGCCAAAGCGCCCCTGGTTATTTATGAGAAAGGAAGCACATGGCAGATTTAAAACTACAACAAAAGATTGAGAGAATGATCTCAAAGTCATCCATCTGGATCAACAATATGCCAAAGCCCGACAAATTTGTGCTCGGCGAAGAAATAAGAAGATCAGAGTGGATGATGCTCCGGTGGAGTATTCTGGGAAATGCTACACATAAAAGCAAGCGACCATATCAGGAAAAGATTGACGACGAGCTCAAGGTGCTCAGAGGCTTCATTGATCTGGCCGTGCAGCCAGAAAATAAGCTGATCAGCCCAGGAGCTCACAGAGAATGGACTGCGATGCTGACAGAAATCGGCTGCATCCTCGGTGGATGGATAAACCGCACAACATGATCGCACCGTGGGGGATGTGCCGGGAAATCGTGGCGTCTGGTGTATCGCGGGGGCGACTGGTACAACTCTGCGTATGGACTCTTTTCGTTCAACGGCTTTCCGCGCTCGCCTGTGGGCGCGGGCGTCGGCTTCCGCTCCGCTCTGGTCTATTTTGTTGAGGAACCACGGCACTCAAGGGTGCCCGGCAACGGTCCAGATCAAAGGGGCACGTCTCCCGGTATAGAAATCTATATCAAAGACAGATCCGCCTGACAATGGGCGGTGTTTACTGCGTAGGCTGGCCGGATCATCGGATTGTCACGCGCAGCTATTAAAGAACAAAGGAGGCAACAATGGAACAATATAAAAACATGTTCGAGAAAATCTACGCATGGGAGAACCTTCTGGACGCATATCACCATGCAGCCAGTGAGAAATGGTTCCGCGATGACGTGGCAGCCTTCTCTGCTCATCTGGGCGAAAACCTAACAGACATTCAAAACTCGCTTATCTGGAAAACATACACGGTTGGAAGGTATCGCGAGTTTTATGTTTATGAACCAAAAAAGCGCCTTGTCATGGCTCTGAATTTTCGTGACAGAGTTGTGCAGTGGGCGATATATTTGCAGCTCAATCCTCTGCTCGACAATCAATTTATTTACCACAGCTACGGCTGCCGAGTAGGCAAAGGAACAACCAGAGCTGCCGATCGACTTCAATACTGGATGCGCATGGCAGACAGAAAACCAGTTCCCTGGTATTATTTGAAGCTCGATATATCAAAGTATTTTTACCGAGTGGACCACAAAGTCCTGCTCGGGATCCTCGGGAAGAAATTCAAGGGAGAGGATGATCTGCTCTGGTTGATGGATAAGATCATCAACTGTGACCACACTCCCTTCGGATTGCCTCCTGGGCTTAATGTTGACGACATACCACCAAGCGAGCGACTTTTTGAAGTCGGGATGCCAATTGGCAACTTGACGAGCCAACTGCTTGCAAATGTGTGTCTTAATGAGTTGGATCAGTACATCAAGCACGAGCTCCGCGTCCATTGTTATGTCAGATATATGGACGACATGGTGCTACTGCATCCAGATAAGACTTTCCTCAACAAGTGCAAGGATCTGATTGAGGAATATCTCAACGATATACTTCACCTGGAGCTCAACAGCAAGACAACCATCGGCAAAGTCTCCTGCGGGATCACTTTTGTCGGGTATGTAATCCGGCCGACATACCGGAAACTAAAACGCAAGTCGCTCCGCAAAATGAAGGCACGCATCCGTTACATCCAAAAGGAGTACGAAAGCGGCCTCATTGATTTTGAGGACGTCGACAACACGATGCAGAGCTACTTCGGGCAGATGTCAAACTTTGACAGCTATGGACTCAGGAAGTGGATCACTGAAAACATCGCCTTCCAGCGCGGAGAGACACGCGGGAAAGGAGGTACCACATGATCGACATCAGCATCCTGATCGCAGTCATCGGCATTGTTTTATCTATCGCAACATTTTACTTCGGCCGCCAGGCTGGAGCAAAGCAAGATGGGAAAAGCGCCGGAGCACTGGAGACAGACATCAGCTACATCAAAGAAAGCGTGCAGCGCATTGAAACCCAACTCAATCGAGACGTGCAAAGGCTCGAGGGGCGCATCGACGAGATCAGCAATCAAATGAGCATTATCAGCAACACAGCCGGTAGAGCCCACGAGTCCGCCAAGTCGGCGCACAATCGCATCGACGAGCACTTGCAGCGCGAGCACAACATCACAGTGGAAAGGGGGACGGACAAATGAGACGTAAACGCCCAGAATTTTCAAAGACGATACTCAAAGCCGTGGCAATCGCCACGGTTGTTATTGTCGTACTGTCTTTCAAGCTCATGTTTGAGACTGGAGACACTTCCGCCCTGGCGTACATTGTGCCAGGGATATTCACGGAACTGTCTGCAGCTACTGGCTTTTATTTTTGGAAGGCAAAGGCTGAGAACCAGATCAAGCTCGACATTGTGAGGCAAAAGAAACTAAAAGATCAAAAACATCCGGAGGATGATCCGGAAGAAAGTGAGGCAGATTATGACAACAGAACAGATTAGACAGAAAGTCGTTGAAAAGATGCGCAGCTGGATCGGCTGCAAGGAAAGCGACGGATCGCACAAAAAGATCATCGACCTCTACAACAGCCACAAGCCTCTCGCACGAGGCTACGCTGTCAAATACACAGACGCATGGTGCGCCACAACAGTGTCGGCTGCATCTATCGCCTGCGGATTGACTGACATCATGCCGACAGAGTGCGGATGCGATGCAATGATCAAACTCTACCAGAATTTAGGTAGATGGGAGGAAAACGACGCATACAGACCGAGCCCTGGCGACGTTATTTTTTACGACTGGGACGACAACGGCATCGGAGACAACCGCGGATCCTCTGATCATGTTGGAGTAGTCGACCATGTATCTGGCAACACGATCACACTTATCGAAGGCAACAAGAGCAACGCAGTCGGTACCAGAGAGATCCAGGTCAATGGCAAATACATCAGAGGCTACGGCTTGCCTAATTATGCAAGCAAAGCAACATCAGAGAGCCACACAGAAAAACCGGCAACATTGAAGCATAAGGCTGGGGATATTGTAAAATTTACCGGTTCAACTCATTACAAAAGCTCAGACGCATCCAGCGGCGTGAGCTGCAAGGCTGGCACGGCCAAGATTACTGCAGTATTTGAAAAGGGCAAGCATCCGTATCACCTTATTGCTGAAAAAGGCGGCGGCTCTACGGTTTATGGCTGGGTAGACACCAAAGACATCGGAGAAACTTCTCAGGCTGCTCCCGCTGCCCCTGCTTCGTTCTCGGTGGGCGACAAGGTAAAAGTCAGAGGATCGGTTCATTGTTACGGTAACGGATCCGGAGGCGACGCAAACAGAGACGGCTCCACAATGTACGTTGTCGGGCTTGTGAGCTCTAAAACTTACAGATATTACATCGGCGTGGCTGACAAAAAAGGCGGTGCTCGTATTGGATGGGCTGAGCCTTCTCAGCTCTCTCACTGCTAAGGAGGTGCACTATGAACACAAATCAGATCATCGGCATCGTTATCGTTTTGATCCTTTTGCCACTTATCGCCTATCTTCTCTCTGTCGCGGTCTCCTACATGAAGGCCAAGGCTGAGAACATCCAGAACCAGACTGTCAAGGATATTGTTTTGGATGCCATCGACACCGTTGAGCAGTCCGTCCTCTATGTCATGCAGACGTATGTGGACGCATTGAAACGTGGCGGCACATTCACTAAAGAAGCACAGCAGGCTGCGTTTGAAAAAGCTGCGGAACGCGCGAGAGAATTGATCACAGACGAGGTCAAGGCAATGATCTCGGCAACCTATGGAGATTTTGACAAATGGTTAGAGACTCGCATTGAGAAAGAAGTCCGAGCGAATAAAACAGAAAAGCCAGAGATGGATCACACAGTTGAAGCAGCGACCACTGCTGCCAGTGTGGCGGCAACTGTCGCATCCACTGCAGTCCAGCAACTCACAGCCGAAGCGTCCGACGCGACACCTCGTGAATAATCAAAACGATAAAATAAAAAAAGCCCAGCAGGACCATCACCTGCTGGGTGTTTTTTAGTGCTCGGCGAACACTTTCCAGTTAAAGACAAAACTCACAACACCGCGGAAATAAAGGATCCGCGTGGTGTTCGCCTCAGACTCATTTAGTGGAGCTGGTGGGATTCGAACCCACGTCCAAAAGCTCATTCATCACGGCATCTCCCATCACATTCCGTATTTTAACATTTCCTCAATACCACGCCTACGGACAGGCTGGATACATCGGTAGCTTCATGAATTTTCCGATACCGCAAAGCTTAAGCACCGGAGTTTCCCGTTGGATGATACCAGATCTAAAAGGTACGGGGGACCTTAAAGCTGGCAGTTGCCTTTAATTAGGCAGCGTAAGCTAAATTATCGTTAGCGTTTATATTTAGTCTAAGTTTTAACGTGGTCCTAGTCCACGGATGGCTTCCATGACTGCAAAACCCCTGTCGAAACCAGTCAACCCCTGGTTTATAAAGGAAAGCTCTGTTATCAGGTGCTTTCATATATTACTCAGCAGCTTCTGTGGTATCAGTCTCTGCTGTAGTTGTCGTTTCAGATGTAGTATCTGCTTCAGAAGCTGTGTCTTCAGAAGTATCACTGTCAGTATCTTCAACATCCGTACTGTCTCCGTCTGATGCATCAGATGAAGTTGCAGGGAAAATACTTCCATATCCCTGTTCTGCCCATGTCTGGCTGACATATGCACCGAGCTTCTCAGCCTCTACATACTTTGGAATGGCCTTGTATATCTTTACGCCCAGTGTGGCTGCAAGAATGCATCCGACTAACACGCCAAATATACACCATCCAAGGATTTTCTTTCTCTTTTCGCGCTTCATGATCGCTGCGCGGTTCTTCTTCTCATATTTTCTTTTATCTACTTTACTCTGGCTCACTTGCCTGACCTCCCAGTAAAAATCTTATTGGAGTATATCACATCTGCATGAAATATTCCAGCATTTCACAAAATCTTTAAAACTTCATACAAAATATCGGGAATAATTCTGTTTATCATACTCGGATATTTCTGAAATTCTTTATCAGATCTTACAAATTACGGATCTTGAACTCACGCTCATTCTCTCGCTTGACATCCTTCTTCGCGATGTCCTGACGTTTGTCGTATAATTTCTTACCCTTTGCCAGCCCGATCTCCATCTTGACCAGGCCGTCACGGATATAGACCTTTAATGGAACGATCGTATATCCTTTTACCTGCTGGGCTCCCATCAGTTTATTGATCTCATACTTATGAAGCAACAGCTTTCTGGTACGAAGTGGGTCTTTATTGAATATATTGCCTTTTTCATATGGGCTGATATTCATACGATAAATGTAGATTTCTCCTTTATCGATACTGATAAAAGATTCTTTGATGCTACAATGTCCCTGTCTGACTGATTTCACTTCTGTTCCGGCCAGTGCAATCCCTGCCTCGTACTTTTCTTCTATGAAATAATCAAAATATGCCTTTTTGTTATTTGCGATGAGTTTGTTTCCTCTTTCCTTTGCCATGTCCTGCTTCATCTCCTTCTTTGGCATCTGACCGGATCACAAATTCGATCCGTCTGCTCTGTTTATCTGCAAGCTTTACTTTTACCTTAACGGTATCACCGATCGAGTATTTCTTTCCGGTTGATTCTCCGATCATAGCATATTCATCCTGCGAATACACATAAAAATCGTCATAAAGTGTCGACACATCTACAAATCCCTCAATAGTATTTGGAAGCTCTACAAAGATACCACGGTTGATGACTCCTGATATGATACCTTCAAATTCTTCTCCGATATGATGCTCCATGTATTCCACTTTCTTTAAACGCTCGACCTGACGTTCTGCTTCTTCCGCGCGGCGTTCTTTTCTGGAATTATCATCGCTTACCTTTGGAAGGATCGCATCATAATGCGAAAGTCTTCTGTCATCCAATCTTCCATGGATATTATCCTTAATGATCCTGTGGATCTGAAGATCCGGATATCTTCGGATCGGCGATGTAAAATGGCAGTAATATTTACAGGACAATCCAAAATGTCCTTCACATTCCGTCGAATATCTCGCCTGCCGCATCGTACGAAGTGTCATACGGCTGATCAGATTCTCACATGGCTCACCCTCGATTTTTGATAACAGCTTCTGGAACTCCTTCGGATGAATATTCTCTTTGGATGCCTTAAAGTAATATCCGAACTTGCTGATCAGAATGGATAACTGCTTTACACGCTCCGTATCCGGTGCCTCATGGATACGATATTCAAATGGAATCTGTTGCCAGAAATAGTCTTCAGCGATCGTCTCATTTGCAGCCAGCATAAAGTCTTCAATAATCTGATTCGAACGTCTTCTCTCATACACTCCGATATAAGATACCTGACCGTCTTCATCAACTGTAATCTTAGACTCATCAAAATCAAAATCAATCGAACCTCGCTCATGTCGGATCGTTCTTAACAACTCTGACACATGAAGCATTAATTCAAACATAGGAACCAGTTCTTTATATTTTTCTGTTTCTGCCGGATCATGATCCTCTACGATTGCAGATACACTTGTATATGACATTCTGCGGTCAACATTGATCACCGATTCACAGATCTTATGATTGATGATCTTACCGTTTGCATCTATATCCATCAGGCAGCTAAGCGTCAGACGATCTTTCCCCTCGTTCAGTGAACAGATACCGTTTGACAGCTTATGCGGCAGCATCGGTATGACCTTATCGATCAGATAACAGCTTGTTCCACGCTTCAATGCTTCTTTATCAAGCGGAGAATTCTCCCTTACATAATGTGTAACATCTGCAATATGAACGCCAAGCTTATATAACCCGTTTTCCTCATAGAGTGTGATCGCATCATCCAGATCCTTTGCATCCTCTCCATCGATCGTAACGGTCTGCAACTGTCTGAGATCGGTTCTTCCTGCCATTTCTTTTGATGTTACCTCATCCGGTATATTCTTCACCTCTGCCATAACAACATCCGGAAAATCAACCGGAATATCAAGATCTCTTACAACCGATAATACATCCGTCTCCGGATCATTGATATGTCCAAGTATCTCAACAACACGTCCCTCTGCAGATTTGGACTTTTCTCCATAATTTGTGATCTCCACAACAACCTTATGTCCGGTTACTGCTCCCATGGATTTCTTCTCCGGTATAAAGATGTCACTGTCTAATTTACCATTATCCGGAATCACAAAACCAAAGTTCCGGTTCTTCTGATAGGTTCCGACCAACTGCTTTAAGCCTCGTTCCAGAATCCGTTCTACATGTGCTTCCGTTGATCTGCCCCGGTTACCGGATGCAACACGGATCAGCACCTTATCATTATGGAATGCGCCCATCGTATACTTCTGTGGTACAAAGAAATCTTCCTTATATCCTTCCACACGGACAAATCCAAATCCTCTCTGATTGCTGATGAATGTACCGACAAGGACACCCTTTCCAAGCTTCTGATACTTACCTTTGGAGGTTTTCTCAATCCTGCCCTCATCGACAAGCTCATTTAAGATTTCTAACAGGTCATCCTTATCACGTCCTCCGATCTGAAGCAGATAACAAAGCTCTTTAAATTTCAATGGTCTGTAATCATCGTCATTGATCAGGGTATATATATTCTCTTTTCTTTCATTCTTTAATTCTTCTGTCATAAATACCTCTCCGTATATCTAAAAAGTGCTTACATATAGGATATATGTAAGCACTGATAAATTCTGTATATGAACTAGAACAGCTTAGAATCAAGAAGCAATGCAATTACTATAAAAAGAACACCAAGCACTGTTGTGATCTTTCTGAGAACCGCATCTTTTGAACTTCCTTTATTCTTGCCCCAGTATGAATTATCATAATTACCGCCGGTAATTGAACTTGTCAGACTGGCTGATTTACCTTCCTGTGACAGGACAATAATTGTTAATGCTATACATATAATTACATATACGACCATGATAATTGTCTTTACCATATTGCCACCTCCATTCCAAGTGTTCTGGTGTCAAATGCGCTTTTACACCAACTTTGTCCATAATAACATAGTCATTTGAGATTCGCAACCACTTTTTTCATGATTCTGTAAATCTGCTTTTCAGATCAAAGCCGTGATTCATAGGTCCGCTTCCATGTCCCAGATCCATGCCATCTGCAAGCGCACCGGATATATAGTCTTTTGCGTTCTTTATTGCTTCATCGATCTTATACCCTTTTGCAAGATTTGATGCGATTGCACTTGATAGTGTGCATCCGGTTCCATGAGTATTCGGATTATCGATTCGTTTTCCATAATACCAGTTGACTTTTCCGTCTGAATATAAGACATCATTTGCATCGTTGATACTGTGTCCTCCCTTGCAGAGAACCGCGCAGCCATAGACTTCTGATATTTTTTCAGCTGCACGAACCATATCCTGTTCATCACGGATCATCATTCCGGCCAATACCTCTGCTTCCGGAATATTCGGAGTAATAACCTCTGCGATCGGAAGCAGACATTCTTTTAAAGCACCGATCGCATCCTCGTCGATCAGCCGGTGTCCGCTGGTTGACACCATAACAGTATCCACAACTACATGTTCTGCCTGATATTCTTTTAACTTATCTGCGATCACACGGATCAACTTCTCGGATGCGACCATACCGATCTTAATCGCATCCGGCCGGATATCCGTAAATACGGCGTCAAGCTGTAAAGCAAGCATCTCAGGCGTTGTCTCCTGAATCCCGGTCACTCCCATTGTATTTTGGGCGGTCAATGCGGTGATTGCGCTCATGGCATAACAACCGTTTGCCATAATGGTCTTTATATCTGCCTGGATTCCCGCACCGCCGCCGGAATCGCTTCCGGCTATTGTAAGAACTGTCTTCAACCCTTTGTCTCCTTTACTTTTAAAAATACTTTAGTTATCGGTTTTCTGTACATTTTCATCCATTCTGTGTCATACCGTTTTCTTTAAAGAAAGAAAATATTATATAATTCCTTTGTATTGTCAACATACAGCGTACTGTATTTTTTTAACTCATTTACATGCTCCGCACTCGCAGCATCATAGATACCACATACTTTGAAGCCTGCATCAAATGCCGTTCTTGCTCCATGATAAGCGTCCTCAAACACCCATGTATCAGCAATGTTCGTCTGCATATACTTTGCTGCCTGAATATAGATATCCGGATGTTCTTTTCCGATTCCTACCTCCGAGCAGGTAAAGATCTTCTTGAAAAAATGATCCATATGATTATGCTTCAGTACGGCTTCGATATGAAACCTGTCTGTCGCAGTCGCTACTGTCATTGGAATTTTCCGCTCCTGTAAGGCAGATAAGAACTCTATGATCCCCGGCTTTGGTTCTGCTTCATTTCTGTAAAATGCTCCAATAGTTTCATTGATTCCATCTATGATATCAGGAATCGTTTTTGACAAGCCGTAATTCTTTTTTAGGTATTCCGCAGATTCTGTAATCGTAAATGTATACAGTTTTTTTTGAAGATGTGGTTCTGCCTTGATATTCATTTCTGCCAGATATCGTTCTGCCGCATGCTCCCACATTCCCATGGAATCGATCAGTGTTCCGTCTATATCAAAGATCGCACCTTTTATCATCCTTATTCTCCTAACATCTTCTTTGTCTGTTTTTTTAGATCTGCCGTAGCTGCCTCAATATTTGTCTGACCAAAGATCGCGCTGATAACTGCGATACCACAAATTCCGCTTTGACTTAATTCCACAACATTATCTCTGGTTATGCCGCCGATTGCAATAACCGGAATATGCACATGCTCACAGATTTCCTGTAACGTCTCAAAACTGACTTCTGTTGCATCATTCTTAGATCCGGTTGGAAATACCGCACCAACGCCCAGATAATCCGCTCCATGCTTTTCAGCCAGTTCTGCCTGTTCCACTGTCTGTGCGGATACTCCGATGATCTTATCGTCTCCCAGCACCTTTCTGACATCTAAGGCTTCCATATCCGACTGTCCGACATGCACACCATCTGCACCAATCTTCTTTGCAAGCTCCACATTATCATTGATTACAAACGGCACCTTATATTCTTTGCATAATTTCTGGATCTCAAGAGCTTCCTGATAAAATGCTTTATCATCCAGATTTTTTTCACGAAGCTGGATAAAGGTTGCTCCGCCTTTTAATGCTGCCTCAACCTGACTGATCAGAGTTGCCCCATTCAACCAATGTCTATCTGTTACTGCATATAGCAAAAGCTCCTCCGGCTTTATATGTGTCTGCTTACTCATAGCCTCGTTCACTCCTTATCTGATCTCATACTTTGCCATACTGCAAAGCTTATCTGCATCCATATTATAGATTGCGTCAATAATGCGGTTTCTATAAGTTGAATTGCCATCTGTGGACTCCATATTCGCAAATCCGACTTCTCCGGCAACTCCCATCAGTATAACGGCAGTTGCAGCAGCTTCCAGTTTGTTATCCGGATTTGCTGTCAGATAAGCTGTCATAAGACCGGACAACTGGCATCCGGTTCCTGTGATCTTACCCATCTCCGGTCTTCCGTTCCGGATCACATAACAGGTATCTGCATCTGCTACCAGATCGATTGCTCCTGTAACAGCGATGATACAGCCGAGTTTTCCCGCAAATTTTTTCACAAAATCAACCGCCTGATCGAGAGTATCTTCTGTAACTGCATCAGCCACATCTGCATCTACGCCTTTTGTACTGCCGGAACCAAATGCAAGAGTCTTGATTTCTGATATATTTCCACGGATCACATCAAATTTTATCTCATTTAAAAGTTTCATCGCTGTCTCTGTACGTAGTCTGCTGGCTCCTGCACCCACCGGATCAAGCAGCACGGCATGTCCCAGCTCATTTGCCTTTTTGCCGGCAGCAAGCATGGATGGGATCGTATTCTTATTTAAGGTCCCAATATTAATATTTAAACCACCACAGATACCGGTGATATCTTCCACATCGTCAATATCATCTGCCATGATCGGACTTCCTCCACATGCCAGAAGCACATTTGCAACATCATTTACTGTTACATAATTCGTGATATTATGCACCAGCGGAGTTTTCGCCTTTACATTTTCAAAACACACCTTGATCATTTTATCTACCTCCTGTAATAGCAGCTTAACTATACTCAGTTTTCTTCTCTTTTTCAACTATTTTACCTGAAAATGCTTTACCTTATCTGAGATTCTCCTGTTAATCTATCTGTTTTTTGTTTGTAAATATTATACGCAAATTGGAAAATTTATAATTCATAGTAATTACTCTTTTTTCATAAAATACAGATGAACAAATAAACCGGAGTTTTCCCTATGAAGCATCCTGCCTTATCTATCCGCTCATTCTGCTTATATCCTGCTTTCATCCTGCTTGTTATCACACTCTGTCTGAATTCTTCATTTGTTTCCAAAAGTTTTGCAGAGGGTCTTGTACTGTGGTATAACAATCTGGTTCCTCTGCTGCTTCCTTTTCTTCTGATCTCGGGTTTCTTCCTGTCTATGATTGACTGGGAGCATCCAAACCGAGCAGGCTGTCTGATCCTGTTATTCTTATGCGGTCTGTTCTGCGGCTACCCGGTCGGCGCAATCGCTATAGGCAGGCTCTACAAAAATCAAGTTATATCAAAAGATTTCGCCCATGCCATTATGCCCCTCTGTAACAACATCAGCCCTATGTTTCTGATAGGATATGTCTGTAACCGATATCTAAACGGGCAGATAAATACCATCACTGTTCTGGCAGTCATCTATCTGCCACAGATTTGCTATGCCATCCTGTACTATGTGTTATCCAATAAGCAGTTATATATTTTACATTTTAAGCCAATCAAAAAAACAGCTCATCTCTCTTCTGATGATCAACCAAATCACCGAATATATCTCTCTGAAACTGCAGGCACTCTATCCGAATATGCAACGGCACAAGATGATAACTATATGTCTTCTGTTATCGAAAACAGTATAACAACTATCACCATCATAGGAATCTATGTTGCCATTTTCTCTGTTCTATATGATCTTGTAATCGCATTTACCGGAGGCATACCGATTCTTCATATTCTCGCCTGTTACCTTGAGATAACAAAGGGACTGTCGGAATTATCTGCACTCTCCCTTTCTCATGTACAAAAAACAGCTTTGATCCTTTCTGTTACATCATTTGGCGGAATATCCTCCCTGTGCCAATCCATGCATATCCTAAAAGGTACAAAGCTGTCTTTTATATGCTATACATTTGGTAAATGTATCTGCGCAACGTTTAGTTATCTGATAATCTTGTTGCTTTTAAGCTAAAATCCGACAATCTCTAGTCATCCAGAAAGTCATCGTCAAAATCATCATCTTCATCGTCTTCTTCATCATCGGAATACTCAGTCTTACCATATACATTATAATTCCGATCCTCTTCTGCAGTTACTTTCTCTTCCTGTACTGCCTGTGTATCATCCTCAGGAGCCGCAGCCTGCTGCGCTGCTCCGGTCATATTTGCAATATCTCCATTGATCTCATTTGTATTATTCAATACAATATCCAGATTTGACTGTAAGGACTGAATCAGGTTATCGTAATTTGCCTTTTCAGCCTCTAATGTTGCATTAATATAATTGCTGACCTCTGTAAGCTTATCCTTAGTGTAATACATAGAACCCAGACGGATCTCATTTGCATCTGCATTTGCTTCGTTTACAATCTGATCAGCCTGACTTCTTGCCATATCTAAAATCTCATTTGCACGGATATTTGCAAGTTCAACTATCTGGCTCTGATCTACCAGCTTATTTGCCTCCGCAACAGATTCTGTGATAATAGAATCTGCTCTTGTTCTTGCATCTGCAAGGATAGCTTCTTTATTACGCATGATCTTTTTGCAACGCTCAATCTCATTTGGAAGCTTTAACTTCAGTTCATTTAACATCTGTTCCAGATCATCCTTTGGAACAACGATCTTACTGGATGATAACGGCTGATACTTACAATTATCTATAAAAATCTCAATCTCAGAAATCATTTCCTCAATGCCTTTTTTTGCCATGACTTACTTCCTCCTAAAATGCTCTGTTATATTTTTCTTTTATACGATCGACAACTTCTATTGGAACAAACTGTGTAACATCTACCCCATATCTTGCATACTCCTTCACGATACTGGAACTCAGATATGCATATTCAATACTCGTTGTCAAAAATACGGTGTCAATCTCCGGTGCAACTTTACGATTACTCTGTGCAATCTGCAATTCATATTCAAAATCTGTTACAGCTCTTAAGCCTCTGATAATCGTTTTTACACCATTCTGTCTGGCAAAATCAATCAGCAGTCCCCCAAAGCTCTCAACACGAACATTCGGTATATCTGACACCACTTCAGACAACATATTAACACGTTCTTTTACAGAAAACAATGGAGTTTTTGAAGTATTGTTCAAAACGCCGATGATCACTTCATCAAACATCTCTGCAGAGCGTTTAATCACATCCAAATGCCCCAATGTGACCGGGTCAAAACTTCCCGGATAAATTGCACTACTCATTTTATAAAATCTCCTGTATAAATGTATGTTTATTCGTCTTATACTTCTTCACACGATCGATTTCGAATCCTATATCTGTTAAATAATCATATTCTGTATTCAGATCCGATTCAACAATGATCCATGTGTTTTTATCAACAATACCTGAAGACGCAAGACGGTTCAATACCTGTTTTTCTAATAATTTTCCATATGGAGGATCCATAAATATAATATCAAACACAAGTCCTGACCGTTCCAGACTGTCAATCGCCGCAACACAGTCTCCTGTGATGACCCTGGCCTTGTCTTTTAATCCGGTAAATTCCAGATTGCGGTTAATGCAGTCTACTGCCTTCCGATTCTGTTCTACAAGGACTGCCTGCTTTGCTCCACGACTCAATGCTTCGATCGCGATCGCTCCGCTTCCACTGAACAGATCCAGAAATGTACAATCCGGCAATTCTCTCGATATGATATTAAATAAGGTCTCTTTGATCCGGTCTGTTGTCGGTCTGGTATCCATCGTGTCGATCGTTTCCAGACGAAGACTTCTGGCAGTTCCCGCTATTACTCTCATAAATCATGATCTCCCATAGGTTGTTAAAATCTTTTTTTATTGTATATATTTCATCCCTTTTGTCAATAGGAACTCTCAATTTTTTCCTTAATATACCTTCCGCTGTCCGACAGATCATCATCTGTAAAGCCACTTTTCTTTGTACAGGAGGAATCAAATAATGACGATGTCTCGGCTTTATTTGAAATATTCCATGCCACATAGCTTAGATTCTTATCATTGATCAGATCAAACCATGCATCGGACTGATCATAATCAATCGAACCGTTTCCTGATGCATCACACAAGCCAAACTCCGATACAAAAACCGGGAGTCCGGAATCAAGTGCCGACTGAACCTTATTTCTCAGATCATCCTTATGGGTTGCGGCATAGAAATGAACCGCATACATCAGATTTGTCTGATCTGTGATCGGATCTGCAGCTGCCACATCTACATCCTGACTCCAAGTTGGTGTTCCGACAATGATAATAGCATCCGGCGCATTTTTTCGTATGATCGGGATGATCGTTTCCGCATAGCTCTTTACGGAATCCCAGGTTGTTTCCCCATTAGGTTCATTTGCGATCTCATAGATCACATTTCCGTAAGAAGCATATTTCTTTGATATCCGATCAAAGAAATCCTTTGCATCATCTATATGCATATTCGGGTCATTGTCATTTAAAATATGCCAGTCAATGATCGCATACAGTCCAAGATCCGTTGCTGCATCAACACCTTTTCCAAGAAGCTCCTCGATCTCTGATTTATTTCCGCCGGAACAATATCCATAGGAATCTCCTGTATCTGTATACATCGCAAAACGCACCAGATTGATACCAAAGGAATCTTTGAAATACTGATAGGTGTCCTTACTTACAAAATCAGCAAACCAGGTAAGTCCGTGTGTACTGACACCTTTTAACCGGAATTTACTGCCGGATGCATCCACCAGATCCGTTCCCGATACTGCAAGTTTTCCATGTACCTTATATGGATCATCTTCTTTTTTACCGATTTTGCTGTCGGTGACCTTATCGCTGCCGGACTGATCTTTTTTATCGCTGTCAACGGACTGATCATCGCCGGTGACAGTTGTTACTTCTTTTCCTGCGATCATCAATGTACAACGAACAGGCTTCACATCCGATGCTGACAAATTATATCCAAAATCAATGCTGCCACCAGCCGGTATCTCCTCATTATAGCTTTCTGCGGTTACATGAACCACCGATCCATCTGCCGTATACTTTCCATTCCAGAGCTGGTCGATCGTTACTTTCCCGGAAAATTCCAGATCAACGCTCCAATCCGTTGCAGCTTTATCGGTCTTATTATAGATCGTGACCGTCTCTGTAGCGGCTGTCATTCCGTTATTTTCCCATGTACTTCCAACCGTTACTTCTGCATATAAGGTCTTCTTGTCATCTGTCGACTTCTGAGTATCGGATGCACCCTTTTCTTTCTTTTGATCAGCGCCATCCTCATCCTTTTGCTCCGTATCCTGCCCGGATTCCTCTATCACAGCTTCTGTTCCGGCATTCTTCTGTCCGTCCGGATAATTATTTTTCCGACTTTTTGTCACCAGTATAACTGACAGTGCCACAACAGCCGCTGCAAGTACTATGATGACTCCCCATAATACAATCGTCTTTTTCTTCTGGTTCATTTTTGCACTACTCCCTTTTTATTTGCCTTTTTCATTCACCCTTTTATTCTGTCCTGATGCCGCTTTCATTTCTCGTATAACATGGTTGTCCACTTCTCCGGCTCCATATCGAATCTGTTCATATATAGCAGAAATACCCTCTACATTTCCAACCTCCGTCTCTGTTATCTCCTGCCTGATATCTTCACAGGTCATCCGTTTGTTAAGTGTGATCACATCCTTATATCGCAGGATCGACTTCTTATAAATTTTTCTTGCCCGTTCTTCAGCTGTCAACCTGTGCATTATGCGTCTATCTGTTATACGTTCTTTATATTGCCTCGGTTCTTCGGCGATAAGCTCGATCACATCATCTGCATGGCTTCTCGGTTTCAAAAGGAAACGGATCACCTGCAACAATATCCGTACCAGAAAGAATATCAGAAGAAGAACTACAAATACCTTTAATATCAAGGTAAATACATCATATCCCTTTACACTGTTCTGATAATATTCATTTAAGGTATCCTGATAATCGAGACCGGTTGCTGCCGTTCCTCCCTTCGTAAGCAGCGTCAGCACAAATACCCATATGACCATGATCGCACCAAATACTGTCTGAACCACCTTTGCAAATGCACGCGCAAGTACATTTACAAACCCGGACAGATCAAGGAAACGACAGGCTCCCATTAATAACAACACAAGCACTGCAAGGAATAATACAACCCTGCCATTTATAACTGCGATATCCCGGATGGATTGCTCCGATACTTCTGTTGTGTGTGAGATATAGCGTTTCAACCCCTGTATATACCGGATCATCATATATATAGCCATAAGTAATGCAACTGCAATATAAGACAGGTTCGACAAAACAGACAGTTTCATGCCGATACTTGCAAAATAAATAATAATTCCTGCTAAGATCGATGGCCATGGTTCGCTCATATCTGTAAGTCCGGAACCTCTCTTTGCATAAGCAACCGCACATGGCAGCAGATACCCGATATCATAAATCCCTGTAACCATTCGAATCCATACTGTGCCCGGCAAGATAACTAAAAGTCCCGCAAGCACCAGATGTCCAATGGTAAGTAATATATGATTCGGTGCAAAATCTCTGATCAGATAGGACAACAGAAATATTCCTGCGATCCAAATGGCATCCGTAAACCGCGGATCTTGTCTCATAAATATCATGCAGAATGTATACATGAACAACTCCGCCGCTACCACCTCATAAAGATAACGTAATCCTCGCTCTGCCCAATATATCTTATGTGTCATTTAACTCTACCTCCATTCCATGAAGATAAGGTCTGATATCATCGCACCCCTGTATATTCAGATATGGAACTATCATATAAATATTCTTTCCTTTTTCAGCCATATGATCAAGTTCATTCAGCAAATCCTTTTTATGGTATGCAGATACGATCAGATATGTTGTATTACTGTCCACATCTGTCACTTCCTGCTTCAAGACTTCAACAAATCTATCAATTCCGGCATTTTCCGTTATCCGTGCCAGATATTTATCAACCGTAAATCGATGTTCTCCGGAAGAACCAAAATCCACCCATTCCACCTCACCGGATAACAGATCATATCCATTTGCCCGTATCATGACAGGAATCCGGTTATCCAGAAAGTAAGATGCTGCCGTGGATGCTATACTGATACACATTTCCTGTATATAATGAACTCTTATCATGGTGTTCGGCTCCAGGCAGACAAGTATCTTCACCCTCTGTTCTGCCGTGTGCTCATATACATTTACCATCAGGTCGTCGCATCTGGCTGTTGCTTTCCAGTTAATGCTCTTTCTCGGGTCTCCCACGCTGTAAGTCCGCAGGCCGGAAAAAGCAAACGGATCCGGAAAAAGACTTCTCCTTGATGTCAGATCACCCAACATACCATCTAAGACCGTATCAAGCTGTATATTAGAAAGTTTTTCAGGGAAAACATACAGATATGCCTGATTTTCTACAGACAGCGCAAATGTCTTCGACATCAGAAAATCCTTTGCCATCAGCTTTACAGCACTGATAAAAAACAAGCCTCGCTCTTTCGCCGTAAATGAAAGCTTTCTGACTACCTTCCGGTTTCCCATAATCGAAAACGGATCATTTCTATGATAAAAATCCGTAACAACCGCATTCTCATTTTCCTGAAACTGTAAGGATCTCGCTGTGGAAAACTTCACATGTAAAGTTGTAAGAGGCAGCATCTTTCGATTTGTAATTGTCTCTGTTATACCTGATTTATCGCCAATCTCCAGATACCTGTCATCAAAATCCAGATCAAGAGAAAGCCCCTGATCCCAGTATTTGCGGTAAATAACAGTCTGTCCGAGATAGATCACCAGAAAACACAATACTGCTATCAGTATCTCCATATTAATTCTCCCAATCTTCAACCGGAACAGCGATCTGATCGACCAGTTCCCTGATCACTGCCTTTTCCTTTTTCTCATCCATGTGCCCTGCCATGATCACACGATGTGCCAGAACATACGGTGCCATATACCGGACGTCATCCGGACGGACAAAGGTTCTGCCCTCCATAGCAGCATATGCCTGTGACAAACGAAGAAGCCCTACCGTACCTCTGGAGCTTGCACCAACCTGTATCCGGCTGTTATTCCTGGTCGCAAGGATCATGTCTGCTATATATTCCTTTACGCAAGGATGAACAAAAACTTCTCTGACCGCTTCCTGCATCGTCTTTATATGATCTGTATCACAGACCGTCTGAAGTGTATCAAACGGATTCTCAGACATAAAACGATCCATGATCGAAACCTCTGTAGCCTTTGAATTATCTCCCATGGAGATCTTTATAAGGAAACGATCAAGCTGGGCTTCCGGAAGCGGGTATGTACCGGTCGTCTCGATCGGATTCTCTGTTGCAATAACAAAAAACGGTGCTTCAAGCCTATGACTTTCTCCATCGATCGTCACCTGCTGCTCTTCCATTGCCTCAAGCAGACTGGACTGTGTTCTCGGTGTTGCACGATTGATCTCATCTGCAAGCAGGATATTTGTAAATACAGGTCCCTTCACCAATACAAAATCTTCTGATTTACGATTATAGATACTTAAACCTGTAATATCGGATGGCATAAGATCAGGTGTGAACTGAACTCTCTTAAACTGTCCTCCGATGCTTTTGGCAAATGTCTTTGCTAAAAGTGTCTTACCGGTTCCCGGTCTGTCCTCCACCAGTACATGACCTCCCGCAAAAAGTGCAGCCAGTATCACACGTATCTCCTTCTCTCTGCCGATCAGTACTCTCGATATATTCTCACAGATCTTATCTGCCTGTTCTTTTACCTCTGCTATCTTCATCGTTCTAATCTCCTTATAATATCGGTTTTCCATACATCTCATTTCTTGCTGCTACACTTCGGTCAAATTCTGTCCGTATGCGGTCACCATACTTCTCATAGACATCCGATGCTGCCTTTAACATGTCGGCATGTTTATAGATATCTCCCATCTTAAACAGTACATCTCCGCTCTGTCTGATACCAAAGAAATCTCCCGGTCCTCTCCGTTTCAGATCTTCTCCCGCAATATAAAAGCCATCGTTTGAATCTGCAAGTACATTTAATCGTTCCATCACTTCTTTATTTTTCTTTCCACTGATAAAGATACAATAAGACTGCAGATTTCCACGTCCCACACGCCCACGGAGCTGATGCAGAGCTGCCAGTCCAAACCGTTCTGCATTTTCTACCATCATAACCGTGGCATTCGGATTATTGATCCCTACCTCGATAACCGTTGTAGATACCAGTACATCAACCTTTTTTTCATAAAAATCCGTCAGGATACGGTTCTTCTCATCCCCTGTCATCTTGCCATGCAAATAGGCCACATGTATGCTGCTGTCAAGCTTCTGTGACAGATCTTCCGAATACTCAACTACATTTGCCACATCATCTAAGGCTTCGCTTTCCTCCACCATCGGGCATACCACATAGACCTGATGTCCTTTCTTAACCTCTGCCCGGATAAATGCCTGTGCTTTCGGGCGGTAGCTCTCATCCACTACACAGTTTTTGATCGGAATCCGTCCTGCCGGCAGTTCATTAATTACCGAAATATCAAGATCTCCGTACATAATGATCGCAAGGGTTCTCGGAATCGGTGTCGCACTCATAACAAGAACATGTGGCGTTCCCCCTTTTAACGATAATTTCTCTCTCTGTCTTACGCCAAACCGATGCTGCTCATCCGTCACAACAAGCGCCAGATTATCATATTCCACCTTGTCCTGTATCAACGCATGCGTTCCAACGATCACATCCGCACGATGCTCTGCAATCTCCTGATACGCTTCCCGTTTCTCCTTTGCCGTCATCGAACCGGTCAACAGCGTAACATGGATTCCATATGGCTCAAATAAGCCGGTCAGTTCTTTAAAGTGCTGATTTGCAAGTACCTCGGTCGGCGCCATGATCACACCCTGATAACCCTGCGTCGCACAGGCAAATAAAGCGATCGCAGCAACGATCGTTTTACCGGAACCGACATCCCCCTGCACAAGACGGTTCATCACATGCTCTGAATTCATATCTGCCATGATATCTCGAACCGCATCCATCTGTGCCCCAGTCAGACGATACGGAAGGCTCTCGATAAACCCTGTCACCTGCTCCGTAAATGGTATCTTCGCCTGATTGTATTTCACCGTATCATGTTCTTTCAGACTATGCATATTCTCTATAAATTCATAAAATTCATCAAAGGCAACCCGCTTGATCGCAGCTCTTAAGTGATCCTCCGTATCCGGGAAATGGATATGGGTTACGGCTTCATTTGCCCTCATCAGATCATATTCATCCCGAATGTCCTCCGGTATATAATCTGAAAGCGTCTGAATCAGAGGAAGCGTTCCCTTTACCGCTTTCTGGATCGTCTTGCTTGTAATACCCGCCGTACAACCATATACAGGCTGCCATTCTTTTAAAATTTCCTGATATTGGGGCACTGTATAGTACTCCGGCTGGCTCATCGTATACATGCCATTCTTATATTTCACTTCTCCGACAAAGATATAACGATCTCCAATATGAAAATAATTACGCAGAAAAGGACAATTAAACCATGTCAGTTTAATTGTCCCGGTATAATCTTTGGCATAGGCAGTCGCAATCGAGAATCCGCGAAGCTTCTTCACTTCCACCCGACTGTTGATCGTCACACTTACTGCCTGACGCTCATCTGCCTGTATATCCTGAATGTCAACAGGATCCATATATGTAATATAAGTTCTTGGATAATAATGGATAAGGTCACTCACTGTAGAGATACCAAGCTTTGCCAGATTACCGGCTGTTTTTTCTCCTATCCCTTTAATACAAGTTACCTTATCCTTTAATTCCATGTAGTTTTTCTCCCTTTATTCTACAGAAACAATGTAATAATAGATTGGCTGACCACCATAGTAGTTCTGTACATCGCAGTCAGGGAAGCTTTCTTCCACTCTTGCCGCAAATGCCTCTGCATCCTCCTTCTTTACATCTGCTCCGTAATAAATACTGATCAGTTCGCTGTCTTCATCTACTGCATCTTTGATCAGATCGAATGTAACATCCGAAATGTCATTACCAACGGATACCAGTCCCTTATCACCGATACCCATGATATCTCCCTCATGGATGGCTTTTCCATCGATGGAGGTATCTCTGACCGCATATGTTACCTGTCCGCTCTTTACATTTGATACAGCTTCTAACATATTGTTTTTGTTATCCTCTAATGTCATCGTACTGTCAAACGCTATCATTGCACTGATACCCTGTGGCGCATTTGCCGTTGCAAGGACGATGATATTCTTATCTTCACATAAGCCGGCTGCCTGATTGGCTGCAAGAACAACATTTTTATTATTTGGGAATATAAATATATTCTCGGCATGAACCTTCTCGATCGCATTCAGCATATCCTCAGTGCTTGGATTCATCGTCTGACCACCTTCGATCACATAATCAACTCCAAGCTCCGTAAAGAACTCCTTTAATCCATCACCCATGGATACTGCGATGAAACCATATTGTTTCTTTGGCTGCTGTTTTTCTTTCTCTGCCTGTCTTGCAGCTTCCTGTCTGGCTGCTTCTTCCCGTTCTGCCTGCTTGATGACCTTCTCATGATGCTCCAGTCTCATATTATCGACCTTCATATTTGACAGATAACCAAGGGTAAGACCTTTTTCAAATGCCTGGCCCGGATGGTTTGTATGAACATGGATCTTTACGATCTCATCATCTGATACACAGACAATGGAATCACCGATCGACTCTAAGAACTGTTTCAGATCTTCTTCCTCTTTTATGCCGTATGGTTTTTCCAGATTAATAATAAATTCTGTACAATATCCGAACTTGATATCGGCCGACAGATCTTCAGAATACTTTGGATTGTCAACACCGGATACTCCTGCTCCGGAAGGCTTTGTATCTGCAATTACGACACGTCCGAGAATACAGTCAACTGCACCCTTTAATACTTCCATCAGGCCCTGTCCGCCGGAATCCACAACACCGGCCTCTTTTAATACCGGAAGCAGCTCCGGTGTGGAAGCAAGCACTTCATCTCCATGCTTAATGATGGTTTCGCAGAATTCCTCCAATGTAATATCTGTACCTGCACATTCTCTGGCCTTAGTAGCAATACCTCTGGCAACTGTAAGGATCGTTCCTTCCTTTGGCTTCATAACAGCCTTATAAGCTGTCTCAACCGCCTTCTGGAATGCATCAGCAATCTCGATTACTCCGATCTCTGTTTTATCCCCGATCTTCTTGCTGAAACCACGAAGAAGCTGAGAAAGGATTACACCTGAATTACCTCTGGCTCCACGAAGGGAACCGGTTGACATTGCCTTTGCGATATCACTCATTGTCTCCTTACAGGATTCAACTTCCCTTTTTGCTGACATGATCGTCATTGTCATATTTGTACCGGTATCTCCATCCGGTACAGGGAACACATTCAGCTCATTAATATAATCTTTTTTATTATCAAGGTTATTCGCACCGGCTATAAATGCTTTCTTCAGTGCAAGTGCATCAATCGTATTTTTCACTTCTACAGTTCCTCCGTCTAATCTAGAATCTTTACATCTTCAACAAATACATTTACCTGACTGACCTTAAGAGATGTAAAATCTTCTACTTTATATTTTACAGACTGCATCAGATTATCTGTTACAGCCTTGATGCTGACACCATATGCCACAACGATATGAAGCTCTACCACAATATCTCCATTCTCATCAAACGTAACATGAATTCCCTGCGTGATATTGTTTCCTTTTAACTGTTTTACGATTCCGTCTTTTACACTGACAATACCCATACCAACAATGCCAAAGCAATCGAGTGCTGTCATACCTGCTACCTGTGCAACCACATTCTCATCCAGACTGACGGTTCCATTATCATTATTTATATATTCGTTCATAGAAAACCTCCCATGCTTTTGTCCTGTTATATGATGTGCAGGAATCCCATCTCCTTATCATTCTGAAAAGTATATTTAAAAATAGGCAAACCTGTCTCACCATAATTATAAACATATAGTTCTATTATAACAGAGAATATGCAAATTTCAAGACAACCATTTATTGTCTATTCTTTTTAAAAAAATTAAAAATATGCTTGCATATAACAAAATTATCTGATATAGTAACATTTGTTGTGAACTTATGAGAGGATAAGTTTAATAAAAATAAGGAGGTGCTATCATGGCAAAATGTTCAGTTTGTAATAAAGGTGCTCATTTCGGTATCAAAGTGAGCCATTCACATAGAAGAGCAAATAAGATGTGGAAATCAAATGTTAAGTCTGTTAAGGCTATCGTAGATGGTTCTCCAAAGAAGATTTATGTTTGTACTTCATGTTTAAAATCTGGAAAGGTTGAGCGTGCATAGTTCACCTCGTATTCTTTCTAAAAAAGACTGCCATAAAACAATGGCAGTCTTTTTTATTTTCTTTTTTCAGACTGCCGGCCAAGCTTCTATCATAAATTCTCAAAATCTCTCCTGCCGTAACCCGGTCAGGTCATTGACTTTTAGCATCTGCAAAATAATATATATGCCATTAAAAAAAAGATTACAATAATCAAAAATTCCAGAAACCCTTCTACCAGATAGCTGAATATCATTCCGATTGCAACGAAAAAGAGGGCAAATCCAACTACACGCTTCAAACAACATCACCGCCAAAAAAAGACTTCACATACCATTATAAGATATGCAAAGTCTTTTTCTTTTATGTCTGTTTTATTCCTCTGCCGGTTTCGATGCTTCTTCTACCGCCTGTTCAATCTGCTCTTCTTCCTCTGTCTTTTCCTTCTTAAAGAAGCCGGTGATCCGGTCAACGATCTCAGGTGCCATATCAATGATCTTGCTGATGGCATCCTGATTCTTAATATTAACAAGTCTTGTCTTACCGTTTGAGATAACCAGAACCGCAGCCGGACTGAGCTTTGCTCCGATACCACCGGCCGCATTATTGCCGGTCTGTTTATTGAACGCACCGGCCGCCATACCGAAATTCACATCAAGAAGTGGAATAATGATCGTATCTCCTACCTTGATAGGATCTCCCACTACAGATTTGGATGAAACAAATCCATCCATTCCATGAAACAAAGTGCTGATCGTTCCGTCAATATTTGTATTTGCCATTACTTATTTCCTCCCGAAATCTTTTTTAAATATGCCATAGATCTTTTCACGTATTTATTAAAGTATACATTGCAGCAATAATATAATATATTATAAACCCTGATTCTTCCTTTTATGAAAATATCCCCTTCCAATATCTTCTTGGAAAAATCCGGAGTTATATCTATTTTATTATAATATAACGGTAAAATCAAACTCAGATATCCAAGTTGTTTTCCGGTAGATGCCGGATCTCCTGAACCATATGTCACCTGCCCTTTGATCTTTGTCGGATTCAGATGCTTTAATAACAGGATCACGTTTCGCTTTAACACCTGAAATGCCTGCTTCGTTGTACCCGCCCGGACGAATTTCTTATACTGCTCCGCCTTATCTTTCATATGGCGCAGTTTTCTTACAACTGCTTCGATCTTATCCTTTACCGCAATAACAAATCGGTCAAACTTCTTACCGATACGGGTAAATATCGTCTCCGGACTTTTTTGAAATTCCGAATGATCTTCTGCAAATTCCCGATTAGCATCTCTATCTTCTCTGTCGGGATCTGCATCCTGTATCATCTGATCTGACAAACCATCCTGCTGATCGGATTCAGCATCTTCTGCTTCCTGCTTTTCCGTTTTTTTCGCTTTTCCGGCTTCCGCCTGTTCGCGTTTTTCCTGTTTCTTTGCTTTTCGTGTCTCTGCCTTTTCCTGTTTTTTCAGTTTTTTTGCTTCTCTGACTTCAGCTTTTTTCCGCATACGAGTTTCTTTTTCACTTTCTGCGGCTTCTGTCTCCGTATCTGTTTCTTCCTGGCTTTCTTCCGAAAATCCATCTTCATTGGATACCAGCGTTCCGCCGAATGACCGCAGCCAATATACAAAGCCGTTTTCATCATAATTTGCTTTGAAGCAGAATACAAAACCCAACCATGAGGCTTTTAATTTGCATATAAAATTGTCATGTTTTTCTGCATAAAACCGATACCGGACAGGAACGAATAATAATAAAAGCAACAGTACAAGTACAAGCCCTATCAGGATCAATACTGTAATCAACAGAATCTTTAATATCAATAAGAAAATATGTAACATATGCTCCCCTTATATCAGCACACTGTCATGTCATATAGAAAATAGTCCTTACAATCAAACTTTCCGGTCGTACCGTATACATCCCGGATAATATCCCGTATAAGAAAAAACGCTCCGGCCTTTGTCATCGACATTCCAACGATAACGATATCATCCGTTCGTTTCTTATAGTACGGCTGCAGGAATTCATTTGCCTCATAAACCTCTAACAGCCCGTCCTCAAACAATGGAAGTGTTATGACATAAACATCCGCACAGGGCTTCCGCTTTTTTATTCTTTTTATCAGTCGGGATGCCGTCCTATCCGGCATAACTCCGGTATAAAGCCGCTTTACTATTGTCATTTTTTCACTCCCCTGCTCTGTCAGACCTCTCTCTAATCTTCCATAATTCCCTGAATGATCACATAACATGCAAGAACCTCGCTGCGATTTGAACAGCGCACCAGTGCATTATCAATATAATCTTTGATCTCCTGCTGTGTATTAAAGAACACAGGAATTGTAGAAAGTATCTTCGCCATGACCGCACGATTAACTACCTGTGAGTTTCCGGTAAATACCTCTCCGAATTCTTCTATGAGTTTATCCTTTTTCGAAATAATATATTCAGAATCCGCAAGTGCGCCTGTCTCAATCTTCACATGATCGATATCTACAAACATACTGCCGGATAACAGCTTTTCCAGTGTATCAATACGATGATAAGCATCCTCCAGACCAAGGCGGATAATATCCGGCTGATTGGAAGATATGATATCATAGATCGGAGCTTCAAGCACCATCCGGTGTTCTCCCGCTTCCTCCTGTGCGCCTTCATTTGCAACCAGCATGTCATATGCATCCGTCGGGAATTCATCTTCATTTTCCATGGATTCATAGATACGTCTGATAATAGATAATGCCCGCATACAGGATTCCGATACTCCTGACTTGCATTCAGCCGCAAGCATCATGCTGTACAGATCATTTACCAGCTCGATCAGCATCATATAATCAGATACGACATCATTGATAAAGCCTGCACTTTTATCCAGAACCGTTGACAGATTCCTGTATCCGTCAAAATCAAGATGTGCATAATCTCCCTCTTTAATAATCTCGTACGCTTCATGCAGAGAAGAATATTCTGTCTCGAATTTCTCCGGAAGCTGTAATAAGGCAGTTTCTTCTACTGTCTCTATAAAATCATCCAATGAACTGATCTCACAACCATTATAAATTGATAAAGTCTGTCCGATAATATCGTAAAATCTTGCCTTTGTCATACGAAGCGGAAGCTGACCTACGATCTGCTGGATCTTCGCATTTACCGCTACCTTATCCTTGTCTGCAAAGATGAAGTTAAAGACCTCCGCACTGAACTGCTCTGCATCAAATTCCTCAAACATCTTCTCAAGTTCTTCGTCCACATTTTCCTCGAATCCATATTCTTTTCGGTTCAGGATATATTCGTACAACTCAAACGCATCAGTATATGCAGTAAGTACCTTCATCTTCTCCGTGATCTTATTTCTCATTCCGGAGATAAACGCCAGATCCTTGTCATCCAATTGATCCGCATCTCCTGCCAGATAAGTTCCGACCAGCTTATTGATTCCCATAACACATTCATAAATATATGGATCCTCTGCAAAATCTTTGTCTGCCATCAGTTCACGGATCACGACATAGTTTAACGCAAATTTCTGACAGGCATATTCGAAATCTGCCGTCATTACTGCATCTGCAAATTTTGCAAGATTCTCATCCATATTGTTCTTACGGGTTATCTCTGTGATCAGTTTTTTATCTTCATTATACATAACTATCTATTATCCTCTCATCCTTAATTAAATCCATCTCTTATTTATGCTCGTGCGTGAACAAATGATCCTGGCAATATTCCTTGTTGCCTGTACATCTGGAGCAATAACGGAACTGCATGTCCGGTGCTTCCTTATCTGTGATGCCACATACATAACATTTATGTGTCACATTCTCTGAATTGTTGACACGCACCTGCTTCGCATAATTCCTCCTTCGCTTGATCTGCTTTGGAGAAAGCCGTCTGAAATCCTTTGTGCTGAAATAGAAAATTACAAAGTTTAAAAGTGACATTACGATATTTACACGTCCCATCAGGTTTGCGTTCATAAAATAATATCCTATAAACACCAGATACAAAACAGATAACCACTTCATCTTAACCGGAATGATCATTGCATACAGTACCTGCATATCCGGATAACAAACTGCAACTGCCAAAAATAAAGACAGGCAGATATAATAACTGGATACGATATAGATATGAGAATCCCATGACATCGGAATATGAAATACATACTGACAAAGTATATATGCGATCATCGTTCCTGCCATCGTGAGAAACATACCACCAAATATATACAGGTTGTACAAAAACGTACCGATTGAACGTTCTAATAGATTACCGATACTATAATAAAAAAACAACATAATGATAGTAAAAATACTGACACTTAATTCCGGAGGAGTGATTACCCATGTAAGCAATCTCCAAACTTCTCCCTGCATAACAAATGCAGGAATAAGAATCAGCTTTGATAAAACCTGTGGTGCAAACATCAGAAGCAGATAGCCAATGACATATCCAAGGATCAGATACAGGGACAGATTCTTGATCGCATACCGACCAAACTTCCTTTCAAGCTTGTTTATCATCTTCATGAATGGATCTCCTTTTAATTTCATTCAAACTATTTGTTTTCGGTATATAAACAGATTTTCCAACATCTGTTATATCCACAAATCAGGGAACTGCCATATTCCCATCCAATGAGAATATGGCTGATAGTATCCCGACATTATCAAATTATATAATAGAACGAAAAACTTTACAACAGCACAATCATGAAGAATTTCTAACTTTTATATATCTTAATCCACAACCAGCTCCAATCCTTCCGGCAAAACGACCTGATACAAGTTCTTATTGTTCTCAAATAATTCCTGTGGACCGACACCAAAATACATGAATACAGATTCAAAGGTATCTCCTTTTTTCACTGTATAATGCATCTTTCCATCTCCGGAGCCTTCCTGTTCTATCGGAATACAGATTTCTTCCCCTTCCTGCATATTATAGACATTTACATACGGATTTGCAGTTATGATGTCACAGAGATTACATTTGTAGTGTTTTGAAAGCTTATATAATGTATCCCCTTTTTCTACTACATGGATCACTCCATTGCAATGATCATAATTTTCCATTTCATACCATCCGGCTTTTTTTATTATTATATTCGGAATCTGAAAAATGTTCCCTTTTCTTCTTATTAAAATATAAATCTTTCTCTGCCTTTTTCTAAAATAAAAATTAAATAATAAAAAATCAAGGAAAATCAATCCTAAAATAAATATTAAGTTCGTCAGAAAAGGGAAAAAATCATTGTTTTTTGTAAAACGTTCCACTATAATAGATTCGGTTCAATAAAGAGAAAATTTTGCAAAAAGATTAGGATGGTTTTTATGTACAAATTAGGAATTGACATTGGCTCAACAACCGTTAAAGTTGTTGTTCTTGATGATTCACACAAGATTTTATTTTCTGATTACAGAAGACACTACGCAAACATAAAGGAGACATTACAGTCTCTTATAAATGATGCAAAAGCCAGGCTTGGTGATGTAGAAGTTACTCCGGCGATCACCGGCTCCGGCGGTCTTGCGCTGGCAGAGGTTATCGGTGTACCTTTTACGCAGGAGGTAGTCTGTGTTTCCGAAGCATTACAGGACTATGCTCCACAGACGGATGTTGCGATCGAGCTTGGTGGCGAAGATGCTAAGATCATATATTTTACAAATGGAATCGAACAGCGTATGAATGGTGTCTGTGCCGGTGGTACAGGTTCCTTCATCGACCAGATGGCTACTCTTCTTCAGACAGATGCCAGTGGTCTGAACGAATATGCAAAGGACTATGATACGATCTATCCGATCGCTGCCCGCTGTGGTGTATTTGCCAAGACAGATATCCAGCCTCTGATCAATGAAGGTGCAACCAAGCCGAATCTGGCTGCGTCTATCTTTCAGGCTGTTGTCAACCAGACAATTTCCGGTCTTGCATGTGGTAAGCCGATCAAAGGAAATGTTGCGTTCTTAGGCGGCCCGCTTCATTTCCTCCCGGAACTGAAAAATGCATTTATCCGTACTCTGAATCTGACCGGGGATGCGATCATCGATCCGGGTCATTCTCATCTTTTTGCTGCAACAGGTGCTGCCCTGAATTCCAAGCCGGAGGTATCCAGAACGCTCGGCGAACTCAGCCATTCCTTAGACGGCGAGTTACATATGGCTGAAAATGTACTCCGTCTCCCTCCATTATTCGAAGACGAAGCAGCCTATGAAGCATTCAAGGAGGAGCACAATAAATATAAAGTAAAACGCGGTGACCTTGCTACATATAAAGGAAACTGCTTCATCGGTGTTGATGCCGGTTCTACAACCACCAAGGTAGCTCTTGTCGGTTCAAATGGTGAATTATTATACGACTTCTACAGCAGCAACAACGGAAGTCCGTTAAATACGACGATCAAAGCGATCAAGGATATCTATTCCAAGCTGCCGGAGGGTGCTGTCATCGCCGGTTCATGCTCTACCGGTTACGGCGAAGCCCTGATCAAGCAGGCACTTTCTCTTGATTTTGGCGAAGTAGAAACGATTGCCCACTATACAGCAGCAGCATTCTTTGATCCTGAGGTTGACTGTATCCTCGATATCGGTGGCCAGGATATGAAATGTATCAAGATCAAGAACAAAGTCGTAGATAATGTCATGTTAAATGAAGCATGTTCCTCCGGCTGTGGTTCTTTCATTGAAACATTTGCCAAATCCTTAAATTATGATATTGCGGATTTTGCAAAGATCGCTACAACTGCCAAGACTCCTATCGACTTAGGTTCCAGATGTACGGTATTCATGAATTCAAAAGTAAAACAGGCACAGAAGGAAGGTGCATCCGTAGCTGATATCTCAGCCGGTCTGGCATATTCCGTTATTAAGAATGCACTTTTAAAGGTTATCAAGCTGACGGATCCAAAGGATCTCGGTAAGAACATCGTCGTACAGGGTGGTACCTTCTACAACGATGCTGTCTTAAAGAGCTTCGAGGTGATCTCCGGCAGAACCGCTATCCGACCGGATATCTCCGGTATCATGGGTGCTTTCGGTGCTGCCCTTATTGCCATGAATAAATATAAAGAGGGCTTTAAGACTTCTATGCTGTCGATCGATGAGATCAGCAAGCTGACTTATACCACAAATATGACCAGATGTAAGGGCTGTACCAACAACTGTCTGCTGACGATCAACCGTTTCTCAAACGGTAAGAACTTCATTACCGGAAATCGTTGTGAAAAGGGTGTCGGTCTTAAGAAGAATGCTGATAACATCCCGAATCTGTTCGAATATAAATTAAACAGGATCTTCGACTATACCCCGCTTACACCTGATATGGCAAAACGTGGTGTGATCGGTATCCCTCGTGTCCTGAATATGTATGAAAATTATCCATTCTGGTTCACTTTCCTGACAAAGCTCGGATTCTCGGTAGTACTTTCTCCAAAGTCATCCAGAGATATCTACAGTCTTGGTATTGAATCGATTCCAAGTGAATCCGAATGTTATCCGGCTAAGATCTCACACGGACATGTTATGTGGCTGTTAAAGAATGGTATCACATCCATTTTCTATCCTTGTGTTCCATATGAAATGAACGAAACACCGGAAGCAAATAACCACTACAACTGCCCGATCGTTACATCCTATGCCGAAAACATCAAAAACAACATGGAAGAATTAAAGGATGACAAGATCACCTTTATCCGTCCGTTCGTCGCACTGGATAATGAACAGGCTCTTGTCGATCGTATGTATCGTGAAATGAAAAAATACTACGATGTTACAACCGATGAGATCGCATCTGCTGTCCGTGCTGCATATGAAGAAGCAGAAAAAGTAAAGACCGATATCCGTGAAAAGGGCGAAGAAACTCTTCGATATATCGATGAACACGACATCCTTGGAATCGTCCTTGCCGGTCGTCCATACCATATCGACCCTGAGATCAACCATGGTCTTCCGGAACTGATCAACTCATATAAGATCGCTGTTCTGACAGAGGATTCCGTTGCTCATCTGGGACAGGTAGATCGTCCGCTTATCGTATCTGACCAGTGGATGTACCACTCCAGATTATATAAGGCAGCAAACTATGTTAAGACCTGTGACAATCTGGAACTGATCCAGTTGAACTCCTTCGGCTGTGGTCTGGATGCCGTAACAACCGACTGTGTAAATGATATCCTGACAAAATCAGGAAAGATCTATACCGTTTTGAAGATTGATGAAGTAAGTAACCTTGGTGCTGCCAGAATCCGTATCCGTTCACTGATCAGTGCAGTTAATTCCAGAAAGGAACAGAACTACAAGACCTGCCCGTCAAGCAGTGCGATCAACCGAATCGAATTTACCAAGGATATGATGAAGGACTACACCGTTCTTGCTCCACAGATGTCACCGATCCATTTCAATCTGCTGGAATCTGCATTCAAAGTTATGGGACTCAATATCGAGATCCTGCCGGATGCAACCAAGGAAACAATCGATGTCGGATTAAAATATGTAAATAACGATGCCTGTTATCCTTCTCTGATCGTCGTTGGTCAGTTGATGAGCGCCATCACATCCGGTAAATATGATGTAAATAAACTTGCAGTTATCATGAGCCAGACCGGTGGTGGCTGCCGTGCAACCAACTATGTCGGATTTATCAGACGTGCGCTTGCAAAAGCAGGTTACGGCCAGATCCCTGTAATTGCATTATCGGCTCAGGGATTTGAGAAGAACTCCGGTTTCCCTATCACCTTAAAGCTTGCAAAGCGGGCAATTCAGGCACTTGTCTATGGTGATGTCTTCATGCGTTGTCTCTACCATACAAGACCATACGAGAAAGAACCGGGATCTGCAAATGCGATCCATGAGAAATGGGAAAAGATCTGTAAGAAGGCACTGGAAGAAACAGGAAGCACAGCAAGATTTAAAAAGAATATCAATGGAATCGTACATGACTTCGATACTCTCCCACTTCTTGACATCAAGAAGCCAAGAGTTGGTATCGTTGGAGAGATCCTTGTAAAGTTCCTTCCATCTGCCAACAACCATCTGGTTGATCTGCTGGAATCAGAAGGTGCTGAAGCTGTTATGCCGGATCTGCTCGATTTCTTCATGTACTGCTTCTACAACAGTAATTATAAATATGAATATCTGGGCAAGACACACAAAGGCGCAATCATCGGAAATGCAGCCATCTCGCTCCTTGAGCATATGAGAAAGCCTGCAACTGATGCTTTAAAGGCAAGCAAACGTTTTGATCCACCTACACCGATCACGCATCTTGCAGAATATGCCAGACCTTTTGTATCCATTGGCAACCAGACCGGTGAAGGCTGGTTCTTAACAGGTGAAATGATCGAGCTGATCAACAGCGGTGCCGCAAATATTGTCTGTGCACAGCCATTTGCCTGTCTGCCAAACCACATTGTCGGCAAGGGTGTTATCAAGCATCTTCGTGAAGCTTATCCGGATGCTAACATTGTGGCAGTCGACTACGATCCAGGAGCATCCGAGGTTAACCAGATCAACCGTATTAAGCTGATGCTGGCAGCGGCCAACAAGAAGCTGAAATAGCCCGCCTGTTTGGACATTGCGGCAAACTGCATATAGACAAATATACGTAACAATTACAAAAACAGACACATATAACTTCTATTCCGCAGATCACTTTCGTTCTGTTTTTCACGTAGCGGTACTAAATTCACCGCTTATCGCGGTTCATTAAGAACCGACGTGAAAAAAGGTCTGCTTCATAGAAATATATGTGTCTGTTTTTTCTTTTATATACGAATGCCTATATGCAGTTTTTATATTTATCGAAGCATTATCATTCTCTACACAAGGCAAATATTTCATAATAAAAACCACATATACAATCTATTTCTCAGATTATCTACAAGAAATGCTTCCGAAACACGCATACACACAAGGGATATTCTACATCATCCGCATAGGGATGCCACGTTCACTTAAATACTTCTTCAAATCTGAAATTTCAAGCTCTTTGTAATGGAATAATGATGCCGCGAGTGCAGCTTCTGCTTTTCCTTCTGTCAGTGCGTCGTAGAAGTGTTCTTTGGTTCCTGCTCCACCGGAAGCAATAACCGGTACATTTACATTCTCTGCAATCGTTCTGGTAAGGTCGATATCGTATCCGGCTTTCGTGCCATCACAATCCATACTGGTAAGAAGGATTTCTCCTGCACCGAGTTCAACTGCTTTCATTGCCCATTCTACTGCATCGATACCGCAGTCAATTCTACCGCCATGTTTGAAGATATTCCAACCGCCATCCGGTCGTTTCTTTGCATCAATGGCAAGAACTACGCATTGACTTCCAAACTTATCGGCTGCTTCTGCGATCAGATTCGGATTATCAATCGCTGCTGAATTAACTGATACCTTATCTGCACCTTCGCGGAGAATGGCTTTGAAATCATCAACGGTACGGATACCACCGCCAACCGTAAATGGAATAAAGATCGTCTCAGCCACACGTCTGACCATATCTACTACAATATTTCTCTGATCGGAGGATGCAGTGATATCTAAGAATACAAGCTCGTCCGCACCGGCTTTATCGTAAGCTGAAGCAACCTGAACCGGATCTCCGGCATCTACCAGATTTACAAAATTAATACCCTTTACAACTCGTCCGTTTTTCACATCCAGACATGGAATAATTCTCTTTGTATGCATGATTACGCCTCCAATTCTATAAAATTCTTCAGGATCTGAAGTCCAACGGTTGAACTTTTCTCCGGATGGAACTGGCAGGCAAATACATTGCCATGTTCGATCGAAGCATGGATATTCGTTGAGTAAAATGTGGATGCAGCTACATCTTCCTCATGATCTGCCTTCAGATAATACGAATGAACGAAATATACATATGGATGTTCCGGAAGTCCTTTAAATAACCTTGCTTTCGGATTGATATCAAGTGAGTTCCATCCGATCTGTGGAATCTTAAGTCCCGGTGCATCCGGAATCCGAAGGATCTGTCCATCTACGATTCCCAATCCTGCTACTCCCGGTGTCTCCTCGCTTGTCTTAAATAATAACTGAAGTCCAAGACAGATACCCAGAAATGGTTTTCCCGAATCAACGACATCATAAATAACATTTTTCAATCCATATTCATTGATTTTTCCCATTGCATCGCCAAAACTTCCAACACCCGGAAGAATAACTCCAGAGCTGTCCATAATGACATCCCTGTCTCTTGTAATTATGGCTTCTTCGCCAAGAAATTGTACGGCTTTTTCGACGCTTTTGATGTTACCTGCATCGTAATCAATAATCGCTATCATTTGTTTTCCCGCTTTAACCTTTCTCTGTGTTTTCTTCCCTACAACCGCAGCTTTGTTCCTTTACTGCCGCGTTTACATGCTTTGATTCGTGTAAACAGGATCTCTGTGTTATCTACAAAGAAGCTGTCCTTTGTGCTGCCGACTGCTACTTCTTCGATCTCATCATCGTCGGTGATATTTACCAGGCGGATGCAGCCTGCGCCTTTTCCCTTGACCGGGATCTCGCTGATCTGGATTCTTGCATAGTAGCCAAGCATACTCTTTACAACGATGAAATCTTCCATCTCGGCGTCATGGATAAAGATGATATCTTCTTCCTGCTTGGACGCTGCGATCATCTTACGAAGTACATCGTAGTTATTTCCCGGAACCAGCTTTGCCTGACCATGCTTGGTCACAAATAACAGGTTCTTATCTATGATCTGCTCGAGGCAGCACATATATAATATGTTTTCATTTCCATTCATATTGCAGAATTCAAAGATCTGAATACCCTTATCCGACAATCTGCCGATCAGACCGGAACCATTTCCCTTTTTACCGGTATTCTTCTTTGCCTGAAGCTTGATGATATCAGCAACCTTGATCATATACATCTGATTATTATCTGCAAATACACCGACACGTTCTGTGTTCTTACATTTGAATGAGAACCGGTAGTCTTTGTCGATCTGCGCTTTGTTTTTATCATAAAGATTGGCATCAACGACCTTGATATAATAGAAACGATCGAGAAGTACAGCAACCTCTGTCTCGACTGCCTGTGCCTTCTTAACGACAACTTCGCCACAGTCTGCGATCATAGTCTTTCTTGGAATCGCATATTTCTCCTTAATCTCTAACATATCTGCGATCATCTGCTTCTTCATATTGCTCTTGCTTTCAAGCAGCTTTGAATACTTCTTGATCAGCTTCTCTGCATCTTCCAGTTCTTTCTTAAGGGCATTTACTTCCAGACCGATGAGCTTCTGTAAACGCATGGCAAGGATCGCATCTGCCTGTTTCTCGGTAAAGCATAAGAACTTTGCATCTGCCTCTGAACCTTTGAACCGGAATGTAATGTTGGAGGTATCTCCATGCATCAGACATGCCTTTGCATCCGCTACCTTCTTACTTCCACGCAGAATCTCTATGATCAGGTCGATACAGTCAACCGCTGTAAGAAGACCGGTCTTGATCTCCCGTACTTCCATCTGATTTTCTAACAACTTCGTGTATTTAGTATTGTATAGTCCGTATTTGAAATCTGTATAGATTGACAGGATCCGCTTCAGTCCCATGACCTCCGGCTTGCCGTCATAAATACAGTTGATATTTACACCAAAGGTATCCTCAAGTCCTGCCTTTTTATATAAAATATTAATGATATTCCGGATTTCTTCATCTGTTGTACCCTTCTTTACATCGATACACAAACATTCTCCGTTCTTATCTCCACGGTCAGCGATATCTACAACGGCCGGTAATTCACGGTTTCTGGTAAGCTCTGCAACCGTATCCAAGAACTTCGCTGTTCCACCGATCATCGTAAACGGGATCTCGGTTACACAGATACTTTTTCTTCCATGACCGATATCACGGATCTCCACCTTACCTCTGACCTTGATCCTGCCAAGCCCTGTTTCATAGACCTGCATCAGATCTTCCTTGGATGCATTGATGATGCCGCCGGTTGCGAAATCTGGTCCTTTCATCACATCTAATAGATCCTCAAGCGGTACTTCCGGATCATTCAGATACATCACGGTTGCATCGATCACTTCTCCGAGATTATGTGTCGGAATATTGGTTGCCATACCAACTGCAATTCCGGTCGAACCACTAACTAGGATATTCGGAACCTGAAACGGAAGAAATGTAGGCTCTGTCTCTGTTCCGTCGAAGTTTGGAATAAACTGATCCTTAAAGAAAGACAGATCCTTCATGCAGACATCCTCGGTATATTTGGATATTCTTGCCTCGGTATATCGCATTGCCGCTGCACCGGAGCCATCTACCGAACCAAAGTTACCATGCGGATCTACAAGCGGGATCGGAAGCTTCCAGTTTTGCGCCATATTTACAAGACCTTCATAGATTGAACTGTCTCCATGTGGGTGATATTTACCCATCGTATCACCGACGATTCTCGCACATTTACGATGTGGCTTATCTGAACCTGCCAGACCATTTAATGAATACAGGATACGGCGCTGTACCGGCTTTAAACCGTCCCTGACATCAGGGAGCGCACGTTCTGTTATAACGCTCATGGAATAATCTACATAGGATTGTCCCATTTCACTTTCATAATCAACATTTAAGATTTTTTCAGACATAGATTTCCTCTTTCCTCTTAGATATCAAGCACTGCATCTGTACTGTGTGTCTCAATATATTCTCGTCTCGGTGCTACTTCTGTTCCCATCAACGTCTGTGTCAGCTTATTTGCTTCCACGATACTGTTGATTGATACCTGCTTTAACACACGGCTCTCCGGGTTCATCGTTGTCTCATAGAGCTGGTCTGCATCCATTTCTCCAAGACCTTTGTAACGCTGGATCGTGAATTTACCGGTATGCTTCTTTCGATAACGGTTCAGTTCTTCATCTGAATACAGATACTGCATATGCTTGCCCTCGCCCACTCTGTAAAGCGGCGGGATCGCGATATAAATATGACCCTCATTGATCAGATCCGGATAAAACCGATAGAAAAATGTCAGAAGCAATGTAGCGATATGCGCGCCATCGACATCGGCATCAGTCATAATGATGATCTTGTCATAATTTAATTTATTAATATCAAAATCGTTGCCATAGCCCTGCATAAAGCCGCATCCAAATGCATTAATAAGTGCTTTGATCTCGGCATTCTCAAGAACCTTGGCTACTGTTTTCTTCTCTACGTTTAAGATCTTACCACGAAGTGGCAGGATCGCCTGATATTTACGGTTTCTGGCTGTTTTAGCAGAGCCGCCGGCAGAATCACCCTCGACTATGAAAATCTCGCATTTGGACGAATCATTGGATTCCTGCTTGGCAAGCTTTCCATTTCCTTCAAAGGAGAATTTATTCAGATTGATCTTGGATTTTTCCAGAGCCTTCTTCTTAGACAGGCTGACTGCACGATCACAGATATCCTTTAAGACATCGTAGTTACGGTCAAAATAAACGGTAAGCTGTTCTTTTACAATATCATCGACTGCCTTTGTAACGTCTGTATTCGACAGCTTCGTCTTCGTCTGCCCTTCAAACTGCGGATCCGGATGCTTTACAGATATGATCGCCTGCATACCGGAACGAATATCCGCACCACTTAAGTTCGCATCCTTTTCCTTTAATAACCCAAGCTCATTTCTTGCATACGAGTTGATCAGCTTTGCAAATCCTGACTTGAAACCTGTTACATGTGTTCCGCCTTCCGGATTCGTGATATTATTTGTAAAACCGATGATGTTTTCTTCCCCATCCTCTGTCATAACGAATACGATATCAGCAGTTATATTCTCTTTCTCTCCACTGATTGCAATGATCGGTGAAGTATGTGTAAGTCCTTCCGATATATCCTCTACAAATGCGGACAGACCGCCCGGCTGATGGAATACAACCGGTTCCTTGCCATCTCTCTTATTATGAAATGTGATCGTAAGCTCCGGATTCAGATATGCCGTTTCCTTGATTCTCTGCATGATCGCATCGGCTTTGAATTTTACTGTTTCAAAAATCGTATCATCCGGATATAGGGTTACCTTTGTTCCGGTTCGTTTCTCTTTTAACCGGGTACGCGGCAGATTCCCTTCTGGAGTCAGCTCCGTTACCGGAACGCCATACTCATAGCTGTCCGTGTAGAGATATCCGTCTCTTGCGACCTCAACCAATAGCTTCTTTGATAACGCATTTACAACAGCAGAACCTACACCATGAAGACCACCACTGATCTTATATGTGGAGCTGTTGAACTTACCACCGGCATGCAGTACGGTATATACGACACGTTCCGCAGGTATTCCCTCTGTCTCATGTATATCAACAGGAACACCCCGTCCATCATCTGACACGGTCGCTGAACCGTCTTCATTGATACTGACATATATATTTTTACAATAACCTGCAAGGTGCTCGTCCACGGAGTTATCGATCAGCTCCTGAATCAGATGGTTCAGACCGCTTCTTCCGGTGTTACCGATATACATACCCGGTCTGAGTCTTACAGGCTCCAGTCCCTTCAGCACCTCTATATTTTTTGCACTATACGACATAACATTTCCTCTCTATCCACATAATCATTGATTAGTATATTCTGTATTCCATTTTTTTGCAAAGAAATTATTCTGTTTCTTTCTTTTCAATACCGATTTTTTCTTCGATATCGTCTGTCTCCCCGATAATATCCAGATCAAAATAGAATACAACTCCATCTTTTACATTATACACACCATAACACTTCTTATGTGCCTGCATGGTAGCCGCGACAATGGACAGACCGATGCCGCTTCCGCCATATTCTCTGGTTCTTGCCTTATCTACCTTGTAGAACTTGATGAACAGCTTCTCCAGTTCGCCCTCCGGTACATTTGGTCCCTGATCATATACATAGACACGGAGATTTCCAAGGATCGATCCTTCTTCATATGTGTCTCCCGGTTTTTCATACATATATTTTTCTGTCCAGACACGGACTTCTTTCTCTTTATAGCAGTAATGGATCGCATTTGTCAGATAATTACGGAAGACTTCTTCGATCATGAATTCGTCCGCATAGACATTGATCGGATCTACATCATCATAAACGATCGTAACCTGACTCTGCTCTGCAAGGATTGCAGACGAATCGATGGAATTATGGATCAGATCAACGATATTGAACATTTCCTTATTCACTCGGTTCTGCCCGAATTCTATCTCATTCAGATCAAGTAACTGCTTTACCAGCTTATTCATCTTGTTTGCTTCATCAACAATGACATCACAGTAAAAATTCTTACTTTCTTCATCATCATTGATATTATCCCGCAAGCCTTCTGCATAACCCTGTACCAGTGCGATTGGTGTCTTTAATTCATGTGATACATGTGACAGGAATTCCTTACGCATCTCGTCAATCTTGATCTTCTCATCAATTTCCACCTGAAGCTTCTGGTTTGTCTCCTTAAGCTCCGTCAGCGTCTTATTCAGCTTATACGACAGATCATTCATATAACAGGACAGCTCACCGATCTCATCATTGGACGGATGCTCGATCCTTGCATCAAAATCAAGAGTTGCCATTCGTTTTGCAACCCTGGTAAGCCGTTTGATCGGTCCGGCAAATATCTCACTGACAAAATACATCAGAATACAACTGATGATTGCTGTTGTAATCAGTACAGCCATAAAATATTTGATCGTTGTCTGGATCGTGGAATCCACTCTGGCAATTGTGGTACGCACGATAATAACAAATCCATTATCCAGAAATCCAAGCAGATCAAAATAACTCTGAGCTGTATCCTTATCCTTTGTGATCTGTATCTTATAATCCTTATGCTTCTCGACCTCTTCCCGTTCGATCTGGGAATTATTCGCATCTATACTGTCTGAGAACATCAGGAACTCACCGATACTTTTCAGATTGTTAAATACAGCCGTATCCTCATTTACCGTTGTATAGATCTTCATATGAACATCATCCACAATATAGATCATCGCATCGGATTTATTCTCGAGCAGGCTCTCCATGCTGTCAAGGTCATAGCTGCCATCTCTGTTCTTATTTGATGAATCTTTGAAAAAAGCATCACATTCCTGATAGGTCTGGATCAGATTATTTTTCAGTTCATTGTAATAATATTTTTTAATGAAGATAACGGACAAAATGCCTGACAGCAGGATCATCACAGTAATGATCGCCATCAGACAAAGTGTTATCTTACTCCTTATCGACCTTTTTCTCATCATCCACCTCGAACTTATATCCCATGCCCCAGATCGTCTTGATATAGTCACCTTTATCCTTCAACTTGCTTCTGAGCTTCTTTACATGGGTATCGATCGTTCTGGCATCTCCAAAATAATCATAATTCCATACATTATTCAGTATCTTCTCTCTGGATAATGCAACTCCTTTATTCACCATAAAATAATTCAACAGCTCAAATTCTTTATAACTGAGCTCGATCGGTTCTCCATCGATCGTTACGATATGGGCTGCAAGATCCATCGTGATACCACCTGCTGAGATCACACTGTCAGCCGGTACATCACTGGTTCTTCTTAAGATTGCTTCTACTCTGGCAACCAGGATCTTCGGACTGAACGGCTTCGTGATATATTCATCAATACCAAGTTCAAATCCCAGAAGTTCATCTCTTTCATCTGACTTTGCAGTCAGCATGATGATCGGAACCTGTGAGAACTTCCGTATCTCCTTACAGGTCTCCCAGCCATCCATCTTCGGCATCATAACATCTAAAATGATCAGTCCGATGTCTTTATTATTCATAAAGATATCAACCGCTTCTTCACCGTCTCCTGCTTCCAGAACGATATATCCTTTCTTACTCAGGAAATCCTTGACCAACTTACGCATTCTGCTCTCATCGTCAACTACCAATACCTTTATACTATCCATATGCGACCTCCTGTTATTTCCATTTCTTGCTGTATTCTAACAAACATCTATGTCATAAATGTGAATTTCAATCGGGAAATTTACCTTTTTCTCTTTTTCTTCTCCACAACCGGGTGATTTGCTTCATATTTCGCATACAGATCCGGTCGCCGTTCTTTTGTCCGGCTGATCGACTGTTCCAGTCTCCATGCCTCTATATTCTTATGATGACCGGAAAGCAGCACATCCGGAACCTTCTTCCCCATGAATTCTACCGGTCTTGTATATTGTGGATATTCTAACAGATCGTCATGAAAGGATTCGATCTCCGCACTGTCATCATTGTTCAATACCCCAGGAACCAGTCTGGATACAGTATCAATGATTGCCATTGCCGGAAGCTCACCGCCGGTTAAGACAAAATCACCGATCGATACATAATCCGTTACGATCAGCTCCAGCACACGTTCATCGATACCCTCATAATGTCCGCATAAAAGCACCAGATCATCTTCAACGGCAAATTCTTCTGCCACCTTCTGTGTAAATGTCCGTCCCTGCGGTGTCATATATACAACCTTTAATTTCTTTCCTGTCTTTTCACACAAATACTGATAGGCATTATAAACCGGCTCCGCCTGCATCACCATTCCGGCTCCGCCGCCATACGGATAATCGTCTACATGCTTATGCTTATCCTTTGTAAAATCCCTGATATTCACTGCTTCAATATGGATCAGCCCTGCTTCCATCGCCCGGCCGGTAATACTGGTTCTAAGCCCGTCCATGATCATATCGGGGAATAATGTAAGAACATAAAAATTCATCATTCTCTCCATTCGTTCTAATCTTCTGCGATTTTCAGAAGATGTACCTTTATCGTTTTATTTACCGTATCAATATCTGTTACCCATTCCTTTACAACCGGAACATAGATATCGTCCTGTCCTTTTTTCTTTATAACAAAGATATGATTCGCCGGTGTCTCCAGTACATCATCGATCACACCGATCTCTGTGTCATTCTGATCGTATACCTTTGATCCAATCACATCACAGATAAAGAACTCACCATCCTCTAAGGCTACGGCATCCTCTCTATTTACAAGAATATCATACTGTCTTAAAGCTTCTACATCATTTATACTATCATACCCTGCAAACTTCAAAACTACCATGTTTTTTAAAAATTTACAGGATGTACATTCAGTTTCAATCTCTTTGCTGCCTGATACCAGAAAACATTTTTTCAGGCTTTTAAATCGATTCAGGTCATCCGTTGTCGGATATACTTTTACCTCTCCCTTGATACCATGCGGTGCTGTGATCACACCCACTCTCAGTCTGTCTTCCAAAATTATATCTTTCCTCCACTATAACTAAAAATGGGGGAGTTATGATAACTCCCCCAAAAAGATCTTTGTACTACTTAATATCTACAATTACCTTTTTGTCACCCTTTGAAGCAGCTGCTTTTACAACTGTACGGATGGATTTGGCAATTCTGCCTTGTTTTCCGATAACCTTGCCCATATCCTCTGGTGCAACAGTCAGTTCAACTTTAATTATATCGTCTTTCTCTGTCTCAGTAACAGATATTTGCTCTGGATGATCTACTAGGGATTTTGCAATGATTTCAACTAAATCTTTCATTTAAACACCTCCCTGGTGATATTATTTTTCAATACCTGCCTGCTTAAATAACTTAGCAACAGTCTCAGTTGGCTGAGCACCTGTCTGAAGCCACTTCTTAGCTGCTTCTTCATCGATCTTTACTACGCTTGGCTCCTGGTTAGGATCATATGTTCCGATCTCCTCGATGAATCTACCATCTCTTGGGGATCTTGAATCTGCAACGATTACTCTGTAAAAAGGATGCTTCTTATAACCCATTCTTCTTAATCTGATTTTTACTGCCATTTTGTTTGTTCCTCCTGAAATAAAATATAAAATATAAAAATTTATTTAAATCCAAACGGAAGCTTGAATCCACCGTGGCGTTTCTTGCCACCCATCATACCGGACATCTGCTTCATCATTTTCTTGGATTGTTCAAACTGCTTTAAGAAACGGTTGACTTCCGCGATCTGAACGCCCGCGCCGTCTGCAATACGTTTCTTTCTGGATGGTGAGATCGGATCCTTCAGACATCTCTCATTCGGTGTCATGGACTGAATGATCGCCTTCGGCTTCTTGCCTGCATCTTCATCGATCTGTACATTCTTCATCTGACTGGACATTCCGGGCATCATGGAGAGCAGGTCTCCGATTCCACCCATCTTCTCAAGCTGATCCATCTGTTCCATAAAATCATTGAAATCAAAGGATGCTTTCCGGAACTTCTGTTCCATCTCTTTCGCTTTCTCATCATCGATCGCATTCTGTGCTTTCTCGATCAGCGATTCCACATCACCCATTCCAAGAATACGGCTCGCCATACGGCTCGGATAAAATGGTTCCAGATCTGTCAGCTTCTCACCCATTCCTGCATACAGGATCGGCTTTCCGGTAACAGCCTTAATGGAAAGTGCCGCACCACCTCTGGTGTCACCATCTAACTTCGTTAGGATCACACCATCTATACCAATCTTATCGTTAAATGTCGTTGCAACATTGACAGCATCCTGTCCTGTCATCGCATCAACGGTAAGAACTGTATATGTAACATTGATATTTTCCTTGATCTCCGCAAGCTCATCCATCATATCTTCATCTACATGAAGTCGTCCGGCAGTATCGATAAATACCAGATTCATATGATTCTTTTCTGCATGCAGGATCGCAGCCTTGGCAATATCAAGCGGCTTATGATTATCTCCCATCGTAAAGACAGGCACGCCAACCTTTTCACCATTGATCTGCAGCTGCTTGATCGCAGCCGGTCTGTATACATCACAGGCAACTAACAATGGTTTCTTGCCTTTATTCTTAAACTGATATGCAAGTTTTGCAGCCGTTGTTGTCTTACCGGCACCCTGAAGACCGCACATCATAATGACTGTAATCTCATTTGACGGAAGTAATTTCAGCTCTGTTACATCAGAACCCATCAGCTTATCCATCTCTTCTTTTACAATCTTAATGACCATGTGTCCGGGATTCAAACCCTTAAGGACTTCTTCACCAACAGCTCTGTCACTTACAGCTTTGATAAATGATTTAACAACCTTGAAGTTTACATCGGCTTCCAGTAAAGCACGCTTTACTTCTTTCATTGCCTCTTTTACATCATCTTCTGTAAGAACACCCTTGCTTCTCAGTTTCTTGAAAACATTTTGAAGCTTGTCAGATAAACTGTCAAAAGCCATGAATATCTCCCTTCGTTCCTAACACTCATCTACTAAAACTCGTCCAGTATCCGATCCGATAACCGGTCGATTGCTTCTATCTTCGAATTCAGCCTGTCATCCCGATTTTCCTCCATCAGCTCCGAAATGCAGTCTTTCATCTTCTCGACCTGCTTTCTCGCTTTCATGAATTTGTCAACAAGCTGTAACTTATCTTCATATTCTTCCAAGATCTTATCGCAGCGCTTGATCATGTCATAGACACCCTGTCTGCTGATCTGATTCATTCTGGCAATCTCGGAATAGGACATATCATTATTGACCACATCTTCATAAATTGCTTTCTGATGCTCCGTCAAAAGCTCTCCATAAAAATCATATAATAAAGACTGTCTGACTATTTTCTCCATACGATCACCGCCTGTAAAGTATTTTCCCTTTACCATGGGTTATTCTATACCATGCCTGCATCGTTGTCAAGTAAAATATCTTGACAAATTAATTTTTATCCGAATATCCTCTGTTTTGCCACTTCCATGTCTGCAAGCATCTGTGCTTTTAATTCTGAAACACCTGAAAATTTCTGCTCTCCGCGAATAAAGGATAACAATTCCACAACCAGCTTCTGTTCATAGATATCCTCATCAAAATCAAAGATATGCGTCTCGATCGTTACCCTGCGATCTGTATTCACCGTCGGATTGTCTCCGATATTCGTAATCCCATAACAGACCCTGCCGTCCTCCAGATGTATCCTTGATGCATAAACGCCCGTCACCGGATAGATTTTCCCATGCTTTGGAAGCAGATTTGCCGTCGGAACCTGGATTGTCCTGCCAAGCTCTCTTCCATGCACTACATGACCGGACAGAAAATAAGGTCTGCCAAGGAAGGTTTCTGCTTCTTCCATTTTTCCCTCACTGATCAACATTCTGATATAAGTGGAACTTACAATGACATCATGGATTTTTTTCTTTTCTATCACGATCACCTGATAGCCGTATTCGCCGGCCATCTTCCGCAGAAGTTCTACATTCCCGCGTTTCTTTTTTCCGAATCCGTAATCGGTTCCTACGACTACATATCCGGCATGTAACCTTTTTACAAGGATATCCGTTACAAAAGCTTCCGGTTCCATCGATGCAAATGCATCATCAAACGGATACTCCACCAGTACATCGATTCCCATCTGTTCTGCAAGCATACATTTTTCTTCCGAGGTTATGATGCTTTGAAGCTTATCTACATCAAAGATCGAATTTTTACGAATATCAAAGGTAAATACGACTCCGGTATATCCATCCTTCTGTAAACGAAGCACCTCGTCAAGCAGCAGCTTGTGTCCCTGATGAAAACCGTCAAACTTGCCAAGTGCAACGACGGAACCTTTTTCTGTATTGATCTGTATATCTTTCTGATTAAAATAATGCTGCATTGTCTTCTATCCTATCATCTATCTGTCTCTGCATTCTTCGGGAACATCTTTACCGGCTGGCAGATGCTCTTTTCCTTTTCATATCGGTATATCGCTGCAAAGCTGTCCGTTTCATCATAGACACGGATGCCAGGAACATCTGTAACCGTTTCAGGACTCACAGCTTCCGCAAACTGGGAAAGCTGAAGTTTATTTCCATTTCTTAACAGCTTTCTTGCATATTCATCTGTACCGATATGAAGCTCCGGATACTCCGGTAGCAACAGTTCTTTCTTCATTACATATGAAGCGATCGTTCCCTGATCTCTCGCATGCTCGATCTCCGCAAGTGTCAGGCTGTCTTCAACCCTGAAGTTCTTCACTTCAGTACGGACCAGCTTCTCCATGACTGCTCCGCAGCCAAGCTTTTCTCCGATATCCCGGCATAAGCTTCTGATATACGTTCCTTTGGAACAATGTATGGTAAATGTAACCCTTGGAAGCGACACATTCTCTATCTTTACCTCAAAGATTGTTACCTCTCTCGGACTCCGTTCGATCTCAATTCCCTGTCTGGCATATTCATAGAGCTTTTTGCCGTTTACCTTGATAGCCGAATACATTGGCGGTATCTGTCCATAAGTGCCGATAAAGCTGTTTACCGCTTCTATTACCGATGCTTCATCCGGGATATCTGCTGTCTCTGTAAGGACTTTTCCTGTTACATCCTCTGTATCTGTTGTCTTTCCGAGCAGCATGACACAGCGGTATGTCTTATCCTTATCGATCAGCATTTCGCTTAATTTTGTTGCCTGTCCAAGACACACCAAAAGCACACCTTCCGCCATCGGATCAAGTGTGCCTGTGTGACCGATCTTCTTCTGTTTTAAAATACCACGAAGCTTGGCTACTACATCAAATGATGTATAGCCCTGCTCCTTGTATACATTCAAAAAGCCGTCTAGCATAACTGTTCCTTAATCTCCTCTATCACGCCGGCAAGGATCTCTTTGATATCTCCCTTCATGCTGAAACCTGCAGCACGAACATGACCACCGCCGCCATGATTGCAGGATATCCTGCTTACATCAACGATATTATTCGACCGAAGTGAAATCTTGTATTCATCTTCTCCTGTCTGATAGATAAATACCGCCGTTTCCGTTCCCTCTGTGATCCGAAGCTGATCAACGATACCATCCGTATCGATCTTGCCTGCACCACTTTTTCGGAAATCCTCTGTCTCAAGCACTGTGCTGATGATCCTGCCATCTGCATGCTGCTCTGCTTTTGTCAGAGCGATTCCAAGCAGCTTATTTGCGACAAATGTCTTCTTATAGAAAGTTTCATCTATAATAAATGACGGATTTGCACCCTTTTCGATCAGATCACCCGCTATACTCATCGCACTCTTTGTTGTATTGCTGTGTTTGAATACGCCTGTATCATGTACAATTCCCATATAGAGTGCCTCGGCAGCATTCTTATTAATCTTGTCCTGTTCCATCAGCTTATAAAGTGCTTCTGCCGCGGAACACGCTTCTTCATCCACATAGCATACCTCACCAAATCCCGGATTGGAGATATGATGATCCACACACATTGTACGCTTCGCACGTTCAAAGATCGGCAGAAAATCTCCCTGTCTTTCCTTATCACCACAATCCACCGCAATACACAGATCATAGACCTGATCTGTCGGTGTATGACTGATCTTATCTGCATCATGTAAAAACAGAAAATCCTTGGAGAATTCCTCCAGATAGATCTGTACCTGCTTATCATAATTGCTGATGATATAATTATATAATCCAACCGTTGAGCCTACACAGTCGCCATCCGGACGTACATGTCCGGTTATAGCGATTGTGTCTGCCTGCTCGATCATGGTAAGAAAATCATTCTTCATTTTCTGTATCATCCTCATCATCTTCGATGTCTTTTACAACATCATCAATCTTTTTGGACATTGTTACACCGTATTCGATCGACTGATCCATGATAAATGTGATCTCAGGTGTATTTCTGAGATTAATGGAATGTGCAAGTTCTCTTCTGATAAATCCCATTGCACTGTTCAGTCCCTCCAGCGTGGAGTTTACGGAATCCTGATCTCCAAGGACACTGATGTATGCCTTGCAGTATTTCAGATCCGGTGTTACAACCGCCTCTACTACGGATGTCATCGGATTAATGCGGGGATCCTTGATCTCTCTGCTGATGATCCGTGAGAGTTCTCTCTGAACCTCTGCATTAATTCTTGTATTTTTTACACTGTTCTTTCTCATTATTTTCTTGGAACCTCTACCATCTGATATGCTTCAATCTGATCCTCTACCTGAATGTCATTAAAGTTCTCAAGAACAATACCACATTCAAATCCCGACTTAACTTCCTTCACATCATCCTTGAATCTCTTTAAGGAAGCCATCTTGCCTTCGTAGATCAGATTTCCTTCACGGGTTATTCTTACGCTGCAATTCCGGTTGATGATACCATCTAATACATAAGAACCTGCGATCATACCGACACCGGAAGCCTTGTAGGTCTGTCTGATCTCTGCATGACCTATTACCTGTTCTTCAAAGATAGGATCTAACATACCCTTCATTGCAGACTCAATATCTTCAATTGCATTGTAGATGACTCTGTATAAACGAACATCTACACCTTCTGTCTCTGCTGTCTCTTTTGCTCTTGCATCCGGCCGGATATTGAAACCGATTACGATTGCATTGGATGCGGATGCCAGAATGATATCTGACTCGTTGATCGCACCAACACCGGAATGGATACATTTTACTGCAACTTCATCATTTGAAAGCTTTAACAGACTCTGCTTAACAGCCTCTACAGAACCCTGTACATCAGCTTTGATAATGATGTTCAGTTCCTTGACATTACCTGCCTGGATCTGGCTGTACAGATCATCCAGTGACATTCTGGATTTCGTCTCAGCAAGCATCTTCACTCTGCTCTGCGAAATGTATGTCTCGGAAATCTGTCTTGCTTCCTTCTCATTATCAACCGCCATAAAGATCTCACCGGCTGATGGAACTGTATCCAGACCAAGGATCTGCACCGGAGTGGATGGAGTTGCTTCTGTTACACGGACACCTTTTGAATTGTGCATTGCACGAACCTTACCATGGGAAGATCCGACTGCAAGATAATCTCCTACATGAAGTGTACCCTTCTGCACTAACATAGTTGCAACAGGACCACGTCCCTTATCAAGCTCTGCTTCGATTACGATACCACGGGCATTTCTGTTTGGATTTGCCTTTAACTCAAGAACCTCTGCAGTTAACAGGATCATCTCAAGTAGGTTATCCAGTCCTTCACCTGTATGTGCGGAAACCGGGCAGAAGATCGTTGATCCGCCCCAGTCCTCAGGGATCAGTTCATATTCTGTAAGCTCCTGCTTTACACGCTCGATATTTGCACTTGGTTTATCGATCTTATTGATCGCAACGATGATCTCGATACCGGCTGCCTTTGCATGGTTAATAGCCTCAATCGTCTGTGGCATAACACCATCATCTGCTGCTACAACAAGGATAGCAATATCGGTAGACTGTGCGCCACGCATACGCATAGCTGTGAACGCCTCATGTCCCGGTGTATCTAAGAATGTGATCGTCTGTCCATTGATCTCTACTACAGATGCACCGATCGCCTGTGTGATACCACCGGCCTCGGCTGATGTTACATTTGTCTTACGGATCGCATCCAGAAGGGATGTTTTACCATGGTCAACGTGACCCATAACGCAGACAACAGGTGGTCTTGGAACCATATCCTTCTCGTCTTCTTCATCCTCTTTTAAGAGCTCCTCGATCACATCGACTTTCTCTTCCTCTTCAGCAATACAGTTATATTCCAACGCGATCTCTGCTGCTGTTTCAAAGTCTAACTCAGAGTTCACGTTATACATCTTACCTGCAAGGAAAAGCTTCTTGATCAGAGCATTTACAGGCTCCTTAATAATGTCTGCAAGTTCTTTGATCGTTATAACCTCCGGAAGTGTGATCGTACGGATCGTTTCCTTGTCCTCTGCCTGCTGCTGAGGCTGCTGTGGCTGATGATGCTTGTTTCTGACATTTTTAGCCAGTCTGCTGATATCTGCCTCAACCTCTTCCGGAGATCTTCTGTTGCCCTTACGAGGCTTATTCTTATCTCTGTTATAATTGTCTCTGTTCTGGCTCTTTAAATCCTTGCCCGGCATCTCTTTTGCTTCAAAATCCTTACGGGTATTTGCTCTTGGACTTCTTCTCTGATTATTATTATCATCCTCGTCATCCTTGCCGAATCCCATCGGAGTATTGTTTCTGTTATTGTTGAACCGGTTGTTTCTGTTATCCGGCCTGTCACCGAACTTCGGCTTGTCGAAGCCGCCCTGACGATCTCCGTTCCCGGAAAATCTGCCACGATCCTGACCACCACGGCCATTGTTAGAGAATCTTCCTCTGTCCTGACCATTTCTGTCATTGTTAAATCTCGGTCTGTCAGAATTATTTCTGTCACCGGAATTATTGTATCTTGGTCTGTCAGTGTTATTTCTGTCAGTGTTATTTCTGTCATTGTTGTATCTTGGTCTGTCGGAATTGTTTCTGTCAGTACCATTTCTGTCATTATTATATCTCGGTCTGTCAGAATTATTTCTATCACCATTTGTAAATCTTACACGGTCACCGTTATTTCTGTCGTTGTTATATCTTGGTCTGTCATTTCCCTGCTTGTCGCCAAATCTTGTCTTATCAGAATTCATACGCTCACTATTGTTAAATCTTACTCTCTCATTATTTTGTCTGTCGGAATTATTTCTGTTTCTGTCATCTCTGACAAATCTCGTATGTCCCTCATCTTTACCCTGTTTCGGCTTATTCGCTTCCCCTGTAGCCGGTCGATCATTTCTTGCAACCGTTTTCTTAGGCTCTTCTTTTACAGGAATCTCTTTCTGAACCTTTTCCGGTGCTGTCTTTGCCGCCTTTACGTCCTCCGGCTTCTTCTCCGGTACAGGCTTTGCTGCCGGCGCATCTGCTTTCTTTGTACCGGTTCCGCATGCCTTCTTAACGATATTGATCATATTCTCATCAACAGCCGACATATGGCTCTTGATCTCGATACCATTTTTGCCAAGGATTGCTTTGATTTCATTGTTACTTATATTCAGCTCTTTTGCCAATTCGTGTACTCTCAGTTTCGTCAAAAGTTACACCTCCATATTTTCACTCAAACTCATGTATTTTATGATCTGTTTCGCAAATCCTTCATCCAAGATTGCGATCGACGTCCGGAATTCTTTTCCAACGAATTTTCCCAGACTGTCTTTGTCTCCAAATTCAAAATATGGGATCTCATAAAAATTACATTTTTGATCAAATAGTTTCTTTGTATTATGGGCTGCATCACATGCCACGATCACGGCACATGCGCTTCCGTTTTTTACGGCCTTTTCTACTGAAAAGTTTCCGCTTACCAGCCTTCCGGCCTTTGCACATAAGGAAATCATGGAATAAATCTTCTTACTGTTCAATTGCCTCTAACTCCTTATCCAGTTTCTCATAAACCTCTTTTGGAATCTGCATCTTGAATGAGCGTTCCAGAGATTTACTCTTCATAGCTTTTTTCAGGCACTCTGCCTTACGGCATATATATGCCCCCCGTCCATTCATCTTGCCGGTCAGGTCGATCGCAAAATTATTCTCATTATCCTTCACGATACGGATGAGTTCTTTTTTCGGTATCATCTCATTACAACCAAGGCACTGTCTGAGCGGTATCTTCTTTGCCATAACATCACTTCCTATGCTTATATATTTATCTCCGTTCCAATCGGCATGGTACCCGATCAGAACTTCATTTTATTCTTCGTCTTCTTTTACTTTTTCCGTATCCTGCTGCTCCAGAGATTCTTCATAAGAACCATCAACGATATCGTCGATATTGTCAAATGCTTCTTCCTGCTCCGGCTCTTTATAGTCATCATTTTCTTCTGAGAAATATCCCATCTCTTCTGCCTGTGACTCACTCTTAATGTCGATCTTATATCCTGTCAGCTTTGCAGCAAGTCTTGCATTCTGACCTTTCTTACCGATTGCAAGTGATAACTGGTAATCCGGTACAACGACAAATGCGCTCTTTTCATTCAGATCTACATCAACTGCGATAACCTCTGATGGACTTAATGCATTCTTGATGAAGATTGCCGGATTCTCATCCCAACAGATAATATCGATCTTCTCGCCGTTCAGATCTTCAACTACGTTATTAACACGGCTTCCGTTTACACCTACACATGCACCTACCGGATCTACATTCTCATCATGAGAATAAACAGCGATCTTGGAACGGGAACCGGCCTCACGGCAGGAGCTCTTGATCTCTACTGTACCGTCTGCGATCTCGGTTACTTCCTTTTCAAATAAACGCTTTACCAGATCAGGATGTGTTCTGGATACTGTGATCTTAGGTCCTCTGGATCCTTTCTTTACTTCTGTTACATATAATTTGATACGGTCACCTCTGTTATATACTTCGCCGGGAACCATCTCAGACTCTTTTAAGATTGCTTCTGTCTTGTCATCCAGACTGACATTGATGTTGTTTCCAACATATCTCTGAACGATACCTGTGATGATATCCTTCTCTTTTGTATAGAAGTGATCGTAGATCGCATCTCTTTCGCTCTCATTAATTGCCTGAACGATTACATTTCTTGCTCTCTGTGCTGCGATTCTTCCGAAATCCTTTGTTGTGATCTCGATGTTGATGATATCTCCGAGATCATACTTGGAATTCATCATCTTAGCTTTTTCCAGAGAAATCTGTGTCGCAGGTCTTTCAACCTCTTCTACAACCTCTTTCTTCGCATATACATGAAACTCACCGGTCTCACGATCCATAACAACATCGATATTCTCATCGGTATCAAAGTCCTTCTTGCAGGCCGCCTTTAAGGATCTTTCGATCGCATCCAGCAGAATATCCTTGCTGATGTTTTTCTCCTTTTCTAATTGATTTAATGCTTCGATAATTTCTGACACTTTTTTATCCTCCCGCTTCTTTTATTAATATACAAATGCAAGTCTTATCATCGATATATCTTTTCTTGCAATCTTCAGTTCTTTCTCATCTTCTGTCAAAATGGTAACTGTTTCTTCATCGTATGCTGTAAGTTCACCTTCAAAATCTTTACAGTTATCGATCTTGGTATATGTCTTGATCTCTACAATCTTACCAATACTCCGTTTAAAGTCATTTTCCTTCTTTAATGGTCTTGTAAGCCCCGGAGAGCTGACCTCCAGAATATAGGCATCCTTAATGAAGTCATCTGCATCCAGCAGATCACTCATGGCTCTGTTCACGATCTCACAATCTCCGATCGTTATTCCACCTTCTTTATCTGCATAGATCCGCAGATAATAATCACTGCCTTCTTTTACATATTCCACATCAACCAGTTCAAGGTTATTTGCTTCAATGATCGGCAGAACCATCTCTGTTGCTTTTGCTTCAATATCTGTTTTCTTCGTAGCAATACCACCTTTCTACAAAAACTAAGAGTGGGTCAAAACCCACTCTTAATAGTTACCATAATCTTACTAAAACAAAATTATAACACGTTATAAGGAAAATGCAAGTATTTTTTATCGCATGCCCTTCGCTCTCAGCTCATCTTCCTTCGCATAACGATCCAGAATCTTATTTGCCTTTCGGTCATCGATCATGTACTTATTGCTGATTGCCTGTTTGATGATCTCATCCAGTGCCAGTTCCCTTAAATAAGTATCCTTGATATTAATGGATGCAATCTCCCGGTATGCTCCCATCTTTCTGGTCAGGGTTCCATACTCATAAGGAATCAGCTTCTCGATCATATTACGGATCTCCTTTGCTACATTTGAACTGTAGCCTCCTGTTGTGACCCCTATCACCAAGTCTTCACGCATAACAATTCCGGGGAACAAGAAGCTGCTGACATCCTTGTTATCTGCTACATTGACCGGAATATTATGTTCGTTACAATACTTTCCGATCTTAGCATTTACATCATCCCTCTTAGTCGCTGCAATTACCATATCTGCCGTATCAAGCGCATCTAATGTCATATTCGACTCATGTACACTGATTCCCTGTACTGCCTTGATCTCATCGCAGATCCTCGGTGCGATAACTGCGATCTTACAGTCAAACTTTATCAGAGAGTTAATCTTTCGAAGTGCGGTCTTTCCTCCGCCAAGTACGATTACTTTTTTGTTTTCCAGATTGATAAACATTGGAAAATATGCCATAGTGAAACCTCCTGTCGCTTCTTTTCTTTTATATTACTTTTCAATAAATTCTTTTTTCATATACCTCATCATTATATACCATGCATAACATACCTTTCTGTAAACAACTGATTATGTTTTTCCTGTTTCAGCATTGATAAAGTATTATTGGCATGAAATGCAACTTTGCTTCATATAATAAACAGATTATAATTCAGGATTACTAAAATGGCAAATGGAAACAATAACGGAACATTAAAAATCAGAATCATCTCGGAACAGACTGCATATCCGGTAACCGATGCGGTCGTTTCTGTCGCATCAACCGGAACTCCGGATGAAGTAATAGAGGAACTGCAAACAGACAGTGACGGTATCATCGACGGCATCACCCTTGAAACTCCTCCACTGGAATACAGCATGGAACCATCTGACAACCAGCCATATTCCGAATACAATCTGAAAATCAATGCACCCGGATTTGAACCACGTATTATCTCCGGTGTACAGATGTTTACTGAACAAAAGGGCATTCAGGCAGTTAAGCTGCGTGTTTCTGATACTGACATATCGGGCTATAACCCAACGGTGATCGGTGCTCATACCCTCTGGGAAGAATATCCGCCAAAGATTGCTGAGGATGAAATTAAAACAGTTGCAGAGACAGGCGAGATCGTCTTGAGCCGTGTCGTGATTCCTGAAACCATCGTGGTTCATGATGGAGCACCTTCTGACCCAACTGCAATCGACTACTATGTACCTTACAAAGACTACATAAAGAATGTTGCATCAAATGAAATCTACTCCACGTGGCCGGATGCTTCTCTGCGAGCCAATATTCTTGCAATTATGTCCTTCACATTAAACCGTGTCTATACAGAATGGTATCGAGGAAAGGGATACGATTTTACGATCACATCTTCAACCGCTTACGATCAGAAATGGATCTATAACAAGACTATATATAAAAATATCTCCCGTATCGTTGATGAACAATTTGCCAATTATCTGTCAAGGCCGGGTGTCACACAACCGATCTTTACACAATATTGTGACGGGAAACGTGTCACCTGTCCAAACTGGATGACCCAATGGGGTTCCAAGCATCTTGCCGATCAGGGACTGTCTGCGATAGAGATCTTACGCTACTACTATGGCGATTCCATTTATATCAACTCTGCCGAAACCATTGCCGGTATTCCATCCTCTTATCCGGGATATGATCTGTCAATCGGCGCAACCGGTGACAAGGTTCGTCAGCTTCAGGAGCAGTTAAATCGTATCGCACAGAATTATCCGTCCATACCAACTGTCGCCGCCGATGGCATCTATGGACCTGCCACAGCCGATGCCGTCAGACGCTTTCAGCAGATCTTCGACCTGCCCGTTACCGGCATCACCGACTACTCCACCTGGTACAAAGTCTCCCAAATCTACGTTGGCGTCACCAAGATAGCCGAGAATATCTGATCACCGAACGACAGAGAACCCTGCATACCCTTTATTCCGCAGAACACTCGCGTTCTATTTTTCACGTAACGGTACTAAACTCCTCACCTTCGGTGACTCGTTAAGAACCGACGTGAAAAAAGGTCTGCTCCATAAAGGTATGCAGGGTTCCCTGTCTGTCTATGATAAGATATAGTCTACTTCGATACTTGATTCCACTGACAGATCAAAAGTGCGTTGTTGCTTTTATATCATGGTATCTTGTTTTCATATCGTAAAAGATCGTATCTGGTTGTTCAGCAATCACTTTACCTTATAATTTAAAATGAGAACTGATATTACTATTATGAAGCAAGCCTGCCTGAGCGTTGGTACTTAGGCTGCGTCTTTTGCAGCCTTATGTACCACTACGTCGAAGGTAGAGCAGAAGCGTCTTGCGGAATAATATGTAATATCAGTTCTCATTTAATTGTCAACGCATCCCTCTTGCTGAACAACCAGATACGATCTTACATTACTGATCAAAGCAAGCTACTATCATATAAAGCAACAACGCACTTTTGATCGTCCCTCTTAATATGTATTGTGGTCGTCGTATTCGTTGTAGTCGTCGAGTTCATCGCGTTCATGATCCATGAACTCACGGCTGGAAACCTTCTTTTTGGTACGTTCATCTTCTACCATATTTGATAACATTTCCTTAACCTCTCTGGACTTCTTGATGTTCTTGATCTCGAAATCTCCCATTGTCTTATCTGCGGAACAGCATTTGATCGTTCCAAGTCCGCACATTCTCTGCCATAATTTACGTTCCAATGAAACATCCATGATGCGATAAAGTCGTACTTCATCTTCTTTCACACTGAAGAACCCCGTACTGATAAACAAACGATCCTCTGATAAGCTGTACTTTGTAAATGTCCATGGTAATCCGAAAAATATACGTTTACGATCCTTCCATATAATCTCTGCCATTTCAAAACCTCCCATATTTTTATAAATCTGTAAAAATACTAACACACCTCCCGCTAAAGTTCAACAAATGGATTTTATCATCCGGCTGTTTTCAGATTTCCGATTGCAACCTTTCCTCTTTTCCTGTAAACTAAAAGCATCATTTTATCGCGATCCGTTGTTTATGGCAGGGAGGTAAGAGCTGCATATGCTTAATATAGAAATTACTGAAACAAAAAACTTCGTTAAAAAACTTTTGATGGAACCGGTCTTTGACACATTTTTGCTGGTGGAAGCCTATGTCCGTTCCGACGTTTCTTATACGATCGACGGCAGACTGAATCCATCTTTTTTTGATACGGAAGAACTGGAAGAAATGACCTCAAAGACTTATACGACATGGGGGACTGTCAGACATCATATCTTCAATGTCATCAAGGGCAATAAACTCCCATTAAACTTCAAGATTGTGCTGATCTTATCGGACGCGAACATTAACCGGATCATTGAACAGAACCATCTGAATCTCACGACATCCGACATTGCAAATCTGTCTTTAAACATCTACTTTGACGGAGAAAAGATCTCGCTTACAACGATGGCATCCATGAACATTTTCTCCATGGATAAAACACTTGCAAACATCTGGGATGCAAATGTATCTGCTTTTTTTAAACAGAATCAGATCTTTTAACCACCTGTTACAGCATTCATTTCTAAATAAACCATAAAATATTTGTGAATTATTAGCACTCAACGTATTTGAGTGCTAATTTTGTCTTGACTTCTATTTTTTTCTGATTTATGATATCTGTTAGTGATAACACAGAACAGATAGGGCAGATATTTCTCTCATTACACATATATATATTTGCGTATTCCGATTTGTTCTGACAACTGGAATAATATAGAATTTATATAAGGAGATGCATTTTTTATGAAAAAAGGAAGTTTATCAATTAACAGCGAAAACATTTTCCCTGTCATCAAGAAATGGCTGTATTCCGACCATGATATCTTTGTCAGGGAATTAATCTCAAACGGCTGTGATGCTGTAACAAAATTAAAGAAATTATCTCTGATGGGCGAATTTGACGAACCGGATGAGCCTTATCGTATCGATGTGATCGCAAGCCCGGACAACAAGACCTTACAGTTTATTGATAATGGTATCGGTATGACTGCTGAAGAAGTCGAAAAGTATATTAATCAGATTGCATTTTCCGGTGCTGCTGCTTTCCTTGAGCAGTACAAGGACAAGGCAACAGAGGAACAGATCATCGGTCATTTCGGACTCGGTTTCTACTCCGCATTCATGGTTGCCGATAAGGTAACAATCGAATCCCTTTCCTACAAACAGGACGCAGAACCTGTATATTGGGAATGTGAGAACGGAACGGACTTCTCCATGGATAAAGGTGACAAAGAAACCAGAGGCACTGTTATCACCCTGTATCTGAATGAAGACAGCTATGAATTTGCAAATGAATACCGTATCAAAGAAGTAATCGACAAATACTGCTCTTTCATGCCTGTAGAGATCTACTTTACAAATGCAGATGCCCCTGCAAAAGATGAAGAAGAAAAGGCAACCAAAGCTGAAGCATCAGAAGAAGCTACTGCTGAAACCGATGAAACAAAGGATGCTGCCGAAAAGAAAGAAAAAGAAGCACCAAAGCCTTTAAATACTACAACACCTCTCTGGACCAAGCATCCAAATGACTGTACAGACGATGAATACAAAGACTTCTATCATAAAGTATTCCATGATTACAAAGATCCATTGTTCTGGATCCACCTGAACATGGACTATCCATTTAACCTGAAAGGAATCCTGTACTTCCCTAAGATCAATACCCAGTATGATAATCTGGAAGGAACGATCAAGTTGTATAACAACCAGGTATTCGTAGCTGATAATATCAAAGAAGTTATCCCTGAATTCCTGATGCTGTTAAAAGGTACCATCGACTGTCCGGATCTTCCGCTGAACGTATCCAGAAGTGCTCTGCAGAATGATGGATTTGTTAAGAAGATCTCCGATTACATCACAAAGAAGGTAGCCGATAAATTATCCGGTATGTATAAGGTTCACAGAGAAGATTATGAGAAATATTGGGATGACATCAACCCATTTATCAAATTCGGCTGCTTAAAGGATGAGAAATTCTTAGAGAAGATGAAAGACTTCTGTATCTACAAGAATCTGGAAGGCAAATACCTGACTCTGCCGGAATATCTGGAAGCCGGAAAAGAAAAATACGAAAACAAAGTCTTCTATGTTACGGATGAAGTTGCTCAGTCACAGTACATTAACATGTTCAAAGAGGAAGGCATGGATGCCCTGATCATGACACAGACGATTGACAGCCCATTTATCACGCTTCTGGAACAGAAAAATGAAAATGTACATTTCTACAGAATCGATGCAGATCTGTCCGATAATTTTGTAGATGAAGCATTATCCGAAGAAACAGCAAAGGATTATACCGACAAGCTGACCGAACTCTTCAAGAAAGCACTGGATGTCGAAAATATCACGATCAAGGTAGAAGCATTAAAGAATAAGGACTTATCTTCTATGCTGACCTTATCCGAAGAATCCAGACGTATGCAGGAAATGATGAAGATGTATGGTATGGCCGGTATGGGCATGGATCCTGCCATGTTCGGCGGCAAGGGTGAAACACTGGTACTAAATGCCAACAATAATCTGGTCAAATATGTCCTTGACAACCCGGATGGCGAGAACACTCCTACCATCTGCTGTCAGTTATATGATCTGGCAGTCCTTGCCAACAGACCATTATCTGCCGATGCCATGACCAAGTTCGTCGCAAGAAGCAACGAGATCTTAAGTATTCTGGCAAAATAAAACCTTGTAATTAAAATATATAACACGGGGATTGCCCCTATACAGACCATAAGCCCCATTATAATATGACATTTAGTGAAGGTTTCGTCGTGAAATGCATATTGCCAGTAAATACGAGCGCTTGTCTGAGCCAACGTTTAGTTGGCGAGTTAGCGCAGGAGTATTTACGAATCAGGCATATGCATTGAACAGAAACCGTAACGAGTCATTTATAATGGGGCTTATCGTCTGTATAGGGGCAATCCCTGTGTTTTGTATAATTATATGAAAGTATTATTTGGCCAAAATCTCAATTCCGTGCTCGGTCATAAGAAGGGTGTATTCCCACTGGGCAGATGGCTTGCCATCATCTGTACGGATCGTCCAGCCATCATCAGCATCCTGCCATACGTCAGGCACACCAAGATTGATCATCGGCTCGATCGTAAATGTCATGCTTGGAGCAATCACATAATCCTTGCCCGGCTGTCCGATATGGCTGACATACGGATCTTCATGGATATCAAGTCCAACACCATGTCCGCCGATCTCACGGACAACAGAATAGCCCTGCTCTTTGGCAAATGTATTGATCGCATATCCGATATCACCGATCGTTGAATATGGCTTACATACTTCTACTCCAAGATCCAGTGCTTTCTTTGTATCCTCTACCAGCTTCTTCCAGACCGGATCAACATCTCCGATCATGAACATACGGGATGAATCGCCAAAATATCCATTATATTTCGTTGTACAGTCAATGTTGACAATATCTCCATTTTTCAGGATTGTTTTCTCATCCGGTATACCATGACAGACAACATCGTTGATCGATATACAGACACTCTTCGGATATCCTTCATATCCAAGGCAGGCAGGTATTGCATTGATTGATTTCGTATATTCATAGATTCTTCGATCAAGCTCACCTGTAGATACTCCTTCTTTTACAAATGGAGTGATGAAATCAAGCACCTCTGTATTTACCTTGGATGCCACGCGGATTCCTTCGATCTGTTCCGGTGAACGCATCATTCTTCTCGTCGGGATCTTATATCCCTTTAGCTTCATTTCTTCCAGTTTGCTGTCGATGTTCAAATGGCAGGATTTGTATTTCTTTCCACTTCCGCACCAGCAGATATCATTTCTTCCTAGTTTCATTTTTCTACCAACCGTTTCTACTTTACGCCATAAATGTCATAATAAGCATCGATCGCAGCCTTTAACTTATCATCGATTATGACTTTTCCCTTATATTCTTTATTATATAAATGCTCTACAACCTCTGCCATTGTAACAATAGCAGTTGTCTGGATACCATATTCTTCCTGAATCTCTGTCAGTGCACTCTTCTTGCCCTGTCCACGCTCCATACGGTCAACAGAAACAACGAGTCCCATAACATCTACATCTCCCTGTGCCTTAATGATCGGCATAGTCTCCTGGATTGATGTTCCGGCTGTTGTTACATCTTCAATGATAACAACCTTATCACCATCTGAGATCGGGCTTCCGAGTAAGATCCCCTTATCTCCGTGATCCTTGATCTCTTTTCTGTTTGAGCAATATTTGATGTCTTCATCATACATTTCTGCAATCGACATGGTAGTTGCTACTGAAAGCGGAATTCCCTTGTATGCAGGTCCAAACAATACATCAAAATCAAGACCAAACGCACTGTTGATTGCTTCCGCATAGAACTCACCCAGTCTCTTTAACTGTGCCCCTGTTCTGTAAAATCCGGTATTTACAAAGAAAGGTGTTTTTCTTCCACTCTTTGTTGTAAAATCTCCAAATTTTAATACATTACAATCGATCATAAATTCAATGAATTCCTGTTTGTACTGTTCCATTTTTCTTTCATTCCTCCTTGATTTCAGACCATTTATGTACCCTTTAGTTAGGCATTTCGAACTCATTCTAGCACAAATGGTTTCGAAACACAAATGGTTAATTTTTTCTGTTCCATTTTGTATCTAATTGTTGTACAATAGCCAAAGGTCTATATTTTTCGACATACCTTTAGAACAATTCCGTCCTATATTACCATATTTACGAAAAAATATATACATTAGAAAGGAAATTTTATCAATATGAAGAAAAAAACAGCACTTTTTCTCTGTCTGATCCTGCTTATTTCCACTATCGGAACAGGATGCAGCAGCAAAAAAGACGCCATCCGATTCGGTGCGGCGGATATCGGCGGTATCTATTATACCTTTGCAAATGCTTATGCCGGTCTGGTCAACAATGATGCCCCTGATTACAGCATTGAAGCAAAGAAGACTGCCGGATCTGCGGCAAATCTACGACTGCTTGCCGACGGTTACATTGATCTCTGTATTGCACAAAATGATATGATTGACGACGCAGTAAATGGAACAGGCACATTTGCGGGAAAATCGATCAGTGGATATTCCGCTATCGCCTCTCTGTATCCGGAAGCCTGCCAGATCATTGTAAAAAAAGATTCAAACATCAAGTCTCTCGATGACCTGACCGGAAAAACCATAAGCATCGGAGCATCCGATTCCGGTACGGAACGAAATGCAAAACAGATCCTTGAAGTTGCCGGTCTGAATAACGATCTGGTCAAAACCACAAACCTTGACTATATCGATGCTGCCGAAAGCCTGGTTTCCGGTGAAATTGATGCTTTCTTTGTTACAGCAGGCATTCAGACCACGGTCATTGAAGAGCTGACAAGAACCTGTGATATCCGTTTGATCGGACTTAACGACAGTTGTAAAAATAAGCTATTGTCTGCTTATTCGTATTACTCCGATTTTACCATTCCCGCAAATACCTATTCCGGTCAGACCGAGGATGTATCAACGGTCTGTGTGCAGGCTGTCATGCTTGCAGATAACGACTTATCGAAGGATATTGTAGAAGATCTTACGAGGCTGCTGTTTGAACATGCAAATGATCTGCAATATTCACTTTCGATCGATATGCAGTTAAATGAACAGGCAGCAACAAAGGGCATCACGATCCCATTTCACAAAGGGGCTGCTGCTTACTACAAAGAAAAAGGGATTACCGTTGATGTACGATAATTTCTGAACATAAGAAAGGGTAATTATGAAAATTCAATTAGATATGTATCAGACACTTGCGATTGCCGTCCTTGTGTTGATGCTTGGAACATTTTTGAAAAAAAGAATCTTCTTTCTGGAAAAATTCTGTATACCTTCTCCTGTTATAGGCGGACTCTTATTTGCAATTTTCACCTGCATCTGTTACAGTACGGGATTGGCAGAATTTTCCTTTGATGATACCCTACGGGAAGTCTGTATGGTATTCTTCTTTACCTCTGTAGGTTTTCAGGCAAATCTGAAGGTCTTAAAGAGCGGTGGCAAATCACTGGCGGTCTTTCTGGGACTTGTTATTGCTCTGATCGTACTTCAAAACCTACTCGCTGTCGGCATGTCCAGGATCCTTGGACTTGACCCTCTGATCGGTATGTGTACCGGATCAATCCCAATGGTCGGCGGACACGGAACCGCAGGTGCCTTCGGTCCGGTTCTGGAAGACTTTGACATATCCGGTGCAACCACAATCTGTACTGCAGCTGCAACCTTTGGTTTGATCGCCGGAAGTCTGATCGGCGGTCCACTCGGAAAACGATTGATTGAGAAGAAGAATCTGTTAGAAACGGTTGTGCCTGAAGATGACAGCCTTTTGATCGAAGAAGAAAAGAAACATGAACGTCATACAAATATGTATGCAGCCGCTGTTTTTCAATTGATCCTTGCAATAGGACTCGGAACGATATTCTCATGGTTACTGACAAAAACCGGGTTAACTTTTCCAATCTACATCGGTGCTATGATCGCAGCCGCACTGATTCGAAATATCGGTGAATATTCCGGTAAGTTCACGATTCATATGGGTGAGATCAACGACCTTGGCGGTATTGCTCTCTCCCTGTTCCTCGGTATTGCAATGATCACATTAAAACTATGGCAGCTTGCATCTCTCGCTCTTCCATTATTTATCCTGCTGACCAGTCAGGTTATTCTGATCTGTCTGTTCACATACTTTGTTGAATTCAACATCATGGGACGTGACTACGATGCTGCTGTTCTGGTTGCCGGAACCTGTGGTTTTGGAATGGGGGCAACACCAAATGCCATGGCAAATATGCAGGCGATCTGTGATAAATATTCGCCATCCGTAAAAGCCTATCTCCTGATTCCGCTTGTTGGCAGTTTATTTGCAGACTTTATCAACAGCCTTGTTATTACATTCTTCATCAACCTGTTATAAAAGGAGGATATTCTCATGTTCGGACATAGAAAAAATAAGAAAAAAGATTATAATCTGACTTACGACAATCTCGCAATTCCTGAAATTCATACGCAGTCAGACTCGGATTCGAATGACGCTGACGCTTCGAATCCTGTACATACAAAATCTTCCGAGGAGGAAGCGAACATCTCCTATGATGTGGCCATCCCAGAAGTTCATATCAGGAAAAAAAAATAAAAAACTCCCTACAGACAGCATATATATTTTATGTAGCAGACCTATCTGAACGTCGGTTCTTAACGAATCACTGTAAAGTGATGAGTTTAGCACCGCTACGTGAAGATAGAACGAAAGTGTTCTGCGAAATAAAGATATATATGTCGTCTACAGGGAGTCTTTTATTTATTCTTCTCTTTTCATATAGACCTGCTCAAAGGATTCGATATTCACAGGCTTGCTGTACAGATAGCCCTGAATATGGTTGCATCCCATTTCCTTCAGGTATTCTGCCTGTTTCTTGGTCTCTACTCCTTCCGCAATACATTCCACTCCAAGATCTGTGCACATCTCAACCAGATGTCTTAAAATCGTTCTGCTAGCTATATTCTTGTCTATATTATAAACCATACTCCGATCCAGCTTGATCACATCAAACTTCATAGAAGAAAGAATCGATACATTGGAATATTTTGTTCCAAAGTCATCCATGGCAATCCTGAAACCTGCAGTATGCAGTTTATTTGCAATTCTGGTAACCATCTCATGTTCCATCTCACCAACTGACTCTGTAATCTCGATCTCGATCATATCCTTTGGGACTCCATAAGATTCAACAATCGCATTGATACGCTCCGGCATATCTTCTTCCAACAGAGATATTCTGGAAAAATTACAGGAGATCGGGATCAGATTATACCCTTCTTTTTTCCAACGTATAAGCATTTTACATACATTTTCAAGCACAAAAAGATCCATATACTTTATATTTCTGCTTTTTTCCAGACGATCGATCACATTTGCGAGGTTATCCGGTTTGGCATATCTCACCAGTGCTTCCGCACCATAACAATGATCATTCGAATAGTCCACCTTCGGCTGTAAATACACAAAGAACATTCCGTCTTCAATGTCTTTTTTTACAAGCTCTCTCGTTAATGTACTCCATTTATAAGAATGTTCATCCTTCTGATCGTACCACTTCTGTTTCTCCATATAGAGCATATCATACGCATGGTTTTCCATCCGCTTGATATCTTTCTCATAATCATCCCATACATATCCGATACATGCCGTAAAATCGCCAATCTTAATCTGACCTTTCAATGCACGAACCTGATCCAGAAAATCACACTGTGAAATATTCTCACAAATTACAGCAAAATCATCATCTCCAATCCGATAAATACAGGATTTCGGAAATACCTTATCTAACAGTCGGTAATAATCGATCATCAGATTATCAACAAAGAACTGTCCAAATTCATCAAATATGTTACGCACTTCATTGATATCAATAATCACTATACCCACTGATTCCAGATTCTGTCTGCGGTTTATGTAATCCATATAGCAGATACGATTATATGCTCCCGTTATACGATCATGCGTTACTTCATAATTTCGTTCTTCTGCAAGTGCCCGGCTGACAATATCATTTCCAATATACAAGGATAAAAGATTCATAAGCTTCAGGTCGCCACTGTGAAGCTGCGGATTAAAGATAATGATCCTTCCAATAATCTCAGACTTATTGTCTTTGATCGGGACAGAATACATTGACCATATCCTGTTTTCCAAAAAAAACGAATACAGATCCGAAGTTTTGTATGGGTAGTCCGGAATATGATTAATGATCAGTGCACCTTTTTTGCTCGATATACTCTGCAGTTCCCTCCGGACAGTTTCTTTATAAAAGATCTCTAGTTTTTTCCCAAACGAATTACTATTTGCTGATTTCCATTCATGATATTCACATAACTTATTGGAATCACATTCCACCAGGCAAGCATGTTTTGCGCCATAGTATTCTCCAAGTGTTTCTAACAGTTTGCTGTAATTTAAGGAATGCTCTCCTCCTGTAGAAATCTGTGTAATACTGGATACCAACGCATCCTCAATATCATAACGGTTAGAAAGAACCTGTGTTACTTTATCGGCATCAGAAATATCAACAGCCATCTCCATACGACACTTTCTTCCATGCCAGTTTACAATCCTGTCTTTTAAAACATATTCTTTTCCGTTATTGAGATTCTTATGATGCGAGATAAAACTCTTCTCCGTTGATAATAGCTTATTCGTACAGAAGCTGCACGGAAGATCCATACCCTGAAGCACCTTATAACAATGCTTGTCAATATAAGAAGTATCATCTTCAGCCAGACCGACACCAAGCTTGGCTGCCTTATTCATATATTGCAGCTTATAAGAATTCATCTCCGTTACATATACAACATCCGAGATATCATCCAACAGATAATCCTCTTCATCCGAATAACTGCTGAACTTGGAATTTAATACCGGTTTAGCTTCATCCATCTTCTCACAGAAAAGCATACAGCGGTCTTTGCCCTGCCGTTTGGAATAATATAACGCCTGATCTGCTTTATAATATAAAGAATCGAATTTCAACGACTTTGATATAGTATCAACTGCAATACCGATCGATGCCGAGTGCTCTGCCTTACATTTAATCGCACGAATTCCTTTATTAAGTGTCTTCGCAACCATGTATGCCGTATCTTCATCGACTACATCCGGAATAAACATAGAAAATTCATCTCCGCCGAGACGGCCACTAAATCCACCATATGTATTTGCAACACTTTCCAGAACAACTGCTGTGTCACACAACAAATCATCCCCGGCATAATGTCCCAGTGCATCATTTACTAATTTAAAATCATCCAGATCGATCATATAGAGTGCACACAGCGTCTCATCAAATTCCGCAAGGAACCTGGATACTTTAGACACAAAGGTGCTATGATTATAAACCCCTGTAAGAGAATCTCGTTCCGCACGTAGAATCAATTCCTGACTCTGCAGCTTCTCTTCATGAATCGAATACAATTTACCTACAATCTTTTTTACCACACCATTTGTATCAGCAACGCTGACAAGCGTTGCACGATGCCAGAGATACATACCATTACCGATAAAATCGACCCTGATTTCAACGGTTTCGGTATCCTTAACAGCTGTCAGTTCAGCCAATACATCTGATACCGTTTTTTTGTCTTCCGAATAGATCAACTGACACTGAGCAAGGTTTGCAGCAAAATCTTTATCATCAAAAACAGTCATGGTTCTGCCGTCCATATACTTAGATATAACCATGCTGTCATCTTCTACCGTATAGGAAAACAAGAGTTCATCACTTCCCTGCGCCACTAACTTCAGCATCTCGGTCTGTGCACTCTTTTCCAGTTCTTCTTTCTTTTTATCCGTAATATCTACACAGACAGCGCATATGGAAAAAACGCTTTTTCTTGCCGCAAGAAGCGACAGGCATACCTGCACCCAATAATATGATTCCGGATTATTTTTATTAATAAAGCGATATTCACCAATTGTCATCTTATTTGACAACAAGGTCTCCTTAATCTGTCGTTTCAGTTCTTTCCGATCTTCTTCAAATGCCAGATTGATATATTCATTTCCTTCTGTACCAAGCTGACCTTTTTTCAGGTCGAACATCTTATAAAAGCTCTCACTGATATATTCTACTGTGATCTTCTTATTTCCGATATCAAATACTCCGACACCGCCCGCCAGATTATTGAGAATAGACTCCAGCATACGGTTCTTATCCGCTAATTCCATATTTAGTTCAGAATTGATATCGGTCAGATTTTCAAGCTGCTTCGACAACTTCTTGGTATTTGTTATATCTGTAATAAGGATCTCCCCGCACATTTCTCCTTCTTCCGACTGAAATGCCCTCCCAAAACAAAATACATATATAATTTCACCATTTTTCTTTTTCAACCGATGTCCCAGATATGCTTCTCCCCGGCTCGACATCTTTGCATAGATGATCTTTGTATAATCCTCCCAATCTTCATTCAGCATAATATCCTTTACATGAAGCTGTAAGCGCTCTACATCTTCCGCGGAATAACCAAGGATCTGTTCAAATCCCTCATCTACCTTTAGAATCTTCATATCTCTGATACGTGCCTGATATCTGGAATATATAATTTCTTCAAATTGTTTTTCCATAACCAACTAACTGCCTCCCCAATACATCCTATAAAGCAGACAACCCAATATCTTTTATTTTACACACCCAATCAACTCATTTATATCATCAATCTGATTCTCGATCAGATACTTCTCAATTCCATCTGTAATCTCCACTGTTGCATATGGATTATTGAAGTTTGCTGTGCCAACTGCAATTGCCGATGCACCTGCCATGATCATTTCGAGAGCATCCTCAGTCGTAGCGATACCGCCCATGCCTATGATCGGAAGCTTGACAGCATTTGCGACCTGATACACCATCCGTACTGCGATCGGATGGATCGCGGGACCTGATACACCGGCAGTCTTATTCTTTACAGCAAATGTACGACGCTTAACATCAATCTTCATGCCTGTAAGTGTATTAATAAGTGACAGCGCATCTGCTCCGCCTGCTTCCGCAGCTCTTGCCATCTCAGTAATATCTGTAACATTCGGACTGAGCTTCATGATCACCGGCTGCTTTGCAACCTTCTTTACTGCTTGTGTTATATCATAAAGAGCTTCCGGCTTCTGACCAAATGCAATTCCTCCCTCTTTTACATTCGGGCAGGATACATTCATCTCAAGCATATCAATATCTGTATCTGCCAGCCGTTCTACGACATCTATATAATCTTCCTTTGACTTTCCGCATACATTTACGATCACTTTTGTATCATATTTTGCAAGGAACGGAAGATCTCTTTTTATAAAAGTATCAATACCCGGATTTTGAAGTCCGATGGCATTCATCATTCCGCCATATGTCTCTGCAATTCTGGGTGTCGGATTGCCCGGCCACGGAACATTTGCCACACCCTTTGTCGTAACTGCTCCCAGACGGTTCAGATCGACAAATTCCGAATACTCCATACCTGAACCAAATGTACCGGATGCAACTGTAATTGGATTCTTCCATTCTACTCCTGCGATGCTTACCGCCATATTTACTTTACTCATTACAGTTCCACCTCCTCAGCATAAAAGACAGGACCATCTGCACAGATCCTTGCATTGTGTACCTTTGAATGCTCGTCCACATTCTTTGTCTGACAGACGCAGGCAAGACAGGCACCTACACCACATGCCATCTTTTCTTCCAATGAAATCTCACAACGGATATTCTGCTCTGCCGCATACTGTTTGATTCCGCGAAGCATCGGAGTCGGACCACAGGCATATATGATATCACCGGTTACCGCGCATGCTTTGATCGCATCTATTACGTTTCCCTTTGTTCCATGCATTCCATCTTCGGAAGACAGATACACGGTACCATATGGTTCAAATTCTTCATTTAAGAAAAGCTCATCCCGGTATCCAAGTACGATGGACTTCTCACAGTCCAGCTCCTTTGCAAGCTGCAGCATCGGCGGAATACCGATTCCTCCACCGATCAGAATTGCTTTTCCAGACTCCTTCATAAAGCCATTTCCAAGCGGACCAAGAATATCAACCGTATCTCCTGCCTGTAATTTTGAGAACTCATTTGTTCCCTTTCCTGCGATACGATATACCAGACGAAGCGTACCTGCTTCTTTATCAATTCCACATAAACTGATTGGTCTTGGAAGCATACGGCTTCCATCCTTTGAATATACAGAAACAAACTGACCTGCAACCGCCTGCGATGCAATCTCTCCTGCTTTCAGGATCAGACTGTATATATCTGTTGCTATACAGGTCTGGCTCACAACCTCTGCTGTTATCTTTACTTTTCCCATGTATCTATGTCCTCCCGTGATCTCTTCCATATGATCTGTACGCCTCCACTATCACCACACATCGTGTACTGCATACTGTTTTTCTGATAAATCCGATATTTATAATACGCTGTTGATATCTTCGATCATATCAACAACTGCCTGACGGGAAGCATCTGCATAATTTGCTTCGCCAAATGAAGCATATTTCTCCTGCTTGTATGCTGCAATGATCCCTCTGGATGAATTTACGATCGCACCAAGTCCGTCTTCATTGAAATAATGTACCAGATCAGCAGCCTTACCGCCCTGTGCTCCGTAGCCCGGAACAAGAATAAATGACTTCGGCATGATCTTACGAAGTACCTTACCCATCTCTGGATACGTTGCTCCTACAACAGCACCGACACTGCTGTAACCGCTCTCACCGATCGTATCTTTGCCCCATTCATTAACCATAGCGCCAACCAGCTCATATAACGGCTTGCCATCGATCAGACGATCCTGGAATTCACCGGATGAAGGATTTGATGTCTTGACCAGTACAAAGATTCCCTTCTTCTCTTCCTTACATACATCTACAAAAGGCTTGATTCCATCGGTACCAAGATATGGATTTACAGTTGCAAAATCTTCACCAAATACGGAATATGTCTTACTTCCGACCGCAACCTTTCCAAGATGTCCGACTGCATATGCTGCAGATGTTGATCCGATATCGCCTCTTTTAATATCTGCGATCACAACCAGATCCTTTGACTTACAATAATCAACCGTCTTCTGGAATACCTTTAAGCCCTCGATACCAAACTGCTCATACATAGCAATCTGCGGCTTAACAGCAGGGATCAGATCATGAACTGCGTCCACAATACCCTTATTGTACTGCCAGATGGCTTCCGCTGCGCCCTCTAAAGTCTCACCATATTCATCAAATGCTGTCTTCTTTATATATTCCGGCACATAGGAAAGCATCGGATCCAGTCCAACAACGATCGGTGCCTTTGTCTCTTTGATTTTTTTTACTAATTTGTCTATCATGTCTTTTCTCCCTTATATATAAAAATTTATTGTTCACAAAAATAGCTTCCAAGTATCTTAAATGTCTCTGTTTCATTTATCAACTGGAATACAAGTGCCTGGATCTCTTTCTGAAGCAGGTTCCCGTTTAGCTCGATATAAAACCGATAATTCCATTCTCCTCCACGGAACGGCACCGAATGGATCTCGGTCAGATTCACGCCATAATCGGATATCATCGATAACACACTCGCCAGACTTCCGCTCTTATTCTTACAGACAAAGACGAACTTTAACCGGTTATGCTCCGGCAGAACTACCAGTTGTTTTCCGAATGTAACGACCTTCTTCCGGTGTCCCTCGTCCAATACCTCATCGCACCTGTAAATATAGAAATCATTCATGGTAAGTGCCTCATGCAGCGAATCCGACACACCATAGCTGATATCCTCAAATATACCCATTCCGGCATCTGCTTCATCCTTCCGGATCAGCTCCATGACCTGTTCATAATCACTGACTGTATTTACCAGATCTCTGGAATAGCCCTGACATATGTAAAGTTCATGCTTCAGCATGGCAAGCTTCTTTACCTTCGGTTCCTCCGTCACAAACGATACATCCAGACAATTACGAAGTTCTAATGTTCTCCCATACTGATACTTTCTGCTGACCTCCATAATACGCTTGATCAGTGCCGTATATTCTTTCTTGATGCTGTCGTCTACATCCCCGGTCAGCTTCGTTATGATCGCTTCTTCCCGATCCGGCTTATATATAGCATCCTCTGATTCTGCCTTTACCCTTGCGACCTGATCTGCAAGTATCATTCGTTCCTTAAACAGCACCTTGATCTGCTTATCAACCACGTCGATCTGCTTTCTAACTTCCTCTAATGTCATTTCTCCGGCTCCTTTTGGCATAACATATATTCATTAATATATCATTTTTTCAGCGTGAAGTAAACCGCTGCACACGGAAATGGTCGAAGTCCTGCGTCAGTTTTTCAAAACGGGACAAATAGCAGAGCGACAAATGCTGCAACTAACAGCACTCCCAAAAGTACTCCACAAATGATCTTCCATTTCGTATTCTTAGACAGAATCATACATATTAGAACAATCAACACTCCTGCCATATCGATCCCGACATCGATCATTTTTCCGCTCCTGCCCGGAACCAATAACTGATGCATCTCATCCGAACATGCATATAATAACGAAATTAAGACAGCTATGCTTCTGTTATAAAATCTGCTCTGGCTCATGGATATCTTCACCGTTGCCAGATATGAAAGTAAGAACAGGATCGCATATTCTGTCATATGTGCAGCCTTTCTTATAACAAGCTCCAGAATATCCTGTAGATTCTGCATCTCCTGTGGTGAATCCTGCCGTACCTTTTCCAAGAGATCAGTTATAAACAAACTGATCTTCCCACTCTGTCCGGAGGATTCCTGTCCGGTCTTTCCTGACATATAGAATATAAATATCATCCATGTGATAACCGGAATCAGATACAGGAAACGTTTTTTACTGTCTGCTGTATTGTGTTTTCTTTTTGCTGATGATGCCATGCTGTTTGCAGATCTGTCTGTATTTTTATTTGCTTTTCTATTTGTTGTTCTTGATCCGCCTGAATTTTTATCTTTGTTTATATTTGTGGATTTTACTTTATTTGTTGAATAATTCTTCTGCATCTCTGTCCGAATCCTTTTCTGATCTGTTTATTTTACTCATTCTTTATTCTTTTACCTTACTGTTCTTTCATTTTGCCATTTCTTCTCCCGTGTTTTTCTGAAATAATTTACTCTGGGCAAATTATCCAAAAAATAATATTCAGACATCCCGCATACCTTTATAATAGCTGCTTTTTTTCAGCAGATTTCACATTGTCGAAAACTGGCGGATTTGATAAAATTTCAAAAGAGCGTAACTTGTACTCTATTGTACTACAAAAAGAAGATTTTTGCTCACAAAAACAAAAATGGGAGGACATTACATGTTTAAAAACAATTCAAAAAGAAAGAGACTTTCAGATCTCCTTATTCCCGGCATTATATTCGCAGTCATTGGTGCTGTATTTGCCTTTCAGGGGATTCGTGATTACAACAATCTGAACGGCGATCTTCTCAATCTAAATACTGCATCAGTAAGCGATCTGGCTGATGACAAATATGTAGAGATCAATGTTGAATATGCCAATTATTCATTCTGTGAAAATGTCGAAACTACCAATTACGTATTCAAACGAACTACAGAACAATATTATCTGATCAATGCACTTGAAAATAATGATTACTATCTCGGATTGAATGTCTCAGAATCAAAGAAAGATGATCTTGAAAAATTATCGGACTATACCTGGTATCATTCAGATACCAATCCGGGACCATTGCACTATACCGGAAAGCTATGCAAATCAAACAATGAAATCATGGGGTATATGAGAGATTTTGTCTATGACATGTACGCATCCTCCTATGACATCACCCTTACCTCTGAAGACAAAACACTGCTGGATTCCTATATGCAGCCATACTACATCAAGGTCATGACAAAAGAAGGATGCCGCACATCTATTATCATCGGACTTGTATTCTTTGTCATCGGAATCCTGCTCGCTGTATTTGCTTTCATCAGACATAAGAATATGGTCTATACACCGGAGATCCCGACAACACCTTATCCGGATGCATATGGTGATCCAAATGCTCCTAATATGAATACCGGTATGAACTATACAGATTCCGGCGTACAGAATCCGGGTATGAACTATACTGGTTCCGGCGTACAGAATCCGGGTATGAATGATACATACAGCCCTTATAATGGAACAATGCAGTATGGTGATCAGGCATATACAAATACAAATCCTGAAACCTCTGAGCCAACCACTCCATTCTCAAACACAGATGGCACAAATACAGATACTGCAAGTGGCTTAGATCCTAACACCTTTAGCGGCAATGGCAATTCATCTTTTAAATTAAAAGATTAATCAATATTATAAATATAATCTCTATATTTAAAAGAAAAATTCAATAGAAAAATAATATCGAACGAACTTCTAAAAGAGGTTGATTCCGTATAATAAAAATCCGACTGTCAAAAAATTCTGACAGCCGGATTTTTTATTAGAGTGTATTATATATTTACTTCATAATTACTTTGCCGTGCCATTTCTCATGCACGCTCATTCATAGAATGATTAACCGAAGTATCTCTTTAAGAGACCTTCAAATGCCTTTCCATGTCTTGCCTCATCTCTTGCCATCTCATGAACAGTGTCATGGATCGCATCCAGATTCAGTGCCTTTGCACGTTTTGCAAGATCTGTCTTACCGGCAGTTGCACCATGCTCTGCTTCAACTCTCATCTCAAGGTTCTTCTTTGTTGAATCTGTAACTACTTCACCAAGAAGCTCTGCAAACTTAGCTGCATGCTCTGCTTCTTCATAAGCTGCTTTCTCCCAGTAGTTACCAATCTCAGGATAGCCTTCTCTGAATGCTACACGAGCCATTGCAAGGTACATACCAACTTCTGAACATTCGCCCTGGAAGTTTGCTCTTAAATCTTCCATGATATCTTCCGGTGCACCCTGTGCTACACCTACAACATGCTCAGCTGCCCATGTCTTATCATCACCCTGTTTGATGAACTTCTCAGCAGGTGCCTTACATACAGGGCACTGTGCAGGAGCTTCTTCTCCTTCATATACATATCCACATACACTACATACAAACTTTGCCATAATTAAAATCTCCTTTGCTTTTTACTATTATATCTTATTGAGAAACGTTATCAATTTCTATGATTCTATTTTACACAATTTTTGATAAATGTCAATAGTTATTAGGAATGATTCTCAATTATTTTTTTATTTATTTAATCAGCCTTTGTCCTGTCTATCCTTATTCTGTAAGAAGCTGTTTATCTGTGTTCTCCAAGGAAAAACAATGCCAGTGTTCCGGGACCTGAGTGTGCTCCGATCACCGGACCGACATAGGATATCGTGATCCTGTCATTTCCGAACCTCTCTTTAATAATAGAAGCAAGTTTCTCTGCATCTTCTATACAGTCACCATGACTGATAAAGATATCCTGGTTTTCCGGATGTACTGCCAGCTTCTCCATCCGATTTACAAGTTCTGTGATTGCTGCCTTCCGTCCTCTGACCTTACTTACATTGATCAGATGGCCCTCGTCATCCACATGCAGGATCGGCTTGATCGACAGCATCGTTCCAACCGTTGCTGTCACACCTGATATACGGCCTCCTCTTTTTAAAAAGAAAAGATCGTCTACTGTAAACCAATGGCATAGCTTTAACTTGATATCTTCTATATACTGTGCATTCTCCTCCAGACTTTTTCCTGCATCTTTTGCCTGACATGCTTTGTATACCAAAAGTCCCTGTCCCATAGATGCCGCAAGGGTATCAACACTGATCATCTTTCGTTCCGGATACTCCTCCATTAATTCCTGACCGGCCATATACACGGTCTGATAAGTAGAACTAAGTCCGGATGAAAAGCCCAGATATAAGATATCTTTCTTCTGATTAAATAAAGCTTCTATTGCCTCCGATGCCTGCGAGATATTCGCTGCAGAAGTCTTGATATTTGCCCCATTCCTTAATTTGCTATATACTTTCCCAATATCTGCCTGATCATTATGAAAGCTTCCCTCCCCCTCAACAATAAAATCAAGCTGTAAGATCTCCAGTTGATATTTCTTCACGATATCATCCGGCAGATCACAGGATGAATCTGTCAATATAACATAATCATTCATTTTAACATCCTCCATTACCATTTTATGGCAAATATGGTTTTTAAAACCACATGATATATTTTACCAAATCGCTATGTAAAGTATACCACACCTTATAAACAGGCACAACAAAAAGGTGCTGACATATAATCTCTTCTGATATATATATCAACACCTTTTCATTAATTCTATATTTTAATTATCTGTATGTTACCATTAAAGACTCTGTAAGTCCTGTACTCTTCTGATACATAGTAACGAACACATCTGCATATTTCTTGTTCAATGTGATTTTCTTGGAAAAACTGGATTTATTTACATCGTAATGTTTACTCTTACCATTATATACACTTACTGATTTAATCGTCCATCCCTTTTTAGCCTTTATGTTCAGTGCCTTCTTTGATACCTTTTTTGAAATATAGATATAATCATTTTTCGCAAATTTCGAAGTATATTTCTTGCTTCCAATCTTGATTGAACTTACAGGATTGGTATATTTCTTTACAGTAAATGTAGTTTTCAGCTTAACACCCTTTACTGTACATGTAATAGTTGCCTTACCGGCCTTCTTTCCATAGTCTACACGAATATATCCGTCTTTTGCCGATACCTTCATATCTTTGTTTGAACATTTTAACTTTTTGATCTGAGATGCCTTTGTACATCCCATAATACTGATAACACCAGCTACCTGAGTTACACGATCCGGCTTATAGGAAACAACTCTGTCACTATACGGGTTAATATACACAGTCTTACTGGTTGCGGCACTTACATCCTTCATGCTTGTTGCAGGTACTGCTAATAATGTGAATACCATTGCAAGGGCTAAAAATGCAGCTAATAATCTCTTTGTTGCTTTTTTCATTTTTCTACTACCTCCATAAAATCATCTTTTATCCGGCGGCATTCTGACCTCTCATCTGTATGCCCCAAATTTAGTTTTATTTTATACTATTTTCCATTTTTTTGCAATAGGCTCAACGCATTTTAATCCTAAATTAATGTACCCTATTCATCTTCTCCATACCATTTAAAGAAACGTTTTGCATACTTCTCTGCCTTGTTCCTTGAGAAATTAAATCCACGGATCGCACCTTTTTCTTTATAGGTATCCCGGATTCCATTAAAATACCATTCCATTCTGTCATACGAGAAGCCCTTGATATCCTTATAATTATTATATTTGTTATAATAATCGTCGTATTGGTAGTTATCGTACTCGTAGTAATCATCATCCTGTCCCATCATATAGTTATCTACAATGAACTCATATACTTCTTCCGCTCCGTCTGCACCGAGTGATGTCACATACCGGAAATCCACTTCCTTTGGATCCTGATTTTCCAGATTATATCTGGCAACCAGATAAGCCGGTCGAAGGAACGATACGATGATATATACAGTAACGATCACAAACATCGAATAACGCACCAGTGGAAAACGGTCAGTATAAATTCTGACGATCACTCCTGCAAGTACCACAGCAAGAACAGCCAGTGCTGCAAATACCAGAATCCTCATATAAGTAAGATCATATGCTTTGATATACATTGTCATACGAAGTGCCGAAGATGCGATCATCACATAGGTACAGGCCGACATAATAGTCAGTACGATATTAAGCACCGTACTTTTACTGAAAATTGCATGACAGATCAATACCAGTATCACGTTCAGCACCGATACGAACATAAGCTGGAAGAATCCCTGTCTGGCATATTCCGCATAAGTCATATCATCCGGCAATGACATATTATTTGTAAACAGATAAAGGATCTGGATCACTGAAAACAACAGATATACCAGGGTAAGAAGCCCCATTGCCGTGATCGCAATGATCGGTTCATGTGTTCCTTCTTTTGTCTGTCTGTGATGTCTGCTTCCAAATGGTGCTGACACAATGATACCATATGTAAATAACAATGCCACAAATGCAAATACAAGAAACCAGATTGCATCCCACGACAGGAAAATATTTCCAAGTAATGTTTCAACTGCATCTCCAAAGATCTGATCTGCACTGGAAAGCAGGCTGATCATTACGAACAGCAATGGAATCGCAACGACAACACCGATCAGAATATAGACAAATTTCGCACGTTTTCTTGCATTTTCATGTTCTCTGTTATATTGTCTGTAGTCTGAGAAAAACCGGTCAAAACAGGTAAACGGCTCTGCCATCTTCTCGATAACCGTAAGACCATATTCGATAAATCCCATGTTTTTAAGATCATCAAAATACCGGAGAAGTCCTGCACACACAAGGAATAAAATGCAAAGATGATCCAAAACGATCAAAAATGAATCATCGGTCCTGCACACTGAGATTCCGAGAAGAAGGATACCAACATAATATGGAATCAGCTTTGCCTGCTTTCCAAACAGCTTACCAAATGATAACTGCTCTCCACCGTTTAACGGCAGATTCTTCTCATGACGCATGATACTGAAGCTCATAAACAAAACGGTCATAACCGCCATGAATACAGCACAGATACTTGCGTAATTTCGATACATCAGCACACTATAGATCATGGCATAACCAAACGCAAAACCGCCAAAGATCTCAAAACGCTCCGGAGACACTCCCGGTCTTGATCTTCTCGGCTTATAATTGTAATTTGACTGCCATCCAAAATTTGGTGGTGTGTTAAAATTCTGCTGTCCTC
>ULXZ01041943.1_pt1 | contig 132039 bp, 131 predicted proteins | sample 1961701 | NCBI WGS metagenome assembly ULXZ01 (sample SAMEA4835850, study PRJEB28245) | human gut metagenome | biome: gut microbiome; material: fecal sample | place: Denmark | collected 2008 | reverse complement strand
CTCTTTCCGTATTCTCCCGTCTCAAATGTTTCTAATACATATCCAAATTCATCTTCTTCGCCTAATGCAAACCTTATTATTACTTCTTTATCTTTGTCAAACTTATTTAATTTTTCTATCAATTCTTTAACTTTCATAACTTTACTCCTTTACCACTAATCCTGCTTGGATTAAATCTTGTGTATATTCTTTTATTTTTTCTTCTTCTCCGCTATACCCTATATAATCTCCCCAGTTGCTATTTTTTCTTTTTTTAAATACTAAAATTTTTCTATCAAAAATGTTTATCTGAACTTGATAATCTTTTTCATATTTTCTGTAATAATTATCATATTCTAATAATTCGTATCCGATATTTTTCAAGTTCTTTTAAATCTACATCATCTCTTATTTTAAACATATCTATTCTCCTCCTCTGCTTTATTTTCAAAGTATCGTTTTATTTGATTATCTGTATCATCAAAATATTTACCTTCATAACTCCAATGTGGTTCTCCAGATATTAAATTTAAGAATTGATTACATTTGTGTTCTTGACCTTGATTGAATAAATCTACATCATGTTTTTCGTCTCGTCTAACTCTTTTACAAAATGCTTTAAATTGTCTACATTCTTTTTCGTATTCATTTATTATCTTATCTTTCTTTTTTAAATCTTCTATTACATTAAGATAATCATTTTTATATTGATATTCTAATTTTGTATGTAATTTTAATGATTTATCTTTTTCTTCTATTTCTGCTTTTTGGTTTTCTAATAAATTTAAAACTGTTTCTATTGCGTTATTTACTTTGTCTGCTTCATCAACAATATAATTATTTTGTTCAATCATTCCACATAAAAAGAATTTTATATCTATTCTTCTTAATATTTCTATTGCTTCTTTATTGTTCATTTTCTCCTCCTACTTTATAGCAATTAGCCATATAAATTTCTTTTGTTAGTATTGTTTTTATGTCTTTTAATTTAACTTCATCATGTCCATTGTCAAAACTAGCAACATTATTATTTTTGCCTAGCCCTTTATATATTACTTTTATTCCGTTTACAATATCTCCAAATTCTATTAAGTCTATTAGCTGTTTACTGTGTTTTACTATATAGTCTAAAATTGTCCATAATCCATTATCTAATATATATATTGTTTGATATAATTCTGTGTCTTTATTAAGTCCTAATCTTATTTCAACTACCTTTCCTATATTTCCTTTATTAGTTCTCACATATTCGTTTACTTCTATCTCATTTCTATCTGCTTTGTTCATCTTCCTTGTAGCCTTTAATTCTTCTTCATCTAAATCAAATGCCATTATATTTCCTCCCTTGTAATAATTTTCAAATTTAAATCTGGATACTTATACTCAAATAATTTCTGCTTAATCTTAAATGTCTCTGTTTTCATTCCTTTTGTGTCTTCTACAATTGTTTGTCCATTTTCCTCGTAAACAAAATCTGCTATGTATTCTATTTTTCTATGTGTCTTGCCATTTTTCTTGAATCCTTCTTGTAATAGAAATGGTACTTGCAGTCTTAAGTTACTTATCTGTTTTGCTCTCTGCAACAGCTTTAATTCTTTATATCTTGTTGCTTCCAAATTACTCTCAAACATTATGTTATCTACTACTATTTTTCTGTTTCTGTACTTGTTCATCTTTTGCCTCCTCTAGTATAAATTCCTTTATGAATCTGTTTGCATATTCTGGTGCTATTAAACTTCGTTCTGTTTTATTACTTGTTCTCTCTATGTTTTTCTTTTTATTCCAAGTATAAGCCTCAAAAATTATGTTATACTTTGGCTCACAATTTATGAACCAGAATTGTGTTGGTTTTTCAAAATAATCCCCTCGCAGAGTTCTATCTTTATCTATAATTTTACTTGGTATAGCCCAATATTTAACCAAATAATGTGTTGTGCTGTATGGATTTTCTATTATCAATGGTATCTTTTTTCTAATACAAACTATTGCCAACTTTGTTATCATCTCATACATTAACTCTAATTCTTTGTGTAATTTTAAATCATTTTCTAGTTTTTGCTCATCTGTCCACTTTTTCTGTTGAAATGCTGTTCCTCTAAAGTGCATTTGAACTTGGTCTTCAAATCTTACGCAAGGAAAAAATGCCAATATTGTATCTTTTTCTGTTATATTACCAAATATACTTTTTTGTTTGTCGTATGCTTTTTCTATTTCTTTAAATAAATCTATTACTATATCTGTCTCTCCAAATTCATCTTGTATATCATAATCAAAAGCTTCATAGCCTAGTTTTTTAAATTCATTTTTGAATGTTCCACTCTGTTCAAAAAAGCAATAAAATTTCATTTTTTCTTTAGCTCCTCTCGTAATTTTTCTTGCCAATTCTCTATTCCTGGTACAAAACCTTTACATCTCATTACTGGCTTATAGTCTGTATCTCCTTGTTTGTTACAGCCTAGACAGTAATAACATAGTGTATTCTTTTCTATTTGTTTCATAGGCTAGTCCTCTGGCATATTGTACACTTTAGCATCTATCTCATACCAATGTGCAATATCTCTTAATATTTCTTCTGCTCTTTCTTCTGTATCATACTCTGCTATACAATAGAAATCGCCTCTACCAAAATTAGCATCAACTGAAATTCTATTTTCTTCCCTGTTTATCATTTTCACATTATCAAAATTTATAATATCTTCTCTATCTTGACTTACAATTATCATAACTACCTCCTAATCTATTCTTGGAATATGTTCGTAATTCAATGCCTCAAATCCTGACTGTGTTCTCTCATATACTGCTACTGTCTTACCTGTATAATCGCATTTCTTTTTACCTATTGTTTTTACATATCCCATTTTCTCTAATTCTGTTAATCTTGGTGCTGTATAATTCCTCTCTGTTGTATTTGTAAAACCTAAATCAAATAGTTCTACTGCTAATTCCTTTGCTGTTTTAGGTTTCTCCAATCTATTTAAAATTTGTATATATCTTATTTTTGCTTTATCTTGTATGTCATTAAAACTCATTTGTCTTGTTTCTGCTGTAATCATTTGTTAATCACACTCCTTTATTTGCATATAAGCTATTCAAGTTGTTATATTGTCGTTGGTCATAGTTGTTATAGCTTTTACTTGCATTTTTATTTTCTTGTTTTGTGCTTTGAAACTGCTTGTCCTCTTTTTCTGCATCTATAACACTTTTAATTCCTTTTTTTGACCAGTTGTTTAGTATGCCTTTTACATACTGTATAGTTCTCTTATCAGCTTCTACTGCCTTTCGCATTGCCAAGATTATTAAATCAACTGGCATTTCTTTTAAATAATCTGATAATATTTCTACTCCGTAAGGTGCTATTAAACCTATGTTGTTATTGTAAAATTCAATAATTTCTTGTAGACCGTCAACACAACTGTCGCCTACTGTTGTTGTTATATTATTATCATTATTATCATTCTTTTCATTCTTGTTTGTTGTTATTTGTTTGTTATTTGTTTGTTGATTGTTTGTTATTAAATTGTTAAATTGTTTGTTATTTTGCTTGTTATCTTCATCTATTTCAAATTGATAATTATTGAATTTTTCAATAGTTATCAAAGTGTTTTTGTTTGTTGTTTTTATTGTTATTTCGTGTGTTGATTTTAGCTTTTTTAGTGCTGTTCTTGTCTGTTGAATTGTTAAACCTACATCATCTGCAAGATGTTCTATTGATGTTAGCTTTTGTCCTCTTAAAATAGTTTGTCCTTTCCATTGTTTTTCTTTATGGTTAGCAGTTAGTAAGAGATGAAGAAATACTACTTTTACATTTATGTCGTTGTACCATTCCCAATCAACTAATTTTCTATGTACTTTTATCCAACCTTCCATATTTATTCCTCGTCTTCATATTTTTGTACTATTACTGAAAAATCTCGGTCTAATGATAATTCTATCAATCTATCTAAATCTGATTTTAATAAATTATCAAATCTAACTCCATCTGCTGAATTTTCTATATAATCATAAGCATTATTAGACTCTATAATTAATGCACTATATTTCATTATTTTCTCCTTTCGCAAAATAAAGGGCTAGTTTTTGTTGTCTAGCCCTTGTTGTCTTAATCTATTCTTTTACTATTTTTATTGAATATCCTAATTCTTTTTCTATTTCAGCTATTGTCATTTCTTTTTTGTTGCAATTTTTTATTATAATTCTATCTCTTAATTCTTTCAAAATTTTTTCGTCTAAATTCTCTATTTGTGTATAATTAATGATTTTATAGGTTGATATTCCAACAATTTTTCCGTTTTGTGTACTACATCCCCAACCATATATACAATCATCTACAACAATATTAATACTTGAATGATTTTTTCCTATTGTATAAACAATATCTCCTACACATAATTGTCTTCCTAAAGAATCTTTAAATACTGGTTTACCAATTTCTCCTGATTCTTCTCCATTCACATATAAAACTTTTTTCATTTTCATTCCTCCTATAAATAATTTTTACCATATCTTAATCTAAATTCTTCTTCTGTTTTATTGTAATATTCTTGCCAAGTCTTTTGAGCAACTACTTTCAACCACTCCCATTGTTTAGGATTTAAGTGGATTGAGTCATTACCAGTCCTGTGTTGATACGGCATAATGAATATTACTAATCCATCTTCTATTGACTTATCTCTGTTGCCTGTTCTACCTTCAAATATTTCATGTCTTTCACTTCCTGGAAATCGCTCTGTTTCGTAATACGGATTTTGTGGCATTATGCTAAACTCTTTCATTCTCTATCCACCTCAACTTTGCTATTTCATTTGGTGTTAGTGTTGGTATTCCTTGTTGCTCTGCTTCTTGTATAGTACCTTCTAAAAGCACATTAAATTCGTTCTTATCCATTTCTGAGCTTCCCTTGTATACTTTATATACTTTAAACTTTACTCCGTTTATACTGGTTTCTCTATCAAATTCAAAGTATCTTATATAACCTTTTATATCTATGTCGCTTTTTATAGTTATTAATGCTACTTGTGAATAATCTTTAAGCAATCTAAAATGTGTTTCTTCTTTAGATAATTTCAGTTTGTTTGCTAACTCATTTACTAACACCCAGTAATAAGCGTTTTGTGTTAATGTTCTCTTTTCTTTATGTTCTTTTATTTCAAATATTTTTGTTCTTTCTTGATTGAATAACCATTTAAGTAATGTTTCTGCTGTACCTAACATAGTTACCTCCTAATTAAAATGGCAAATCGTCTGAGCTAGATATTTCAAAATCATTAGTAGTGTCTAATGTTGTATCTGCTTGTCCTTCTTTTTTACTATCTGCAAAATATACTTCTTCTGCAATAACTTCTGTTATATAATGCTTTTGTCCTTGGTCATCGTCCCAAGTCCTTGTTTGTATTCTTCCAATAACTCCTACTTGTTGTCCTTTTTTAAAGTATTTGCTGACAAATTCTGCTGTTTTGCTCCAAGCAACTATATTTATAAAATCTGCTTGTTGTTCTCCTTCTTTTGCAAATCTTCTATTTACAGCTAATGTAAAACTTGTTACTTGTGTATTTGTTGTTTGTGTATATCTTGTATCTGGATCTTTAGTAAGACGCCCCATTAATATTGTTTTATTCATTGTTATTTCCTCCTTCAATTTTATTTGGTATATCTTTGATTGCTATCATAATCTTTGCATATTGTTCGCTATTTAGCTCTGTTGTATTATTTAAGTTATAATTCTTTTGTAATAATGCTTGTACATTTAAGCCTTTGTTTTCCATAATTTCTTGTAATCTTTTTGCATCTTCTGCGCTAATTAGTTGATTTTTTGGTTTACTTCCTTCTGGAGTTTCTCCATCTGGATCTTTCATTTCTTCTGTTGGAATACAGAATACTTGAAATAGTGCATACTTCATAGCTATTGCCATTGCTTTATTAGTTGCTTTATCTCCACTATCCATTCCTTCTCCAACTGTTACTGCTTCAATATAAGTTCCATCTTCTGCATAAAAAATATATTTTATTTTGCATATAGAATAAATTAAGTTTCCACCTTTGTTTGTTGTTCTTTCTTCTCTAGTTTGTTCTAATATTTGAGGAACAATAAATACTTTATTTTTTGATAACAATGGTTGTAAAGTATTCATTACATCATCTATTCCTCTATACTTAAATCCTTGAGTTTTATTTGTTTGGTCTTTTCCTATTGCAGGAATTTCTTCCATGATTTTTGTTATACTTTCATAAATATTCATAATAATCTACCTCTAAATCTAAATAATTCATTTAATTTAACTTTCCTTCATTAAATCTTGATTTTAATTCTTCTTCAAATTCTTTCTTTGTTTGATAATTTATGTCTATTTGTTTTAATAAACACGCGTAATTTTTTAATAATTCTTCATTACTTAACTCGTGTATTTTCATCAAACTACTGCCTCCCAGTATTCTTTTTCTTCTTGCCTTTCTTCTTGTTCTCTTTGTTTTTGTAATTGTTCTGACACGTCTTCAAATTCGTTTTGTGCTTCATATTTAATTATCTCTAGCTGTTCAATATAATTCTTATCTGTTAATTCGTCCATTAACGAATTAAGTGAGCTTATTAAATTGTCTAGTTCGTCGTATCTGTCTTGTAGTTCCATTGACTTTCCTTTCTATCTATGTTACAATAAGCATAGAGTTCATATATATTTATTATTGAAATCTAGCTAGTTTTGAGATTGGTAGTCGCGAACTAGCTCTTTTATTTTGTTTAGAACTATTTTCTCGCTGTCTACTGGACAAGCAATAGTTCTATCTGCTACATCTTTTAGTAGTTTTTGTAGTTTAGTATTTTCTTTTGTTAAAATAGTGTTATTATGTACATCTAATTTTCTTAAATCTTTTAATTGTTTGTTTTCAAAACTTAAATCTCTAACTTGTCTTGCTAATTCAACATTTCTTGAATTTGACTCGTCTATTTTTGTTTCTAGTGTTTCTTTATAGTACATAAGGCTTATTAATCCAAGTAATATTACTAATGCTAAAAACAATGCCATTTCCTTCATCTCCTTTCTTCTTATCGAAACTTTTTTTCGTTCTTTTTTATTTCGTATTCCATTTAATCCTCCTAAGCTAAAAACCTATTATAAAGAATACAGCCCATAACAATCCAAATATTGCGCAATAAATATATTCTTTAATCTTCTGTTTTGTTTTTTTATTTAGTTTCTTTTTCATTCGTTTTTCCTCCCTTCTAAACTAATATTGATTTTGCTTTTTCTAATTTTGTTTCTGCTTCAATTGCTCTTTTTAATACTGTTTCATATTGTTGATAAGAGACTCCACCATTTTTATAAACTTTTACTTTATATTGATTATTAGTTTTAAGTCCTTCGAGTTCTCCTTTTAGCAACTGTTTTTTTACTTCTGCTTCTCCTATTCCTGTTTGCTTTGCATAAGCTCTTGCAGATAAATAATAGAATGGTACTTCCGGCATTACTTCGCCTCCTTTACTCAAACTTCTTCTTATTTTATTTCACAAGTATTGCTTGTATTTTCATCTAAAAAAATTTGTGGAAATATATAATTTATAGGTTTGTTGTAAAATTGTGACAACTTTATGCAAATCCCTATCTTGGGTGGTTTGTTAGAATTTTCAATGTTCGAATATTGCTGTTGTGTAATTCCTAAAAACCTTGCTATGACTACTTGTGGTCTATTTCCTCTTAATTCTTTACATTTATTGTTTTTCATACTATTCACCTCTTTTTACAAGTTTTTCTTGTTGTTGCGATTATATTATCACAAGTAAAACTTGTTGTCAATAGTTTTTTACAATTTTTTCTTGTTTTTTATTTACTTATACAAATTTAGCTTGTATAATATTGTTAGAGGTGTTGATATGAATAGGATTAGACAATTAAGAGAAGAATTTAAAATTTCTCAAACTGAATTGGGAAAAAAATTAAATAAGACACAACAACAAATAAGTTTATATGAAAATGGAACAAATGAATTAGATTTAGATGGTTATATAATTTTATCAGAGTTATTTGGTTGCTGTATTGAATATATAGCTGGTAAATCCGACATAAGAAACCCACAGCAATCTGACCCACTTGGCCTTGCTAAGGTGGGCTTTAGTATGGACAAATATGTTCCTCCAACAGACGTACAAAGAGAGCAGATAAAAGGATTGCTTGAAGTGATATTAAAGGATAATAAGAAGGAGGAAAAATAATGAGTATAACAACTGAATTTAAAGCAAAGAAATGTTTAAAATGTGGAGCAACGACTGATCCTGATGACGAAGAAGAACTATTTTGTTCTAAATGTGGCGCTCCTGTTGTAAATCGTTGTTCTGATTATAATTGTAGTAAATTTTTAAAGGAAGATGCACAATTCTGTAAATATTGTGGTGCTTCTTCTATATTCAAAAATTATGGATTATTTGATAATAGTGCCCCTAAATTTTCAGATAACATAGATAATTTACCATTTTAATGTATTTACTTTATATTGATGACTCTGGCTCTTGTGATTTAAAAAAAGATGAAATATGTATGAAAAATGGGGGTACAAATTCTAGATATTTTGTTTTAGGTTCTATATTATTAAAAGCACATGAATTAAATAGAATAGAGCCACAAATTGAATACATAAGAACTTTCTGTTTAGGAGATAATTTAAAAGAACTAAAACACAGCGTTAAGTCTCAATCTATGCAATGTATAACAAATTGTCATAAAGAAAAATCAGACATTCCCTGTTATAAGAAAAATATTGCGAACTTAATAAGCTCTTCTGATTGTACAGTTTTTGTTACTTATCAAGATAAATATTTAAATTTCAAAAGTAACTTAGTAAATTCTAAAAATGATATTTACAGGCTATCTTTTGAACACTTATTAAAGAGTGTTGATGATTATATGTATTATAAAACTATTCAAGAAGATGTTATTGTATTTATAGATAAAAAAGATGGTGGTTCTGAAAAGGATAAGCTAATATATAAGTCATATAAACAAGCATTATCTAATAAAAAATTATTTAAGGCATTTAATAATACTATCTTTAGCCCTACTATAAATATTGTCTATTCTCAATTTACTTCTGGCTGTCAATTAGCGGATTTTATTGCAGGTTCAGTATGGAATTTTTTTGAGAATAAAGATAATAAAGAAAAACAAAGCGAATTAAAAGAATATACTTCATTATACGCTAATAAGGTATATCAAAGAGACAGAAAAATGATAGGATTAAAGTGCTGTGATAGTCTCTTAAAATAAAAAAAGAATGGAACCTACAACCCATAGGGTCGTTTACAGGTTCCATGTCTGTTAATAATTCTAGTGTTATTATTATAACATATAGAATTACAGTTTGTCAAATTTGACACTAGTATTTTATTCAATTTTATTAAAATTATTCTTATAGAGGTAATTATGAATTTAAATTATTTATACGATTTAACTGAAAAAGAAAAAGTAAAAGTATATAACTGGCATATTGAAGATGCTGACGGTGCTTATATCAATATAGATAAGATAAATGCTATTGCTCTGAACTATGATAATATTGGTACTTATATAGAAGAAAAGTGTGTATTAGCCGAGGAACTTGGACATTATTATTATGATGCTACTTATTCTTTATACTGTCAAGATTTGCAGGTTATATCAAAGCAAGAACGAAAGGCTAAAAAGTGGGCATATAATGTTCTTGTTCCTTACGAGGATTTACGCAGAGCAATTAAAAATGGTTTGACAACAGTTTATAGCTTGGCAAATTATTTCGAGGTTACTGAGGCTTTTATAAGCAAATGTGTTGCATTTTATATAGAAAAATATGGAGATTTTACAGAAGAAGCATTAAGTTATTAGTGTTTCTTTTTTTAGAAAGGATTTGAATATGGCAAAGAAAACTAATTATTCTAAAAATGGCAAAAATTATTATAGAATCACAAAAACTATAAGTAAAAAACCTGACGGCACTTCAATAAAAAAAGAATTTTACGGTTCCTGCAAAGCGGAAGCTGAAGAAAAAGCAACTAAATATATTAATGATTTAAAGTTAGGATTAATCGAAAAAGATAAAAAGTATACTATAAATATATTGTTGCCACTATGGTTATATGGAACCAAGAGAAACACAGTTAAAGCATCTACTTTAGACAGCTATGATGGTATATACAAAAAATATATTAAGCCTAATGTAATCTCAAATATTCCAATTAATGATATAAAAACTTTAAAAATACAAGAATATTATAATAATTTAGATACAACTGCTAGTAATGTTAAAAAGGTTCATAAACTACTTTACCAATTTTTCAATTATTCTGAAAAAGAAGGCTATATAGTTAAAAATCCTTGCAATAACGTTTCTCTTCCCAAAGAGAAAAAAACAACATTAGAAGTTTTAAAAAATAAATCTAAATTTCAATATTATAGTGAAGATGAAATAAAAAGGTTAAAGGAAGTTTTTAAAGATAATAAATTCAAAAATGTAGTTTTATTCGCTCTTGGAACAGGTATGCGAAGAGGAGAAATATTTGGACTGCAATGGTCTGACATTGACTTTGAAAAAAAAGAAATACATGTTATACACAATTTAACATATATGGCAACAAACATCACCGAGACTTCTAAAACTTATCATTTAACACTACAAACTCCAAAAACTGAAAACTCAATCAGGACTATACCTATGTCAGACAGTATTTATAAACTATTAAAATCAATTTATGACATAAATTCAACTTATGTGTTTTCTCCTAACGACGGGCATTTTGATATAAAATATTTTGAAAAAGTTTATAAGAAAAAATTAAAAGAAGCGCATATCGAAAATAAGAACTTTCACGACTTAAGACACACATTTGCAACTATGTTATTGGCAAATGGAGCAGATCTTATAACGGTTAAAGAGTTGCTTGGTCATAGTTCAATAAAAACAACAGAAATATATTTAGAAGCATTACCTAAAACCAAAGAAGATGTTGTCAATAAAATCAATTTTATTTGTAACTGAGTCGGGAAAAAGTCGGGAAAATTTTAAGAAGTACAAAAAAAGCAAGGTTTTACAATTTCTTGTAACCCTTGCCTTTTCTATATTACATAATTTAAATTAAGCAATAATTTCAGATACAACACCTGAACCTACTGTACGTCCACCTTCACGAATAGCGAATCTTAATCCGTTTTCGATAGCGATTGGAGTAATAAGTTCGATAGTCATATCAACGTTATCTCCTGGCATAACCATTTCTGTTCCAGCTTGTAATTCGATAACACCTGTAACGTCTGTTGTTCTGAAGTAGAATTGTGGTCTATATCCATTAAAGAATGGAGTATGACGTCCACCTTCTTCTTTAGTTAGAACGTATACTTGTGCTTTGAATTTTGTATGTGGATGAATTGTTCCTGGTTTTGCTAATACTTGACCTCTTTCAACTTCGTTTCTTTGAGTACCTCTTAATAAGATACCAACGTTATCTCCAGCTTCAGCTTGGTCTAATGTTTTTCTAAACATTTCAACACCAGTAACAACTGTTTTCTTAGATTCTTTAGATAATCCAACGATTTCAACTTCGTCTTGAAGTTTTACTTGACCTCTTTCAACTCTACCAGTAACAACTGTACCTCTACCACTGATTGTCATAACGTCTTCAATTGGCATTAAGAATGGTTGGTCAATTGGTCTGTCTGGAGTTGGAATATAGCTATCAACTGCATCCATAAGTTCTTTAATTGGAGCGTATACAGGATCGTTAGGATCTGTAGATGTGCTTTCTAGAACTTTTAATGATGAACCTTTAATAATTGGAATCTCATCACCTGGGAAATCATAGCTTGATAATAAGTCTCTAACTTCCATTTCAACTAATTCTAATAATTCTGGATCATCAACCATATCGCATTTGTTTAAGTAAACAACGATATATTTAACACCTACTTGACGAGCAAGTAAGATATGCTCTCTTGTTTGAGGCATTGGACCATCAGCTGCTGAAACAACTAGAATTGCTCCATCCATTTGAGCAGCACCAGTGATCATGTTTTTTACATAATCAGCGTGTCCTGGGCAGTCTACGTGAGCATAGTGTCTTTTGTCTGTTTCATACTCTACGTGAGCTGTGTTAATTGTGATTCCTCTTGCTTTTTCTTCTGGAGCACTATCGATTTGATCATATGCTTCATATTTTGCTTTTCCTAATAAGCCTAAATATTTTGTAATAGCTGCTGTTGTTGTTGTTTTACCGTGGTCAACGTGGCCGATTGTACCAATGTTAACGTGTGGTTTTGTTCTTTCAAATTTTGCTTTTGCCATTTAATTTTCCTCCTTAATTTTGTTAGGGATTTTTATAAATCTCCTACATTTATTTTAATTTAATATTAAAATCTTTTTTTCAAGTACTTGTATTTTATACTATTTCATAGCTAAAATCAAGTATTTTTTACTATTTTTTTAAGTTACTTCGAACCACATAAATTACAAAGCAATTATGTATATCTGTGGTTCGATTTATATTCTTAGTTTTGTTTTTTAGCTCTTGATGCAACAATGTTATCAAATACTGATTTTGGAACTTCTTCATAATGGCTTGGTTCCATTGAATAAGTACCTCTACCTTGTGTTTTTGAACGTAAGTCTGTTGCATATCCAAACATTTCAGATAATGGAATAAAGCATCTAATTACTTGATTTCCTTGAACAGCTTCCATTCCTTCTAGTCTTCCACGTCTAGAATTGATATCTCCAATAACATCTCCCATGTATTCTTCTGGAACTGTTACTTCAACCTTCATAATTGGCTCTAATATAACTGATTTAGCTTGTTTACATCCTTCTTTGAATGCCATAGAACCAGCAATTTTGAAGGCCATTTCTGAAGAGTCAACTTCGTGGTAAGAACCATCTACCAATGTAGCTTTAAAGTCGATTACAGGGTAACCTGCTAAGATACCGCTTTGAGCAGCTTCTCTAACACCTTCCTCGATTGGTTTGATATATTCTTTTGGAACAACACCACCAACGATTTTGCTTTCAAATTCAATTCCTTTTCCAGCTTCTAATGGTTCCATTTCTAGCCATACGTCACCGTATTGACCTCTACCACCAGATTGACGGATGAATTTACCTTGTACTTTAACTTTATTTCTAATTGTTTCTTTGTAAGAAACTTGTGGTTTACCTACACTACATTCAACTTTGAATTCTCTCTTCAAACGATCAACGATAATGTCTAAGTGTAACTCACCCATACCAGCGATGATTGTTTGACCAGATTCTTGATCTGTCCATGTTTTGAATGTTGGATCTTCTTCAGCAAGTTTTGCTAAAGCTATACCCATTTTTTCGCTATTTGCTTTATCTTTTGGTTCAATAGCAATATCAATAACAGGCTCTGGGAATTCCATTGATTCTAAAATAATTGGGTGTGCAGGATCACATAATGTATCACCTGTTCCAACTTCTTTTAAACCAACTGCAGCTGCAATATCACCGGCATATACTTTATCAATATCTTGTCTGTGATTTGAGTGCATTAATAGAATTCTTCCCATTCTATCTTTTTTATCTTTATTTGCATTTAATATTGTTGAACCAGCTTCTAATGTACCAGAATACACTCTGAAGAAACAAAGTTTTCCAACAAATGGATCTGTTGCAATTTTAAATGCTAGTGCTGCAAATGGTTCACTATCAGATGTTTTTCTTACTGCTTCGTTTCCATCTAAATCAACACCTTTAACATCAGCTATATCAAGTGGTGATGGCATAAAGTTAACAATTGCATTTAATAACTCTTGTACACCTTTGTTCTTGTATGAAGAACCACAGCATACAGGGATAAGTTTGTTAGCAATTGTACCTTTTCTAATACCTTTAATGATTTCTTCTTCAGTTAGTTCTTCACCTTCTAAATATTTCATCATTAAATCATCATCTTGTTCAGCTGCTGCTTCTATTAATTTTGATCTAAATTCTTCAGCTTGTGCTTGTAAATCAGCAGGTATATCACATACTTCAATTTCTTTTCCTAAGTCGTCTTTGTGTATAAATGCTTTCATTTTAATTAAGTCAACAATACCTTTGAAGTTTTCTTCTGCTCCAACTGGTAATTGAATTGGAACTGCATTTGCTTTTAAACGATTGTGTAATTGATCTACACAAAGCATAAAATCAGCACCTGTAGTATCCATTTTATTTACATATACCATTCTTGGAACTTGATATTTATCAGCTTGTCTCCAAACTGTTTCTGTTTGTGGTTGTACACCACCTTTAGCTGCTAATACTGTTACAGCACCGTCAAGAACTTTTAAAGATCTTTGAACTTCAACTGTAAAGTCAACATGCCCAGGCGTATCGATAATATTGATACGATGTCCTAACCATTGACAAGTTGTAGCTGCAGAAGTAATTGTAATACCTCTTTCTTGTTCTTGGACCATCCAGTCCATAGTTGCTGCGCCTTCATGAACTTCACCAATTTTGTGAGTTTTACCTGTATAGAAAAGTATTCTCTCTGTTGTAGTAGTTTTTCCCGCATCAATGTGAGCCATGATTCCTATGTTTCTTGTTTTTTCTAAAGGAAATTCTCTTCCAGCCACTTATTTTTCCTCCTTTTATTTAGTTTCTCGATACATTCTAAAAAATTAAATGTACCATATAAATACGTTTAATTTTAATTAGAAGCGAGTATAACGAGGCAGCCGAGCTAAAGTTTTTGAGACTATACGTTTGTATGTCGAAGAAACTTTATGCGATGGCTAACAAAGTTAGACGACGCTTATAATTAAAATTTATAATGTGCGAAAGCACGGTTAGCTTCAGCCATTCTATGCATATCTTCTTTTTTCTTAAATGCTCCACCGTTTCCAGCTACAGCATCCATAATTTCACCTGCAAGTTTTTCAGCCATAGTTTTTTCATGTCTATTTCTAGCATAAACAACTAACCATCTTAAACCTAAAGTTTGTCTTCTTTCTGGTCTAATTTCGATTGGTACTTGGTATGTAGCACCACCAATTCTTCTAGCTTTAACTTCTAGAACTGGCATTACATTTTCAAGTGCTGCTTGGAAAACTTCTAGTGGATCTTTTTGCTCTTTTTCTTTAATGATGTCAAATGCATCATAAACTATACCTTGAGCAACTGTTTTTTTACCATCTAGCATAACATTGTTAACTAATTTTGTAACAACTTTGCTATTATATATTGGATCTGGTAAAACTTCTCTTTTTGCTATAAATCCTTTTCTTGGCACTATTCTTCCCTCCTTTTATTATTTCATACTAAACCGTATGATAGGTACTCTGAAAAGCCTTAATGCTTTTCCGTATAGCGCTATATAATGTATTATAAATTTAAGTACCTTAAACTAGTAATAAATTATACGCACCATTTCAAATTTCTACTTCTTTGGGCGCTTAGCTCCATACTTAGAACGCGCTTGCATTCTATCTTTAACACCTGCTGTATCTAATGTTCCTCTGATAATGTGATATCTAACACCAGGAAGGTCTTTTACTCTTCCTCCTCTAATTAGAACAACGCTGTGCTCTTGTAGGTTGTGTCCTATACCTGGAATATATGAAGTAACTTCATATCCATTAGATAGTCTAACTCTGGCAACTTTTCTTAAAGCTGAGTTTGGCTTCTTAGGTGTTACAGTTTTTACAACAGTACATACACCTCTTTTTTGTGGTGCTCTTTTGTTAGTCATTCTTTTATTCATAGAATTGTAACCATGTTGTAAAGCTGGTGCTGTTGATTTTGTTGTAGAACTTTTTCTACCTTTTCTTACTAATTGATTAATTGTTGGCACTTAAATTTCACCTCTTTTCTAAAATCTATTCTACAAAAAAGCTATATTATTACTTTTTTGTGACAAACAAACCGTTAGGGAAATACACTATTCGCGTATTTTACACTAACGGTTTATATTTTATCATTTTCCTCTATAAAAGTCAACAGTTTTTCCAGTATTTTCTTACTTATTAGCAAAAAACCTTCAACTTTTAATTGAAGGTTTTTTATGTTATTTTTCTTCTTTTGATTTTGCTTTGTGTTGATCTATATATTTTTGTTCTTTTGCTTTTTTTACTGCTTCCCTATAGTCAACATCTACATTTTGTCTAAGAGCATCTAAAAAGTCAGCTTTTTGTTGTTTAGTAGATTTTTGTTTTGTTGGTTTTTCTTCTTCCATTACATCTTCTTTACCAAATTTTTCTTTTATCTTAGCTGGTATTGATTTAAAGAAGTTTTTAATTTTAGTCCAAGTTGTTACTTTTGCTGGTAAATTCTTTTTCTCTTTTTGTTCTTCTTGTATTTTTCTTACATTTTTTCCAATTTGTTCTTTTATTTCTTTATCTTCTATTTCAATAGGCTCTTCTATTATTTCCTCGTCTTTTTTTCTAGTAAACCTACCTTTAGTTTGTTTTGCTCTTAGTTGAATATCATCCCATGTTTTGTTAGTAAATAATGTTCTCCAAGCAAGATTGCATTTTCCTATTTTAGCTTCAAGGTCTTTTGCTTTTGCTTGTGCCTTTTCAAATATTTCTTTTTGAGATTTCATTTCTTTTTCGGCATTTTCTTTTTTAGTTAGCAAGTCATTATATTCATTTTGATCCATTTCCATAGTTTTGTTTTCATCTTTTAATAACTTACTTGCTTCCACAAATTCCTTTTTAGCTTCAGCATATGCCTTTTTGCTATCATCTTTTACTGCTATAACATTTGCTAGTTTTGCTTCCAACCTTCCTCTATAGTCTATAATTTTTGAAATTTGAGTTTTATTTTTAGAATATCCTTCTAAGTTTTTAAGTCTATTATTCTTCTTTTCTAAATCTTTTTTCATTTTTTCTCTGGCTTCACCATCTAGATTTTCTAAGGCTTTTTCTTTTCCGGTAATCTCTTTTTTTAATGTCTCCATCTCTTTTTTCATGTCTTCTTCAGACATATCTTTATATTTAGCATCAATTTCTTCATACGCTTTGTCTAACGCTCTTTTTTTCATATAAATTACTCCTTTATTATGAATATTTTTTCACATACTTTATTATACCACATTTTTCCTTTTCTTGCAACTGTATTATGTAAATTCGTGTGATTTGTAATTAAAACTTAACACAATTGTAATATACACGTAATATTTTATATGTTTTGTATTGTCTTTCTCATTTCTTCTATTGCTCTATCGGCTAGTTTTGAATACTTTAATTTTTTATCTTTTATTTTTTCAGGAAGTTCTGGCAAGATGCCAAAGTTAGCATTCATTGGTTGAAAATTTTCATTAGTTGTTGATATATATTTACTCAATGCTCCTATCATTGTTAAGTCTGAAAAAACAATTTCTTTATTTGTTTGATTGTATTGTTCTATCGCATTTAACGCTGATACTAATCCTGAAGAAATTGATTCTACATATCCTTCTACTCCAGTAATTTGTCCTGCAAAATATATATTTCTGTTGCTTTTTAATTGATATGTTGGTTCTAGTAATTTTGTAGAATTTATATATGTATTTCTATGCATTACTCCATATTTTACAAAATTGGCACTCTCTAAACCTGGTATCATACTAAATACTCTTTGTTGTTCTCCAAATTTTAAATTAGTTTGGAAGCCAACCATATTAAATAAATTTCCCTCTGTGTTGTCTTGTCTTAATTGTACAAGTGCATATGGTCTATAGCCTGTTCTTTTATCTGTAAATCCAACTGGCTTTAAAGGCCCAAATCTCAAAGTATCTTTTCCCCTTTTAGCCATTATTTCTATTGGCATACATCCTTCAAATATTTCCTTTTTTTCGAATTCATGAAGTGTTACTACTTCAGCATTTACTAGAGCTGTCCAAAAACTTTCATATTCTTCTTTGTTCATTGGAAGATTTAGATAACTTGCTTCTGTTTGTGACTGTATTCTATTTTGCCATTCTTCTATTGGTTCGTCTTTTTCTCTTTCTTGTTCGTAGCGTTCTCCCCAAAATGCTACATCCATGTTTATTGAATCTTTTTCGATAATTGGTGCTGCTGCATCATAGAAGAACAATTTATCTTGACCTGTGATACTTAATATTTCATTTGATAGTTTATCCGAAGTTAATGGACCTGTTGCTATAATTACAATTCCGTCTTCTGCCATTTCTTGTAGTTCACTCTTGATTTCACTATCTATTAAAACATCGTCTATATTGTTTACGATTTGTTTTCCAACTTCTTTTCTTATTATTTCTATATTTTTCATTTTCTCTAATTCTTCTGTTACTCTCTTAGAAAAAACTTCTCTATCTACTGCAAGTGCTTGTCCTGCTGGCACCGCTGTTTCGTCTGCTATTTTTATTAAAAGTGAATCAAGCATTCTTAGTTCTTCTTTTAATAGACCACAAGCATTAGTATGTAAATTTGATTTAAACGAATTACTGCACACTACTTCTGCTAAATTTTGATTACTATGTGCAGGAGAATATTTTTGTGGTTTCATTTCATATAGCTTTACTTTTATTCCTCTTTTGGCAATTTGGTAAGCAGCCTCTGTTCCTGCTAATCCTCCTCCAATTACTGTTATATAATCCTTCATTTTTCCACCTCATATTACTTATATATTATATCCAAAAACTTCCGTGACTGGCATCACGGAAGTTTTTTTGAGTTACTTGTACCTTTTATTAAATTGAGATTTGACTCTCTACTACAATTATATTACTACATTATTTAAAATATGTCAACATCTTTTGGAAATTTTAACCAAATAATTTCATAATATCTTCTTTTGATAGTTGACTTATAAATGTGTTTTGTGTTGATAACATATTGTCTGCAAGTTTTGCCTTTTTTTGCTGTAGTTCATAGATTTTTTCTTCTATTGAATTTTTAGTAATTAGTTTATATACTTGCACATTATTTTTTTGTCCTATTCTATAAGTTCTATCTGTTGCTTGGTTTTCAGCTGATAAATTCCACCATGGATCATAATGAATTACTACATCTGCTCCTGTTAGGTTTAAACCTGTTCCACCAGCTTTTAAAGATATTAAAAATACCTTTATATTTTCGTCTTCATTAAATTTATCAACTAAATCTATTCTATCTGCTACTTTTGTTTGGCCTGTTAGCTTTAAATATGATATTTTATTTTCTTTGAGTTCTTTTTCTATCATTTCAAACATTGAGGTATAGCCTGAAAATAGTAATATTTTGTGTCCACTCTCAACCGTGTTTTTTATAAGTTCTATACATTGTGTAAGCTTACTACTTTCACCTTCATAATCTTGTAAAAACAGTTTAGGGTGACAACATATTTGCCTTAATCTCATTAACAAAGCTAATATTTTTATTTGGCTTCCTTCAATTCCGTTTACTTTAATCTCATCACTTATCTCTTTCTTTGCTCTTGATAAGTATGCCAAATATACCTTTTGCTGTTCCTCTTGCATTTCATTATATAGCACACTTATTGTTTTGTCTGGTAGCTCTGTTAGTACCTCTTTCTTTATTCTTCTTAGTACAAAAGGTTCTATCATTTTTTTAAGTCTTTCTAAACTTGCTTCGCTTTCTTCTTTGACTATAGGTGTTTCAAATGACTCTTTGAATCTTCTGTATTTGAATAAATATCCTGGCATTATAAAGTCAAATATAGACCATAATTCTGAAAGTGAATTTTCAATAGGTGTACCTGTTAGTGCAAATCTTGTTTGTGTTAATATTTTCTTTATAGATTTTGCATTTTGAGTATTGTTATTTTTTACATATTGAGCCTCATCTGCTATCATATATCTAAAGTTATAGGCTTTTTCTTCATATATTTCAATGTCTCTTTTTAATGAATCATATGATGTAATAACTAAATCATATTGTGGTATTTTATCTATTCTTTTTGCTCTTTCTATAGCATTACCACTAATTACACATACTTTTAAACTTGGTGCAAATTTGTTAGTTTCGTTTAGCCAGTTCAAAGTAAGTGAACTTGGGCATACTACTAGTGATGGCATTTTTCCTTCTTTATTTACGTAGTCTAATATTACTGCTATAATTTGAATTGTTTTTCCAAGTCCCATATCGTCTGCTAATATTCCACCAAATTGATAACTATCTAATGTTTTCAACCATTGATATCCTATTTTCTGGTAGGTTCTTAAACTTGCATTCAAATTTTTAGGTATTTCCATTTGAACAGTTTTTTGTTCTGTTTCAAGGCTTTCTACCATATTTTTATATGCTTCATCTTTTGTTACTTCAACATTATTTAGATTTTTTAAGCATCTTTCTAAATACAAACTTCTATAGTTTTGAAGTGTAATAACTCCATCTTTTAAATTTGTAAATCCATTTTCCATATCTAGATTTAGGTCATCTAAAAATTTTAGAGTTTCATTTTGTTTTAAATCTATATAGCTTCCATCTTTTAATCTGTGAAAAGTCTTTTTTAACTTATACTTTTCCATTATGTCTGATAGATCTGATAATTCAATTCCTATTTGTGATAAATCTATTTGTAGCAAATTGTTTTCTATCCTTACTCCAATAGATTTCATTTGTGGAGCACGTATTTCTTTTTTCTTAAAAGTTTCAGTAGCCAAAACTTCATATTTTTTCATATAGTCTTCAATTTCTTCTGATAAAAATTGATATATCTTTTCGTCATTTGCCAAAATTAGTCTTGCATTTTTTCTATCAAGCATAAATCCAGTTTTTATAAATTGATTTAGTGCTTCATTTTCTTTTATCATATTTCTGGCAAAATCAACATTTTGATTTGTTAGTGGATTGTATTCATTTTTTCCATAACAAAATTTTATATCTGCTATAACATTATTGTTTGCATCATAATCTAAGTATATCTTCACCCCTAATTTTTGTGGAATATACTTGTCTTTTACATATTTAGGCAAATCGTCTGTAACTACACTTTCTTCTATTTCTGGTGCTATCATTGCAAAAAAGTTTGTTACTTCTTTTTCGTCCATAATTATTTCATTTGTATAATTTTTTCTTAAGGTTTCTAATATATTTAAAATGGTGTTTTCGAATTTTATGTCACAACGATATAAGCTGTCTGTGAATAATAAATATATATATTTTTTGCCTTGTAAAATATCATAACTAAAAACATCAATATTGCATTTTAGTTTAAATTTATTTCCTTCTACTTCTGTAATGTTGAAGAATATTTCTGGTTCTTCATCTGCAAAATATATATTTTTTTCTACTGCATTTATTTGAAAGGCTACATTTTTATTTTTCAAAATTTCAAAAATGTCGTCTAAGCCTGAATTTGATAGTAAAATATTGTCTGGTATAAAATTGTTTCTATAATATGTGTAATTCATTTCATTACTGTATTTAATAATTTCTGCATATTTTAGTAAGAATGATAAAATTTCTTGTGATTCTTTTTCAAAAGATTCTGTAGTATGTATAAAGTTTAGTTTTGCTCCATATTGATATACTTCATTGTTTAACATTTTTTCGTAGAATTCCGGTAGATTTTTAAGTTTATATAGCTGTTTTTCACCTATTCTAAATTCCACCTTTAATTGTTTTTTGAAGTTATCATAAAAAAATTTAGGTACAATTTTTATATTTTTACTTATATTTTCCTCTTCAATTTTAGAGCTTTGTTCACTTTGCATAAAGTTATTTAATAACTGCTTAAATACCCTATGATTTTCCTTTTCTTTAAAGTTTTCTTCTTTATTCAACATAACAATCTCCCTTGAAATTTCATCAAGTTGTAATTATATCATAAGTTATTTATTTTTTCAAGGAATATGGCATAATTTAAGAACGAGGGTGTAGTTCCCCGTTCTTGAATTTATTTTTTAGTTTTTCTTTTTGTTGTTTTTGCCTTTTTTTTTTTAGTAGTTTTCTTTTTCTTTTCTTCTTTTTTCTCAGGTGTCCATGGTTCTCCTGGTTTTGGTGGGTTCCATGAAATGTATTCACAAGTACCTGGATTATTTTCACATACGTAGAATTTCTTTCCTCTTCTAGTTTTCTTTATTTGCACTGTTCCCCCACATACTGGGCATGGTACATCTATAGTTTCTATAATAGGTTTTGCATTTTTACATTCTGGATAGCCAGGGCAAGCTAAAAACTTACCATATCTACCATATTTTATTACCATCATTCTTCCACATTTTTCACATGGTACGTCTGATACTTCTTCAACTAATTCGACATGTTCTAGTTCTTTTTCTACTCTATCTAAAGTCACCTTAAATGGTCCATAGAACTCACGTATAACTTGTTTCCATGGTTCTTTTCCTTCTGCAACTTCGTCAAATTCTTCTTCAATTTTAGCAGTAAATTCAACATTTATTACATCTGGAAAGTTTTCAACTAATAGTTTGTTTACTATTTTACCTAAATCTGTTGGTATTAGTTGTTTTTGTTCTTTTTGAATATATCTTCTTTCCAAAATTGTTGTAATTGTTGGAGAATAAGTACTTGGTCTTCCTATTCCTTTTTCTTCTAAAGCTTTTACTAAGCTCGCCTCTGTATATCTTGCAGGTGGTTGTGTAAAGCTTTGCTTTGCTTCTAGTTTTTCTTTTTTTACTTCTTGGTCAATTGTTAATTCTGGAATAGAATTATCCTCTTCCTCTTTTTCTCCCTCTATAGTTTCCACATATAGAGTCATAAAACCTTTAAATTTTAAAGTTTGTCCATTTGCTCTAAAATTGTAATTGTTTACATCTATATTGGCTGTAACTGTGTCATATATAGCATTAGCCATTTGGCTTGCAATAAATCTGTTATATATCAAACGGTATAACTTGTACTGATCTGTTGTTAAATAATCTTTAATTTTTTCTGGTTCTAAATCTATATATGTTGGTCTAATTGCCTCATGCGCATCTTGAGCATTTTGCTTTGTTTTGTAATAACGATTTTCATAATAGTTTGCGCCATATTTTTGAGTAATAACTTCTTTTGCTACTGCTCTTGCTTCATCTGAAATTCTAGTAGAGTCAGTTCTCATATATGTAATTAAACCAACTGTACCTTTTTCACCAACATGTACACCTTCATATAGTCCTTGTGCAACAGACATTGTCTTTTTTAGTGTAAAGCTTAATTTTCTAGATGCTTCTTGTTGCATTGTACTTGTAGTAAATGGTGGTGCAGGAGTTCTTTTCTTTTCTCCTTTTTTCACATCTGCTACAATATACTTGCCTTTTTCTATATTTTTTAATATTTCGTCTACTTCTTCTTTTGTATGTATTTCTAGCTTTTTACCATCTTTTCCATAAAATGTAGCTTGAAATTTCTTTTTAGAATTTGGTTCTAATAAATCAGCATAAATATTCCAATATTCTTCTGGTATAAAGTTTTCTATTTCTTCTTCTCTATCAACAATTAACTTTACAGCAACTGACTGCACTCTACCTGCTGATAATCCTCTTTTTACTTTTTTCCATAGCACTGGACTAATTTTGTATCCCACTATTCTGTCTAATACTCTACGAGCTTGTTGTGCGTCAACTAAATCCATATTTATTGTTCTTGGTTTCTTTATACTTTCTTTTACAGTCTCTTTAGTGATTTCATTAAAAGTAACTCTGCAATTACTATCTTCTGGTATTTCTAATATATGTGCTAAATGCCATGCAATAGCTTCTCCCTCACGGTCGGGGTCAGATGCCAAATATACTTGTTTTGCAGCTTTGGCTTCTTTTTTTAAACTTTTAATTAGGTCACCTTTTCCGCGAATATTTATATATTCTGGTTCAAAGTCATGTTCAATGTCAACAGCCATTTTTGATTTTGGTAAATCTCTAATATGTCCCATTGAAGCCATTACTTTGGTATTTCCACCTAAGAACTTTTTAATTGTGTTTGCCTTTGCAGGTGATTCCACAATAATTAGCTTGTCTGCCATTTGAATTCTCCTTTAATTAATAAATTATAAGGAGTTGTCTTTAGACAACTTCTTTGATTTCTTTGTAGATTTTTTCTTCTACATCTTGTATTGCAACTGTATGAGCTTTTTCGCCCATTTCTTTTAAAACTTTTTTATCCTTCACTAAGTTTGATATTGTACTATTTAATTCTTCTGCTGTCAAGTTTTTGTCTAATATTATTTTAGCAGCTCCTACATTTTTTAATACTTTTGCATTGTATTCTTGATGATTTTCTGTTGCAAATGGGAATGGTATAAATATTGCTGGCACTCCCACATTTGCTATTTCTGTTATTGTCATTGCTCCACTTCTTGAAACTACTAAGTCTACAATATTCATTATTTCTTCCATATTATAAATGTATGGTACTATGCTAACATTTGGTATATTGTTAATTTCTATTGAATATTTTTCTTTTAGTTCATTTTTTATCTGATCATATTGTTTTGGTCCTGCTGCCCATAAAATCTGGTAGTCTTGATTTTGTTTTTTAGATATTATTTCCAATAAACTATTATTTATACTTTTAGCTCCTTGACTTCCTCCAAAAAATAGTACTATTGGTTTATTGCTTTCTAGTTTATTTTCCTTTAACAATTCTTGCTTTCTTAAAGCTGATATTTCTACTTTTTTTACTTTAGTAGGTGTTCCTGTAACAACTACTTTTTTTGCTTTTGGTAATCTTGCTTTTGCATCTTCAAATCCTACTAATATCTTGCTTGCTTTATTTGATAACATTTTTACTGCTACACCCGGAAATGCATTGCTTTCGTGCAATACTACTGGTACCTTTTTCTTTTTAGCTGCCATCCCTACAGGCACACAAATATATCCACCTGTTCCAATTACTACATCTGGTTTAAACTGTTCTATTATTTTTTTAGCTTCTTTTATTGAATGAAAAGTTTGATATATTTTTTTCATATTTTCTAATGATATTGTTCTATTAAATCCATAAGCATTTATATGTTTTAGCTCATAACCTGCTCTAGGAACTAAGTCATTTTCTAATCCACGATCAGTACCTATAAATATTATTTCTGAGTCTGGTTCTTCTTTTTTTATCTTATTAGCTATTGCTATTCCTGGATTTATATGTCCGCCTGTTCCTGCTGCTGCTATTATTACTCGCATTCTAGTTCCCCCTTTATACTTTTGAGCCCGCTCGTGAAATGTTTAGTAAAATACCGCATACTACATAATAAAATCAATAACGCTGTTCCTCCATAGCTGAAAAATGGTAGTGGTATACCTGTATTTGGAATTGATGATGTAACAACTGCTATATTTAGTATTACTTGAATTGCAACTAAACTCACTATTCCTGTAGCTAATAGGCTTGAAAATGTATCTGGTGCTTTTATTGCAATTAGTACACCTCTCCAAATTAAAATTCCAAATAATATCATTATAATTAGGCACCCTATAAAACCTAATTCTTCTGCAACTATTGCAAATATAAAGTCATTTTGTGGCTCTGATATATATAAATATTTTTGTTTACTTTCACCTAAACCTGCTCCAAATAGTCCTCCTGAACCTATTGCATATAAACTTTGAACTACTTGCCAGCCTGTTCCTGTAAGGTCTTGCCAAGGGTCTAAGAATGAAATAATTCTGCCTATACGGAAGCTGTCATCCCCTCCTCCTGAACTAACTTTATATATCAGGTATGAGATTAAACCTCCTCCACCTATTGCTCCAACAATAATAAAGTGTACAAGTCTTGTTCCCGCAATCAGCATCATTATACAAGTAATCATTCCAATAATTAATGATGCACTTAAATGGTTTTGTACTAAATATAATACTGCAATTGGTGGAAGTATAAAACAAAGTGGTTTTACAAATCCTCTCCAAAAATCTCTCAACTCATCTTTGTGCTCTGTTAGATAACCTGCATAAAATATAATTAATCCTATTTTAGTTAATTCTGATGGTTGAAACTGTCCTATTATCGGAATTTTTATCCATCTTGTAGCTCCATTTGCTTCAACTCCAACATTTGGAATTAGAACTAGTAATAGTATAAGTACAGAAACCACATATGCCATTTTATACATTTTTTTATAAACATTATAATTTATTTTTGAAAAGAAAAACATTCCAAATATACCTAAAATGGCTGCTAAAAGTTGTTTGCTTGCATATGAATAAGTTTTGCCTGTTTCAGCTAATGCTGATGGTGCTGAAGCTGACAATACCATTACTATTCCTAATGCCAACAATATGAATATTACAGCACATAGTATAAAATCAAATGGTTGGTTTATGAAATTTGTGGATTTCTTTTTTGTTTTTTGCATTATTTCTTCCCTTTCTTAATGGTGTTAAATAGCAAATAATCCAACTATACAACACACAAGAGTTATCAAGCTAAATACTGATACTATTTTATTTTCATTCCAGCCAGATAATTCAAAATGATGATGTATTGGAGTCATTTTGAATATTCTTTCTCCGGTTTTCTTGAAGTGCTTAACTTGTATAATTACTGATAAGGTTTCAATTACTGGCACTAAAGCAATTATTATCAATAATAATGGCATTTTTAAGTAAAGTGCCATGCTTGCAATTGCACCACCAAGTAAAAGTGAGCCTGTATCTCCCATAAATACTTTTGCAGGGTGTAAGTTGAATATTAAAAATCCTAAACATGCTCCAATTAATATAGTTCCAAATATTGTTATCTCTTTTACTCCAAATATAATTCCTATTACAGTTAGACATGTAATTATTATTGTTGTTACACTTGTAGAAAGTCCGTCTATTCCATCTGTTAAGTTAACAGCATTTGTAGTTGCTAACATTACAACTACAGCAAATGGAATATATAGCCATATTGGAAGGCTTATAGATATTTTGAAAAACGGAATGTATGTATCTGTTCCTAAATGTAATATTTGAGTTAAATATAAACTAAATCCAACAGATACTATCAATAAACCTAACATTTTATATTTAGGTTTTAAGCCATCTGTATTTTTACCTATTAGTTTTTTCAAGTCATCAATTAGCCCTATTACACCAAAGCCTATTGTTGATGCTATAAGTGGAATTAAATGTATTGCAATTTTTTGTTCTTCGGTATTAGCTGATTTAGAGTAATTAAAGCAAATGTATGCCCCCATCACCAATAATGTAAGCATTATTATAATTCCACCCATTGTAGGCGTTCCCTGTTTTTTTAGATGTGATTGTGGTCCTTCTTTTCTTTCTAATTGACCTACTTTTAATTTTTTTAGTATTGGAATTGTTATTAACCCCATTATAAAGCTAAATGCTAATGAAATTAGTATTATTTTGGTTTGAAATTCCATATTTCCTCCTTAGTTGTTCTGTGTTTTATTTTAAATTTTCTATAATTTCACGTACAATTTTACGTTCATCAAATTCATATTTTTTTCCTTTAATTTCTTGTGTTAATTCATGTCCTTTACCTGCAATAACTAATATATCTTTTTTATGCAACATTTCTATTCCTTTTTTTATTGCTTCTTTTCTGTCTACTATACACTCATAGCTTCCTTTTGTCTTTGTAATTCCTTTTTCTATTTGTTCAACTATTTCTTTTGGTTTTTCACTTCTAGGATTATCTGAAGTAATAATAGTATAATCTGCTAAAACTCCTGATATTTCACCCATAATAGGTCTTTTACCACTATCTCTGTCACCACCACAACCAAATACACAAATTACTTTTCCTTGTGTGTACTCTCTAACAGTTGTTAAAATATTTTCCAAGCTTTCTGGTGAATGTGCATAATCTATCATAATTGTTAGTTCTTTTTTATTATCTACTAACTCACTTCTTCCTGGTACACGAACATTTAATAGTGCTTCTTGTATATTTTCTACACTGCAACCAAATTTTGTTGCAACACTTATTGCTGCCAATGAATTATATACACTAAATCTTCCAGGAATACCAGTTTTTACTCTTTGATTTTTTCCGTCTAATTTCACTTTAAAATCAACACTTGAGTTTGTTACTGTAATGTCTTTTGCTAATAACTCTGTGGGGTTATCTATTCCATAAGTGCTAAATTGGCAACTTGGTACTAATTTAGGTAATTTATTAGCATATATATCATCTGAATTTATATATCCATATTTACACATTGTAAATAGTTTTACTTTTGATGCAAAATAATCTTCCATATCTGGATGTTCTTTTGGGCTTATGTGATCTTTTGAAAAGTTTGTAAATATTCCTATTTCAAATTCACATCCATCAACTCTGCCTAGTTTTAGACTTTGAGAAGATACTTCCATAACTGCCACATCGCATTTTTCTTCCACCATTCTGCTCAAAAGTTGTTGTAATTCTAGACTTTCTGGTGTAGTTCTATCATTGTCTCCTAAATTTTTATCTCCAATATATGTGCAAATGGTTCCGATTAATCCAACTTTAAATCCTTGTTTTTCTAGTAATTCTTTAATCATAAAAGTGGTTGTTGTTTTTCCTTTTGTTCCTGTTATGCCTATCAATTTAAGTTTTCTAGATGGATTTTTGTAAAAATTACAAGCACAAATTGAAACTGCATGCCTTGTATCTGGTGCTAAGATAAAAGTAACATTCTCTGGTAATTCTTTTACCATTTCTTTAGTTATTTTATCTGCTTGTGCCATAATAACTTTTGCACCTTTTTGTATTGCTTCACCTATATATTGATGTCCATCTGTGTCAAAGCCATCTATAGCTACAAACATATCTCCTTTTTGTACTAGATTAGAGCTGTTTCTAATCTCATTTACTTCTACATCAAGACTTCCTTTTACTTTTAGTCCTTCTAATCCTGATAATATACTCTTTAAATCCATAGCACACACTCTCTTTCTCCATTTTTACGTTTACATTATATAATTAAATGTTTTTTTTGTATAGCTTTTTTGCTAAATTTTTATAATAACCTTTGTACCTTCATAAACTTTAATGCCTTTTTTGGGCACTTGTTCTCTAACTATTGTATTTTCCTTATCCAAGTTTTCAGGTTCATTTTCTATTTGTATGTTTAAATTCAAATCCTTTAATATTTTAGTTGCTTCCTTTATCGTTAATCCTTCAACATTTGGAACTTCCACTTGTTTTCTAATATCTTCTTCTTTTTCGTCATCTTTATTTAGCTCTAAATATGGTAAAACCTCTGATAACACTTGCCCTCCAACAGGTGCTGCAACCACACCTCCTTGATGACCTCCTTCTCCTTTTGGATCATATAAAGTCACAAGAACTATTACTGTTGGATCTGATATTGGTGCTACTCCCAAAAATGAAGCAATATATTTATTTGTATTAACACCATCTTCTGAAGTTCCGGTTTTTCCTCCTACTCTATATCCTTTTACTTGAGCTCTTTTTCCTGTTCCTAAAGCAACTACTGATTCCATCATATTTAGCATTTCATCTGCATGTTTTTTTGAAATTACTCTTTCTCCAGTTTTTACAGGAACATCTTTTACTTCTCCTGTTTCACTATTTATAATCTTTTTAACTACTCTCGGACTTACTTTTACTCCACCATTTGCAATTGTACTTACTGCTGTTGCAAGTTGTATTGGTGTAATTTCAAATCTTTGACCAAAGGCTATTGTTGCTAATTCTACTGGTCCAACTTTATCCTCTTTTAAGAATATACTTGTAGCCTCACCCGGAAGGTCTATACCAGTTCTATCAAGTAATCCGTACTTTTTCAAATATTGATAATATGTATGTACTCCCAATTTTTGTCCTAGTCCTATAAATACTGGGTTACATGAATTCATTAGTGCATCTCTCAAAGATTCTGGTCCATGTGGTCTATAATATCTCCAACATTTAATTCTAACACCTGCTATTTCTATTCCACCTGTACAGCAAAATTCTCCTTTTTTATCAGGTGTTGTAATTCCTTCTTGAAGTGATGCAGATGCTGTAATTAGTTTGAAAACTGATCCTGGTTCATAAGTATCTGTTACTGCTTTATTTCTCCAGAGTGATAACATTGTTTTATTTCTATCAGCTTGTGACATACTTGGCCAAGCTTCTTTTAATTCATCTGTACTTGGTTCAAAAGGTTCATTTAAATTGTAGTTTGGATACCCTGCTATTGCCAAAACGTCGCCGTTTTTTGGGTTCATTACAACAATATTTCCTCCGTCTACACATTTATTGTCAATGCATACTTCTTTTAAATACTTTTCAGCAATTCCCTGAATTGTAGCATCAATTGTCAATACTAAATCATTTCCATCAATTGCTTCTACATAATTTTCGCCTGTATTTTGTATATCCCCTCCTGTTGCATCTGTGAGCTTTTGAATTTTACCTTTTGTTCCTTTTAGTTCTTCATCATAAATAGCTTCTATTCCATCTAATCCTTGGTTATCACTTCCTGAAAATCCTATAATTTGTGAAGCTAAATTATTATATGGATAATACCTCTTTGTGTCTTCATCAATATTTACACCTGTGGTTATATTGTTCTCTTGCAACCATACTCTTAGTTCATCAGCTTTTTGTTTATCTATTTTCTTTATAATAGTCTCAATCGAACTTCTTTTTGTCACTTTTTTATATACTTTTTCATATTCTAATTCAAATATTTTGCTTAAGGCCTGAGCAACATTTTCTTTATTTTCCTTTGAAATATTAACTGGGTTTACAGTAACAGTTTCTACAGTACTACTTACAGCTAAAATCGTTTTACCTGTCGCATCATATATAGTACCTCTTCTAGGGTTTATGCTTCTATCTAGAGTTTGTTGCACATATGCCTTAGACTGTAATTCTGCTCCCATTCCAAATTGTAGCCATGCAATTCTAACAGTTAATACAACTAGCACTAACCATAAAACTATAATTTCATTTTTCATTCTCTTTTTTCTAGAAATACTACTAGTTCTTTCTTCTACTTTTATTTTTTCATTTTTTAGTTCTTGTTTAAATTTTTTCTTAATATCTTTTTGTGCTAATTTCTGCTCTTTCTTTATGTTTATAACTTCCTCTTTTTTCTTCTTTTTCCATTTTAATAACTGCTTTTTGTCTATGTTATATCTTAAATTTTTCATAATCTAAACTCCTATTTTCTCTTCTTATTTTTATTCACGTAAATAAAAAAAAGACCAACTCTTTTGAGTTAATCCTTTTAATTATTTTATCCAATCTGTAATTGTATTTATTATTTTTTCAAACCAATTTTGCTCTTCTGTTACCACTACCTGTTCGCTTGCTGTTTCTACATAATCTTCTTTTGGAAGACTAACATATACTTTTTGTGAATCAGATAGTTTTTTCATTCCTAGCATACTAGATGCTGATTTTTCTATATTTGTTAAATTCAAACTAGTTTGAATGTTAATTTCTGTTTGTGCATTTTCTTTTTGAAGTGTGCTTAATTGTTTTTTCAAACTTTCTTTTTGATTAAAGCTTGCTGTTATAAGTGAGTTTCTATAACTTATGGCAAATAAGATTGCAAAGCCAATAACTATATACATAATAGTTTTTACTTCTAATTTTGCTTGTTTTTGAGACTTTTTATTTTTTTGTTTTAATGTAGACGATTTCTTTTTTACATCATCATTTTTTATAGGTTCATATTCTGGTTTTAATTTTCTAGGGCTAGTCTCATATTGATATTTCATTGGTCTATATGCCATAAGTTCTCACCTCTTTTCTTTTGGTATTTTTAAAATCCTATGTGTTTTTATCTAATCTTTCAAAAACTCTTACTTTTGCACTTTTGGCTCTAGAGTTTCTTTCTTGTTCTTCTTGTGTTGCTATAATTGGTTTTTTATTTATTATTTTTCCCCAAGATTCATAATTGCACACACAATATGGTAATTCGCTTGGACAAGTACATTTTCCTTGTAAATCTACCATAGCATTTTTTACTGCTCTATCTTCTAATGAATGGAATGTTATTACTACTAATCTTCCTCCTTGTTTTAAGCAATAAACACTATTTTTTATGGTTTCATATAATGGAGCGATTTCATTGTTTACTTCAATTCTAATAGCTTGAAATGTTCTTTTTGCAGGATGTCCATCCTTTTGCATAGCTCTTGGTATAGAATTTTCTATTATTTGTACTAGCTCTTTTGTTGTTTCAATTGGCTTTTCTTCACGGAATTTACAGATATTTTTAGCTATTTGTCTGCTAAATCTTTCTTCTCCATATTCCCATATTATATTTGCCAACTTTTCCTCTGTATAAGTATTTACTACATCTTTAGCTGTTATTCCACTTGATGTGTCCATTCTCATATCTAGTTTACCGTCTCCTATGTAGCTAAAACCCCTTGCTCTTTCGTCTAACTGATATGACGAAACTCCTAAATCTAATAAAATACCATCAACTTTATCTATATTAAGTTCATCTAATATTTGCCTTATATCATCATGATTTCCATGAACATAACTTACATTTTTATATTTTTCTAATCTTTTTGAGGCAGCTTTTAATGCTTCCTCATCCCTATCAATTCCAATTAGTTTTCCATTTTCTGATAGATTTTTTAAAATTTCTTCACTATGTCCAGCTCCACCCAATGTACCATCTACATAAATACCATCTTTTTTTATTTCAAGTGCTTGTATACATTCTTTTAATAAAACTGGTTCATGTTTAAATTCCATCTGTTTTGTATAATCCTTTCACTGGCATAGTTCTATCTCTAAAATAGCATAATAAGTTGGTATGATTTATACCAACTATTATGTTTTTATTTTAGTATTTTTTCTTTTGTGTTTTTCATGGTTTTTAACCTTCTTTTGTAGGGTATGGAAATTTTTCAAACAATCTTTAGTAAATTTATATTTTTCACTTTAGTTATTTAAATATTTTTTCTTTTGAAATTAAAATCTTTTGTAAGACCTTATTTCATTTATCTTTAGTAAAGTTTATCTTTTGTAGGTATCTAATCTTTAGTATAATTTATCTTTTGTATGATTTTTTCTTTAGTAAGTTTAATCTTTTGTATCTTTAAAATTTTCTTTTGTGCTTATATAGACTTTTGCAAGTTATATACCAAGCATTGTCATATTTTCTGCTATTTCATCTGCTGAAATATTTTCGTCACTATTATAAGATTTCCATTTTTCTTTATCCCAAATTTCAATTCTAGTACCTACACCAATTATTACTGTGTCTTTTTCTAATTTTGCATATTCACGTAAGTTACTTGTAATTAAAAATCTACCTTGTTTATCAATTTCACATTCTATTGCGCCTGATAAGAAAAATCTTACGAAATCTCTGGCATTTTTGTTTGTAAGTGGAAGTGTTTTTAGTTTTTCTTCGAAGTTAGCCCATTCTGTTTGTGAGAAGCCAAATAGACATTTGTCTAAGCCTTTGGTTATTATGAATTTTTCTCCCATATCTTCTCTAATTTTTGAAGGTAGTATCAATCTGCCTTTAACATCTAGAGAATGCTCATATTCACCTATTAACACTTTTACTCACCTCGCTAACATTTTGTTCCACTTTCTACCACTTCTCTCCACTTCAATTAGATTTTAATATAAGATATTAAAAATATCAAGTGTTTTTTGAAAAAAAGTTAAAAAAATTTTAAAATAAAAAAAAGCCATTGGGGACGGAGAATTTTGGCACGTTTTTTACTTAATTGAATTTACTTCATTTTAATGCAAAACGTGCCAAAATTCTCCGTCCCCAATGGCTCTTTTAATAACTTTATTTTTTTTCTAACATTTCTTCTATAATTTTTTCTAGATCAGTAGTATCTATAACTGACTTTATACTTGCATTCAGTACTTCTTGTGGTGGTGTATTTTTTAAGTTTAAAACATATCCATTTTTTAAAGCTAATTGCCTAATGAATTCTCTGTTTGTTCTTCCATTTCCTTCTCTAAATGGATGTAAAACATTTAGTTCTGACAAATAATATGCTAACCTTTTTGCTAGTTCCTGTTTTGAAAGTCCAGCTAGAAAGTTTTCTTGTTTTAATTCATTCAAAAGTCTATCTAATTCTGGTTCAATATATTCAAAACTTGCAAATCTAAACTCACCTTTTCCAATATTCTCTTCTCTAAATTCACCTGCAAATGGATAGATGTCTTCAAATAAATATTTGTGAATTGAAATATAATGCTTTTTATCGAAATCACCCGTAATTCCTTTTATTCTTAAACCTAAGGATTTGGCTGCAGTGATTTTAGCCTCATATTTTTCTAGTTGTTTATAATCTCTAATATCTAATTTATTTTTTAAAGTTCCACTATTTTCATAGCAATATTTTGAACCCTCATACAAATTTCTCATATTATATCCCACCATTTCTTAAGATGAGTTTAAAGTAAAAATTAAAAGTTGTCAATATTTTGACAACTTTTACATTAGATTTGTTCTTTTATCATATTTATTAATTCTGGCATTGCCACTTCATTTTCTGCTAACATTCTATACATATTAACATCATTCTCTGTTATATCCATTCCTTCAATTGCTAAATCATTTTTTATATTATCTATATTAAATTTAAAAATTTCTTCATTAAACATCTTTTTATCCTCCTATTCGGATATTTGGTTTTTCAAACCCTACAATACTATTATACCACAAAATCACCAAAAAGTACAGCTTTTTAGTGATTTTTGGGTTATTTTTTTTATATTATACTTGTCTTAATTTTACTACTAGTCTTTGTTTTCCACCATTTGTACAAGTAATTAATGTAAGTTCTTTTCTACCATCTGTCAATTGACTGGTACATCTTGTATCTGTTGGTTCTACAACATATTTGTTGTATACCTGATATTTAAGAGTATTTCCTGATAAATCTGTTAATTCTGCTTTATCTCCATTTTTTAATTTATGTAACTTTCCAAACATTTTACCATTTTCATAATAATGTCCTACTATGCAATAATTTCCTACTTCATTTGGTTGTGGGCCCCAGTATTTATTTAAGGATACAAATAATAATGCATCTGAAGTTGCTGAAAGCACTGGATATTCAATGTTTATTTTAGGGATTTTTAAGATTGCTTCTGTTGTATATTTCACCCCATCTTTTGATGTATATGTTTTGGTATCAATTTTAGTGTTATTGGTTTTCGTTTGATTATTATTTTGGTTTTCTGTTTTATCCTCGTTATCTTCTTGAGTTCCTGGTACCTCAAGAATAACAACAATTTTATCATTTTCATCTTTTTTTACTGTATTATCAACTTGTTCTTTAATTTCAGCAAGTATTTCCTTTGATACCTCTTCACTTTTATTTCTATCATATTCGGCATATATGTAATAGGAAAATAGAAGACATATTAAAAAAACTGATAGAAAAAGTTCAATCTTATATATACGCTTTTTTCTTTTCAGTTCTGGAGTCACATATAGTTTTTCTGTTACTAATATCTGATTCACTTCAAAATATCCTCCCTCATTTTAATATATACAATAATAGTATAACATATTTTTTCAATATGCACAATTACTTCTCCAAATTTATTTTCAAATATATTTATTGTGTATTGAAATTATGAAATATTTATAATATACTAATGGTAATAATTAGCAATTTATTTTAATTGAAAGGTAAAAATGGTGACATTTATGAAGATTCTTTTTAAAGTTTTGAGTATTATAATAGGAATTGTAATTATTTTAGGCATTCTTTTCTTTATTGTGGATTATAGCAGAGTTAAAAATAATCAAATACCAATTTTTTGTATCCCTGTAGGAATAGCAATGGATGGTGGAACTGTTGAATACCTTGGACTTGGATATAAAGTAATAGATTTTAATACAATTTCAGGATATGACGATATAAAAATTGGAACGTGGACTATGAAGTACAGTGATTTTGACGATGAAATAAGTAAATATGACAAAATTAAAGAACAGCAAATAGAAATAATTCAAAACAGTAAAGTTGCTACAATAGAAGTTGAAAAAACACCTAAGAAAAGTGAAAATTCGAACAAATCATATACTTTAACTATAAAAGAAATGTATCAAGTTTTAACATTAATAGAAACATTAAATTTTATTCCCAAAACATGTAATAATGAGGTAATATACTCTATTAAATATATTAATGAGAATGAAAGTGTATTTATGACCTATAATATTGAAGCAGGTGATGGTAGATACCATATTAGTTGTGATGACAAAACAGAAGCAATATTATCTACGTCTCAAAATAACCAACTAAATGAAATAATAAATAAATATTTTTAAATATTAGTACCAGTCATTGACATAGCTTAACTCTTTGCTATGTCTATCACTTGAATTATTACGCATAACCGCTAAATATGATTAAGAGATAATTCATCCCTTAATCATATTTAACTTTAAAAATCACTCTACTTCATAATCATATTGAGTGCCCGCAATAGCTGTCGAACCAAAATATCCATAAGTTGTAAATACTTGAATAAATTTTTTCCCGTATTCAAATCTATAAATTTTCGTAAATCCTGTTGTCGTATTGTAATAGGTGCAATATTGGTAAAATTATCAATACAGGTATAAATGTTTTGTCTAACCGTATCACTTGTCGCAGCTTCTTTTGCAATTGTTGCATCATTCATATTAAAATCTGTATTTATATTTCGCATCTCAAAATCAATTGAATTATCAGCAATTTGAATAACTTTTCCATTGTTCACAATTACTGTATATGAAGAATTAACTACCAGCATAGCCGGAAGATTATATACATTAAAACCGTTATGAATATTTTCATAACGGTTTTAGTCTAATCCAAAGCTTACACCTAAAGCGCTATTTATTTGTGACATTATATGATTATCATCAATATGCCCTATTTTTTCCTTTAGTCTACTTTTATCTATTGTTCTTATTTGCTCTGTTAAGATAACAGAATCTGCTTTTAAGCCACTCTTTTCTGGTTCTATTTCAATGTGTGTTGGTAATTTAGTTTTTCCTGTTTGTGATGTTATAGCTGCCGCTATCACAGTTGGGCTATGCTTATTTCCAACATCATTTTGTATTATAAGCACTGGTCTCACTCCACCTTGTTCTGAACCAATTACAGGACTCAAATCTGCATAAAACATATCTCCTCTTTTTATTACCATTTTCTTCACTCCCAATATTCTTCCAGTTTTGATATATTTTAAGGATTAGCAAAGATAAAAAAATAGCTTTAAGCAGATATGTGTTTCTTAATACTGTGCTACAGAAAAATTATTTAATCTAAACGCCAGTACTTCTTCCTTCTTTAAACTATTTATCTTTATCTCATTATATAATATGTAAACTAGATTTTTTTGGTTCTTGTCTTGTACTATCATTTTTGTAATTTTTCCTGTTGTTTTGTCGATAAATAGCTTTTTTGAAGAAACATACTGATTATTGTTATGTAGTGTTACCTCCATAATTATCATATTATTTTCTTCATAAAGTTTTTTATTGCTAGAATTTTTATAATCTTCTATAAATGAGTTCAGCCATAAAAAGTTTTCTATCATGTATTGATAATTTTGGTAAACAGTTGATAGGTTTAATTTGGTGTTGTTTATTTTTAGTGTATTTCCATCATATACTGTTTCTAGACCACTTATGTTGCTTGGTTCTAAAATTGTTTGTTTTTCTATATTTGGTGCAACATAACTTTGCTTTATTTTATATTTTGTTTTGTTTTTATTTGTTTCAACTTCTACATCTATCTCTGCTTCATATGAGCTAATATTTAAAATATATTCTTCAATTTCTTGATTTGTTTTGTTACTTAAATTATTTCCCATTTTTGAATTTTTATTAACATTTCTAGAAAAAAAGTAAATTATTATTGCAATTACTGCTATAACTACAATTGCAATGGTAATTTTTAAAATCATTTTATTTTTCATATGATCAACTCCTATTTCAATTTATATTCGCTTAACCTCAAAGTATTCATGTCTAATATTGTCGTATTTTGGCATACGTTTTTTGTTGACATTTATTTACATTTATTTTATTATTTAACTGTTACATCTATAGCTTTTTTATTCAAATTATTTTTTTCTATTTAAATTCATTGAAACTAATTATATAAAATGTTATAATAAGGGAGGTGTGTATATGCCTTTAATTTCGCAATTCTATGGTATTCTTATTTATCTATACAAAGAATTAGGAGGACACCACAACAAACCACATATTCATGTAAAATACAATGAATACGAAGCTTCTTTATCGCTTGATGGTACTGTTATAAATGGTAATTTACCGTTAAAGCAATTGAGACTAGTTCAGGCTTGGATGGAAATACATAATGACGAGTTAATTGCAACTTGGTATTGTTATAATAATGATGGTGAAATTTTAAAAATAAAAGGATTGGAGTGATTTTATGCGACCTAAAGCTATAGATGTAAAACCTTTAGAAGATTATATGTTATTGGTTATATTTGAAAATGGAGAAAAGAAAATTTTTGATGTAAAACCTTATTTAACTCATAAAGCTTTTGAGCAATTAAACGATAAAGCTTTATTTAATACTGTAAAAATCGATGGTCTATCAATCAGTTGGCTTAATGGTGCTGATATATGTCCTGACGAATTATATAATAATAGCAAAAGCATAAGCGAATAGATTCACTTATGCTTTATATATTTTTAAAATATGTAATTATGCAATCTTGTAGTTCTTGTTTTGTTTCTATTTGATTTATTTTTTGGCGCATTTGTGTTGCGTTTGGTAAGTTTTTTAAATAATAGCTCATATATTTGCGCATTTCTTTTATTCCAGTGTTTTCTCCTAAATATTTAACCTGCAAATCTATATGTTCTAATATTATTTCTAACTTCTCTTCATTAGATACTGGTGTTATTTCTTGACCAGTTAAATATTCTTGGATTTCTTTAAATATCCATGGATTTCCTATACTAGCTCTTCCTATCATTATTGCATCTACACCTGTTTGTTCAAACATTTTTAATGCATCTTCTTTGGTTTTTATATCTCCATTTCCGTATTACTGGTATATTTACCGCTTGTTTCACTTGTTTTATAATATCCCAGTCTGCTTCTCCTGTATAAAATTGTTCTCTTGTTCTTCCATGTATAGTTATTGCTTTTACACCTTTTGCATCTGCTATTTTTGCTAACTCCACTGCCACAATATTATTATCATCCCAGCCTTTTCTCATTTTTAGTGTTACAGGTACTTGAGAGTTTTTAACAACTGCCTCAATAATATCTCCTGCTAGTTCTAGGTTTAATAATAGTTTACTTCCATCTCCATTTTTTACTACTTTTGGTGCAGGACATCCCATATTTATATCTATTATTGGTGATGTTTTGCTTAGTTCTTTTGCTGCAAATGACATTGCCTCAATATCATTTCCAAATATTTGAGCAGCTACTGGTATTTGTTCATTTTCTGTATTTAATAATAGTTTTGTTTTTTCATCGTTATAAAATAGCCCTTTACTGCTTACCATTTCTGTATATGCTAAGCCGAACTCCAAATTTTTCGCATATTAAGCGAAATGGCAGGTTGGTTATTCCTGCCATTGGGGCTAGTAGTATGTTGTTTTTTAGTTTTACATTTCCTATTTTTAGTTCTTTTAAGTACATCTTATCTTCCTTTTTCTATTATTAGATATAATACTTTTTTCCGTTCCATCCCAACTACGCAAGAAAGCGTAACAACAATTTTTTGCAAACATTTTCAATGATTCGAAAAAATTTAGCAACGCTTTCTAGCTTGTCGGTCCCCACAGCCTCACTGCAAAAAGTATTATATCTAATATTTAATTAAAAATGATAACTAGTCCGCAATGCCGCTGTTGCTAGTCTGTGCAATGTAAAAAAACAACTTGTTTTTATTCTATAAACATTGCTTTTTTGCGTCTGGTGCTTATGTTTAATAAAATTGCTATTAGAGTTAGGTTTGTGAGCATTGAGCTTCCACCATAGCTTACAAATGGAAGTGGTATTCCTGTAATAGGCAATAGTCCCATTGTCATTCCTATATTTTCTAACATATGAAAGAAAAATATTCCAACTATTCCAGTTGCTATATATGAGCCTAAATCATCTTTGGCAGTTTTTGCTACTTGAATTGATTTTGTAATTAGTATTACATATAGTACAATTATGGCTCCTGCAACTACAAATCCCATCTCCTCACTTATAACTGCAAATATAAAGTCTGTGGTTTTTGGGTATAAGTAACCTAACTGTGTTTGATTTCCTTTAAATAGTCCCATTCCAAATATTTGCCCAGCTCCTATTGCTAATTTTGATTGTATTATGTTGTAGCCATCTCCTCTTGGATCTAAGTTTGGATTTAGGTACACATCTATTCTTGCTTTAGCATGCTCTGGTAATATAAAGAAATATGCTAATGGTACCAAAATAACTACTAATAGTACAGCTGTTATAATATATTTTTTGTTTATTCCTGCTACATATAGCATAAATATCAGTGCAACTAAGAATGCTAATGCTGTTCCATAGTCTGGCTGTTTTATAATAAGTAGTGTTGGCACTGCAACTGTTGCTAATATTATTCCTAACTTACAAAATCTATTTATTTCATCTCTACCTTTTTGTTGCAATTTTACCATAACATTTGCCATAAATAATACTACTGCAATTTTGGCAAATTCGGCTGGCTGGAATGAAAATGGTCCTATATTAAACCAGCTAGTAGCTCCATTTATCGGCTCAGTAAATAATACTGCTACAAGTGAAATAAGGCTTAGTCCATATATAACTGGAGATATTTTAGCTAATATTTCATAATCCACCAAAATAACTACAACTATTACTGGAATGCTAATGCCTATCCACATAATTTGTTTTTTAAATTCCTCATAATCTGAATTTTGAGTGGCAGAAAATAGTGCAACTAACCCTATTGCTAGTAGTATTATTGTACATATTAAAATCCCCCACTCAAAATTTTTAAACATCTTTTTTTGCATGTTTACCCTCTATTTAATTATTTGATGTCTCTGTTTCCTTATCATCTTGTTCAGATATATTATCTTCTACTTTTTGTTCTTTATTATCTTCTCCTTTATTTTCTTCGGTATTTGTTGTGTTTTCTGTTTCTTTATTTTCTTCTTGTGTAGAATCAACTTCATTTTCTTCTTTAACTTTCTCCGTTTCCTCTACCTCTTCTTTTTTCTCTTCCTTTTTAGGTTTGTTTTCAGTTTCTTTAGATTTTTCTTTTTCGTTATTATTTTCTTCTTGTTGTTTCGGTACGTTTAATTTTCTTGCTTCATTTTTAATTGTTACAATTGGGATGTTTGCATATAACGCAGGTGCTCCAACTGTGCCATCCTCATTAGCCTTGTTTGTTAGATGCACATCTATTTCTTTTTCATCAACATCTATGTATTTTTTTATTACTTCTATTATTTCTTGTTTCATAAGTTCCAAGAAATCGGCAGATACGTTTGCTCTATCTTGCATTAAAACTAAGTGCAATCTTTCTTTTGCTGTATCTGAGCTTTCCTTGCTCTTTTCTTTTTTTACAAGACTTTTAAAAAAGTTCATTATATTTTCAAACATGTTCTACCTCCGTATGTATTATTTTGTGAAGAAATTTTTAACTTTTGCAAAAAATCCTTCTTTCTTTCCTGGTATTGTAATCTCTACATTTTCCCCTAATATTCTGCTAGCAATTTCTGTATATGCTTTTCCAGATGGAGCTTTATGATTTGTTACAACTGGCTCTCCTTTATTAGTTTGTGTAATAATGAATTCATCATCTGGTACAACACCAATTAGGTCAATTGATAATAAATCTACTATATCTTCAACTTCCATCATTTCACCTTTTTTAACCATATTAGGTCTTAAACGGTTAATAACCAATTCAGGATTTTTGATTTCAGATGCTTCTAGTAACCCTATAATTCTGTCTGCATCACGAATAGCAGATATTTCAGCTGTTGTTACTACAATTGCTCTACTTGCTCCTGCAATTGCGTTTTTAAAGCCTTGCTCTATTCCTGCTGGACAGTCTATTAAGATATAGTCAAATTCTTCTTTTAATTTTTCTGTTAATTCTTTCATTTGTTCTTCATTTATTGCACTTTTATCTCTTGTTTGAGCTGCTGGAAGTAAAAACAACTCTTCAAAACGTTTATCTTTTATAAGAGCTTGTCTTAATTTACATTTTTCTTCTACAACGTCTACAATGTCGTAAACTATTCTGTTTTCTAGTCCCATTACAACATCAAGGTTTCTTAAACCAATATCAGTATCAACTAATACTACTTTTTTACCTCTTAATGCTAAAGCGGACCCAACATTTGCTGTAGTTGTAGTTTTTCCAACTCCACCTTTTCCAGATGTTATTACTATAACTTCTCCCATGATTTCCTCCTTAAATTTGGATATTATTTATTTTAAAAATGCAATATTAACAGTTTGTATTATATAACAGATTCTGCTAAAAATCAATGTGTAGAGCACAAAAAAATGTGTAATTCTAAGATTAGTTAAATTACACATTTATATTATTATATAGAACAGGGTTACTTGTAAAGTGAGGGCCTATAACCAATGTAGCCGCTGCTGTCAGTCGTATAGCCGTAGCTACGGTAAGAAGCTGGATAGCCAGAGCCAATGCCGCCGTAACTGCCACCCCTAGAAGCACAAGGATTGCCGGTATTAGCGGAATATTCTAATGTCCATTCCCATACATTTCCAGCCAAGTCATATATATTCATTTTTTTACACGCATCACTTGCTCCTGTGGTTAATAATATTGAATTACTACTTGAACTTGCTGAAAGTTTTGTACTTTTTCCATTTGCATATGTTACGCAATTTGCTAATGCTGTATTATAATTATTCCATGCACTACTTAATGCTCCATCTTTTGCATATTTTCCTCTATTTATTGTGAAACTTGCATTTTTATAATTTCCCCAATCTTTACTATCAGTTCTTAATGCACTTTGTATTGTTGCTAATGCTGTTCCTTTTTCTACTTCTTTTGTTTCTATATGTTTTAATACTAAGTCCCATTGTACTCCAAACATTAAACTACTTGTATAACTTTTTCCTGTTGATAATTTACTTGCTAATTCTTGTGCTTGACTACATGTTACATAAGTATATGGATATGGATATATTGGATTTTCTTCTGTTCCTGTTTTTGATGTTGATAATGGAGCTGATGCTGTTGCTAAATCTATTTCTTTTGAAGTTCTATTTTCCGCTATTCCTGCTTCATATCTTCCTATCCAAAACCCTCCATTTTCATATACACTTTTTAACATTTTTTGTTTTAAAGCTGTATATTGTTCACTTGTTAAGCCTGTTCCTGCTAATACTTTGTCTGATGGATATTCGTCTGTAAAACTTGTCAAAGTTCCATTACTCTTTTTTCTATAATCTTCTGTATATTTATTCAAACAATATTCTATTTTATCATAATCTGTTGATTTTGTAGGTTTTTTGTCTGCTGTTGTTGTTTTTGTGTTATAGCTACTATCTGCATACAAGCTTTTAGGAACCTCTATCCATACATATTCATTTCCATTTGAATCTCGAATTACTAGTCCATCATTTAAGTTAGTATCTGGATCTTTCTCAAATGTATCATCTGGATAGTATGGTCTTGTGTCTTTTGTTCTTGGCAATTGTCGTTCAATTCTTTTTCCCTGTATCATATATATCTGCTCTTTTTTACTATTATCTTGTTCATATACTTCTTTTATTTTTATAAGTGTCTTTATTTGATTTCTTCTTGTAGCAACCGCTAACGAGAAAAGCGCAACTAATATTATTGTAAATGTTACTACTGCAATGGTAACATACATTGTCATAATACCTTTTTCACTTTTAACTTTATTTTTCATTTGCATATTATCACTTTCCTTTACATTTTATATGTATATAATAATAAAAAAATACATTATTGTCAATTGTTTTCCAAAGTATATTATACCTTTTTTTCTTGACATTATGCTTATTTAAGAATAAAATAATACTTGAAAAATATTTAAGGAGGAATACTTAAACTATGAAAGATTTAATTGAAATTAGATGGCATGGTAGAGGTGGTCAAGGTGCTAAAACAGCTTCTCTTTTACTTGCAGATGCTGCTTTTAACACTGGTAAATATATTCAAGGTTTTCCTGAATATGGTCCAGAAAGAATGGGTGCTCCTATTACTGCATATAACCGTATTAGTAATACACCAATACGTATTCATAGTAATATATATGAACCAGATTATGTAGTAGTTGTTGACGATAGTTTGTTAGAAGCTGTTGATGTAACTGCTGGTTTAAAACCTGATGGTGCAATAGTTATAAACACTACAAAAAGTGGAAATGAATTAAAGCCTTTACTTAACGGATATACCGGAGATGTTTATACTATTGATGCAAGAAAAATATCATTAGAAACTTTAGGTAAATATTTTCCAAATACTCCTATGCTTGCTGCAATTGTAAAAGTAAGTGGAGTAATTGAAGAAAAAGACTTTTTAGCTGATATGGAAGGTTCATTTAAACACAAATTTGCTAAAAAACCTGAAGTTATTGATGGAAATATGAAAGCTTTAGAAATGGCTTTAAAAGAAGTTAATAAAGTTTAGAAAGGATGGTTTAAATGATTGATAAAAATACTCCAGCTTGTGATATGACTATTGGTGGTAATATTTATAAAGCTGGTAATGCTAGAGAATTTAAAACAGGTGACTGGAGAAGTGTTAAACCTATTTACATATCTGAGAAATGTACTCAATGTGGTTTATGTTTTCCAGTTTGCCCTGATGATGCTATTCCTGTAAATAAAGAAGGAAAGCGTGAAGATTTTAATTATGATTATTGCAAAGGTTGTGGAGTTTGCGCTAAAGTGTGCCCATTCCATGCCATTGAAATGACTGAGTAAAGGAGATTATAGTATGGGAATTAGAGAAAGATTAAGTGGAAATGAGGCTGCCGCTATTGCTATGAAACAAATAAATCCAGATGTTGTAGCTGCTTTTCCTATAACACCTTCAACAGAAATACCTCAATATTTTTCTACTTTTGTTAGTAATGGCACTGTAGATACAGAATTTGTTGCTGTTGAAAGTGAGCATAGTGCTATGAGTGCTTGTGTTGGTGCAGAAGCTGCTGGTGCAAGAGCTATGACTGCTACTTCTGCTAATGGTTTATCATATATGTGGGAAATGATATATATTGCGTCCAGCTTAAGACTTCCTATTGTTATGAGCTTAGTAAACAGAGCTGTTTCAGGCCCATTAAATATTCACAATGATCATTCAGATGCAATGGGTGTAAGAGATGCTGGATGGATTATGCTATTTTCTGAAAATAACCAAGAAGCATATGATAACTTAATTATGGCTCATAGAATTGCTGAAAATAAGGATGTTTTATTACCTTTAATGGTATGTCAAGATGGATTTATTACTTCTCATTCAATTGAGAATATCGAACTAATTGAAGATGATAAAGTTAAAGAATTTGTTGGAACATATAAACCAGAACATTATTTATTAAATGATAAAGAGCCAATTGCTGTTGGTCCATTAGATGTTCAATCATATTTATTTGAACATAAATATCAACAAGCTGAGGCAATGAGAAATGCTAAAAAAGTTATTTTAGAAGTTGCCAAAGACTTTGAAAAAATGACTGGTAGAAAATATTCATTTTTTGAAGAATATAGAATGGATGATGCAGAAATTGCTGTTGTTTGTATGAACTCAACTGCCGGAACTACTAAAACAGTTGTAGATGAGTTAAGAGAAAAAGGAATTAAAGCTGGTATGGTTAAGGTTCGTGTATTTAGACCTTTCCCTGCAGAAGAAATTGCTGAAGCTTTAGGAAATTTAAAAGCTGTTGCAATAATGGACAAAGCTGATTCTTTAAATGCTATGGGTGGTGCATTATATGAAGATGTTATCTCAAGCATGTATACAGCTAAAAAGCAGGTTCCTGCTGTAAGCTATGTTTATGGTATTGGTGGTAGAGATACTACAAGTAATAATATTCATGAAGTATTTGATTATTTAGCACAAGTTGCTAAAACTGGTGAAATTGATAATCCATATCGTTATGTAGGATTAAGAAAGTGAGGAAAATTTTATGGCATATAATTTAAAAGAAGTAATGGCAAATAAGCCATCTAGATTTACAGCTGGTCACAGAATGTGTGCTGGTTGTGGTGCCCCACCTATTGCTCGTATGGTTTTAAGAGCTTTAAAACCAGAAGATCATGCAGTAATTAGTAATGCTACTGGTTGTATGGAAGTTTCAAGTTTTATATATCCATATACTTCTTGGACTGACTCATATATTCACACAGCTTTTGAAAATGCAGCATCTACTTGTTCTGGTGTGGAAGCAGCTTATCGTTCATTAAAAAAACAAGGCAAATTGCCTAGTGATAAAACTACTAAATTTATTACATTTGGTGGAGATGGTGGAACTTATGATATAGGTATTCAAAGTTTATCAGGTGCTATGGAAAGAGGTCATGATATGGTATATGTATGTTATGATAATGGTGCCTATATGAATACTGGTATTCAACGTTCTTCTGCTACTCCTAAGTTTGCAGATACTACAACTTCACCTGCTGGAACAGTTATACCTGGCAAAATGCAGTCCAGAAAAGATTTGACAGAAGTTATGGAGGCACATCATTTACCATATGTAGCACAAACTATTGCTTATGCAAATTTTAAAGATCTATATGAAAAGGCTGAAAAAGCTATTTATACAGAAGGTCCATGTTTCTTAAATGTATTATCACCTTGTCCAAGAGGCTGGGGATATCCAACAGATATGTTAATGCAAATAAACAAATTAGCTGTTGAGACATGCTATTGGCCTTTATATGAAGTAATTGATGGCAGATATGTAATAAATTATAAACCTGCTAAAAAATTACCTATTGAAGAATTTTTAAAACCTCAAAAACGTTTTAAACATATGTTTAAACCTGGTAATGAATGGATGATAGAAGAGTTTCAAAAAGAAGTAGATAAACGTTGGGAAGCTCTTTTAAAACTTGAAGAAACAACAAATAGCTAAGAAAAAACTCGGCTGTGAGCCGAGCTTTTTTGTTATTATTTTATTCTTCGTTTGGTTCTGGTGCACCAACTGGGCAAACACCTTCGCATGTTCCGCATGAGATACATGCGTCTTTGTTTATTACATATTTATCTTCACCTTGTGAAATGCAAGATACTGGACAACTTGCAGCACATGCTCCACAGCTGATACATTTGTCTGTAATTTTATATGCCATTTATTTCACCACCTCTCATTTTTATATCTCTTATTAAATATCATCATCATCTGATTTTGCTCGTTCATCTAGTTTTTCTAATTTTTCTAATTCTGCTAACTCTTTTGCATGTTCTTTTTCTTCTGGGTCTATCTCTTCTCTTCCAATATTTTTTATAATTTTTACCTCAGATGCTGGGTATCTTTTATAGAATGTATCTTCTCCATCCCTAAATTTTACACGAATTATTTCTCTTAAAGTTTGTATTGAGTCAACTGTTCCTTCCCCATCTTCTGTTTTTACAATTGCTCCAATTTTAGGAAGTCTTTTTAATTTATCTTCATATACATTTTGCTCATATTTTAAGCAACACATAAGTCTTCCACAATTTCCTGATATTTTAGATGGATTTAGTGAAACATTTTGCTCTTTTGCCATTTTTATAGATACTGCCTCAAAATTATCTAAAAATGAACAACAGCAAAGTTCTCTACCACACACACCATTGCCACCTATTTTTTTAACTTCGTCTCTTACTCCAATTTGTCTTAATTCGATTCTTGTTCTAAAAACAGCTGCTAGGTCTTTTACTAATTCTCTAAAGTCTATTCTTCCATCTGCTGTAAAGAAAAATATAATTTTACTATTGTCAAATTTATATTCAACTTCAGTTAAATTCATGTCTAACTTATATTTTTTTATTTTTTCTTGAGCAATTTTAAAAGCTTCTTTTTCCTTTTCTCTATTTGCTTCATCAATTTGTATGTCCTTTGGTGTTGCTATACGAATTACCTTTTTTAAAGGTGCTGTTAAACTAGATTCTTCTATTTCTCTAACACCTGTAGTAACATTTCCAATCTCTTGTCCTTGGCTAGTTTCTACTATCACTTTTTGACCTTTTTCTATATTTAATTTATCCGGATCAAAAAAATATACTTTTCCTGGTTTTCTAAATCTAACCCCTACTATCTTTTTCAATTAACTTCCTCCCATAGTTTTAGTAATAAGTTATCAATTGACATATCATAATTAGCATTTGCTAATATTCTTTGTTTTGTCTGTTCTATTATTTGTATTCCATTTATATAATTTGCTTTATGCTTATTTTTTATAGCATTATATATCACTATTTCCATATAATCTAGCAAATCAATAATTTCATCTTTGGCAGAATATAGCACATCTGCTTTTCTCCAAATTTGTGTTATGTCTTGTTTATCTAATATGCCTATTAACTGCTCTATTTGCATATATTGTTCTTTTGAATCATTTATTTTTAATGCTTTGCCAATACTACCTTCACAATGTTTTAACATATTTTCTGTAATGTCTGAATTTATACCATTTTGTTTTAAATAGTTTATTATTTTTTTCTCTGGTATTGGTTCAAAATATAGCTTCATACATCTTGACTTTATTGTTGTTAATAGCTTGCTTTCATTTGAAGTTGTCAAAATAATAACTACATATTCTGGTGGTTCTTCTAAAGTTTTAAGTAAGCTATTGGCTGCTTCTCTAGTCATTGTTTCTGCTTGCGATATTAAATATACTTTTTTACTTGAAGTTACAGGTTTTTCTTGTGCTTTTTCTTGTAAAAATCTCACTTGCTCTATTTTTATGGCTTTTCCATCTTCTGGTGCTATTTGTAAAAAGTCAGGATGGCTTTCTCCATTAAATTCCAAACAAGATTTGCATTGATTACAGGGTTTGTTTGTTTCATTACTGCATAATATCATTTTTGCGAACTCTTTTGCAAATAAGTTTTTTCCTATTCCTTCTTGTCCTACAAACATATAGCTATGTAGTACATTGTTATTTTTTACTGTTGTTTCAAGTATCTGTTTTATTTTTTCATTTCCTATTAAATTTTCAAAAGACATTTTTATACCTTTCCAAATAAATTTAATGGCCAAAATCTAATCCAAACTTTGCTTTCAACTTTTTCTACTGGAACACATCCAAAAGCTCTACAGTCTGTAGATTGACTTCTATTATCTCCCATTGCAAAAACATATCCTTCTGGTACTGTAAATTCAGAAAAATAATTATAGTTTTTTGCATCAACTGTTGTAACTACATTTGGTTGTAAGTATGGTTCTTCTAATTCTGTTCCATTTATATATACTTTACCATTTTCAATTTTTACATGTTCACCAGGTAATGCAATTACTCTTTTTATATAGCTTTCTTTTCCTATTTCTAGCACATAGTATACAAATTTACTCCACCAATTTGTTGGTTCTTTTTCATATTTAGCTACTGGATTTTGTAAGTCTACTTCTAGGCTATTGCTATATGCCACTTTACTAGGTGCTTCAAATGTAATTATTTCTCCTCTTTGTGGCATTTCATTTATTGTTCTCATCCATCTATTTAGTATTAGTCTTTGCCCTGGCATCAATGTTGGTTTCATTGAAACTTGACTTACAATTGTAGGTGTTCCTACAAAATATTTAACTACAATTGCTAAAACAAATGCAATTACAATACATAAAATCCACTCTAATATATCACGTGTTTTGTCACTAATAGTCATTATGTTTTTACCCTCTTTCTATTTTTTATAAACTGGTATTCTAATTACAACTTCAGTACCTTTTCCTGCTTCACTTTTTATATCAATACTTCCATTGTTTTGTTCTATAATTTCTTTTGCAATTGGAAGTCCTAGTCCAGTTCCACCAAGTTCTCTTGATCTTGCTTTATCTACTCTATAAAATCTTTCAAATATTCTAGATAAATCTGCCTCTGGAATTCCAATTCCATTATCTATAACCTTAATATATGCGTCATTATATACGAATCCAACATATACTTTGATTACACCATTTTCTGGAGTATATTTTATGGCATTAGAAATTATATTTAATATTACTCTTTCTATTCCATATTTGTCTGCATTTACTGGTGGTACATTTGCTGTTACAAAACATTCAACATTATGATTTTTCTTTTCCACCTCAAAACGTAGTCTATCAATACAATTTTTCGTTAGTTCTCCTAAATCAAATACAGATTCTTCTTTTGTTACTTTTTTATTATCATATCTAGAAAGCACTAGCAAGTCTGTAACAAGTCTTGCCATTCTTCTAGCTTCTGAGCTAATAACTTCTAAGAACTTAGTTTGCATTTCTTTGTCATAGTCACTCTCAAGTAAAGTATCTGCATATCCCATTATTGATGTAATAGGTGTTTTTAATTCATGTGATACATCTGCTACAAACTCTTTTCTCATATTGTCTAGTTTTACATGTTCTGTAATATCTTGAATTACTACTATTACTCCCTCTGGCTTGTCACTTTCATCTTGGAAAGGTGCAAATAATAGGTTAATATATTTTTCTCCTATATTTAGTCTTTGTTCTGATGAAGTCCAATTTTCTAAATATACTATTTTCTCTAAGTTTATATCTGTATTAAATTTTGTGAATATACTATTAAATGTGTTTTTTTCATTAGTTAAATTTAATAATTGTATTGCTGCTGGGTTTATATGAATAATATTGCCCTCCATGTCAAAGGCAATAATTCCGTCTGTCATATGTAATAAAATAGTTTCAATTTGTCTTTTTTGTCTAGCTACTTCATTTAAATTCTGCTTTAGTTCATTTGTCATTAAATTAAAGGCATTTGATAGTTCTGATATTTGTGTTTGATTTTTATTTTGCTCTTTAAATTCAACTTCTTCACCATTTGCAATTTTTTCTGCGTTTTCAATTAGATTGTCTATTGGTTTTACTATTGCTTTATGTATAAAATACCCTACTAACACAGTAATAATGGCAAAAACGCCTATTGCAATTGCCATTATTAATAATGTTTGTGATGTTTTTTCAGCTATTATTGTATTTATTTCTGTATTTGCTGTTTCAATTTGCTTTAAACTATTTATATTTAAAAATGATAATGCACCAATTATAATTATTCCTATTATGAAAAAAATTAGTATAATTTTTGTTTGTATACTTTTTATCATTTTTGGTTTCCTTCCTTCAAGGTACAAATCTGGTTAGAAAAGACTGGTAATTATTTAGTTGGTTGCTAAATAATATCCAACTCCTCTTTTGGTAATTAAAATCTTTGGAGCTGATGTGTCTTTTTCGATTTTTTCTCTTATTCTTCTTACTGTAACATCTACTGTTCTAATATCTCCATAATATTCATAGCCCCATACTTTTTCAAGTAAAGTTTCCCTTGTTACTACTTGGCCGGGCTGATTTGCTAAATATTTTAATACCTCAAATTCTCTTAAAGTTAAATCAATTATTTTTCCTCTAACTTTAACTTCAAACCTTTCTGTATCTAAAATTAAATCACCTAATTCTATTACAACGTTTTCTTTTTTAGGTTTTTCTACATTTGCTGAGTTTTGTACTTGAACTTCAGCTTTTCTCAAGTTTGCTTTTACTCTTGCCATTAGTTCTCTTACACTAAATGGTTTTGTTATATAGTCATCTGCTCCTAGCTCTAAGCCTAGTATTTTGTCAATTTCTTCATCTTTTGCAGATAATATTAGAATAGGCACATTTAGTATATGTCTTAATTTTTTGCATACAGTTAGTCCATCTATTTTTGGAAGCATAATATCTAATAAAATTAAATCTGGTTTTTGTTCTGTTGCAATTCTTATTGCTTCTTCTCCATCATTAGCTTCTAAAGTAGCATACCCTTCTTTTTGTAAATTGTATGTTAAAATATCCACTATTGGTTTTTCATCATCTACTACAAGAATAGTTTTTTTAGATTCTTCTACGGAATTCAACTCTGTAGAATTTTCTTCTACTAAATTTAGATCTTCTTTTTTTAATTTTTCTTTATTATTCTCCACAAAAAAGCCCTACCTTTCTTACTTTTAAGACTTATAACTTTGATACTATATTTATATCATAATAACTAATTTTGTACAAGTTTTTTTCAATAATTTTGTCACATTTTTGAAATAATTTTGAAATGATTTTGTAATAGAAAAAGAAGGCTACTTTCGTAACCCTCTTTTCTTAGCAATTATCTGCGATTCAGTTTCTTCAGATAGCGTTTAATGGGCTTCTGGAATGCCAATGCGATTCCATAACCAATAATTGCAAATCCGAAGATCCAGCCGGTGTATGCCCATACTCCAAAGAGTGTGGAATCCACACTTGCCTTGATTCCGAAAGGCAGAACCTTCGCCATGTAGGAACCCATAATATAGATTCCAAATAAACTGATGAGAATGCCCAACAGCTCCGAGATCAACGTTCTTGTAGTCTTTTTCATGATGTATATCTCCTTAATAAATAAATTTTAATACCTTAATTATACCATTTTTTCTTATATAAATCAAATTTAGTTTACATAAGTATTTCTATGTTATACACTCCATCTGCAGAATTTAGCTCAATTTTCTTATCTGGTATTTCTTTTCCATTTAGTTTAAAGCTTTCTACTGTGTTATTTTTACCATTTGGATTACTTACATGAATGTTATATACAGAGTTTCCATGTTTATATTTTATGCTATATTCTTTCCAGTCGCTTGGAATACATGGCTGTATACTTAGGTATCCATTTTCTATGCGTAGGCCTAATAAATACTTAATACCTGCTTCATACATCCAGCTACTTGAGCCTGTGTACCATGTCCAACCACCTCGTCCTGCTAAATTTTTTTGAGTATATACATCTGCACTAATTACATATGGTTCTACTTTATATTTGTTTGCCGCTTCTTTCGTTCTACTATGCTCAATTGGGTTTATCATTCTATAATATTCCCCTGCTTTATCTCCAAAGCCTAGCAAACTAAATGCAATTATTGCCCAAATAGCTCCATGTGTGTATTGTCCTCCATTTTCTCTGGTTCCTGGTACATAGCTGCTAATATAGCCTGGTTTTAGTATTCCTTTGTCAAATGGCGGGTCTAGTAATTTTATCACTCCATTTTCTTTATCTATTAAGTGGTTCTCTAAACTTTCCATTGATATATATTTTTTATCATTGTCTCCTGCTCCTGATATTACAGACCAGCTTTGTGCAATTGAATCTATTCTACATTCCTGGTTTTGCATACTTCCTAAAACATTTCCGTCATCCATAAATGCTCTTCTAAACCATCTGCCGTCCCATCCACTAGCATTTAATGCTCTCTTTAATTTTTCTGTTATTTCTTCATATTTTTTTGCTAAATCTGGTTCATCTTTTTCTATACATATTGGAATAAATTTCTTCAAAACATCATACATAAAAAATCCCAACCATATACTCTCACCTTTACCTTTATTTCCTACTGTACTAAATCCGTCATTCCAGTCTCCTGAACCTATTTTAGGTAAGCCATTTTCTCCAAAGTCTAAAGATATTTCTATTGCTTTTTTGCAATGTTCATAAATGCTTTCTGTTAATTCTGTCTGCTCATATCTATCATACTTTTCGTCGACTCCTGTTTCAAGTATAGCACCTGTTAGATATGGCGTTTGAATATCTAGTATTTGCTTATCTCCTGTAAATGATATATAGTCTTCTACTAAATACACTAACCATAATCTGTCGTCTGTAAATCTTGTGCGTATTCCTCTAATTGTTTCTTCATGCCACCAATGTTCTACATCTCCTTCTATAAATTGATGTGCACTGTGTTTTATTATTTGCTGTTTTGTAAACTCTGGATCAACATATTTTAATGCAATTGTATCTTGAAGTTGGTCTCTAAATCCATATGCTCCACCAGATTGATAATATCCTGTTCTTCCTAATAATCTTGAAGTTATAGTTTGATAAATTAACCAACTATTTAACAAAATATTTGTAGATTCCAATGGTGTACTTACTTGTAGATTATCTGTTATGCCTCTCCAGTAATTTTTAGTTTTTTCATATTCTTCTTTTACTTTGCTTAAATTACAATACTTGTATGCTATATCTTGGCACTCTAAAACAGTTTTACCCACACCTAATGTAAATACAATTTCCTTGCTTTCTAGTGCTTCTAGTTCTACCTCACATTGAATAGCAATTATTCCATTTTGCCATAAACTGTTTGAATTATCTAATTTTATTTGGCGTATTCCATCTGGATTTGCTAAACCTCCATTGCCCACAAAGTTTTGCTTACTTCCAGTATATGATGTTATTTTTTCGCTACTTGATACAAATAAATATTGTGAAAATGTCTCTTCTTGGGCAGTATTTTTCATACAAATCACATTTGAATTTGGTATAAATTCTAACGTACAATATCCATTTGATTTAAGCTCATCTTCTTCTAACACTGGTTTTATATAATACACAAGTTTTAGTTTTTTCTTTTTTAGTCCATTGTTTTCAAGTTTTAGAGTTTGCACCTTTATATTATCTTCCATTGGAATATACATTTCTAAATTTTGACTTATTTCATCACTTTGATGGCGATATTTTGCATATCCTAATCCATATGTGATATAGTAGTCATTATCGTCTGGACATGGATTTAAGCCCATAGACCATACTTTTTTACTTTCTTCATTTTGCAAGTATATTATTTCTGACGGTACATCTTGTACTGGTAAGTTTCTCCATGCTGTTAATCTATTTAATCTGCTATTTTTATACCAAGTATAACCTCCCATTCCCTCTGTTACTAAAGTTCCAAATTGCTTGTTAGTTAAGATATGGCTCCATACTGTTGGTAATTTTTCATCTTTATTTACACGAATTATATATTCTTTTCCGTCTTGTGAAAAACCACCGTAATCATTTAGATATTTTAGCTCTGTTAACTTTTCTCTTTTAGCTGGTATGGTTTCTACCATTCTTGGTGTTTCTTCAAATGGTATATATTTTATACTATCCAGATACTCATCTTCTAGTTCCTTTAAATATCTGTATATATTACCATAACTTGCATTTAAAGTTAAGTTTGCACGATACTCAAAAAAGTTTATCTCATCTTGTGATAAATTTTCTAATACAAAAATTCCACTTTTTATATTTTGCAAATATGATAAATTCTCATTTGAAATACTGTTATATATTTCTTCTCTTAAATTGCCGTCATAACTGTACTTTTCTTGATTTATAATTATCAAATCTACTAATATATTTTTTACTCTAAAATAGTTGTAGGCTTTTAAAGTTTCTTCTAAGGTTTCTATTTCGTCTTTTTCTTTTATTTTTAATAACAATATAGGCAAATCTCCAGAAATTCCATACTGCCACAACCTGCTTACAGGTGCTTCCATACTGCTACAAGTTAGAGTCTTTAATGGGTTATTATATAACAAATATCCTAACATTTTTTGATATAGCTCAGTTTGTTTTGCATTTACTCCTAAATATTTATTTTCCGCTTCTTTACTAGCTCTCGCAAGTTCAAAGTTGTGTTTAATTGTAGCTTGGCTTGTAAATTCTTTTAGTGTTTCTTCTACTTTTTGTTTAGTTTTTGCAACTGCTAAAATTAAATTAAGTGTTACCTTTTCTTCTGGCTTTATTGTTATAGTTCTTTTCATACTTACAATCGGTTCTGTTGTCAACTGCATATTGTTACTAAACGGAATTGAATTTTTTATTACTATTGGAAGCCCTAATTCATTCCTTCCATAAAATTTTTCCTTATCTATTTCATATTCTAGCTTTCCTACTGCCTCATTTTCTGTGTAAAATTTTATACCTAAAAATACTTGATTTTCGTTATCTGTCCTTTTTCTTCTAGTAACTAAAATTGCTTCTAAATCATCTAAATATTCATAGTTTAAGAATAAATTATTAAAACTTGGGTGGCTGTAGTCTTGTGCTGGTTCTGAAAGTACAGGTTCTAAAAAGCTTGTAATTTCTAGTGTTTTGCTTTCTAGCCCATGGTTTGTTATTTCTAAACTTCTTAACTCTACTGGGCTATCTACCATAACACTTGTTTTTAATATTGTTTCTATTCCACCATCTTGTCTTACTATTTTGTTTTGATCATCTGAAAAATACATTACATATTTGTCTGCATTATTCATATAACTCATTTTATTAGCTGTCCATATTCTATTTGTTTTTACATCTTTTATATAAAAGAAAATTCCTTGTTCAATATCATTTGTTTTTTTGTACCTATTTATTAGTATATTTTTGTACTTACTATAGCCTTCTCCTTTGGCATTCATTACAACTGTATACTCATTACTTGATATTACATTTATTTGTGGAATTTTCAAGTTTGGCTTAGTTATTTCTCTTACTGAATAATTATTATCATATACATATTTTATTTTTTCTACTTTTTCTTTTTCCTCTTTTGTAATTATTATATTTTCTGGCATTTTTTCTTGAAGTAGAATGTCTATTGCCTTTAATTCAGGGTTTTCCATAAATCTTTTTTGCATTATATTATTCTTAAATAGGTTGTTTATTGCAAGTAATATTAAGCCTTGGTGATGTGCCATATATGTTTTTACTACTGCATATTTTTCACCTTTTTTTAATCTAGTTGGAGTATAGTCAATTGATTCATAAAATCCATATTGTTTATACATACCGTTTTTTTCTAATATTTTTAAATTTTCAACAACCTCTTTTGGAGCCTCTGTAAGCGCTAAAATACTTCCGTAAGAACTTGTTACCATTTCATCTGAAAGTCCTCTTTTTAATCCTATCCAAGGGATCCCAAAAGCTTTATATTGATAATTGTTTTGCAAGTCTTTTAAATAAAAAGCTGATTCTGATATTCCCCAAGGAATGTTGAGTTTTTTAGCATATTCTTTCTGGCTCATAAGCATAAACTTGCATGACTCGTCTAATAGGCTACCCGGATATTTAAGAATATTTATATTTGGCATAAAATATTCAAAAGCTGTTCCAGACCACGATATTAGTCCTTTATATTTATTCAATATTGTAAGTGTTCTACTCAAATTGTTCCAATGTCTTGCTGGTACATCTTTTTTTGCTATTGCTATTAAGCTAGTTTGCCTTGCTTCTGATGCAAGTAAATCATAATATGAATCTGTTAAACTGTTTTCCTCTATATTAAATCCAATTGAAAATAGGCGAGTGTTTTCATCATATAGTTTTGAAAAATCTGTGTTTTCAATTAGTGTATCTACTGTTAAAAGTAATGCTTCAACATTGTTTTCTTGAATATGTTCTAGTAAAAATTGTTTTAAAGTAAATAAATATCCAACCAAATTTCCACTATCTACTGATGAAATATATCTTGGTATTAAAGGTTGTAAATTATCTAGGTTATACCAGTTGTATAAATGACCATTCCATTTTGGAAGATTACTAATTGTATTTAGCATTTTTTCCAATAATTTAAGTGTGTCTTCTAAATTTTCGTAACCCAAATCATAACTAGCTACTACTGCAAGTAAGCCTAACCCAATATTTGTAGGTGAAGTTCTATTCACAAGTTTTGGTTTTCTATCTTCTTGGTAGTTATCTGGTGGTAGAAAATTGCTTTTTTCATTTATAAATTCTTTAAAATACTGCCAAGTTTTTTTGCCTAAATTTAATAAATATTCTTTGTCTGCATCATTTAATTTTTCTAGCTGTGGCGTTACTTTATATTCTTTACTTATTTGCCACATTACCGCAGGAGTAATTGTCCAAAGTAGTCCAAATAAAAGTATAAATATATTGCTGAATTTTAATGGTAATATAAATAACATTGCTAGTGTTAATACGCCTAAAATAACGTTTGAAATCATATTTTTATAATATGAAAACAAGTCCTTTTTTGCATTTTTTTCAGCTTCTTCTGCTGTCATCCATTCAAGTAAATGTTTTTGGGTAACAAATACTCTTCTTAAAGTTTTTATACAAGCATTTAAGCTAAAATATGCTTTGTCTGGTAAATTTCCTAAAGCTAATAATCCTCTTTGAATTGCTGCATTTGGCCCAGATATTGTTTTTGTAAAAGTTTTTTGTGGTTTTTCTTGATCCTTTTTAAATAATATACGGTTTAATAATTCTAAAATAGTTGGAATTATTGTTGCTATCACAAGCAAAGTTATTATTGGCCATATTTTTATATTAAACAATAGCTTGAAAATACTTACATAAACCATTGATATTACTACTGTTGGCTCCAATAAACTTCTTACTAAATTGTCTAAAATTTTGTATCTTGATAATATACTTAATGGGTTTTCCTTTTTCTCTCCTCTTTTATTTATAATGCTACTGCCTAACCATTGCACCAATTGCCAGTCTCCACGTATCCATCTGTGAAGCCTTGCTTTAAAACTATTATATCCTGTAGGGTATCCATCAAGTAACATTATATCTGTTGCTAGTCCACATCTTAAGTAACTTCCCTCTAGTAAATCGTGGCTTAACACAGTATTTTGAGGTATTTCATTTGTAAGTACAGTAGAAAATATTTGTAAATCGTAAATTCCCTTTCCTGTAAAAATTCCTTCCTCAAAATTGTCCTGATATATGTCTGAAATGGCATTTGTATATGCGTCTTTTCCACCTGAACCTGCATATAATTTTGTAAAATAGCTTTTTTGCACATCTAAAAGTGAAATTCCAACTCGTGGTTGTATCAATGCATGTCCGTCTATTACTAAGTCCTGTTTATGATTTAATACTGGTTTATTTAATATATGTGCCATTGCACCTATTAGCTCTAATCCAGTATTTAGACAAAGTTCAGTGTCTGAATCTAAGGTTATTACATATTTAATTTTAGGAATTTTTTCGCATTTTTCAATTGTATTTGCTAAAAATTCATTTTTGCTTTTTCCTAAAACATATTCATTAAATTGATTTAATAATCCTCTTTTTCTTTCCCAGCCCAAATAGCATTCTTCTGCTGTATTCCAAGTTCTTTTCCTGTATAAAAAATGAAACTTTGGAAAGTTATTATCTGGATATTTTTTATTTAATCTCTCCGCTTCTTCAATTCCTGTACTTACAACCTCTTCGTCAAAAGGTTCTTTCTCATTTTTTCCTGCTGTGCAATCACCTAAAAGTGCAAAATATATGTTATCACTCTTGTTTGCCATATAATATTTTTCTAAATTCTTCATTATTTTCTGCACTTTTTGCTTAGAATTCACAATTGTAGGTATAACCACAAAAGTTGCTGATTCTTCCGGCACACCTGCTTCAAAATCCAATTTAGGTATTGGCTTTGGTTTTATAAATTTTCCTAAAATATATTGTGCAATTTGCACTAAAATGGTTTGCACTGGGATAATTAGCAATACTCCTAATAGCACAGCAAACCATACTGAAAATTGTGCTTTTGCATAAAAACAACTTGCAAATAATATACAAATTATAGCTGTGCAAATACTTAGTACAGTAAGCCATATTGCAATTTTTTTATCATTTGATAACTTGTTTGTTTTTTTGCCTGTCAACTCTTGCAGTAATTGCCCTTTGCCATCTGATATTAAATAATATCCTACATGTTTTTGTCTATCACCTTTTGCTTTATCAGCTAAATGCCATACCTTTTTTGCTATATATATTTCAGAAATCTTAGTTTTTTGGGCTATTTCTTTTATTGCATTTCTGTATACTATTCTTGTTTGATAATCCATTTTTTCATAGACATTCGCTGGATCTTGTTTTAATATATCTTCAACGCCATTTATGTTTTCAAAAATTTCTAGCATACTAATTCTATTTAGATTTTTAATGCTTGTAATACAATTGCCCATTGATACTTTGTTTATAGCAATTTCATAATGTTCTTTTTTTATGGCTTCATCTAAATCCATACCTGCTCTATTTACTTGTTCTTCTAAAATAGATATATATGGATATGCCTTTTTGCCGTACTTTTTTAATTTATATGATAAGTATTCAATAAATGGATACTTCATTTCTGTATGTTTTGTTAGTTTGTCTTTGTATTCTGATAGCTTTGTAAACTGCAATTCATCTTTATTTTTTTGTTCAACAAGTCTTTCAATTATATTTTCAACTTTGTATTTTTGGAGCTGAGAAACATATATCTTTTCACAAATTTGCCTAATGTTTTCTATTAAGGCAATTTTCATAAAAATACCTATGCTCCATATTTCTTCCATACTTAAGGTCTTCTTTTTTTGATATGCTTGTATATAATCACTTAAATTTTTGCCATCTATTTTATTATCTGTGTAATTTACAATCTCACTTGCTAAAACATACACTCTAGCAAAGCCAGCATAATTTCCATTTGCTAGCCCTAAAAACTTTGTATATTTATGTTTTGGAAGCTCTAACTTTATGTTTTTTACTGCCTCATCTATTACATAGTAATTGTCTAAAATCCACTCTCCTGCTGAATGTATTGGTATTTTTAATTTTGCATGTTCATTTAATAAATTATATGTTTGAGTAATTAACTCAAAATTTTCTTTTAATCTTGGAATTGGGTATGTTTCTTTATCCGAAAAGTTCTGTAAATTATGGCTTGAAGCCACTTTTTCTAAATAATCTTCTAATTGATTTTTACCTAAAATTGCACCTTTTATCATTAAGGTTTTATATTGCATTTTAAAATTCCACTCCTTGCATTATATGTTTACACATATTTTTCTCAAAAAGTGGAATTTTTATTCAAAAATCATAATTTTAGAATTATCTCATATATATGATTATGGGGTGGGTTTATGGTTGTTTTGAGTAAAAAGAGATTGGGTATTATTTCTAGTATTTTGTTAGTTTGTGTGTTTGTTTTTGTTTTTCAAATTGCAAATACTGATAAAACTGTTCCTACTGTTTCTTTGCCGGTTTCTAATAAGGTTATTGTTCTAGATGCTGGTCATGGAAAACCTGATGAGGGTGCTCAATCGAGTAATGGCACCACTGAAGCTGAAACAAATTTGAAAATAACTTTGAAGGTCCAAAGTTTGCTAGAACAGTCTGGTGCTACTGTAATTTTAACTCGTAGTGATGAAAATGCTATTTATGACTTAGATAAAAACACTTTGAGAAAAAAGAAAATTTCTGATATTCATAATAGAGTAAAAATTGGTAATGAGAGTTCTGCTGATATTTTTGTTTCTATTCATTTGAATAAAATTCCTCAGCAACAGTATTATGGTTGGCAATGTTTTTATAAACAGAATGATGAGAAGAGTACTGTTTTAGCAAAGAGCTTACAACAAAATTTAAATGATTCAATTCAGAAAGAAAATAAAAGGGTAGCTATGAAGCTTGATAATGTTTATATTATAAAGCATGTGGAAATTCCTATATCTATTGTGGAATGTGGATTTTTATCTAACCCTGAAGAAGAACAGCAGCTTTTAACTGATGAATATCAAGATAGATTAGCTTGGGGAATTTATAATGGTATAATGGATTATTTTTATAATACATAAAAGGTTCTCTATTTTTTAAGAGAACCTTTTAATTTTTTAGTATTTTATATTGTACTTTTTATATTTTATTGCAAATATTACTCCTGCTACTATTACTAATGTTATTGCAACATATATTACTATACTAGCTCCTGTTTGTGGAAGTTTTCCTGTTGCTGTTGTGTTGTCAATTGTAGTATCATCATTTCCTAAGTTCCATTTGAAATTATCATTTAAGTAATCAAATAAGTTCTTGCTCGTTTTTCCATCTTTTTCATATGTCAATGCTTGATATAATGACACATCTTCTACTGGAAAATATTTTCCATTCTCCTCATCTAGTACCATATATACATAATAATATTCATCATTTACTAGATTTAATTTATTTGTTATAGATTCAGACCTTCCTAGAGGAACTGTACCTGTATATATAGAATCTGCATTTTTAGCATAATCTAATAATTTTTGTAAACAATCTGTTTCTCCATTTTTTATAGCTCTTAATATACTTTTATCTGTTACTTTTCCTATTTTTACATTTATTTTTCTTGCATTTTCATAATTATATGCCTCAAATAAATGTGTTGAAGTCTCCTCATTAAGGAAGTAACATTTCATTCTTGTTCCTATTTTTTTAAGTGCTGGTCTTTCTATTTTTTGCGCTTCAATAATGCATTTATTTTGACGTACATTATTTACTATTTGTGTTTCATATATCCATACATAAATATCTCCAGATTTTTCAAGATATTTACTAATTGAAAATCCTGGTTTATTTGTTACTGGAAGATTTTCATTTTCTATCCATCCAGTATCAGGAACTGTTGGTGCTATTTTTCCATTAGATATAAATCCATAATACTTTCCATCTTCTTTTAATCCAGTTACCTTTAGATAAAAATCTTCTGTAACTGTGAATTTTATGTTTGATGGATCTGTCCAAACAATGCCATCATTTTTAGATACAGTAACTATACAAGTGGCAGTGTAGTTTCCATCTTTGGTCTTTACTGTTATTTTAGCTGTTCCTTCTTTTATAGCTGTTACTTTTCCAGCTGTATCAACTGTAGCTATTTGAGTGTTGTCGCTTTCCCAAGTAACATTTTTATTTGTTGCATTTGTTGGGTTTATTGTAGCTGTTAATGTAGCTGTTTCTCCAACCTTAATGTCTAAAGTCGATTTATTTAAACTTACAGATGTAACACTAACTTCAGTTGGTTTAGTACCCTTCATAGAATATATTTCTTGGTCATAATATGTATTTGTTCCTGTTACTAATTTTGCCCATATAGAAAATGATTTTTTTCCTGAAAATTGTGTTAAATTAACTTTGAAACTTCCATCAGTTGTTTTAGTCCAATTAGAATCATTGTACATTGGAAGTTTATCCTTTACTTGATTATTTATTTGTGATACCTTGGCATTATATTCATCTACTTTGGTATTATATTCTTTTACTTTATTTGTATAGTTGGTATTTGCTGTTTCATATTCTGTTTTAGCTACATTTATTTGTTCCTCTGTTAAATTGTTACTTATTGCATTTTGATATGTAGTATATTTTTCGTCTTTAATAGTTTTTAAATTATTGTATTCTTCTTTTAAAGAATTCATTTGTCTTTCTATTGTTGACAATTCAGCTTTTCCATTTTTCTTTATTGTATTAATTTCATCATAAGTTGCATTTGATATTTCTACATTTTGATAATACAATGTATAGTTTGTTACAGAACTTTTTACAGTTATTGTTCCTTTTCCTTCACTAACTATAAATGGAAATGATATTAGACTTTCTGGATCTAAATCCACTGAATGTGCACTTACTGTGCCTACTATTGCTATTAACATCAATGTTAGCAATAACAAAATTTTTTTACATTTACTCATTTGTTTCTTCCCCCATTTTTTCCTTTATTGTTATCTTTATATTAACACTCTTGTCGAATATTGTAAATAGCTTTTATATTTTTTCTAGTTGGAACCATGCTTTCTTCTGTCTATTACATATGTACTACCAGGTGTAGTTTTTGCTAAGTGTTTTACTTGTGCAGCAGTTTCACCTATTTCTAATACATTTTTAAATCTACCTTCATCTACTACTACTACAGCAATTGATATACTTGTAAGTGGGAATTGTTCTATTATACATTTTCTATTTGGTACTTCTAAGTATCCTTTTTCAATATCTTTTTTATTAAAATATTTAAGTTCTCCTTGGTCAAATTCCAATACAATATTCTGACATATTTGCTCACAATTTATATTAGAAGTAATGGCAACAAAGTCATCTCCTCCAATATGGCCTACAAAATTTCCTTCATCTTCTGTATCATGTAAATGATTTGATATACATCTTGCTGTAAACTTAATCATTTCATCTCCATTTAAAAATCCGTAAACATCATTATATGCTTTAAAATTATCTAAGTCTATATATAGAATTGAAAATTGCTCATTATTAAGTAAGCGTTTTTTTATTTCTGCTTGGATTTGAACATTTCCTGGCAATCCTGTTAGTGGACTTACTCTACGGTTTGTATCAAGCAAACGTATTACATTTTTAACTGTATAATATAGATATTCCTCATCAATTGGTGCTTTTATATAATGTTCAACACATGCTTGCAAAATTTGTACCCTGTGTTGTTTTTCTGTTATTGATGAAATTACAATTATTGGAGTTATGCTATTGTCTTCATTTTCTCTAATTTTGTCACATAGTTTTATGATATTTTCTTGTATTCCATCCTCATTTATTATTATCAAAGCAGGAATATTTTTAAGTACTGTTTCTATGTCTGTTGTTTTAGCTTTTTTAAATTTATAATCTTTTTCTTTTTTAAACAACTCTGTCAATTTGTTTTTTAATTCATTTCCATCATCAATTAAATAAATCTCTTGTGCCATTATTGGTCTCCTTTTATTATGGATTATATTGTAATTCTGCAGTTGCTTTTTCTGTATAGTCATTTACATTTGTAACTTCAACTGAAATAGTATTATTTCCTTCTCTTAAATATAAATATCCTACTTTAACTTTTTTTCTATTTACATTCGTTATTTCATACTCTTCTCCATTAAGATTAGCTTTGATACTTTTTATTCCGTCTTTATCTTCTATTTCTATAGATATTTTTTGTTTATTGCGTCTAAGTGTCATTTTAGGCCTTGAAGTAGAAGTAGTAATTTCTTTTTGAATTTCTTCAATATTTCCATTTGTATCTACTGCTATTATTTGTATTTTCTTTAAACCTACTGTTAATGGTACTTGTACAATCATTTCTGTTTGTCCCTGTTGATCTGCATTAACTGTAACTGGCTCCCCATCTTCCCATTGATATGTTATATATGCTATTCCTGTTTCATCTTTTGCCACAATCTTCATTTTATCGTTTCCATCTTTTGTTTCAATTTCAACAACTGGCTTTGTAATATCTACTCCTGTCAATAAATATTGTTTTTGAAATTTTACTCTTTTACCATTCATATCTTCTATTGTAAGATTTAAAACACTGTCATATCCTAAAAGAGTAATTTCTTCTCTCGCATTAGTACTTCCAATTGGTATAGCACTTTCTTCTCCATTATTCCAAGAATATACTAACTTCGAAATTTCAATATTACTACTAATTTGTACAATAGCCTTATCATTTACTCTTCCTATTGTAACATATGGTATATTTTCTGGTTTTCTGTCATCTATATCTTTATATAAGGCATATGAGCCTTGTCCTGCAAGAGTAAGTCCAAATACCATAATTATTACGGCAAAAAACATCACTATGCCTTTTATTTCTATTGGTCTGCCAGTTCTTATTTTTTTAGTTTTAACTTTTTCCTTCTTTTTATTTTCAACAGCAAGAATTTGATTCATATGTCCAACCTTCCTTTGTTACATTTTCACATAAAATATTATATCACAAGCGCTTTTTAATGTAAACAAAAAATAATGCTAAAATTACTTTAGCATTATTTTTATTGTTAAATTACATATTTCTTGATTAAAACTATTCCTCCTGCAATCATGCTTATTGATGCTAATGCAAGTGTAGCATATGTAGGTGCATTACCTGTTGCAGTAGTTAGGATAACTGGTGCTTCATCGATATCATCTTCTCCTTTTTTGTTATTGCCTGGTGTTGAATCGATATCTGGTGAATTATGTTCATTGTAATCTTCATAAATTTCAGCCCAGTTTGTTTTTAATCCCATGTTATTTTTTCCATTTATCCATGTAAGTATTATCTCTACTGTTTGGCTTTCTCCTGGTTTTATAAGGACATCTTTTAGTTGATCTGTTAGTACTTTTCCATCATCTGTTAATCTCCACTTTGGATTATCCTCTGCAACGAATTTTAGTCCTTCTGGAATATAGTCTATTATTTCTTTAGCATATCCTTCTATTTCGCCTTCATTCGTTACTTTAATACTAAATTTAAATTTTACAGTAGTTTTATTGATTCTGTCTTGACGAATTTCAACTTTTGCTGGTGGCTCTGGATTTTCATCCCCTGTATGTCCTGTTTTAGTAACAGTTGTTTTTCCATTGTATGTTACTATTGATTCTGTTACCCATTTTTTTAGAGCCAAGTCAAAATATTTTACTTTAATTTTTTCTATATCTTGGTCGTCTTCTTCAGGAACATTGTTATCTGGAGTTGAGTCAATATCATCAACTTCATTTCCATCTTCATCTGCGTCATCAGCTATTTCTGCTGTATTTATTATAATTCTATCAGATGTATTTGGCTCTGTTACTTTAAATGCAATTTTTATGTCTTTATAATCAGGCATTGTCATTGTTTCAGGATCAAATGCTTTTAATATATTATTTCCTTCAACAGTTTCATTTGCTTTAGATAAATAGTTTGTTTTAATAAATTTTGCTTCTTTTACATCAGTAGTTTCAGTTCCATCTTCTTTATACATTTTCCATTTAAATGCAGTGTTTATTGTGTTTTCTGGTAAGAATTCTAGTCCTTCCGGTAAATTATCTTTAACTTCTTCAGCATATCCTGCCACATTACCTTCATTAAATATTCTTAATGTGTATATAACTGTATTTCCATTTGCTACATCAACTGGATCTTTTGGATGTACATATTCATATTTGCCATCTGATGTTTTTGTAAATACTGGTGCTCTGTTTGTAATTTCTTTTTCATTTACACCTGTGATGAATTTTCTTAATGCTAAATCGAACTTTTTAAGTATCAATTTTTCAAAATCATCGTCATCTTGTTGTCCTGCAATGTATGTATCTCCACGTTCTATTTCTGTATCTTTGTATTCTGGTAATGTTTCATCTGTTGGTAATACTACATTTGATTTTTGTGAGTCTCTATCAATTATAGCATTTCCATTTTTATCAGTGAAATCTGTAATATCCGCAATATTTGTTATTTTTTCATATAAGCTAATATTGTCTTTTACTTTACATTTAATTTTAACATCAATATAATCTAATACATTTCCGTCAAATGCTTTTAATAAAACTTTGTCTGTATTGTTTGTTCTATCTTCATAGATTTGGTCTCTACTTGCAAAACTTGATGTTGTAGAAGATGTTATATTTGTTTTTACTGTTCTTCCATCTTCTGATAAAATCCATCCATATTTTGCATTTAGTTCATCATCTACTATAAATTCTAATTGTTGTGGTAAATGGTCTGTTATTTCTGTTACATAACCGTCCAATTGACCTTCATTGTAGACACGAATAGTATATGTTACTATGTCACCATTATATACATTTACTGGTGTTTTTGGATGATTATATGTTGCTGTTGTTGAGCTTCCGTCTTTTAATGCATCAAGGACAACTTGTGGTTCTCTATTTGTAATTTCTTTGTTATTTACAGCTGTAATGAATTTTCTTAATGCTAAATCAAAGTATTTTCCAAACATTATTAAATCTTCAAAGTCATCATCGTCTTCTTGGCTTGTTGTACCATAGTTATCTTTGTTTACGTTATTTGGTTGAGAATCACGATCAATTACAGTTTCATTTCCATCTTTATCTTTATGCGCTGTTATTTCTGCTATATTTTTCAATCTTTGATCTGTTGATTGAGTAGGTGCTACTACTTTACACTCAACTTCCACGTCAACATATTTTAATTCTGTTCCATTAAATGCTTCGATTAGTTTGTCTGCTAAATAAGCTGTTTTTATTGTTTTTCCATCTCCTGATGGATTTGTCCATCCATAAGTTTGATTTATTGTACTTTCTGTATTTGGTACAAGTTCTAGTCCTGATGGTAAATAGTCTGTAAGTTCTGTTACATAACCATCTAATTCTCCTTCATTATATACTCTAATTTTGTATATTACCTTGTCGCCTGTTGTTACTGTTAATGGATCTTTTGGATGTACTTTATTAACTGTAGTTATAGTTCCATCGGCCAATTTAGTCAATTCTGATGCATCTACTTGAGGTGTTCTATCAACTGATGGTGCTTGACCATTTATTGATATGATAAATTTTCTTAATGCTAAGTCAAAATGTTTTCCACCCATTATTAATTCTTCAAAATCATCATCATCTTGTTGGCTTGTTCTATCATAATTATCTAAATCCACATTGTTTGGTTGTGAATCACGATCAGTTACATTTTCATTTCCGTCTTTATCTTTATGTGCTGTTATTTCTGCTATATTTTTTAGTTTTTGGTCTGTTGATTGAGCTGGAGCTACTACTTTACATTCAATTTCAACATCTAAATATTTTAGTTCTGTTCCATTAAATGCTGTAATTAATTTGTCAGCCAAATAACTTGTTTTTATTGTTTTTCCATCTCCTGATGGATTTGCCCATCCATAGGTTTGATTTATTGTACTTTCTGAGCTTGGTATAAACTCTAATCCTGATGGTAAATAATCAGTAATCTCTGTTGCATAACCATCTATTTTTCCTTCATTATATACTCTAATTTTGTATACTACTTTATCACCATTATTTACTGTTAATGGATCCTTAGTATGTACTTTATTAGCTGTTGTTGTAGTTCCACTAATTAGTTTAGCTAACTCTGTTGCGTCTATTTGTGGTGTTCTATCAATTGATGGTGCTTGACCATTTATTGATATAATGAATTTTCTTAATGCTAAGTCAAAGTATTTTTCCTCTTCTTTTATAACTGTTTTACTGTCATTAAAATCTATCTTGCTTTTTTCTACTTTTACAACTGGTTGGTCTTTAGCAGAATCTGGATTTTCTACTGACCAATATGTTGATTTTGTTGTTGTATATGAACCAGATATTTCAAGCTTGATTGATTCAATATTTGCACTTGTTGGTACAGAAATGTAAAAATCCTCTCCAACTAAATTTTTGATTGACTTATTTGTTTGATCTTTGTTTGAATCTAATAATGTTATACTTGAAATTACAGTATTATTTTGGTCTAAAAATTTCGCATCAAAAGAATAATTTATATTTCCTTGTCTTTGTAGTCTAAATGGTCCAACTATGTAATTATCACCATTCTTTACAATTCTAGCATCTGTATCAGCTATCTTTATTGGGTTTGGTGTTACGTTACTATTATCAATAGTATATGTGAAATCTGCTTTTTGTGGAGTTTGTACCAGGTAATCAAATAATGCTTGGCAAGCATTTGCTCTATCCCATCCATCATCTCCAAAGTTGATCATTGATTTAAATGTACTATTTTCTGTTCCTTGTACACTGTTTAACCAAAAATCAATACTTGTAACATGATATGGGTCTCCTTCTGGGTTTGTATAATACCATACTGCTATTTGTTGTACTGCATCTATATCATCATCTGTTAATAGATTTAGTTCATTAATTGTTACATCTGTATTAGAAACTTCTTCTGCATATGCTGCTGCAGCATTCAATAAATTCTTTTTGTCTTGTACTGCTCTGTTTGCTTCTTCTGTTGTTGGGTTTGTTTTTGGTGCTACATAACAGTTGTCTAATATCCATAACAATGCTTTATATCCTTTACTTGAAGTGTCTGGTAAAACATTCTTATATTGATTTGGTGTTATACTGTTTGGATCTTTTAAATTAAAATATTGTGTGTAATGTGTTTCTTGTGGTGTTCCTGATACATAATCACTAGAACCAAATCCAGGGCCACCTTTTAAACAATATATTGTACTGTTTAAACCTTTATCATTACCATTTCCATCTGTTTCATAAATTTTCCATACATTTTTGTTATTGCTTGCAAGTTTATATCCATAACCTGAATTTCTCAATAGTTTAATATTAAGATACATACTACCTGTAGCTGCTTTGACTGTAGTAAACAAGCTAAGCATACAAGTTACTAGAAACAAAATTGTTATAAATATTATTCCTTTTCTTTTCATTGATTTACCTTCCTTTTAGTTATAATATTATACTTATATTTTACTTTCGTATTTTATCAATGTCAATAGCAGTTTTTTCCTATGTTACATGCGTTTTTTTAACACTATTTTTTATACTTACGGATATACATTTTCCATTTTAAAATTTAATTTTTATGCATTATATTACAATTATATTACATTTTTGTAACATTTTCAAGTTTTTTTAAGTTTTACTATGTCTTTTATTAGATTTCCGTAAGAGTTTATCAATTTATTGCAATAAAAAAATGAAACTTTATTAAGTTTCATTTTTTTGTGGAGGCGCCTATCGGAATCGAACCGATGATCAGAGTTTTGCAGACTCGTGCCTTACCGCTTGGCTAAGGCGCCAAAAATATTTAATTATAGTCACGAATAAGTTTGCTTACCAGCGACTCGCTAGCGCTCCCTGCATACTGATGTTGTAACTCACTAGCGTTCGAACAACCTCAGCAGCTTGGCTAAGGTGCCATTTTTTAATATAAAAAATGGAGCGGGAAACGGGGCTCAAACCCGCGACCTCTGCCTTGGCAAGGCAGCGCTCTATCAACTGAGCTATTCCCGCATATGCTTTTTTCAAAGCATATTTATAATAACAAATTTTCATAAAAAAGTCAAGGTACTAATGATAAAAAATCTATAAAATAATCAAATATATTCTTTTTTTCTATGATTTGCTTATTCTTTATGCTTAAATTGGCTATTGTTTTTCCAGCTATTTGCACTTTCGCGCTACCTATGACTCTGCCTTCTTCTACTGGTGCTTCTAAATAGTAAAGTGAATTTATCTCTATTTTCACATTATCAATATCTGTTCTCTTTACTGCAATCTTGGAATAGTCTAAGTTTTCAATCTCTAAATCTATGTTTTTTTGTTTTGCTTTATTTATATATATGCGCTTTTCATTTAAATATTTCCAATTTTCAAATTGTTCTTTAATATTTTTTTCAATATCAATCACTTCATAATTTTTATATGCATATTCAATCAATTTTATGCTGTCTAAAGTTCTGATTTTTTTAGTATCTGCACCCAACACTATTGTTATGATATCTAGATCATTCCTTTTACACGCTGTTACTAAACATCTGCCTGCTCCATTTGTAAAACCTGTTTTTACTCCATACACTCCATTTAGGTTTCCTAATAGTTCGTTTGTATTTCCTATTAAACTGCTTCTGGCATTTATTGTAATATTATAACTTTTTGAATTTACAACTTCTTTAAATTTTGGTATATTAAGTGCGTAATCTGCCATACATGCAAGTTCATATGCTGTTGTATAATGTTTCTCTTGATCTAACCCATGTGGAGTCACAAAATGACTATTTATTAATCCCATTTCACTTGCCTTTTTATTCATCAGGTCTGCAAAGCCTTCTATTCCTCCGCCAACATGTTCTGCTAAAGCTACGGCTGCATCATTTCCAGACTTTAACATTAGTCCATATAATAAATCATGTACTGTAATTTTATCATTTGCTTTTAATCCCAATCTGGAGCCTCCAGTTCCTGCCGCTTTTTTACTTATTGTTACAATATCATTTAGATTAGAATTTTCTAATACTACTATAGCTGTCATTATCTTGGTTGTGCTTGCCATCGGAACCTGCTTAAGTCCGTTTTTTTCATATAATATCGTTTTTGAATTTCTGTCAAATATTAAACCTACTCTTGCATTTAGCTTTAGTTCATCTGCATTTTTTGCAACAGTTTCAATTGTCTCTTTTTTTATCTCATCTACATCTATTATTTCATTATCATCTATATTAGCGTAGGAGATGGTATTTATATATAATATAGTAAACATTAAAAAAGCAAATGTTATCTTTTTTATTATATTATAATCATTTTTAAAGGGGTGCTTTTTGCCCCTGTCCCCAAAATCATCCTTTATCTTTTTCATATAAAAACTCACCTTTTACATTATATTTATAAAGGTGAGTTTTATGAATAATTTAATTATCTTCTAGCATCTCTTGCTTCTGCATCTCCCCAAGGCGTTCTTTCTTCCTCTTCTTCTGTTCTTTCTTCTTGTTTTACTTCTTTTATGTCGTCATTTACTCTATCTTTAGCTTGCTTTTCTGTTAATTCTTCTTCTCCTATCATATAATTAAAAATTGCCACAGCTTCATGCTTTTGATATCCTTGCTCTATAAAGCTTTCTATTATTTCATCAGAATGTTGCATTAAATACGTTCTATCATATTGAATCTCATCTTGTGGTTTTCCCATATTCTCCACTGCTTCATATGAACTAGTTTCTTTATCTGGATCCGCAACTCCTGTTTTCATGGATGTTGCTTCATTTACTTCTGCACTATTATAGTCTCTTCCTCTAACCTCAATGTCATGTGCTGCCCATTCTCCATTTCTTCCCTGTCTAGCTTCTTCTATGTCTAAATATCCATACTGATCAAATTTTACATTTATTCTAACATCTCTTACGTCTGGATCTCTTCTAGTTAAGTTTTGAGTTCTCATTACTTGCTGTGGAGTTTCTCTTGTCATAGGGTTGCCATCTCTTCCCATAGATATGGTCTCTTGTCTAATTGAAGTGTTTGATGGCTGAATATATTTAGAAGGCTGTAAGTCACCATTTTCATCAATATATTCTGCTTTTACCTTTCCGTCATTATCACGACTGAAAATTAAGCCTCTTTCTATTTCTGGATGATCTTTATACAAATTGCTGTTATCTCTAACTATTAATACATTATTTACTGGAATTCCCTTTTTAATTGCAATTTCTTGTTCTTCAACTCCTTCTTCTTGTTTTTCTTCTTCTTGCTCATCTTCTACTTTTTCATCCTTTTTATCTTTTTGCTCTTTTTTCTCAACTTCTTGTTTTAATTCTTCATGTTCTAGTAATAACTCTTCTTCTTTTAATCCTTCTGGTAGTTCGAACTCCGCTTCTTCCAATTTTAATAGTTTGAAAAATTCTTTATATTCATCTCTTAAGTTTTCAATATACTCAGATGTAAATTGAATTTTACCCTTTTCATCTACAGTTGCAATCAATTCTCCATCTTTATTATATATTTCAAAAACTTCTGCCTTTTCTTTTCCATTAGTTCTTTGTAATTTAGTAATAAATATATCATTGTCTATAAATCTTGCAGAATCAAACGTAAATTCTTTATAATATGTTATACTTGAAATTTCAGTATCTTTTCCTTCCCTCTCTGCTATTTGTGTATAGATTCCTGCCATTGTTTGTTTTACTTCTTCTTGTTTTTGTTCCATAACTAATCTCCTTATTTTTTTACTATTATATCATATAATGAAAAACTTGTGAAGAATAAATCTTCACAAGTTTTTTCTATACTCCAAATGACATTACGAAATCTGTATTTTCTTTCAATTGCATTACAAACGTTTTTGTTATGCTACTAGTTCCATCAATGTTACTTATTTTTATATCATATAGATATACTTCACTTTGTTTTCTCGCATTACTTGCAGATATTTTATTTTTTTCAAAAAAGTTAGCATTTATATATTTTTCAAAATCCGCTAAAGTTTTAAAGTTATTAGCTTTGAATGTATTATCTAGTTTATTATATACATATCTATAGTCTTTGTCATTTATAGCTGTAAAACATTTCTGTATATTTAAAAGTACTTTCTCTTCATCTGATGCTTTTGTATATTTCTCTGTAAATTCTGGTAAATCTATTGTGTAAGTGTCTAGAATAACCGTAAAGTTCATTATTCCTTTCTCATTAAATATATAATATCTGTTTTGATTATCAATACATACATATTGGTTGTAATCATCATAAGTATAAACATTATATGACTTAATTGCATTTTCTTGTAGCTTGTTATTTTGTACATATTGTATATATTCGTTTATATTTTTAAATTTATTTTGCTTGTATTGTGTATCTAATAATTCATAGGATTTTTGCATATCATATTTTAGATTTTCTAAAAATATATTAAAATATCTTTCTGCTGTACTATTTTTTGATATCGGTGTCATCTTATATATGTTATATTGATTTTTTTCTATTTTTTCATGTTCAATTGTACATGTATCTCCTAATTTTAACTTATCATATCCAAGTTTTTGAATGTATTTATATGGCATTATACAAAATGTTAAGTTTTCTATATCAATTTGTACTATTAATTTAATTTCATAATTTTTATTTGCATCTAAATTACAATATGTTAAATCTACCAAATATGATTCTAGGTTTATACTTTCTTTTATTACATACATATTATTTACAATTACTTTATAATTTTGACTATATTGTACATTTGCATCTTTTACCTTCTCTAACACATTATCGATTGTGATATTTTCTTTTTGTACATATTTGTTAGATATAATATTTATTAATTTCTCTTTTCTCTCTCCAACAATATAGTTTATATATTCCTCTGCCAATCGTTTCGCTGTAAAACTATTAGTTCTGTTATCTGGATATTCTACAACCATTCCATTTGTTATAGTTATTATATCAGACTTTCCCTCTATAGTTCCTTCCTCATTATTATTCACGTTATTATTGTTGCTTGTTATTAAAATTATTAGCACTATAGTAATAATAATTATTATGGATATAATAACCGCAATAATTTTTTTCATAATTATTCTCCACTTCTAAAATTATTTAATATGCAATTCTACTCTGCACGATGGTTTGCAACTATTAGTCCTGGTGTAAATGGATATGCTCCTCCTGTTAAGTCTACTCCATTCCATCCCCAACAAACACCCTTATATGTTTTTATCCATTCATCTAAGTCTGTAAATGCAACTCCTCCAACATTGTGTGCCACAATTCCATCACCAATGTATATTCCAACGTGTCCATATTTACTTCCAGAATATCCATATACTGTAGCTCCAACTTGTATTTGAGACCAATCTGTTGATACTCCCCATTTTTGTCCAGCATGTACCGCACAGCAAACTGATGTGCCAGCAGGACATGCTCCAGCTTTATAATATACTTGATATACCCATGCTTGACAGTATCCGGCTTGAGCTGATATACCATATGATGCTGAATTTTGTGCAACCTCAACAACTTTTGCCTGTAATTCGTTTCCACCTACTGCATAAATTGTAATTCCTATGCTTTCATACATTTCTTTAACAAACTGCGAAACTCCCCTTGACCATTCATCTCCCGGTGGGCAATAAGATTTTCCAATGTTTCCTATAGTAATATTTCCTCCACCGAAATAATAACTACTTGTTCCAATCAATTTACCAAAGTCATTTACGGCTTCTTTAAAACTTGGATATTTTCTCCAACCATCTATAGAGTTACCATTATAGTCTCCTCTGATACTGTACCAATTATGTGTTGATGGATCTATCGCTGCCCAGTTTACTCCACAACTTGATTCTTTTTGCGCAACTGCTATAGCAAAAACTGCATTCACATGATATCTATTTTGAATTTCCATAAATGCATCTATAGCACTCATTAAGTTGTTATATGCCTCTCCTGAAAATCTCTTACTTATAATTTCTTCTATTTGTTGTTTAGTAAGTGCTTCTGGTGCTCCTGTTTCTCCAACTTTTACTTTTAGTCCTACTGATGTAAGATCTGAGAAGTCTCTTATATTAAATATACTAAGGTCAAGCTCTTTTACTCCATACTCTTTGCCTGTATATTTATACATAACATATCTCATGACTTGTTCTAGGTTTTGTAATCTTCCGTCTTTTTCCATTAAGCCAAATAGCCATTCAGCTCCACCTACCATATTTGTTTTTCCTGCTGCTTCATATCTATTTGAATTTGGAATTTTAAAGTAGTCATCTAATAGTCCTAGAAATGTTGTTTTGTCATCAACTGTAAAATTGTTTTTTACTTGTCTTCTTTCATTTTTATATGAATCTTGTGTTACACCATTACTACCCTTTTCGCCTGTTTTATCTATTACATTTCCTCTTGTTTCTTCTTTATATGTTGTTCCTGTTACATCAGTTGTGATTTCTCTACATTTGTTAGTGTTCCAACTGGTAGAACCATTTGCTTGTGGATCTCCAGGTTCTGCATCATCTGCAAGAGATGAATCTTCATTTTCTGTATATTTTTCATAATTATGATAAGGGTCTTGGTTAGCTATTTTATATGTTATTCTTTGTTCACTGAACCATGTTTTTGCGTAAGTTATTTTAGGTGTAGGAACAACTGTAGTTGTAGTAGTCGTAGTAGTTTGTTCTACTCCTCTACTTCTACTAGTTGTATATGTATTTATTACTACTCCCTGTCTCTTTGTTTCATGAGTTGTTTTAGTATTTCTTGTAAAACTATATTTTTCCTCTTCTACATTTACAGTTTTTGTATCCATAATTGTTAATTCTATTCTACTATTCTTCACCATATCTGTAACTGCAGATACAAATTCAGGATTTTGTGATACCATAGTTAAATATATAAAAAAGTTCATTGGAGTAGTATATTGTGAGATAGCACTTTTATAATCTATATGTTTTAAACTAATTATAACTTCATCGGCTTTTCCCGTAGTTTCTATTTTTGTCCACTGTGCTATTACTAGTTTACCTTCATCATCTATTGAATAATGATTTTTTATAGCATTTAATCCTTTTTCATTGTTTTTTGCTGCCTCTTCTTGCATCGTCGAATATGACATCCACGACATAGGAGTTGCTTTCGAATTTTCATTTATATATTCCTGATCATTTGCTCTATATATGTATACTTGTCCATATGTTTTTTGGTTATATGCATTACCACTTGCAATCACTGGTTCATAGTGAGGTGTTTCTGTTACAAGTTGTGCCTCTAAAAATTTTCTTATGTATTTTTTCGCTGCTTCTTCTTGCTTTTTCTTTAATGTTTCTTCATTATCCGTGTCTTCTTTTTCTATATCTCCCAGTAGCCACAAATCGTCCATATCAAATCCCAGATTTTCAATTTCTTTAATTACTTTGCTTATATCCTCATCTTTTATTTTGATTGAACCATCCCAATCATCAACTATTTTAAAAAGGTCTATAAATGAATGGACTACATTTTGAATAGTATCTCCAATAGTACCAAAAACACTAAACAGAGACATTCCTAGTGCAACAATAACTATTATTGGTATTAACAGTAATACTAATATTGTTCTTCTAACTTTTTTGTTTCCAATAAGCTTTACACCATCTTTTACTGCTCCTAGAACATTTCCAGTGGATACATTTTTGGCTAAGTCCGCTCCATCTTTTACTGCATTTGTTGTATCTTGAATATCTTGACTTGCTTTTTGTCCTAGGTTCTGCTCATTGTTTTGTTCTTCGTCCACTATCTCACCACCTTATTTACTGGATTTTTATCATCATAATTGTTCTAATGTTATTTTCTTGGTCTAAACATATATTATTAAATTGTATTTTTTCTATATTTCTGTATGTATAATATATCTTATTAAATGTAATATCTAATTCTGTTGTTCTCATTGGTTTTATAGATAAATTCTCTAAAGGAATTTCATGTATAAATGCTACATATTTCGCTTCATTTTTGTCTAATAAGTAAATATCCTCACTGTTTTCTCCATCACTAATTGAAATTGTATTTTTAGTATTATTTTTTATTAAAATTTTATATTGTTCATAACTTCTATATACTCTTTTATTCTTTATTGTTATTTGTATTGCTTCTGTCGCCTGTGTTTTGTTAATCTCTTGCTTTTTTATAAAATTATTTATGTTAAGCTTTCTTTCTCCATTTTGATTTATTATTGTTATATAATCTTCAAAGTTCTTATTTGTTGTTGTTCCTCCTGTTGCCAACAAATCATCTTCATAATATGTCACTTTATATGTATATGACCCCTGTTCACTAAACATAAAGTCTAAATTATATGTTTTTTTGGTTTTAAAATTCCTTTTATAATAGTCAGCTATAAACGTGTTCAAGTTGCCAAACTCTTCTTTGCAGTCATTTGAAAGTAAATCATATGCTTTTTCCATTTCACTGCTATTACAATAATCAATAAAACTTTTTATTATATCAGTATTCTCCTTAGAAGTTTCTTCTGTCACATTTTGGCCTGTTATCGCTGATTGCGTTGGTTTTTGCAAATCTGATATAGTGGAATTGTTATTATTTTGATTTGATTCTTTTGTTGGTTTTAATAGCTCATTTACTACTTGTAACATAATAATAATAAAAGCTATAATTGCAATTACTATTATTATTTGCTTTCTATTTTGATTCCAATATCTAATAATTTTTCTCATTACAATCATAGCCTCCATTTATTATTTAATTATTAAGGTTTCTTGTAGTATTGCATTATGTAATTCATCATTTGTGTAGCATTAGCTTTAACTTCACCACTACTTAACTCTGGATTTGCTTTGCTAATTCCTTTTTCAAATTCTTGAATTTTTCCGTTTACATAATTTGAATTTGATAATTTACCTGGTTCAATGTCCTTTGCTATTTTTCCTATAGTTTCAGACATAACTCGTGCCTGCTTATTTGCTTCTTCATCTGATAAATTCTCTTGCAACTCATTTCTTATTTTATCTTCTAACTTCATTACTTTCTTAATGTCACCTTTATCTGTAAATCCATCATTGTAATGTCCTATTGCTCTATCCTCTAAATCATTTAGTGTTTGGCCAGTAGGTTTATTTCCATCTTTGTCTAAAAATGTTTCTTGTGCCCAATCTCTAAGTTCTCCAGATTGATATAGTTCATTCGTTTGTGCCACTATCTCTGCTGCATTTACAGATCCATGCATTGCTTTTCCTGTTTCCGCTTTTATAGATTGTGCTAAGTTCGAATTAGCAATTCTTCTTCCTACTCCTGGTGCTATTGAATAGCCTAATGCCCCACCTGCTGCTCCATATTTTAGTACATCTTCTAAATCATCTCCTGCTATTCCCATTCCGACTCCTATTGCTCCTACTGTTCCTGCCACTGCTGCTCTTCCTGCAAATCTTAAAGCACTCTTTCCAGCACTTAAAGCAGTTCCCTTCCATCTTCCATTAGCAAATTTTCTACTTGCAAAGTTCTTAATGCTTCTTCCTGCCCCTATTCCTACTGGTGTTATTAATGCTCCTCTTAAATATCTTCTTCTCTTTTCCTCACTATTTGTTTCAACTGTTCTATCTGGTATTGATTCATTCTGTCCAAGTGTTTCCTCTGTAGCATTAGCTCCATTTGTACTATTTGCACTTGAGTAATCATTTGAATAACTTTCAGGATTCAAGTACATATCATTATTGTCCCAATTTCCTTGTTCTTGTGACTGAGCGTTATTTTCTTCTGGTGGTAGGAATGCTCTATTTCCATAGTCATCATCCGAATCCAGAGAGCTAGATCTAGAGCTAGATCCATTTCCATTTCTATTGGCGTTTTCTGTTTCTTCTGTAGCATTTTGTGTTCTTGCAAAAGCATCATATCCATCTGGTGCATTTTGATCTTCAACCGCATTTCCACCTCTAGTTCTCACACCATTTCCCCCACTTGAGCCACTTTTTCCTCCACCTCTTTTATCAGCAATAAATCCAACACCTTTTTTCAACATATTCCATGCAGCTGCACCACCAAACATTGCTCCTGCTTGGCTTAAAGTTCCAGGTGTTGATGCTTTATCAAATCCAAAGAATTTACGTAGCAACTTTTCTGCAGGGCCTATAAATGCTATTACTAGTATTGAATATAATATATTCTGTGTTGCTAAATTTAAAGCTGAGCCAACTAATACTGTATATATAATCAAGTGAAAAGGTTGTAATAATGCCGTAAATATGTATTCTTTTAGCCAAGCATTAAAAGCCTGTGCCTTTCCATCATTCATTTTATCTATTGGATATGTCATTGCAACTAATGGTGCGATAATTGTCAAAAATGCCATTGTTACAGTCCTCTTCATATATATCCAAGTAAATTTACATGTATATACTAATAATGCAACATAAAATACTAAATATACAAATTTTGGTCCTATTTCTTTGTATTGAATCTGTAGTCTTACAAGTCCTAATAAGTCAGTATTATATGATATATCACTTCCACTAATATGAACTGGTATAGATGTTGCTGCGTCACCAATTGTATCATTAAACATTTGAACTATCGATACAGTAAATGTCATTATATAATGCATAAAAAATATTAAACATATTGCTACAAGCCAGTCAAATAGTCTTTGCTTATATTTTGCCTTATCATCTGCAGAACTGCTGATAATAATTCTAATTCCTATATAAATTAATATTGACAATAACATTACTATTGCTAAATTTCTTAATGATACATACCATTTTGCTATAACACCACTTATCTGTCTAGCTATTGAAATACTATTTTGTTTATCGTTTCCCCAATCTTTTGGTTGAATAAAGTTTATATCAAATGCAGGTACTTTTCCGGCAAATATTTTATCAACAGAATATTGAATTGTTGGAATAAAATAATTGGCTCCTGTTAAAGCATCTATTCCTATTGTTATTACTCCTGCAACAGGTGAAACTATAGTTGTTAATATAGATGCTAAACTTATTTGATCAAAATTTGAATCATCTATTTCTACAGTATCTACCCCACTAGGTTTATTAAATTTCATTTCTGGGAACTGATCCTGATTGTTTTTGAACCATCCTGCATTTATAAATATATTTCCTAAACCAGCAGATATATCATATTTTCCATTGTATAAAAATGCTTGTAACAAAGATAATATTGTGTCTCCGAGTCCTGTAACTAAGTCTGTTATCGGGTCAAATAAAATACCAAACACGTCAGCTCTCGAAAATGTAGGAAATACAAAGTTCCAGAGTATTGCGATTAATACTATCATTATTATCTTTTGAGTTATTCCTTTTTTCGTAAAAATCTTCATACTTTCCCCCTAATAAATTTCTTGTCTTCTCTTTTTGCTTTTCATCTGTGCTAGTTTATTTAAGTTTGTTTCAACAAATTCAAACTCTTTCGCTGTAGGTTTTATTTGTATTATTGCACTATCTGCTCCTACTTTTAGTAATCCTTCTCCCTTAAAACATGTAATTAAGAAGTTTGCTTCTCCTTCGCTTAATTTAAATACTTCTTTTAAGTATTGTATTTCTGATTTATCTTGTGCTAAGAATAATTTTGTATCTGATGATGTTAATACCGCCTGTGCTTCTGGTTTCTCATAGAAATCTTGGAATCTTTGTGAAATGATTGCCAAAGATACATTTCTTTTTCTGGCACGTCTTGCCATTGTATTTAAGAAATCTACTGCCTCTGGGTATGGTAAAAGCATCCACGCCTCATCCACTAGTACCCTCTTCTTTGCTGCTTTTGTTCTATCTTCACTGTTTTTCTTAACATATTTTTCCCAAATCCATGCTAGCAAAATTTGTTGTGCTAGTGGTCTTGCAAATCTTTCTTCTAGTTGTGATATATCTAGATTGATAAACAACGTACCATCTAATAAATCAAAGGTAGATTGTCCATCAAAATATGCCATCTGTCCATCATATTCTCTTATGTATTGTTTCATAACTTTTAGTAAATAGCTATAATGGAAGCTATAGTCTTTGTTTGTATTCTCCGATGCTTTGTTTTGTATTCTTCTATACCAAGATCCTATTGTTGGCATTTCTTTTTTATCTTTTCCAAGCATATTTCCATCTAAACTATTACTTGAAGCTTGATATAAACTGTTTGGATCTGAATTTATTCCATGTGCTGCATATTCCTCTGCAACTGATTCTGCTATAATTTGTTTTGTAAGCTCATTTACTTCTTGGCTTCTTGTACTTCCTCTTGCCATTGTAAGTAAGGCTTGTGTTACGTCTTCTACTTTGTTTTCAACATTAAGTACTAATCTTTCTCTTCCTGTGATTTCATCTTTTGCAACCTCTGTTTCAATATCAAATATGTTGATAACTGTTTTTGAAGTTGGTGAAAGTACTACGTTTATTCCACCTAAACTTTCTGCTACTATACTATACTCACCTTCAGCATCTAGTGCTAGACTTTGTATTCCCATTAATACTGCTGAACGAGAAATTAATGTTTTCATTGTAACTGATTTACCAGCACCTGACTTAGCAAATATAACCATGTTATAGTTTGTTAATGAATTATGGAAGTTATCAAATAATATTGGTACCCCAGTTTGTTTATTTATTCCTAATGGTATTCCTGATGGATGTCCAACTTCTGATGTTGTAAATGGGAATACTGTTCCCATTGATCTACGGTCAAATGTATGTACTTTTTTTATTTTATCATCTATTAAAGGTAAATTTGATTTAAATGCATCTTCTTGCATTGCCCATGCACTCTTTATATTTACTAAAGATTTTGACATTTCTGTTGCTAATAATTTTGTATATTTGTCCAAGTCTTCCAAACTATATGCAAATAGTGTTGCTACAATTGATGCTTCATAAAGTTTGTTATATCCTGCTGCTATTTCATCTCTTAATTGCTCTGCTTCAAATCTCTTTTGTCCTAATGTACTTTCTCTATTTATATTTCCTCTATCTGCTGCTACTATTCTTTCTGTTTCTAGCTCATTTATAACTCTATTTAATTCATTTTGTGATCTAGATTCTTGAATTGGATTTATGTATATTGATGTATTTATATCTCCAAACAGATACATATCTCTAAATAATTCTGGGAATGTACACATTCTTGGTAAACTTGATACAAAGAAGCTTCTTGCATATCTTGTAACATTTGATATTATCTCTAAGTGATCTATGTTACTTGTATCTATTCCTGATGGAGCAATCAACTCTTTTATTGTTTTCTTTTTTAAAATTTTATACTCTGCTGGTTTTGTATAATCACTATGCTGATTTTGTATCATTTCTTCTCTTTGTTTTTTCTTCTTGCCCATCTTCTGTACCTCCTTCTACATTTGTAGTTTGCTTTTTAGGTCTTCCTCTTCTTTTTGCTGTATCTTGATTTACTTTTTCTATTGCACTTTCTGCTATATCTTTTCCTACTATCTGTTTATTTTGAGAAATTATCAATTTTGCCATTTGATCTATCAAATCATCCATTGACTCTTCTTTTTTCTCATAAGCCAATTCCTTCTCTGATTTTGCTTCTATTACTTTCTCATTTGCTTTATCAAATGCTTTTCTTTCTATTTGTTCATTTAATGCTCTCATCTTTTTGTCTACTACATCTGGAGCTGTTGAGTATAGCTCGTCATAACCAGATTCTATTGCTTTATCTACTCCATATACTTCTGCATCATCACGGTTATATGCTACATATAACAAGTCAACCAAGTCATTTGAATTAAGCACTCTTCCATTTACTCCACATACTCCTAATGTTCTAATAATTGATTGTGCTCTTGTATATAATTCTGAGAAAGCCATATTTGTTATTTCTTGTTTATCAAAATTATTCTCTCCTAATTCTTCAGGATAATATGGAATAACTACATAATATTTTTGATTTAATACGTTTTTATTTAAACTCATTCTTTCTGTTGAATAAATTATATCTTTTCCATATTCGTACAAGTTCGTCGTCTTTGTTAATTCATAAAATGCTGCTTTTATTTCTTCTTCTGTATAATTTCCCGAATTAACCATCTTATCATATTGTAATTTCTCTTTTTCAAGTTGTTCTTCTATTTCTTGCACCTTGTTACGATATGTTTGAATACTATTCTCCAAGTTTATTGTTCTTGTTTGTGTATATATTTGTACAGGATGTCTTAATGTGTTTAGAAATTGGATAAATCCTTCCTCAACTGCATTCTTTTCTACTGATGACATAAGATCATAGTTAACTCCTTGACACTCTACAACCATTACATATTTTGTCCCATTTTTTGTTATAACCATGTTATCTTCAATTTTATCAAATTCCATAAAATCAAATACTGATTCTATTGCATATGTTTTTGTTGTTTGTCCCGCTTTTGCATTCTTTGAATCAGTTCCTGATATTATCTTATCTTCTTCTTTTTTACTTTTTGATTTGAAATATAATATACAGAATATTGCTAATAGCACAAACATTACCACTAAAACTGCTATTAAAACCATTGTTATTGCATCAACACTTATATTACTCATCACTTTTTCCCTCCTTGTACACGTATAGCTTCTTGCCTTTCATTTTGAACATTATTGCCCTTTTTATAATGTCATCTATGTTCTCTCCTCCGGTTTTTTTACTAAATTCAAATTTGGCTATCTCCGGAACTTTTAATGTTCCTACTCCAAAACCAATTAGTGCGAACAAGGCCATTATAATAATTCCAACCATTGTCATATTTAACCATTTAAATGCAAAGTAAAATATAAGTCCAACACCTGCTGCAACAACTGTATATATTAAGCTCTTGGTAGAAAATATAAACAGAATTCTATTTTCTCCTTTTACATTTCTGGGTAAATTATATGTGCCCATTATGTTTCCTCCTTTGTTTATCTATATCTCTATTTCTACTCAATATATATTATATCAAATATTATCGAAAAATGTAACTACAAAATAAAAAAAAGTGCATAAAAATGCACTTTTTAATATAATTGTAATATTTTTGTAATGTTTCTGTAATATTATCCTGTGATTCCTTGTGCTAATCCTACTACAACTTTTGTAATTGCAGATGCACCAAAGATTAATATTGCACCAACTAGGTATGGAATCATTGTCTTTTTGTATTCTGCTTTTTCTGAAGCACTACCCATCATGTATTTAATACCTAAAACTAATAGTATAATAACAGCTACTACTACACCTACTGTTGTAATAATACCAATTAATTGATTTCCTATTTTTGTTACATCATTTTGTGCATTACTTGTAGTTCCTTTTAGGCCTCCTGCTATATTGGCTGCATCAATACCACCATTAGCACTAACCATAGTAGTTAATGTCATAGAAATTACTGCAATTAATAATAGAACACTTGCTAACTTAATTGTTCTTTTCATAGTTTATCCTCCTTCTTATTTTTTTATTGTATATAAATGTTTCATTTATGAAACAATTTTAAAATCAAATTTATCTTAAAATAGTTATTACTAACTTCCAAATTCCAAACGCTCCAAAGATAACTACGCATCCAATAACAAATGGAATTAAAGAGTCTTTTACTTTTGCTTTTTGTTCTACACTACCTGTTATAAATTGTATTCCTAATACAGATCCAACAATTACAGCTATTACCGTTCCTAGTATGAGTAGTACATTATATATTATATCTGATAAATTTTTTATTTTATCTCCTGCTATCATATCAGATGATGATCCATTAGTTATAAATCCGTCTGCTCCCTGAATAATATTAGATATAGTTGTAGCTTGTACAATATGTGTAGAACAAATCATTAATATAAAAATTATTAAAATAAAGAATATTTTTCTTTTCATAATTCGTTCTCCTTTTTATTATACTATAATTATTATTATGTTGCAATACATTATTTTATTGCATCTTGTGTAAGTTTTGCAATCAATCCAACAGCTGTAGATGCTGCTAGTAAAAGCACTACCCCAATTATATATGGTATCATACTTTTTTTGTACTCAGCTTTTTCCTCCACGCTTCCAATCATATATTTAATTCCTAATACAGTTAATGTAATAGCAGATATAACTATTCCTATTACAGTAATTGTTCCTAAAATGGGATTTACCCTATTCACTATCTTATCTGAATCTGTAGAAGAAATTCCTCCTGGTTTATAGTTTCCAGGATTATCTATAGGATTTCCTGTTGCAATACTATATGTTGGTATAGCAAATAATATTAATATTAAAAATACTATTGCTATTATCACTAATTTATTATTTTTTATCATATTTTTCTCCTGTAAACGTACAATTTTATATATTATAACTGATTTTTGCACATTTTTCAAGTACTAATATAGCATATATTTCTATTTTTGGCATTATTTTAATACAAATGTAACGAAAATGTAATGTTTTTGTAATAATTTTAAGTAAATTAATACAAGGAACCCTCTACTAATAAGTGTTCCTTGTATTAATTTATATATTTCAAAGAAGTAAATTATCCCTTTACCAATTCCATTTTCCTAGTGTTTCTTTTGGGTGATCTAATTTCCATGCTATAATATTTGGCAATTAGTTCATCTAGTTCGACGCTAATTTGATAAGTAATACTATAGTCTTCTCCATTAAGAATGCTGTTGTTTAATCTTTCCCTTAATTTACAAATTTCATCATTTAACATAAAAATCACTCTCCTTTTTATATTTTTTCTTAAGTATATTTCTAAAATACCATATTTTTACAAATTAGTCAATTGTTTTTTACTTATTTTGTGGTATTTTGCCAATTTTTCGTTCGACATTTTTCTACATTATTTTACAACATATCACATTATCTGTGTCGATTTATTAAATTGCTTTTTTTTATGCTATTTTTGTGCATTTTATTTGTATAAATTCGACAAAAAATCTCTCCAGAATTCGGAGAGATTTTAATATTATTTATTAGGTTCAATTATTGACAATACTTTATTTTCATTTTTGAACATTTCATTTAAAATATTTTGTGTATATTCTTTTGTTACAGTTTCAAATTCTTCTATATAGTCAAAGCTTTGAACTTTTTTCATAGTATCTGCTAAAAACATTCTAGCTATATTAGCAACACTATTGTACTCTATAACATAATCACCATAAAGTTTTCTTCTTGCTCTTTCAAATTCTTCATCATCTAATCCTTGTTGTTTTAGTTGTTCTATTCTATCAGTTATCTTTTGAGCAACTTTTTTAGGTTCTTTTGAAGCTCCTGATATCAATGTGTGTGCATATTGTGCACTAAATTCATAATCAAAATCTGGTTGTGCTAATAATAATCCTTCTTCATATAATTCCTTATATAGTTTCGAGCTCTTGCCTATGATTATATTTAACAATATTTCAATAGCTATATGTTTTTTGATTGCCGCTTCTTGATTGTTTTCAATGTCTTTGTATGCCATCATAAATATTGGTGTACTTACTTCCATTTGAGCTATTTTTTCTGGCATATTTATTTTATCTTCTTTTGCAGTATATATTCTTTTTATATCTGCTTGGTTTTCTTTTGGTAATAAACGTTTTTTAATTTCTTCCAACAATTTTTCTGGTTCAAAATCTCCACATACTACCATTGTCATATTTGATGGATGATAAAATGTGTTATAACATTTATACAATACATCTGGATCTATTTTGCTAATTGATTCTACTGTTCCTGCTATATCTATTTTTATAGGATTTTCTTTATACATACAGTCTAGAGCATTCATATATAATTGCCAGCCAGGATCATCATCATACATTTTTATTTCTTGGCCTATTATACCTTTTTCTTTTTCAACATTTTCATCTGTAAAATATGGATGTTGCACATAGTCCATAAGCTCATCTAGGCCTTCTTCAAAATGATCAGTACATTCAAATAGATATGCTGTGTGGTCATTTGTTGTATATGCGTTTGCATCAATTCCAAGTGCCATTAAAGTATCTAAACTATTTGTTCCATCTGGTTGTTCAAACATTTTATGTTCAAGAAAGTGTGCTACTCCATCTGGTATATATACTTCCTCTCCTGTTTTTGGCATTATAAAGTGATTATCTATTGAACCAAAGTGTGTTCCCCATATTACATATTTCTTTTTTGTATGTTGTTTTGGTATTATAATTACTTGCATACCGCTTTCTAGTTTTTCAACATATGCTTTTTCTTTAATTTTTGAACTTTCTATAATTTTCATCTTTTCACCCCTTAGTCTTTTAAAAAATAAATGGTATTGATATTTATGTTTTGTGCTAGCTTAACAATTTGGTCTTTTGTTACTGCTTTTATTTTGTCCATGTATTCTTTTAAGTCTACAAATCTATTAGCTAATTCTTGTCCATAATAATAGGTTATTTCTGTATCTTGTTCTTCTGATATTCCTTCAATAGAAGCTATTATTAGTTCTTTACTGTCTTTGATGTCTTTATCTGTGAAATTACCATTTTTCATATCTTCTAGTTGCTGTTTTATTGTACATAAAGCTTTTTGATAATTTTGTATTTCAATTCCTGCACGAATAAATATACAATTTTTAGTTCTATTATAGTTTGATCCTGTTGTATATGCTAAACTTGCTTTTTCACGTACATTTTGGAATAATTTCGAGTTTGCTCCTCCACCTAGTATTGCATTATACACAGCAGATATAAATCTACTATCTTCTGCTGTTTCATTTATATTTAAGCCCATTACTAGTTTTCCTTGTGTTACTTGCATACTCTCATTTATTATATTTGGCTCTCTAATTTCTATTTGTTCAGTTGTTTCATTGTTTACAATATACTCAGGTTTTCTAGCATTTAGTTTTTTAATGTTTTCATTTTGTTCTATAGTTTGTTTTACTTTTTCTTTATCTATAGTGCCTGAATAGAATATATCAATTTTACAGTTATCTATTAATGTTTTGTAGTAGTTATATAATTCTTCTGGTGTTATCTTCTCTAGGTCTTCTATATAACCATATTTATATAATCCATATGGTTTATCTTTAAACATTTCCTCAATACATCTGTCATAAGCATATCTAGCTTTGTTATCTATTTTGGCTTCTATAATTTGTTTTAGATTCTTCTTTTCCCCTTCAACATATTCTGGTTTAAATTTGTTAACTTCTATTAATGGATTAAATATTATGTCTGTTAAAATATCCATTGCTTCTTTTAATATATTTTCTGAAGATGGTAGAAATTCTTCACTTAGTGTTTCTAAATAGAATTTCATAATGTGGTTGTCACCTGTTTTTTCAACACCACAGTCAAAACTAGCTCCATATAGCATTTCTAATTTTTGACTAATTAAATCTTGTGATGGTATGTTTTTAGTGCCTCTTCTTAATACTGCTGTAAGCAGAGCATCTAAAGTTACATTTTCTTTTTTTAGTGGTGTGGCTAAAAATATTGCGTTTAAGTTTGTTTTATAGTTTTCAGTATAAATTTGGTGTAAAGTTATACCTGGTTTTATTTCTTGTTTTTGATAATTCATTCTTTCTCCTCTTTTCTTTTCTAATTCATGTATATTATAATCTAATTTTGGAAAATTATTCAAGAGCATTTTTAAGATTTGCGATTTAAAATTATTTGGTAAAATTTGTAAGATGTATTGTAATTGTTACTCATTGTTGATATAATGGTCGTATCCTTTTGCAAAGGAAATCTTTGGAAAGGAGGAAAGTTATATGACTTCATTTGATTTAATCTGGAAACTCATGGTTTTGTTACTTAGTACATATAATGATGATGCAGATGACAAAAAAGATTAGAAATAATCTAATAGGAGAGTATGCAACTGCTCTCCTATTTTTTTGCAAAAAAATGAACTAAATGTTGCAACCCATTTAGTTCGAAAGCTATCTGACTTCATTGATAACTTGTGTTAAACATAGTATACTACTTTTTTTATTATATGTCAAACTAATTTAAATAATTCCTTATATTTTTTTGGAAATTATTGTAATAATTTTTTAGCAACTTCATTTATTGTTTTTCCGTCTGCTGATGCTCCTAATTTTTCTTTTGCAGTTTTCATTACTAAGCCCATTTCTTTCATGGATGTTGCGCCTAGTTCAGCAATTATTTCTTTTACTTTTGCTTCTATTTCTTCTGCAGATAATTGTTCTGGTAAGTATTCCTCTAGTATAGCAATTTCTTGGTTTATTTGGTCTAGCAAATCTTGTCTTCCACTTTTTTCATAATCTACAATTGAATCTTTTCTTTTTTTAGCTTCTTTTGCAATTATTTCAACTATTTGGTCATCTGAAACTTCTATTTGTTTGTCTTTTTCAACTTGTAGAATAGCAGCTCTAACCATTTGGATAACATTTTTTCTAATTACATTTTTCTCTTTCATAGAGTTTTTTAAATCGTCTAACAATTTTTCTTTTAACATACATTTACCTCCCTATTAAGCAAAAATGGATTGAAAAATTCTAATAACTTTCAATCCATCTCTTACTTTTTAAAATTTTCTTTTTCTTGCTGCCTCTGATTTTTTCTTTCTTTTTACACTTGGTTTTTCATAGTGCTCTCTTTTTCTTACTTCTTGTAATACTCCGTTTCTAGCACATTGTCTTTTAAACCTTTTTAAGGCATCTTCTATATTTCCGTTATTAACTTTAACCTCTGACATTTTTGTTCCCCTCCCTTCAGTAGTTACACTCTTACGTGTGGGATTTTAACTGAAAATTATTATTTTTACGTTAATTATTATAACTGTATTGGGTAAATTTGTCAATATTTATATAAAATTTTCTAGAAAATACTTGTACTATTTATCAAAATCGAACAAATCGCCTAGTGGTTGTGCTTCATTTACTCTTTTTATAGCTTCTGCAAATAGTGGTGCAATAGATAAAACTTTGATTTTGTCTGTTTGTTTTTCTGTGGTTAATGGCACTGTATTTGTAATTATCAATTCTTTTATTGGTGAGTTTTTAATTTTCTCTATTGCAGGTCCACATAAGACTCCATGAGTACATGCTGCGTATATTTCTTTTGCTCCGTGCTCTTGTAGAATTTTAGCTGCCTCTACCATAGTTCCGGCAGTGCTTACCTCGTCATCAAATATTAATGCTGTTTTTCCTTCTATGTCTCCTATAATGTTTGCTGCTACTGCTTTATCGTCATTGCCAGTTCTTCTTTTATCTATTAACGCCATAGGACATTTGAAATACATTGAGTATTTATATGCTTTTTTAGAGCTTCCTGCATCTGTTGCTACTACTACTTTGTTTTCAATTTCTTTTCCGTCAAAATATGCTTGTAATATGTGTTGCCCTGTTAATCTATCACATGGAATATTGAAATATGCTTGAATTGCCGGATTATGCAAATCGCAGGTGATCACTCTACTTGCTCCTGCTGCTTCTAGAAGTTCTGCAAATAATCTGGCTGTTACAGGTACTCTTGGTTGATCCTTTTTATCTGATCTTGAATATATAAAATATGGAAGTACTACGTTTATTCTGTGTGCTGATGCTCTTTTGGCAGCATCAATCATAATAAGTAATTCCATTATTCTTTCATTAACTGGCGGTTCTGTTGTTTGTATCAAATAAATGTCTTGTTCTCTTACTGTTTCCTTGAATTGTATAAAGTTGTTGTCATTTGCAAATTTATAGCATTCAACTTTTCCCATTGGTAAATCCAATTCTTTACATACTTCTTTTGTAAACTCTTCTGCTGTAGGACATGCGAATATTTTAATATTTTTCATATTTAATTCATTCCTTCCTTTGAATACAAATTAGGTTGGAAAATAATTATAATTATTTTCCAACCTCTTATAGTATAGCTTCAATTAAGAAGCACTCTTCCAAGCTGTCACTTCTCCATTTTTCAAGCTCTTTTGTACATCAATTACTCTTTGGTTTTCTGAGCCTCTCCAATCCAATCTAGGATTGTGAAGTGCATCAACATATTGTCCATCTACAAGAACATCTAGATATTTTAACACCTCTTTGTCCTTTAGATAGTCATCAAATTTAAATCCTGACCAAGCCCATAAATTTTTATCTGGAAATTTCTCTTTAAAAGTTTTAGCTAGTTTTGTTGTTCCCTCTATATTATTTGGGTGCATTGGCTCTCCACCTAAAATTGATAATCCTTCTACATTTTCGTTTTGGCAAAGCTCCATTATTCTGTCAATAGTTGCATCTGTAAATTCTTTTCCCCCATTGAAATCGTGTGTTTCTGGGTTAAAGCAATTTTTACAATTAAATGCACAGCCTTGCATAAATATAGATACCCTTACTCCTGGTCCATCTGCTATATCCATTTTTCTGATTTTATTATATTTCATAGTTAATAAATCCTTCTTTCTAATCTACTCGTCGTCTTTGTTATCAATATGGAGAACCCTCTCCTTAATCTCTTGTGTTCTTCCCTTATTCCAGAATTGGCTTCCAATATATCCGCAAGTTCTTCTTGCTACATTTAATGTGTTATGATCTCTATTTCCACAGTTTGGACAATACCATTCTAAGTTTTCGTCTATTAAAATTTCTCCATCAAATCCACATTTTTGGCAATAATCTGATTTTGTGTTCAATTCTGCATACATAATATTATCATAAATAAAGTTAATTATTTGTAATACAACTTCTAAGTTGTCTTGTAAGTTAGGTGTTTCTACATAAGATATAGCTCCACCTGGGCTTAGTTTTTGGAATTTACTCTCTAGTTTTAATTTAGAGAAAGCATCTATATCTTCAAATACTGGTACATGGTATGAATTTGTGATATAGCTTCTATCTGTAATTCCTTCAACTGTTCCAAATCTTTTCTTTAAGCATTTTGCAAATTTATATGTTGTAGACTCAATTGGAGTTCCATAAACACTGTAATCTATCTTCTCTGCTTCTTTCCATTCTTTGCATTTGTCATTTAATTTTTGCATTACTTTTATTGCAAATTCTTCTCCTTCACCATTATCAGTATGGCTATGTCCTGTCATGTATTTTACACATTCATATAATCCTGCATATCCTAATGATATTGTTGAATAACCATCATGTAATAATTTGTGAATACTTTCACCTTTTTTAAGTCTTGCTAAAGCTCCATGTTGCCATAATATTGGTGCAACATCACTTGTAACTTTACTTAATCTTTCATGTCTAATTTGTAGTGCTTTATGGCATAATTCTAATCTTTCGTCAAATATTTTCCAGAATTTTTCTTCATCTTGTTTTGATGATAATGCAACATCAACTAAATTGATAGTTACAACACCTTGATTAAATCTTCCATAGTATTTTGGTTTATTTGTTTCTGGGTCTACATATGGTGTTAAGAATGATCTACATCCCATACATGGGTAGCAGTTTCCGTTTCCATTTTTATCTATTTTAAGTTCCTTCATTTTCTTTTCAGAAATATAGTCTGGAACTAATCTTTTAGCTGTACATTTGGCAGCTAGTTCTGTTAAATACCAATATTTGCTATCTTTATGTATGTTGTCTTCTTCTAATACATAAAGAAGTTTAGGGAATGCTGGTGTAATATATACACCTTTTTCATTTTTAAATCCTTCTATTCTTTGTTTTAAGAATTCTTCAATTATCATTGCTAATTCTTTTTTGTATTCATCAGTTTCTCCTAAATACATACAAACTGATAAGAATGGTGCTTGTCCATTTGTATTTGTCATTGAATTTACTTGATAATTGAAAGTTTGAACACCGTCAGATACCTCTTTTTTAGTATCTTGTTCAGCATATTCTTTACATTGTGCTTCGCTTAAGCCTCTTTTTTTGTATTTTTTATAATATCTATCATAACTGCTTTTTACAAATGGTGCTAAGTGTGTTAATGATACTGTTGCTCCACCATAAGTAGATGATGTAACACCTAATATAATTTGTGTAGCAATTGTCATAGCTGTTAAAAATCTATGTGGTTTTTCAATCATAACACCATTCATTATTGTTCCATTTTGTAGCATATCTTCTAAGTTTATTAATTCACAGTTAGTTAATGCATTTTGTGCAAAGTAATCTGCATCATGGAAGTGGATAATTCCTTCGTCGTGAGCTTTCACTACATCCTCTGGTAGTAAAAATCTTCTAGTAATATCTGTACTAGTAATTCCTGCTAAGTAGTCTCTTTGAGTTGTAACAACTCTTGCATTTTTATTTGAATTTTCATTGTTCCAATAATCACTTTCACCATCAATTAATTCCTTAATTGATTGATCTGTCGTGTTTGCTTTTCTTACTAATTCTCTGGTATAACGATATGTAATATATTTTTTAGCTAGTAGATATTTTCCAAAAGACATCAATTGCTCTTCTATAATATCTTGAATATCTTCTACCAAAATTCTTTTTTTATCTAAATCTTCAACATAATCAATTATTTGATTTATTTCCTCTTTAGTTGCTCTTTCTCTTGGTCTCACTTCTCTGTTAGCTTTTTCAATTGCTACTCTGATTTTTGATTGATCAAAATCTACTAATTTCCCATCTCTTTTCACTACTTGCATTTTTATTTCCCCCTATATGTATCTTATAGCTTATAATAGTTTAGATATTTTTATAATCTCTAAACAATATCTTTTCTTTTGTTTGACATTATCTTATATCACTCAAAAGATAATGTCAAGCAGTTACAGTTTATGTAACCGTTCTGTGTTTTGCTTGATATATATGGTGTTATGCGTTTTTGTCAATTAGTCTTATTTGTGTCTTTCAGTCAATTTGTTTGTAATTTTTTGTCTGTTTTACACGTTTTTATTTTTTATAGCAATTATTATTACAATTTTATTACATTTGTTTAAAAATCGCTTATTTCTAAACATTTTTAGCATTTTATAAATTGTATTCGCATTGATTTTGCTTGATATTTCAGCAAATTTCGCCTCAATCCTTTCAAAAAAATGGTAAAAATGTTTTTGTTTTATTTTTTAAAGTTTTTTAAAAATGATTTTTTGAATATTTTTGATTTTTGGTTTCATTGTTAGATGCATATTTTCATATTTTCCATATTTATTAATGCTTTTATATATTTTTCTATTATAATTTCATTCTAAAAAAACTCGTTTTTTAAAAAACGAGTTTTTTGATTTTTTTATTTTTTAATATTATTTTTTATTACGTTTTAAATGTATTTTGTGTCGTTGTCTTTTTGTTGTAGTTATTTTTCTAGTTTTTTTATGTTAGATAAGAATATAATGTCTTCTATCATATCTAATATTGAATAAATTAGAATTACAATTCCTATTGTCACAACTATGGCATTTGATACAAATATTGTATATAGCCCACATACTATCATTACAATAGAAATTAATAAACTGCATATCCAAGTTGGTGATTCTACTAGTTTTAATTTAAACGATAAGCTTAATCTTATTATTCCTGTGTAAACTATCCAAATTCCTATTAAAACTCTGAATATTGTTTCAATTTGGCTTTTGTAAGCTATTGTTATAATTCCAAGGATGATAGCTATAATTCCATATGCTATGTCATAATTGTAAAAGTTATATTTTCCTCTTGTTAGGCAATAATCTACTAATTTGTATAGTCCTACTATAATGAAAAGTATTCCTACAATCAACGATACTACCTTTGTGCTTCCCTCTGGGTTTGTAATTAAAAGTACTCCAAGAATTGCAAATACTAATGATGTTAACAAAGATGTCCATCCTGTTCTTTTAAATATTTTTTCAAGATATTCCATATTTGTTGCTCCTTTCATTTTTATTTATATTATTATATTTATCATTAAATTTAATATTTTTCAAGACTAATTATTAGTTTTTTTCTCATTTTGTTTTAATGGATCTGTAATTAAAATGAATTTAACATTTCCATTCATTTCTTCATCCATTTCTGCGAAATTCATATATTCTTTTGATAATTTTTCTAGTGCATCAATTCTACTTGTAAGGTTATGAATGTCTCCATTTACTGTAGAATATAGCTTGTTAATTGCTTTTGTGTTAAACTCTTTTATTCCTTCTGATAGTTCTTTTGCACCCTCAGCAATATCACCTGATTTTTCAGTTAATTGTTTACTTGCTGAATATAATTCTTTTACACTTGCATTAAGAGTGTTTGTTCCGGCATTTAATTTATTTGCACCTGTTTTTAATGTACTTATTCCTTCAATTAATGCTGCTGATTTTGTTGATAATTCACTTGTTCCTGCAACTAATTCATCTGATTTTGTATTCATTGCATCTAAGCCTCTAGCTAATGCTGTTAAGTTTTTATCTAAAGAATTTGCTCCTACTTTTAATCCAGGCTCTTCTTTAGTTCCTTTTCCGTCTAGTCCTTCTTTAATAGATGCCACAGTTGTTTGAGCTGTACCTACTGATTTTAGTAATTCTATTGATTGTTCATTTGCTGATATATTTTGTTCTAATAATGCAATAGTTTGTTTATTCATTTCTATTTGTTGTGTTAATGTTGCTTTTAATTGTTCATCTGTTGCACTGTTTTTTTGAGCTGTTAATGCAGTTTGCATAGTTTCTAAGTTTGCTTTTAATTTTTTATCTGCGTCTACAAGTTTTGTTAACTCTGCTGTTTTGGTTTTTACATCAACAGTTGATAATCTGGCATTCATTGCATCTATCGCCTTACTTGTATTTATAATTCCTATGTTTATTGATGTCGCTCCAGCTGCTAATGCTTGGCTTGATTCTGCCATATATTCTACTTTTTCTTTTAAAGTTTTTGCACCATCTGATAATTTGCTTACTCCTGGAATTAAAGCACTTGATTTTGTTGCTAATGAATTTACACCATCAGCCACTTTGCTTGCTCCTTCTCTTGTGTCTTGTGTTCCTTGTGTTAATTCATTCATATAGTCTGTAAATTCTTGAGATTTTTCTGCATATTGACTTGTTCCTTCTTGTAATGTATTTGCTCCTTTTTCAAGCTTTTCACTAGCTGATTTCATATCATTCATTGATGAATACAACTCATTTAGTTTATCTGCTATTTTTGATTCATTTTCTTCTAATACTCTTGGTGTTATATATGTAATCATATTCTCTAGTTCAAATTTTTCTGTTTCCATTGATATTTCTACTTTGTTTGGTATATCAATTTCATTTGTTTTTAAGCTTTCTTTTAATCCTGGGAATGCGACTCCAAGTAGTATAGTTTTTTCTCCTTTTTCAACTACTTTTCCTTGAGATAATTTAATATTTTTGTTTGTTTTAGTATCAAGTGTTGTTCCTGTTATTACTATAAATGGTGTGTACATTTTTTCAGTTGTTCCATTTATATTTACATTGTGAGTTTCATTGTTTTTGTATGTTATTGTAATTTTCACTTTTCCTTTTTTGCCAACTATTTCTTCTGCTGACATTTCTTTTCCGTCCAATTCATATTTAATAGATGTTTCAATCGGTAATTTCTTTTCTGTTTTTCCTTGATAATATATATCTTTTTCATCAGCATTCCATATTATTTTGTTTTCTTTTTTCTCAAATGTTTCGTTTCCACCTACGTTTGTTATGTCTAATAAGTTTGATATGTCATCTATTGTTTTTAATAATTCATCATTTTTTATATGTTCATTTACTATTGTTTCATATTGTGTTCCACTATTGTTAAGTTTTGAATATACTGTTTCTTCTTTTGTTACAGCAAATACTGGAGTTGCATAACCTAGCATTGTACATAATAATATGCTTCCAATTATTTTTTTACTCTTCATTTTTTATCCTCTCCTTTTTTATTTTAGAATATTAATTGCTTAATCTACGCATATTGGCAGTTGTTTTGCAAATTATTTTATCAAATACAATTAAGAATGCTGGTAAAACTGTCAATACAGTAACCATACTAATGATTGCGCCTCTTGCCATTAAGCTACATAAAGAACCAATCATTTCAATTTTTGAATACATACCAACTCCAAATGTTGCTCCAAAGAAACATAATGCACTAACAATTATTGATTGAATTGATGTTCCTAAAGCTTCATCTATAGCTTGATGTTTGTCTTTTCCTTCTATTCTTGCTGTTTTATATTTTGTTGTAATTAAAATTGCATAATCTATTGTTGCACCTAATTGAATTGTACCAATTACTATTGACGCTATAAATGGTATTACTGTTCCTGTATATGCAGGTATTCCCATATTGATAAATATTGCAAATTCTATTGCAGCAATTAATATTATTGGCAAACTTACTGATTTTAGAACAAATACCATTATTACAAGTATAATTGCAATTGAAACTGTATTTACACTGTTGAAATCATGGTCACTTATTTCAACCAAGTCTTTCATTAATGGTCCTTCTCCAGCAAGTATTGCTGTATCGTCATATTCTTTTATTATTTTATTTACTTCTTCTATTTGGCTATTTAATTCATTTGTTGCAATTTCATATTTTGAATTTATAATTACCATTTGATATTTATCACTTTCAAATATTGATGTTATATCTTCTGGTAGCATTTCTTTTGGTATATTTACTTCTTTTGAAATTTTAGAATAACTTAATGTCCATTCAATTCCATCTAAGCTTTCTATTTTATCTAACATTTCATTTAATTTATAGTCCGGCATATTTTTATCTACTAGTAATAATTCTGTTGAAACCATATCAAATTTATCTTTTAATTCATTGTTTGCTTGTATACTATTTAAAGTATCTGGTAAAGATTTGCTTAGGTTATAGTAATTTTCTGTATGTGTATATCCATATACTGCAAATGGTAAAATTACTATAAATGCAACTAAAATTGCTTTGTAATGTTTTAAATTGAAGTTTTTAACTTTTTCAAATCTTGGTAATATTTCTTTGTGTTTTGTTTTTTCTACCCATTTATCAAATACAAGTAACATTGCTGGTAATGTTGTAACTGCTGTTATTACACCAATTAAAACACCTTTTGCCATTACTAAACCAATATCTTTTCCTAATGTTAAGTTCATACTACATAATGCTAAGAATCCAGCTATTGTTGTTAATGAACTTCCTAGTACTGATACTAATGTTTTTGCTATTGCAGTTGCCATTGCTTCATCATTATTTGAAACTTTTTCTTTTTCTGCTTTATAACTGTGGTATAAGAATATTGCAAAATCCATTGTTACACCAAGTTGCAATACAGCACTTATTGCTTTTGTTATATATGATGTTTGACCTAAAAAGGCATTTGTGCCCATGTTGTATAATACTGCCATTCCTATGTTTAATAGCATTAGTACTGGTGCCAAATATGAATCTAATGCTAATTGCAATATTATCAAACATAAAGCTACTGCAATCATTACATATATTATTACTTCTGAGTCTGATAAATTTCTAGTATCTAGTACTGTTGCAGTCATACCACTTATTTTGCAATTTTCATTTGATATTTCCCTAAGTTTTTCAACTGTTTCCATTGTTGTATCTTCTGAAATTCCATCTTTAAATGTTACTAATACTGGCGTTGTGTTGTCCTTATATAATTTGTCTTTAATTTCATCAGGTAACATTTCTAGCGGTACGTCGGTTCCTATAATGTCTGTTAGTCCAACTACTTTTTCTACATTTCCTACTTCTCTAAATTGTTTTTCTAATTCTATAATATCTTTTGACTGCATATTTTCTAGTATTACTACTGAAAACGCTCCCATGTCAAAGTCATCTGCTAATATATTTTCACCTTTTATAGTTTCGATGTTGTCAGGCAAATATACTAGTATGTCATAGTTTACTCTTGTTGCTTTATATCCAATAATTGATGGAATTAAAAGTAACAAAGATATTATTAGAATAGCTACTTTGTGTTTACATATAAACTGTCCAAACTTTTCCATTTTTCTGCCTCCTTATTTTTATGACCATTAGTCACTTTTCATAATATACTACTTTTCTGACCATTAGTCAATAGTTTTTATGAAAATTTTTTAGCAAATCGATATTTATTGTAATTTTTAGCATTATTTACTGATCTCAAAGAACAATTTACTATTACTTTTTTATTTATTTCTATTGACTATGCGTCATTTTTATGTAATAATTATATTGTATTGGAGGCAAGATTATGAAAGAAAAAAATGATAAAGAAGAAAGATTATTAAACGTAGGATTCAAACTTTTTACCGAAAAAGGTTTTAAAGATACTTCTATTCAAGACATTGTTGATAATGCAGATGTCGCAAAAGGTACTTTTTATTTATATTTTAAAGATAAATATGAATTAAGAGATGTTTTAATCGCAAGAAAATCTATGTCATTATTTTCTGAATCAATAAATGCTGTAAAAAGCACTTATATAGAAAATTTTGCAGATCAAATGATTTTTGTTATAAATTACATTATTGATAAACTTGCCAAAACTCCTTTACTTTTGAAATTCATATCTAAAAATTTATCATGGGGAGTTTATAGCCAAACTGTATTAAATTTATATGAAAAAAATAAAAATTCTGAGGAAGGTCTTGTTTATTTATTTTTAAATGGTGTTAAAGAACATAATATCAAATTAAAAAATCCTGAAGTAACATTATATATGATTATAGAGTTAGTTAGTTCAACTTGCTTTAATTCTATTTTATATAACGAACCTCTCCCAATTGAAGAATTTAAGCCTTATTTGTATGAATTAATTAGAAATTTGTTAAAAGAATAAAAAACTGCACTATTTCTGATGCAGTTTTTTATTTGTTATTTTATTACATATTCCCATCCAGGTTGCCATGTTTTAGTTTTTCTCCAATCATTTTTGTTTGCTTCTTCCCATGATATATTTTTTGTTAAGACTTCAAACGCTAATTGCGGTGCTCTATGAGCTATTATCCCTATCTTTTTACCTTGATAATTTGTTCTTAAAAAATCTATAAAATCATTAATTCTTTTTTCCACGTCTCTAAGAGATTCTCCATTAGGAAATGGGCTGTCTATATGTTCTTCATAAACAACTAAAGACTTATCTTTACCATCTAAATCTCCATAGTTGCATTCTCTTAATCTTTTGTCTTGAATGTGTTTTACATTTGGAAATGCAAGCTTTGCTGAATCAATTGCTCTTACTAGATCTGATGTAAATATCACATCAAAATTTTTATCTTTTTGTAACTCTCCTAATTTTATTGCTCTTTCTCTTCCTAATTCATTCAATTCTACTTGTTTCCATCCACTACATTTTCCAGAAGCATTATCGGTTGTCGTTCCATGTACAAAATACATAATTTTTAATTCCATTATTTTCCCTCCTTTCCTATTTAGAAATTTCAGCAGAATTACCTTTTAACTTAACTCTGTCAAAATATCTATATCAACAAAATATTTCTTTTTATTGTTTTTATCAATATATACTGGAAATTGTTTTATATTTTTTTCCTCTATTATGTCTTCTGGATTCGACCAAATATTTCTACTTTTAAACATATATTCTTCGCTGTCTACCGGATTCGTCCATTCACAAATAATTTTATATGGGTATCTTCCATTTACTCTATATGAAGTATTTATTATTGTTTCAACATAGTCTGCATATATCAGTTCTCCATTTTCTTTTAATCTCTTTTCTAAATTCCTCCTATTGATCTTTATAAGTATCCCCGTTCCACCTATTACTAGAAAAATCAGCCCAATTTCTGGTAATATTAAAAATAATAAGTCTAAGGATTTCATACCTATTTTATTTGGATTATCTTTATCATAATATATTTCTATTTCTTTCCCTTCATAAAAGCTAGAAGAATATCCATTTAATGTTGATTCATATTCATTGCCTTCAGCAACATATGAAACGTATACCTTATGATTTCTATTATTGTCAGAATCTCTAGATGACCATATTTCAGTAATAATCCCTGTTGTTTCTATTTTATTATTATAATTAAAAACACTTCCAAACAAAATAAAGCCAATTACGACTAATATCGCTCCAATAATTGCAAATATAATCCATATTAAATTTTCTACTTTATTTTCTTTCATATATCACTCTTTCTATTCTATCTCATTAGAATTATAACTTTTATGTTTGTTTTTATTTTATATTGTGCCATATTCTTTGTCAACATTTTTATTATATTTGAAATACACAAAAACTGCATCATTTCTGATGCAGCTTTTTGCTTTTCGGAATCTATATGTTTTTAAAAACCACATATATAATTCCAATACAGCTAAAAATCATTATGGTACGCGTAATTAATGTGTACCGATGGAAGAATTTTGCGTTTATGGTATCCACAATTTTTTGTCCATTCGGCAAAAACAGCATGGATACATATAGCAGTGTAAACATTAGTGCTGCTACGCCTGTCTTTCCCAAGATGTCTATCATAGTTCGTTCTCCCTTCAAATTTAAAATACATTTATATTTTAACATATTTACATAATTTTAGCAAATACGGGACATATATTAAATTCATTTTTACTATTATCTCATTAGGATTACACCTTTTACATTTGTATGTAGCAGCTTTATGAACTCTTCAGCGTCTTGCTTTGTTCCGACTACACTACCATAATGAATTGGAACAGCTACTTTGGGTTGTATTTGATTTACTAATTGTGCCGCTTCTTTAAAATCCATTGTATATGTTCCACCCACTGGCACAAAAGCAACATCACATTTTACTTTTTTATTCTCTTCTGTTATGTCAGTATCACCTGCAATATAATATTTAATTTCATTTATTTCAATAACATAGCCAACCCAACCATTCTCTTTTGGGTGAAATGTTTTGTTTGTGTTATATGCTGGTACTGTTTCAAACTTAATTCCTTGCACCATGTATTTTTGATTTGGTTTTACAGTAATAATTGCATTTTTATTTATTCCCTTTTTTAGCACTTTTGTTAATAACTCTTCTGGTATTACAATAACAGTGTTTTCATTTATAACTTTATCAATATCTTCTTCTGAATAGTGATCATAATGATCATGTGTTATAAAAATAATGTCTGCATCATTATAATTTCTGTCTATTTTAAATGGATCTATATAAATCGTTTTTTCTTTTTTTATTCTTATACTACTATGGTATAAAACTTCAATATTATTTAACATTTGTATTCCTCCCTGCTTTTTATTATATCATAAATTATAAAATGCACACAATAAAAGACGGAGTTTTTATTCTCCGCCTTAAATTTATTTACCTAACTTTTGAATAGCTTTTTCTGCAAAGCTGTTGTTTACTACTTTTCCGTAGTCAGCTTCTTTTTCAAGTTCTCCCGCTTCTTTCATAACCTTTTGAAGTAGCGCAAACGATTCTTGCTTTAATACTGGATTATCTCTCCAAGCATCAATATCTATATAACTTTGCAATGCTGCTTCTAACATAGTTAAATCAGTATCTGGAAAAAAGTCTACTATTGCTTCTGCTATTTCTTTAGCACTATGTGATTTTACCCATTGTTCTCCTTTGTATATTGCATTTGTAAATCCTTGAATTATATTAGGATTTTTTTCAATATAACTTTTCTTAGTAAAATATGCTGTATATGGAATTTCTCCTGAAGCCTCTCCAACAGATGCAACAATATATCCTTTACCTGCTTTTTCTGTTGCTGAAGCAGTTGGTTCAAATAATGTTACATATTCAGCATTTCCACCTGCAAAAGCTCCTGCCATTAAGTCGAATTTAATGCTATCATCTAATACTAAATCTTTTTTAGGATCTAGACCATTTTGTTTAAGCACATATTCAAAAGTCATGTATGGTACTCCACCTTTTCTACCAGGAATAACAGTTTTTCCTTTTAAATCTTGCCAACTAAAATTATCTGTTTTTTCTTTGCTAACTAAAAATGAGCCGTCTTTTTGAGTCATTTGTGCAAATACTTGTGTATAATCTTCTTTTCCTTCATTATATACATATATTGAAGCTTCTGGTCCCGCAAAGCCTATGTCACTTTGGTTTGCCAAAACTGCGGTCATTACTTTATCAGCTCCTTGACCTGTTGTTAATTCTATTTCTAAACCTTCCTCTGCAAAATAACCTTTTGAAATTGCCACATATTGTGGAGCATAAAATACAGAACGTGTTACTTCATTTACACGAATTTTTTGTAACCCTGCTGTTTCTGTATTTTTATTAAGTAGTATATAAGTAGCTATTCCTGCTGCTACTATTATAATAACTAATACAATAATCAAATACTTTTTCAAGTTTTTTCATTCCTTTCTAATCTATTCATGCCAAAGGAGATTTCAAGTATTTTGGCATGTTATTTAACTTTTCTTGTTACTTATAATACTTTTCTCCTATAAGTAACATTTTTATCTGTTATTTTTAAGTTCTTTTAGACATTTTTTTCATAACAATTTTTTCTGAAAGTACTATTGCTTCATAAATAATTGCAGCAACTATTGCAAGAATAATTACTCCCGTCATTACTAAGTCTAGTTGAAATACCTGACCACCATATACAATTAGGTAACCTAAACCTGCTTTTGATACCAAGAATTCTCCTGTTATTACACCTACTAAAGATAGGCCTATATTTACCTTTAATGAGTTGAAAAATGTAGATATGTTTGCAGGTATTACTATTTTTGTTAATATTTGAAATTTACTTGCATTAAATGTTTGTGCCATTTTTATTAGTTCTTTGTCTGTATTTAAAAATCCATTTAGAATTTCTAATATAGTTACAATTAGTGAAATGGCAAGACCCATTGTTATAATTGCTCCCATTCCTGCACCTACCCAGATGATTATAACTGGTCCGCAAAGCTACTTTGGGCAAACTGTTTAATACAACTAAATATGGTTCTGATACCTTCGAAAAAAATGGAGACCACCATAGCAAAATTGCTATAAATACACCTAGTATAACTCCTGAAATAAACCCTATTAGTGTTTCTGTAAGTGTTACTCCTAAGTGTGTTAGCAGTCCATTAGCTGATAAATTTAAAAAGGTATTTAATATTCTTGAAGGTTGACTTGTAATAAAACTATCTATTATTCCTTTATTAGCAAGTAATTCCCACCCTATTATAAATATAATTAGGATAAGTAATTGAGTTAAAATAACAGATATTTTGTTTTTTCTTATTTTTCTTAGATATTTTTTTCTGTCCTCAGACATATTTTTATCATACATGCACATCAAGCTCCTTCCATATAGCATCAAAGTACTTACTAAATTTAGGGCTTTCACGGCAGTTGATTGGATTTCTGTTTTCCATTTCAAAATCAATAGTATGAATGGTTTTTACTGTTGCGGGCCTTTTGGTTAACACTACTATTCTATCACTCATACTAATTGCCTCTGATATATCATGTGTCACTATAATAGCTGTAATATTTTCATTTTTTAATATTTGAAAAATATCATTTGTAACCATAATTCTAGTTTGATAGTCTAACGCTGAAAATGCTTCATCTAGTAATAAAATCTTAGGCTTAATAGCTAAAGTTCTTATCAGCGCTGCTCTTTGCCTCATTCCTCCAGATAACTGATTTGGGTATTTGTCTTTAAATTCATATAACCCATATTTTTTTAGTAATTCTATTACATAAGCTTCATTTTCTTTTGTCTTTTTTCTTCTTATTTCTAAGCCAAATGTAATATTATCATAAATATTTCTCCACTCTAAAAGACTATCCTTTTGTAGCATATAGCCAAGACCACCATCAATTTGTATATCACCAGAAGTTTTAGGTTCCAGACCTGATATTATTGAAAGTAATGTAGATTTACCACACCCACTTGGTCCAATTATGCTAACAAATTCTCCCTCATTTACACTAAATGAAATATTAGACAAAGCTTCTACTTCACCATTTTTCGCTTGGTACTTTTTGCTTACATTCTTTAGTTTCAATACTTCCTTCATAAGTACCTCCTAATTCAAATTTATCATAATACATCTTATGAAGGTATACATAATTTAGTGAATTAAATTCTAAATATTTGACCGTGGATATATTAGGTTTGCGTTTTGTATACGGTTTAGCCTTACTATATTTGCTATAGTTGTGTTGTATCTTCTTGCAATTGACCATAATGTATCTCCTCTTCTCACTGTGTATAACTTATGTCCACAGTCGTGTTTACAGTTACTATTTACAACTAGCTTTTGGCCGTGGATAAATTAAATTTACATTTTGTATGTTGTTTTCTTGTGCAATTTTGCTAACTGTTGTATTAAACATTTGGGCTATTTCAGATAATGTATCTCCACTTTTAACGGTATAAATTGTTGTGTTACTTGTATTTTCTCCTTTAACAGGAACTATTAAATAATTTCCTGCATATATCAAGTTTGGATTCTGAATATTGTTTAACCTTACAAGCTCTGCAACTGTTGTGTTGTATTTTATAGCTAGCTGAGATAATGTGTCTCCCCATTTTATTTTTATTTTTTTAGTTGTTGTTTTGTCATCTTCCTCGTCTGGTTTTGGTTTTTCTGTATCTGGAATTTGAGTACCTTCTGACATAAATATTTCTTTAGTAAATTTATCTCTGTCTACATTATTTGAAATTCCACTTACTCTGCCTACATCTGTATATTGCCAACCTGCCCAACTTTTCCATGTTCCACTATTTTCTGGTTTGTTTACCTCGTATTGCGCAATCCACAAGGGATAATTTGTTACTTCTCCTTCCCAAATACGACTTGCTGTATAGGCATTACTGTATAGTACAACTTCTTTTTTTGTCAGTTCTTCTAGCTTTTTCATAAAAGCCAAGCCTATTGTATTTATCTCTCTTTTATTCAAATTCCCAAAGCTTTCAAAATCCATTGCAAGTCTACAGTCTGCTACTTTTCCTGATATTACTGAAGCAAAAAACTGTGCTTCTTTTTCTGCTTGACTTACACTTCTTGCTGTTACATAATGGTAAAATCCAATTTTTAATCCTGCATCTCTCGCTCTTTTATAGTTTTGTTCAAATTTTGAATCTATGTAATTTGTACCTTCACTCGAACGTATATAAACAACTTGTATCCCATCCTTTTTTACCTTTCCAAAATCAATATTTCCTTGATATCCACTCACATCAATTCCGTTATATATTTCGTCACTTGATGGTCCAAATGCCATCACTTTTGTTGGCATTGTGTATATTGTTGCAACTGTTAGCATTATTACAATAGATAATAATTTCAATATTTTTTTCATATTATTCACCTCATATCACTTCATATTGCAGTAACTTTATTTTGTTTGAAATATATTTTTCGTTATTATCTATTGGTTTGCTTAAATCTGTACTTAGATATTTTTTATTATCATCTGCAAATACTGTTACTACTGGTCCTTTTATATTTTTTTGAAGTAATACACTCCCTAAAAAGTTTGCACCTGATGAAATTCCTACTCCTATTCCTAACTCTGATGCTAACTTTCTTGACATATTTATACTGTCTTCATCATTTACTAAAATTACTTTGTCTATTTCGTTTTTATCTAATAAGGCTGGAATAAAGTCATCTCCTATTCCTTCTATCTTGTGTTGTTTAATTATTCTGTTTTTAGAAATCAACGGCATACATTCTGGTTCAATTGCAGTTACAGTTATTTCTGGATATCTTCTCCTTAACTTTCTTCCTATTCCCATCAAAGTTCCACCTGTGCCAACTCCTGAAGCAAAACCTACGATGTCTTCTGGAACCTGATTTAAAATTTCCTGACCTGTTGTCTCATACTGCGCTAAAACATTGTCCATATTAGCAAATTGGTTTGCTAGAAATCCATTTACTTTCTTAGCTAAAATTCTTGACTCTTGAATACATTTTCTAAAACCTCCCTGTTGTTTAGAAAATGTTATAACTTTTGCACCATAGCTTTGCATAATTTGCACTCGTTCTTTACTAGCCCAATCTGGCATAAAAATATATACTGGATGATGATAATATTTGCCTAATGCAGACAAAGAAATTCCAGTATTTCCACTTGTTGCCTCTATTATTGGCATACCATCTTTTAATTCTCCTCTTTCTTTTGCTTTTGTTATTATGTAGTAAGCTGCTCTATCTTTTATACTTCCTGTTAAATTATAGCTTTCTAATTTTGTGTATATATAATTTGTTTTGCCTTCGTACTCATATTTTATTTTTATTAAAGGTGTATTTCCAATTGTTTTAATCATATCCATCACTCCTCACTTTATGTTTTATATATTTTATACAGTTTGTGGTGGAATGGTTAATGGAAAATTATTTAATTTGTTTAATATGATGCAAGTAAAATCTATTTTTTCTTTTGTAAATTTCTATTACATCTATTCTTATATATTGGTCTTCTAACTTATGTGAATATATATAATATCTTGTTGCATTCCAGATATGCTTTTGTTTTCTTTCGTCTACTGCTTCACATGGCATTCCATAGTGAAAGTTTTGCCTTGTTTTTACTTCAATAAATACATATTCATTCTTATCTTTTGCAATAATGTCTATTTCTCCTTGTTTACATTCAAAGTTTCTGTCTATAATTTCATACCCCTGTTTTTGTAAATAATCTGCTGCAAAATCTTCTCCCTCTTTTCCTAATTCTTGCCTTTGATTTATCATAATATCATTCCTTTTTTATATATTTATTTCCTGCTACGCATTTTATATATCCATCTAATTCGAGCATAAATAATATTTCCATTATTTCAGATATTTTTTTATCTGTCATTTTGCATATTTCATTTGCTGAAATCGGTTGCGTGTTTATTAAGTTATATATTTCTTCATATTCTTTTGGTATTGTAATTTTCGGTTGTAAATCATAATATTGCAATATGTCGTCTGGTTCCATTACTAAGTTTGCACCATTTTGTATTAGCCAATTTGTACTATACCCTGCTGGCTCATCTAATCTATTGGGTATACAAAATACCTCTTTTCCCTGAAGTCTTGCATGTTTTGCTGTAATTGTACTTCCACCTCTATATGGTGCTTCAACTACTAATACGCCTAGAGTTAGCCCACTTATTATACGATTTCTTGCTGGAAAGTTTGCCATATCTTTTTCCTCATCTGGATGATATTCTGATACAACACATCCACCATTTTCTATTATTTTGTGGAATAGCCACTCATTTTCCTCAGGATATATGTGCTTAAATCCACTTCCTATTACTGCTATTGTTTTGCCTAATTCTTCCATGGAATTTATATGTGCTATAGTATCTATTCCTGTTGCTAATCCACTTACAATACACATTCCTTTTCGTGATAACTCTTTTGCAAATTTTGCCGAATATTTTTCGCCATATTTCGTGCATTTCCTTGTTCCTACTATTGCTATTGAGTTTGAGTTTAATAACTTGTAATTACCTTCTACATAAAGTTTTGATGGTGGATTCTGGATGTTTAGCAAACGTTTTGGATAAAATTTATTTGTTTTAGATAAAATTTTCATGCTTCTTTCCTCTAATTCTTCCAATACTTTTTGTCTAGGCTTCTATATTGTATTGCTTCTGCAATGTGTGTTTTTTGAATGTTTTCACAATTATCTAAATCCGCAATTGTTCTTGCTACTTTTAGAATTCTGCCATAGGCTCTGGCACTTAGTCCCATTTTTTCAAATGCTGTTTGTAATATTTTCTTTCCTTCATTGTCTAATTTGCAATATTTTGAAATTAGTTTTGGCGTTAGACTAGAGTTTGAATAAATATTTTCTTGTTTATATCTCTCTATTTGAATTTTTCTTGCACTGTTTACTCTTTTCTTTATTGTTTCTGAACTTTCTGGCGTTTCATCATTGCCTAATTTCTCATATTTTACGGGGCTTACTTCTATTTGTATGTCAATTCTGTCTAATAATGGTCCACTAATTTTTCCCATATATTTTGATATTGCTTGTGGTGTACATGTACATTCTTTGTCTACTGAACCATAAAATCCGCATGGACATGGATTCATTGATGATACAAACATAAACTCACATGGATATGTAAAACTTCCATTTACTCGGCTTATTGTTACAATTCCATCTTCTAACGGTCCTCTTAACACTTCTAATGAGTGTTGATTGAACTCTGGTAATTCATCTAAAAATAGCACTCCATAATGAGCTAAGCTTATTTCTCCAGGTTTTGGTACCCTACCTCCTCCAACTAAAGATACTCCAGATATTGTATGATGTGGTGAACGAAATGGTCTTGTTGTAATTATTGGTGTATCTTGTTTTAAAGTTCCTGCAATACTATGAATTTTAGTAATTTCTAATGCTTCTTCAAATGTTAAATCTGGTAATATTGATGGTATTCTTCTTGCTATCATCGTCTTGCCGTGATCCTGGCGAACCGAATTAAAAGGCAATTATGTCCGTCCAGCAGCTGCTATTTCAACTGCTCTTTTTACACTTTCTTGTCCTTTTACATCTGCAAAATCTAATATTTTTTCTTTGCCTAATTTCAAACAATCTTCCCAGTTTGTTGATAAGCTTTCTATTTTTATATCTCCGTTTAAATATTTAACTACTTCATTCAAGTCACTTGCACCAAATATTTCCATTCCAGCAATTATAGATGCTTCTTTTTCATTCTGCTTTGGTAAAATTATTTTCTTTATTCCTTGTTTTTTAGCTTCAATACATATTGGTAACACTCCATTTATTGGATTTAAACTACCATTTAATGATAATTCTCCTATCATTAAAATATCGTCATTCTGGTTTTGTGTTATAACTTCTAAACTTTTTAAAATTCCCACGGCAATTGGTAAGTCAAATATTGATCCTTCTTTTTTTATATTTGCCGGTGCTAAATTTACAACTATTTTTCTACTAAACAATTCATAACCTGAATTTTTTATTGCTGTTCTTACTCTTTCTTTTGATTCTTTTACACTAACATCTGGGAGTCCAACAACATCCCATGAAGGCATACCACTTGAAATATCAACTTGCACGTCAATTAAAAAGCCTTCTAGTCCGTGCAAGGCCATACTTTTTGTAATTGATAACATTTTTTTGAAATCTCCTTTAGAATAAAAATTTTTGAATTAATTATTATTTGAATTTAATATGCTGAAATTATATTGTAAATTTCCATTTTTTGCAAGTGCTTTTGCTATTTTCTTTGATTTTTTGAGGTTTTTTAGCCTGTTTGACAAGTTTCTATTTTTTTCGACATGCTTTTTATGTTATACTTATGTTAACTAGAACGTTTTAGTTTTTATCTTAAGCTATCTTTCTATATAACTTACATAATTTATTTTTTCATAAAAATAGCAATGATTTTACTTTTTTCTATCATTGCTATTTTTCTTTTTATTTATCAATATTTATTTTGTGTACTGGAAATTTGCTTTCTTTTAATACTTCTTTTAGTACATCTGGTCTCAATGGATATTCATCTATTTTATCTAAGTCAATCCACTCATATTGTAAATAATCTTTTCCCTCTATATTTTGTAATGTACTTTCTAATTTTTTGTCTTCCTCTTTTACAAATTCTGCTTTGTATATAAACATTATCTCATGATATTTTGCACCTTTCATTTCAAAAAAGTTTTCTACTGTTGATACATATCCTGTTATTTCAATTTCTTTTCCTAGTTCTTCTTGCACTTCTCTTTTTATTGTGTGCTCTGAATTTTCACCGATTTCAACTCTTCCGCCAATCATTGCATAATGATCTGAGTTTACATTTCTATGTAATAAGATTTTGTTATTGTGTATTATAACTACACCTGCTCTTACATTTAATTTGTAACCATCAAAATCAATTGTAATATCCATCAATTTCCCCTCCTTTAATATTTTTTACATTATATCATATAAAGTAAAAGCCTCATATATTTAATATGAGGTTTTTTTGATTATTCTATTGGAATATATTTTTTCTCAGGCAATTCTTTCTTTTCTTCTTTTTTAGGAATTTCTATTGTAAGTGTTCCGTTTTTGAATTTAGCTTTAATTTCATTCTCTGTTACGTTTTCTCCAACATAAAAGCTTCTTGAACACTCTCCTGAATATCTTTCTTTACGTACAAATTTACCTTTTTCTTCATCCTTTTCTTCTTTATTAACTGTTGCATGTACTGTTAAATATCCGTCTTGAATATTTAATTTAATACCTTCTTTTTCATAACCTGGCAAATCAATGTCTATAATATATTCATCCTTTTTTTCCTTGATGTCTGTCTTCATTAATTTGCTTTCTCCCTCGTTGAAAAATACATCTCCGAACATGTCATCTAATAGATCAAAGTCACGTCTTCTTGGTATCATCATCATAAAAATCAACTCCTTAAAATTATATTTATGTGTTGACACTTGATGAGAGTGGCACATATGTACTTTTTGATAAATCTTCTTTATCAATTTCGATTATATTATATATCTATTTTTAGCAATGTCAATAGTAGAGTGCTAAAATTCACAAAAGTTTCACATTACTTTTTGTTAATCATATCCCAAAATATTAAATCTTGAATGTCAGCATCATTTGCCTCATCGCTCGTTTTTTCAACATTTTTATAACTATCTTTATTTAAAGCAATAACTACAATTATTACTATTGTAATAACTGGAAAAATAAACATTATTGGAAGCCCATTAAATCCTGCAAATACACAAAATATTAGAAATATTACATACAATATTATCCCCATAGTTTTCTCCTTTATTCATATTATATCATTATTTTATTTAATATGATATAATGTTTACAAATGATTTTAGGAGTGTAATATGAAAGTTAATGATTATTTAGGAAAAGTTTTAAAAATTGAAATTGACAGGCCTTTAGGAAGCAAACATCCTAAACATGGATTTATATACCCAGTTAATTATGGTTATGTTCCGAATACAATTAGTGAAGATGGCGAAGAATTAGATTGCTATTTACTTGGTGTTTTCGAACCTTTTGAAAACTTCGAAGGCAAGTGTATTGCAATAATTCACAGGACAAATGATAATGACGATAAACTTATAATTGTACCTGATGGTAAAAATTATGATAATTCTGCTATTGAAGCTTTAACCGAATTTCAGGAGCAATATTTTGAGCATGTTATTATAAGATAATAGATTTCGATACAGTTTATTGTATAAGAAAAAACCAAATGAATTAACTCATTCGGTTTTATGCTATATTTCATTCCAAAATGTGATTTCTTCTATAGGTTTTCTATCTAAATGCCTTTCACTTGGTTTTGCTTCATTTGATGGATAACCAATAGCTAACATTGCAATTATTTCTAAATTTTCTGGAATTTTATATACTTCTCTAACTTTATTAGAATCAAAATATCCTATCCAGGTAGAGCCTAGTCCTAAATCTTGAACTTCTAACATCATTTGAGTTGTTGCAATTGATGCGTCAATAATGCCTTCATCTCTTCCATCAAATTTACTTTTCCATGAAACTGTTTTATCATAGCAAATTATCATTATTAGTGGAGCATTCCATCCCATTTTTGTACATTCACTTAATCTTGATAACTTTTCTTTGTCGTTTAATATTAGTATTCTTTGTGGCTGATAGTTTACTGCTGTTGGTGCTACTCTTGCTGCTTCTAATATTTTTTCTATCTTTTCCATTTCAACTTCTTTTTCTGCAAAACTTCTGCATGAATATCTTTCTTTTGCTAACTCTAAAAAATTCATAATTAATTTTCCTTTCTATATTATACATGTGCTTAACAATAGAAATAGCCTGTACTAATAAAAGTACTAAACATTACTTGCAGATGAAGCACATTACTAATCTACAATAGTAGAAATTTATATAAGGTATTAAACCAAAGTAGTACTGCCAATTGAATTTAATCTACAATAGTAAAAATTTATATAAGGTATTAAACTAGTATATTACAACTTTACTTGAATCGTTAAGTTGGTGTAGTGAAAGCCGAGATTAATTCTCGGCTTTTTTCTTGAATATTATACTTTTAACTTTCTCTTTAGACAACTCATCTTTTAATTTTTCTACCCATGCATTTGTAAATAAATAATCTTTATGAGCATTATCGTATACGCAATACCTAGTATCAGTTATTTCAGGATTTTTATCGCCTTTTGATGGTCTAATTTTATAATATTTCCAGCATAAAGTATGTTTATAAATAGAAAAATCTATATCTAAAACTTCTTTGATTTTTTCAGCTACTTCACCCGCTTTTAATTTATCATAATTTGATACAGGTATTTTCTTATTTTTTATTAAGGTAATGTCATTTTTTACTTTCTCATAGTCTTCATCTGATAGATCACTTTTTTTAATAAATTCAATAGAACGATCAGATGAATTTATATTATTTCCTGTTTGTGGAATTAAAAATACTCTAAAAGAATATTCCATAGATTCTAATATATCATCACTATACATCTGCCTAAATTCATCCATATATTGTCTAATATTTTTCAATTCTTTCATTTTCATGCTTTTCATTGATTTTATTTGTTTTTCTTCATAAACTTCTGAAAATTGCAATCCAAATGCCAAACTACTATTTATTGCATGTTCATTTCCAAATTCACTAACTAACATTTTTTCATAATTGAATAAACAAGATTGACATTCTCCAAAAACATGCGAATCTAATTCTGGTAAAAACCTATGTTCAATTTTATTTCTTAACCTAATAAGAGTCTCTAAATTTGCTCTTGTTGGTGTCATTAGTTCCTTATAAAATTCCTTACAACATCTTGATAACTCCCATGCTCTATATTCTCCGTCTATTTTTTCATATTCCAACTTTTTTGTATTTTTCTTATAAAAATATTTTATATTTCTTTTTTCAAATATTGCATGAAATAGAGCAGTCCACGCAATGCACATATTCACAATATATGCATAGGTTTTAAATACAGTTTGTGGGTTGTTATATATAGACACTGCCAATAATGCTGATTCTTTTGACTTTAATACTAACTTCTTTACATTTCCTCTTAATATCATATTTATCACACCTTATATTTCAATTGTTTTTATAGGAACTATTCTATCTTTAGAAACTTGGTGCCACACAATAAAATTTGATATTTCTGAATTAGACTTACTATATATTATCGCTTGATATGGAAATTCTGGTGTTAATACTCTCGTTATTCTTGAACATTTTATATTTGAAGATTGGATAGTTCCCTCCGAATTTTGAGTCATCATATCAGATGTTACATTTATTTCTATATCATCCAAAGGATTTGTAAATGAAAACGCAAATCCAGAATTTGGTTCTATTAATTTTATAGCTTCTATTGATATCTCAAATTTATAATTTTCTGTTTTTTTTACCTTACATATCAAATTATTAAAAACTTTATTATAACTTTTAGAATCTGTTTCATTAATAATGTCAAACATATCTCTTAATGTGTTTTCTATTCCATAAGAATACATATCAATATATACTGTACTAATTAGTATTTGTGGTGGATAACAATTATCTATTTTTATTGGAATAAACTTTATTCCCTCTTTAGCAGATTTAAATAATGCTGGTTGCCATTCGAGATTTACCATAGAACTATTTAGTGAATTATTGCTTATAAAAAAGAAAAAATATTTACATTTTTCAATTCCTTCATTCATTTTACCAATTATATTTTCTCCTGGTTTTATGGACCATGAATCATAAAAAATATTTTCTTCCCCATACACTTCTTTTAATCTTACAGCAATTGGCTCTATCACATCTTTGTCTTTCCAGTTATGACTTAAAAAAATCATTTCTATTCCCCCTTTTTATATTATATATTATATTTTATTTATTATAAAAAATTTGTCGAAACTTGTCTTTTATTATCAAAAAAGCAAAATAATTCTGTAACTTTCAATTACTTTCATATTTTGCTTTTCTTAAGTATATTTAATTATTTTTTCTTCAAGTAACCAATCCAATACATTTATCTTCTTTATTCCATCAAAGTCTGCATCTAAATCATCATCTAATGTCAAAATGTATTTAGGATAATTATCATTTATTTTCTTCAATGGAGTTAATTCTCTATCTAATATTTTATTATCTCCTTCATTTTCTCCTCTAGTTGTTAATGCAACTTGATAATATAAAGTATTTTCTGGCTTTCTTGCTACAAAGTCAACTTCTAAATCATCATATTTTCCTATATATACTTCATATCCTCGTCTCAACAATTCGAGATACACAACATTTTCTAATATATGCCCCATGTCTCGACCAGAGCCTTGTCCTAACATATAATATCTTAATCCTATATCTATCGCATAATATTTTTCTTGAGTTTTCAAAAATTCTTTTCCTTTAATATCATATCTGTTGGCTTTAAATACTAAATAGCTATCTATTAATGCATCTACATAGTTTGAAATTGTATTATATGATGAATTTTTTTCTATACCTTCTATATTATCGCTTATACTTTTCATACTTGTTCTATTTCCTATGTTGTCATACAAATATTTTGTAACTCTTTCTAAAACATTTTTATCTGTTATTCCTTTTCTTTGCATTACATCTTTAAACAAAATAGTATTATAGATTCCATCCAAAAATAAACTTATATTTTCTGGGTTTATTTTATATAATTCAACTGCTTGAGGAAATGAACTATATCTTAGATAATCTCTAAATTTTCTTGACAAGTCTGTTTTATCTTCAAAGCTTGATAAATATTCTTTAAACGATAATGGCAACATTTTTATTTCTATATATCTTCCTGTAAGCAATGTGGCTAATTCTGAAGATAATAAATATGCATTTGAACCTGTTATATATAAGTCTACATCTTTATTTATAAATAAACTATCTACTGTTTTTTCAAATTCGTTTACATTTTGAATCTCATCTAGAAAAACGTATGTCTTTTTTCCTTTTACTAATCTTTCTTTTATATATTCATATAATTTTTTTCTGTTTTGTAATTCCTCATAATCTGCATTTTCAAAATTTATTGATATTATTTGCTTTGCTTCTACTCCATTTTCTTTTAAGTAATCTTGAAAAATTTCAAGTAATGTTGATTTTCCACATCTTCTTATTCCTGTGATAACTTTTATTATTTGTTGATCTTTGAAATTTTTTAATATAGATAAATAATTTTCTCTACTTATTCTTTCCATAAATCTCCTCCTAACTATAATAATTATACTATCTTTTATTATTATAGTCAAGTTTTTTCAATATTATGAAAAAACTTTTAAATAATGAATATTTTTTTATTTTTGAAGAAAATATTCATTATTTAAAAAATGTAATCAGTTAAGATTGACTCCAAACTGGTTTTTATTTAATTATTTCACTTTTACTTATTATACTCTTTCTTAGTTCTTTTATTTGCCTATTAATTGTTTGCGATTTAATCTTCTCTAAATAATAATCTAGAATAGATCTATAACAAATATAATTTAGAATTATAGATATGGCTGTTAATAACTTCGAAATTCCATATTTTATAAAAGAATAAATATAATAATAATTTTGCTTAATAATTTCCTTAATCTTTATTATATTAATATTATTAGGTGTCTCATAGTTTATTATTCCATTTGATATTATTGTAAAAAGCATTGACAGCATTGCTAATAGAAAAATATATTTATCTGTAAAAAATAATTCTTGTGCTCTACCATTCTTTATTTCCTCATCCAGTTCATCTTTTCCATAAAACATAGTTGCAAAAACAAACAACATTCCTATAAAAATACTTGTAATATCTATAAATATATTATTTAAATTTTCTATACCTATAATAGTATGGCTTGTACAAAAAACAATTATATATATAATAATCAATATTAATAATTCTAATTTATAATATTTTATATCCTCTTTTAGCATTTGGAAAAAATTCTTCATTTTTTTTCCACTCTGCCCTACCATTTCTACTTCAAGATCTTTAAAATAAAAATCTTCTTTATTGAAGCAATCTTTATTTATAACAATTAAAATATTAGGTTTATTTTCAAAAATAACGTAAGCACTTTTTTCAATAAAAAAACCTTTTGCGAATTTTCCCAAATTTTTCTCTATAAAAAATTCATTTTCTTCAAATGTTTTATAATCTGTTCTTATTACTGTAACATAATTTATCTTTTGAGGATTTTCCAACAATTCAATTAAATTAATTTCCATATAATTCACCTATGTTCTTCTTTTTCTTAGAAATAGTAATATCCTATTTAAAAATTCATCTATAGTTTTATCTTTATCCGATATTGGAATTATCAAATATTCATTTCCTTTTGGTTTTAGCTGTTCTTTTTGACCATCTTGTTCAATTTCTACATTCTTTATTATTTTCTCATATTCATTTGCATTTTGTTCTGCCAATTTAAAACCTATGTTAGCTATAGGATTTTTTGCAATACTTTTATCTTTTTTTGCTTTTATTTTTATAGATTCTACATTCTCACTTGAATAAGTATTCCAACTCTCTATTGCAGCTTCATCAAGATCTTTTCTAGGATTATGTAATTTTGTACCAGGTTCCAATTTTAAATTTGAAACATTATTAAATTCTACTGTTCTTACAAAAGATGTTCTAAAAAAGTTTTGTAACACATCCATTTCATAGTTAATGTTCTCTTTTTGAAGGACTATGGTTTCCAAAATATCATGAATTAAATACTTATTTAATAATTTTTCTATTCTTTCAACAGCTAAATTGGGATTTAATTCTTTAGGTGTATATCTTCTATTTTGAATATAAATACATTTTTCTTTACAATTAATAAAAAAATATGTTTTATTATCATTAGCTTTATCTTCCTCTATTGGTATTTCCTCCTTTGAATTTCCAGAAAACTTCATTAAGCTTATACCGTATGTTTGAGATATATTTCCAACAATTATAGTTTCTTCATGCTTACATAATGGAATAGCAAATTCACCAATTGTATCCTTCAATTTCTTAGATAAGTTTAAACTTTTGAATGTAATTTCTTCATCCATATCATCCATTTTTTCTATGTTATTTGATCCAACTTTTACTTTACATATTTTATATCTTGTAAATCTCATTTATTATTCCCCCAAAAATATTATTTTTTAACTTCTATATTCTTCACTATCTTCAGCAACCATTAAATCACTGTAATGTTCCTCTTCATCTATAGGATAAACAATACACTTATTTTGATTTAATCTTTTATTCAGATACTTTGACAAGTTTTTATCTATACAATAAATATAGCAGCCTTTTTGTCCTCTTGTCATTAATGTCCTATATGTATTTTTTATTATTTCATCTGCTATTCTCTCTGCTTTATCAAAATCTTGTTGGAACATTTTATATATTCCTTTTATTGATTGATCTGTTTTTGCTCTTTCTGTAACGTCTGTAACTATCTTGTTGTTTTCATATCTTAAATCATTACCTATAATTACACCTACATAATCAAATTCTAATCCTTGAGCAGTATGTATACATCCTATTTCATTTACTGACTCCGAATCAATTGCCCAAGTTTGGCTATTTCCTAAATTCCAACTCATTGCAAAATTATATTCTGGAATTGTTATATCAAATACATCTGATTTATTTTTTCCTTCTTTTATCCAGTCCCAACAGTATCCTGCAAGTAATCTTGCTTTATTATTTATTTTGTTCTTTTCAAATATTATATCTCTTACTTCATTTGGAGTATCACATACTTTAATCTCATAATCCAAGTCAAATCCATCACTATTAGCAGTACTTCTTATTTCTAATACATCATCTAACCAAGCTATGTATCCATCTGATCCATTGCATCTAAATTGTGATTCTAACTCCATTATTTCTGATTCTGCATTTGCTTGTCCAATATATTTTTGTATTTCTTCAATACTTCCTATATCTTTTAATGTTACTCTTTGAGATTCATCAATAAAGAATATTGAAAACTTAGAAGCTTTAATGATTTCTTTTATCTGATTTTCTCCCAAATTTTGAAACATTCCTGATTTAGCATTTAATCTGTGTGCCTCATCTACAATTAAAACATCAAATTCATTTTCTGCAGATTCTACAAATGAACCTGAACCCTTAAATAAATTATTAATTCTTGTTTTTCTAAAATCTCCACTCAATTTTGTTGCATATACATTTCTAGGTGCAGCATTTTTTGTTACATATGAGCAAACCATGTTTTCATTAGTCAATCTTACTAAAAGATTAATTGCTAAAACTGATTTTCCAGTACCTGGTCCCCCTTTTACAACTAATACTCGTTTATTTCCATCTTTATATGATTTTCTTGCCATATCTAATGCTGTTTCATAAACTAATTTTTGATCATCAATCATTACAAATTCTTCATTTCCTTTTAACATACTTGATAAAGCATCTTGTAACGATTTAGAAGGCCTTATTTTCCCATTTTCAATCAGATATAATGTTTCTTTATCATCACCATATTGAATATATTTATTTATAAATTCTCTTAATTTTTCTACATCACCTTTAATAAATGCAGGTGCTTTTTCTAAATAATATTTATAATTATCTGATAATAATGTTGGAGGTGTTACTGCTAAATAATTATGAAGATATGCACATGGATGTAAGTCTATTTGTCTATCCTGTACTGTTTCATTATAATCTTCTATTGTTGTTGCATACGACCATGCCTGATATGAAGGATGTGCAACCTCTCTTAAGGCATGTCCTGTAAAAGCTTGTACAATTCCATCTTTCCCTTCTACCTTATCAGCCTCTGTCCATTGTTTTAATTCAACTATAATTGCAGTATTTTTTAATTTTCCATCTTTACCTGTAATTATAAAGTCTACTCTTTTAGATGTATTTGGAATTTTAAATTCAATTGCTATCCCAACATTTCCAGGTATATTGTTATCAATTAAAACTTTCATCATATACTGCATAGAATTATTCCATGCTTTTCTTTCACTTTCAGATGTATGATATCCCATTTTTTCATAAAATTTTCTATCAATATTTTCCTCAATTTTATCTTGTACAACATCTTCTACAAACAGTTGCTTTGTTGATTCATATACTATCATAATAATTGCCCCCATTAATTATTATTATAATCTGTTATATTTTGTACTTACTCCTTTTGCCTTATCTACTGGATATTTCTTTCTTGTCTTATCCAATTTTTTTAATATTATTTCTTTAGGATCCACATTTAATTTATCAGCCATCATAATACAATAAGTAAATACGTCGGCTAATTCTTCATAAACTTCTTCTTTATCATAATTACTATTCCATTGAAAGCATTCTAAAAGCTCTCCTGCTTCAATAGATATTGATTTTGCTAAATTTTCGGGTGAATGAAATTGATCCCAATCTCTTTCTTCATTAAATTGTTTTATTTCTTTCATCAATTCTTCCATTATTATCACCTCTCCTATATTTTTATATCATAAAATTCGATTTTTCTCAATAAAAAATATAGAAAGAGTATCTCTTTCTATATTAATTTACTTTTTACAATTTTAACTAAAATATTATATATCTTCTTTGAATATAATTCATAAAGTTTTAACGCTGTATTATCCTCATTTAAGCTATATGCTAATCCATCATATTCAAAAAAATATTGGTTTAAATCCTTATGTGTGTATTTATTTCTAAGCTTTCTAAATTTATGCAATACATTTATTTCATCCTTAGACATAAGAGAATTTAAAGAATTAATTGCTTCTTCAAAACTATTATCAAAATTTTCGTTTACTGATCTTATTATACTTTCAACTATATTAAAAAAGCATAATGCCAAAACAAATCCTCTTCCTTCTTCATATAAAGATTCACATTCATATAGAATATTTGCATAGTGTTTTGAGTAATGAAAAATTAAATCTATTGCTTCTTTATTCATCTTAATCCTCCTAATTAAATATTACTTTTCTCATTGCTTCATTATTAATTTTACTTACAAATTTAACTGTTTCTTCAATTTTATTGAATTTCTTAGCTTTTTCATCTTGTAATATATTCTTTTCAATATATATAATTTGCTTAAATATTTCTTCTAAAACATTCACAACTATACTATTTCCAGCCATTTTATATAACTTATCTCTAGTAAAGAACATTTCTCCTTTTCTAGCTTGAAAATTATTATCTATAATTCTCTGATAATCTTGTTCATCAAACCCCATTAATAAAAAACATTCTCTTGGTGTAAGATATCTATAATTGCTTTTATTGGTATCTTCACTATAATAATCAATCAAGCCAGAATTAGGATGTCTATCTTGCTTTGTAGTAACAGTTGATACAACAATATTATTAACTTTTTTATTAGTATAAAGTATATCATTCTTTTTGTATATTTCTCTTCTAGACATTGTATCATTAGGTTGACATTCATCTGCTTCTATTCTATATTGAATATTATTATAATCTAATTTTAATATATCATCCTTTAGGTTTTTATGTTTTTTTATTATTTTATGTGTATATTTTGGACTTGCTAAATCATGCTTGTCAAAATAATTTTTCACTTGATTTTCTTTCATTTTATCATTATTTGTTAATACACTTATCATATATGTTCTAACTCTTTTTTGAGGAATTCCAAAATCACTAGCATTAAGTGTATAAATATGATTAGTATATCCTATTTCATTTAAATAGCCTGTCCATTCATCAAAATTTACCTTATGCCTACTTGTTAAAATTGCACTTACATTTTCCATTAATAAAAATTTTGGTAACTCTAATTTCGATTCTACTCTCTCTTTTAAAATTCTTTCTACTTCCCAAAGCATTCCAGATCTGTTATGTGCATTTCTATCAATTCCGTCCTTTATTTCCGTGCCAAAATCCTGCTACAGATAAGTCTTGGCATGGGAAAGAATAGGTTAAAAGATCTACATCATTGGATAATTCTTCACCTTTTATATCCGTTATACTAACTAGGTTATTTGACCTTTCTATAGCTGCTAATAATCTTTTAGCAATCTCATAATTTAAATTTTCAACTGCCTTTTCAGTTGCTGGTTTTTTTCCATTCATACTTAATGTATATTTTTTTAATTTATTTATTATTTCTTTCTGTGATAATTTATTATATTTTTCTAAATCTTGCTTTCCATTATGAATTAAATCATATGCAATTATAGCATTTATATCCCAATCAACTGTACATAAAATTTTATGCTTTATTCCAATATTTTCTAAAGCCTTTGCTTGGCTTCCTATACCACTAAATGTTTCTATCACCTTAAACATACATGTACCTCTTTTTTTGTTATATTTAATATTGTACCAGATTTCAATTTTAATTACCAGCGTTTAGTCAAAATTTTTATTATTTTTTTAAACCTTCTTCATATAGTTTTTCTCTTATTTCAAAGATTCTTTTAGCTTGTTTATTTGAAGGTGTTTTGTAAGTTTTATCAAAATTAGCTACCACCTCTAAAAAGCTTTGTTCAATAGGATTAATTAGCTTCCTTTCTAATCCCCAACTTAAAACTTCTCTCCAATAATCAGCACCTAGTTTTACAACTTCCATTTCCAAATTTAAATCATTTATCATTTTTCTTTCTTTTTTTCCATCTTCAAGCTCTTCTTTTTCCTCTTCAAAATCTATTAAAGAATTAATAAATTTCTCACTTATAGTCCACTTTTCTTTTTGTGCTCTTTCCCAACAAGTATCTTTTTTACACCATTCTGTAACGTTATCTGTAGTTCTATCATCGCGAGTTATAAAATCATATACTTCCCTAGTTGTAATTAACAATTGTTGTTCTAATTCATTATATAAACTTTGTTTATTCCAAATTAATTTTAAATTTAATCTCTTATTTTTGTACTGTGTTTTAATAATATTTGATAATATACTAATAGAATATGTAACAATATTTGCTCTATAAGCTCTTTTTTCCTTATACCAATCTTGATTAGTTACTAATTTTTCTGTTTCCTTAAATAAAATTGCTAAAGAAATGACATTTCTGTAATACACTTCATTAAATCTTGCGTTTGATTTTTCCCACTGATTATCTATTTTTTCAGCAAAAAATCTCATACTATATTGGGCCCCTTTACTAACAATTTGTGGGAACCTTTCATATGTATTTATGTATTTAGCTAAATCAACTTTTTTAATAACTTGATTTTTAGGATTTTTTAATTGATATTTTTTTCGTTCACTTGCTGTAAGCTTCATTTGTTCTTGAGTATATTGACCTCTTGCTCTTTCATAAAACCATATAGTTTGATATTGATTTCCATTAACAGCTGGAGCATATACTTTTCTTGAATATTCTTCCATTCTTATATGGTATGGATGATTTGAAAAGAAATCTGCTTCATCAACTTTATTTTGACTATTTGCACATCTTGAAATTGTCGGAATCATTTCAGTTGCTTTTTCATGATCCACGACAGATAATTTCATGGGTACAAAAATATTTGAAACATCTTTCTTATCTTGTAACACTGCATTAGCTATAGATGCTGTAGTTTGACCACCATTTATTATTTGTAAATCTTTAATTTGAACTATTTTTAATCCATCATCACCTAATTCTGTCTTTATTTCTGTTGCAGTTGCTGCAATACCATTGTTATATGCAAAAAACATCTCCTCTTCGTTCAATATTGTATTTCTTATTCCTTTATTAACTTTACCTTTTATGCTTAAAAATGATCTAACATTTCCTTCAAGTAATCTTGCACCATAATCTATATACATTTTTGCCAAAACATTGCCTGGTATAACCGCTAGATATGCTGAGTATTCATCATTATTTATTGCATTAACACAAGGTATTCCTCCTTTTTCCATTTTAGAAAAATCTATTTCAATACTTTCCTTACCTAAAGAAGAACTATATATATCATACATTCTTTTTATATCCCATACGTTTAGTTCTACAGGTTTATTAGCAATGTCTTCTTTTTTTATATTTTTTACTCTTTCACTTAATTTTCGATCTGTAATTATATAGAATCTAAATTTTACTATTTCATTTATATTATTTAATAATTCTTTAGCAAAGCCATAGCCGCTTGAACTTTCCTCAAATCCCTTACTAGTTATATATCCATTTACACTTGCTTCTACTAAATGTCTCATACAATCATATAGTTTGTTTATTTCTGTAGTTGTTAAATTTGTCGTTTCATCTAAGTTAGAAAAATCACTAATTAATACAACACATGATTTATCGTATGGATCAAAATAATATCCATCCATAACCATTTTTCTATTTCTTTCTCCTATTCCTTCAAAATAGCCCTCTGTAAAATCTTCAAATTCCTCAGCATTAATTAATATTTCTACAACATGATTAACAAATTCACTTGACATATTATTTATTTCAGATTCAGCAGATACTCTTACATCTTCCAATAAATCTTTTCTATATTCTTCTAAATCCATATTAATCACCTACTACAAAAAAATCTTTCATTTTGTTAATATATATTTGATAACTAACTCTAACAATTCCATCTTTTAGCTCGTTATTATTTATTCTTGGGAATCCTTCTATTACTTTATATTTTTCTATTCCTTTATTTGCATAAACATATTTATCATATTCTTCAGAATAAAAATAATTTCTTTCTTCTAATTTTTTATAAAATAAATCTATTTGTTTTTTATCTTCTAACATTTTTTCTATAGATTTTATATAATCATTTAAACTAATAGGATTAGTAATAGCTAGATTACTAGGTTCTAATTTTACCAAAACCAATTCTCCATACAATTTAGATTCTAATTGTTCTATAGAACTAATTTCTACTGTAATAGCGTTTTCTCTTATTGCCTTTAATTCATACCACATATCTTCAATTTCAAAATCTTTATGTGACATTGAACTGCCTATCCAAGATTCTAAGCTTTTGCTTATACCATACTTTTTTATCATTATTTCTTTTAAGAATACTAGTTCTCCTAATAATCCTCTTATTTCGTTTTCACTCATTATTGTAGAATGAGGATTTTTAAACATTTGTATCCATTTTTTCCATCTTTCTATAATAAATGAAATTGAATCAATTTCGTTTGATAGGTTAACTGTTTTTTGTACTATATCATCACAAAATTGATAAAAAATGTCGCTCATCATGTCATCTAATAAACTAAAACTTAAGCTTAATCTATCATCTGCAGTTCTTTTTAAAATTTTCGCTTCTATTAGTTTGGTAGATTCAATTTCTTCTATCTCTCCATACGCAACAATTGCAAGTGTTTTATATCCACTTTCATTATAGCCAACATATGTATCTATAGGATGTTCAGCATTGATCCTTATAAAAGACTTTGTTTCTTTACATTCTTCAAATTTTTCTTTTATTAAATTAATCATTTACTTCTTCATCCTCCTCATTATCATATTCCTCGAAGTTTTCAAACTGTCTATATGCTATTAAATTAATTTTATAATTTGCATAACTAGTCTCTTCATTTAATAGAGTAGGTATTCCTATACTTATTCCAACAATCGGATCTTTATCTTTTATGAAAAGTTTTTCATTATCTCCATCTTCTTTATTTAGATCTAGTAAATATATCATCAGTAAAGGATTTCTTTTTATTCTAAAATAAGCAATTTGCGGAATAATTTTTCCAATTTTATCTGGATGATCACTATAATATTTTTCTTTTACTTCATCTAATTGTTCCTTACTTAATCCAAATACTGAGTCTCCTGGATTACCTAAACGATTTCTTTCTTTAGATAATTGTATTACTTTATCATTATTTCTAAACATAAAGCTTCTCTGTACTAAATTAACCGAATAATTTTCATCTATTATATATGGATCTTTACTTGATTCACCATTAATAAATACCACATCCCATAAATTCAATTCATCTCCATCATATTTTTCTATAAAATTCATTATGGTTTCTGCATTAAATCTTAGGTTGGCATATGATGCTTCATAATTTTTTAAGAAATCAATAATAATATCCTTTTTTATTCCTTCATAACCACATGAAGTACCTATTTTTTTACATCTATATTTATTTAATTTTATTGCATAACGTAGGTTTTCTACAGCACTTAAATTTGTAGTATTATTTATTGGATCATTATTAATTCTAGGTGTTTCTACAACTACTTGGCTTAATGATTGTGCTCTTTTATAATTAGAAGCTGTTCTCATTTTATTTCTTGCTGTTATCATTAAAGTCTGTTCATCATTTCTAACTCGTAATCCAAATTCTAATGGTGTTTTTCCTAATTCTCTCATATGTTTTATATCTCTTTTTAATTCGTTTGTCGCTTCACTTATTTCTTTATAATAAAAAATGTTTTCATTACTCATCCATACCTTACACAAATCATCATAATTAGGTCTATACCCAAACCATCTTCCCATTTGCATTAATGTATCATACATTTTTGAATTTCTGTGAAAATAACTAATAACTAATCCTTCTAATGTTAATCCTCTTGATAGTCCCATACCACCTATTGCTATTACTCTTAGACCATTTTTTTCATTTTCTTGATAATTTAGTGAATCCTTATTTTTTGTATTTACTACCTTTACTTCTATAGGTGAAATCGATTCATCTATTATTTTTATTATTTGTTTCCAATCAAATTCAACATATCCATATGAACTAATAAAAGTTTCATAAAGGAATTTAATATGTTCGTCTTTTAATGAATCATCTAAATCTAATTTACTATATAGTTTTACTGATTTTTTTATATCTTCAACATAATCTGAAATAATATCGCCAAATTGCTTTTGAACTTTAACAAATCTACTAATATTTACAAGCATAGATCTATGAGTTGTTGTATCTCCTCTTAAATCTCTAATTGCATTTACTATTAAAAATTCATTTATTGCCTTCTTTAAGCTTTCTGATAGTTTTTCTACTACAAAATCAATTTTATGATTTAGTGGATATATCTCCCCATCTCTTATTGGTTCTAACATACTATAATATTTACTATCTTCATCATATATATCTTTTGCTCCAATATAATTTGTTGGTGCATCTAAACAATAGATATAATCTTTAGGAAAAAGATTCTCTTTTTCCATATCATCTTTTGTATCAGGATTTATAAAAACATTAGCATATGGAGTGGCTGTAAAACCAACGTAACTTGCTTTTTTAAATAATCCTAACATTTCTACTATTTGAGCATTAGTTCTTGTAGGGTCACAATCTTCTTTATTAGTATTTATTGAAGCATTATCTGCTTCATCATCTATCATCAAAAGAGAATTATTTATATATTTTCTTCCTGGATCTAAATTTATTTGTTTTAACCACTGATTTAATCTCTCAAGTACTGTAACATTCTTTTTTATAACGAAAATCACAGGATCCTTTAAAGTATTTAAAAATAATCCTAAATTATTAGCAAATTTTGTATTAAAGTCATCACTTTTTGTGGTTAACACAGCTGTTCTCAATGTATTATCATGTTTCCCTACTCCAACTAATTTATCAGTTTTTTGCTTTTTCATTGCATCACTATCTATTCCTGTAAATCCCTCATCAATTCTTAGTTGAGTTTGCTGCCTTAAACTTTCTATTGTTCCCGTTAATAGAACAATAACTTTATAGCCTGCGTCTGCTGCTTTACATATTAATCCCGTATAATTTGCTGTTTTTCCGGATTGTACGTCTCCTATTATCAAACCTCTTCTTTGGAATTTTTCTTCAACATTAGGGTCACCTAGTAAATCTGCCAATTCATCAGACACTTCATCCATAGTTTTTACTACAGGTATTGGAAATTTTTTGTCATGTAATAAATATTGTTCATATCTCTTCCAATATTTCATATTCAAATCTTTCTTTCGCTCATAAAACCACTTAACATGTTGTTTTGAAATCAAAGCTTCTCCCAAATCAAGCTTAATTAAATTTTCTGCATGTATAGTGCTTCTAGCTATTTTTATTTCTTCTTCCGTTAATTCAAATGGCTTCATATTTGCAAAGTTATTTATAATTTCATCTATTTCCGTTTCTGTTAAAGTATCTTTGTATGTATATGTTTTTACAACATCTATTAATTTTTGAATATTTTCATTCACCCTATAACTCCTCCTCTTTAAACATTGACCTTAATTTTTCATAATTGCAATATGGTTCTGTTTTTAATAACGCATCTAATGCCGTTTCCTTATTCATTCCTATACTAGCGCATAATTCTAAACTCTCTTTAATTTCATTATATAATTTTTCTATGACTTCATTATTTTCATCATTTTCAGGTTCAATTACTTTTCCTTGGGAAGCATCCAAATATAATGAATTAGTAGGAAATTGTTCTTCTATAATATTAAGTGCTATATCTAATGCTTTAAGTTGATTTGGATTTAAAGTCTCTTCTAGTATTTTTAATTGTTGTATATTTCTATTAATTTTGTACTCATAGCAACCATCTCTTAGTTCTATTCTCTCCCATATATAGTTTATATCTTTATCTTTATTAACTTTTCTTCCTCTATAATTGTGGACTGTTTTACTTTGAAATATTGACTCATCAACACATGCATATAATTTTTTCTTTATTATATCAGGTAGATTTGCTGTACTTTTTTTAATATCTATTCCCCACATATAATCTAGAGAATTTGGGATATCTACCATAACTCTAGCCAATTTTCCTAATTCTTCTTTTCTAGTTAATCTAAACCATGTTCCCCATATTATTAATCTTTTATTTCTATAGATATAAAATCCTTGATTATTTTTTAAATCCTCTTTTCCTCCAACTTTATCCAAATCTTCTTGAGTTAATTTACTTATATATGGCAATATATATGGTTTAACTTTAATGTTTTCATTATCAATTGTAATATTTTGTTCTCTTAATGCCATTGTAGATTTATTTGAAAGTAAAAATGGATCTCTTGATTTTATTTTATTGTTATTTACATATATTTCTACACCATCATCTAAATACCTGTGAAATACAAGTGCTAAGTGATTAATAGTATCACTCATATAATCTCTTAATGTATTATTTAAATTAGCTGTAGATGATGAAACTCTATCAAAATTTTCTAACAATAAGTATGTTCCTGTATCAACATTATCAAAAAGACTAATATTAGGTAATTTTTTTATTTCATCTTCTCCATATTCAAGTAAATACCATCCCTGTCTCTCTATTACATAATCAAGATCCCAAGAAAATCCAGATAATTTCCCATCCTTTTTACTAATTACAATTAGTTTTCTACATTGAGATAGTGAAGCAGATTTCATCCCTAGTCCATATCTTCCTAAATCGATTTCACTCCTCTTTTCTAATGGATTTTTAGCTCCATATCGTAGTGCTTCTTCTAACTCCTCTTTACACATCCCGAATCCATTATCAAATATGATCAATTGAGGATATTCATTTGGTATTAAAATAATATCAATTCTTTTTGCCATTGCACTTATACTATTATCAATTAAATCCGCAATTGCAGTTTGGAATGAATACCCTAAAGATCTTATTGCTTCAATTAAAATTGGTGCTGATGGTAAGCTTTGTTTTTCTAACATAATAATCTCCTATTTTTATTTATAATAACTCTATTATATTTTATATCACAAATCGACAATTTTCTCAATAAATACCTACAAATTTGCATTACAAATTTTTCTACTTTTTTCGACAAAATAAATAGTTTAAAAAGGGGCTTGGGATCTCCCATAATTTAGAATTTCCGACCGGCCAAATTCAATGCTTGCTAGACATTAGACGTACTCTCTTTTCACAATTTTATTGTATGGCTATTAAAAAAAGTGCCTGATTTTTTTATTAATTCAAGCACTTTTTTTATTAAATATTATAAGTATTTATACATTTTCCAAGTACCATTTCTCTTGCTGAATACGCTATCATATTCATTGCCCCAACCCTCTTCATTTGATCTTTTTCTTTTAATTTTTCATCAATGTTTTGGTATTTTTTCATCTCATTTATCAACATATTTTCCATATCTGTAGCTCTAGCATCTACCTCTAATAAATAATCTGTTAGCGTATCTTCCATTAACATTTTTGTATAAACTGGTTTCATTTCTTCCTTTAAAAATTTTAATCTTAGCCTTCCATATCTTCCAATTTTAGGTCTAACTTTTCCTTTATCTAATATTAAATTTGGTATTAAATAATCTCCATATCTTGAATACGTTATTGGCTCTTTTTTAGTTTTTTCACTCATATAAATTTCTCCTTCTATTAATTTTTTCTTTACTTTTTTAAGATTTTGAATTAAAATATTATTATAAAATTTGATTAAAGTTAGTATTTAGTTTGACGGCTTATACTAGCTTTTTTATTACTTAACTTATAATTTTTTTCTTTCAGTTAGTAATAAATCTTATCTACTTTTTTCTTTTCTTATCTATAGTGTTACTCTAACATTTCTGTAACGTTAGCTTGCATTTTACTTTTTTCACGAAATTTTCTTTGTCGTTCTCTATTATTTTTTCGTATTTCTTCTAATTTATCTATACTTTGATACTTTCCCCAATTTCTTATTTCATAGCAGTTATTTTCAAAAATTATCATCCTCAAATCTATAAACTTATTTAATATTTCTCCAACTTTTTTGGCAGATTTTCCTAAAATTTTTGATAATTGTTGCACATTTAATGGAATATTCTCCCCTATAATTAATTTTCCATTTGAATTGCATTGTCCTGCAATAGTTAACAATTGTATCCATATTCTGAAGTACGTATCCCCATCACGTTCATTCAATAATAATGCAACTTTTCTGTTTGAAAAAATATTAGTATTAAGTTTAATCCATGATACCTCTGCCATACCTCCTTTCACCTTTCTTTCAGTTAATTAGCCATTGAATCTTTTTCTTTTTTAGTTAAATATTCATCTAATGCTTGTACTCTAAACAAAAACTTACCTCCAATTTTTGAACAAGGTATTTGTTTTCTTCTTACTAACTGATTAGCAAGCCAATAACTAATTCCTAAATATTCTGCTCCTTCTTTCATGGTTAATGTTGTTCTTTCTACTGTTTTTAAGTTCAATACTGAATCCTCCTTTCTTTATTCAATGGTACCTATTGACTTTTGTTAACAATTGAATTATACTAATTTTAGTTAACAAGTACAAGATTTTTTATGAAAGTTTTTGAGAATTGATAACAACTAAAATCACTACCGTAACCTAGTTTTACTGTTAACATGGAGGAATTACAATGCGAAATCCAAATGAATACTCAATAGAATTAAATTTATATAACAAAAATAATCCAGTTGAAATAACTAGATTTTTTTCTGTTGTATTCGATACAAGAAAAGTTAATTTATCTGCTAAAAATAAAGAAAAGCTTGTAGATAAATTATACAAAGAAAATAAAGTTCAAAGGAAAGATGATTCTTTTAACGAAATATTTCTTTCATTAATTGATAAAAATGTCCCACCTATTCCTGAGAATCTACTATTTATACGCAATATAGAAAAAGTAGACTTAGATTTAATATTAAATTATGAATATAGAAAAATGGCATTGGGTGATAATTTAATAGCATTTTTAAACTTAGACCTTAATAATTTTGATGATTTCTTTAAATTCTTCTGTACATTTTTCTTTATATATTTAGATAAAATACCTGAAGAACAATTGATTAAAATATTTAAAGGTTTTGACAAAAATATCATCAATATTGGTACTAACAAGCCTATTCATATTGCTAATAAAGAGTTACTAAAACAATGTGCAGAATCTTTTTATGAAACTGAAAAAGATTCTTTAATAAAAATACAATTATTATTTAGAAATTTCGTTGATTATGTTTTTAATAATAACAGAGAAAAAAGATTAAACAAATTAAGTAATTCACAAAGATTTTATATTTTCAAAAATATTACTAAAGACTTAAAAGAAATATCTAAAGATTATATTTGTGATTATTCTTTAAATTTTTCTTTTACAGATGAAGACTTTATGAATGAACTTTTAGGTGAAATTCAAAAAGGTATTTCTAATCCTTTATCTGATGAAAATTTTCTAATAAACACTATGGTCAAAAATGATCCTAATGGTGAAAAAATAGTTGGCAATAAATATAATTTTAAAACTAATAATTTATCTGCATATTTCTATATTGTTCTTTATCATATAGTATTAAATGATATTGATTATATAAAAAAATGCCA